>Ga0210401_10004918_pt1 | contig 13835 bp, 10 predicted proteins | sample IncBWH32MmetaG_FD_150866 | JGI IMG/M metagenome (GOLD analysis project Ga0210401, IMG submission 150866) | Forest soil microbial communities from Barre Woods Harvard Forest LTER site, Petersham, Massachusetts, United States - Inc-BW-H-32-M | ecosystem: Environmental > Terrestrial > Soil >... | reverse complement strand
ACTGCTCGCTCGCGTTATCGCGAAACAGCCGTGTTGCCTTCCTCTTCACAGGAGAGAGTCGGCGTCCTGATGTTCCGTTTTTCGAAGCTCAATCGCCCGGCCCACCGATACCCCTGTCTACGCTTCAGGCGTCATCTCGCGATGACGCCTGCAAGACTGAGGGCCAAGATGGAGTCGCTGGCTCCTTTCTTGTAGGACTCTTTCATTCCCTGCAACATACCGGTTTATCCCGGCGCTCCCCATGAAACGGTTTTTGCCCTCCAGGAATCGAGTCCAGCGATGCGCCGCGCGATTTCCTTGTCCCACGCGCGCCCGGCCTCTTGACCGGAAACTTCTTCCAAGCTTTCTATGAGGGTGCGAACTAGCGCTGTGCGCTCTTCATCCGATAGGGCAAGGGGCTTTTGTAGTAGCTCTAGGGCCTGTTGAGTCATGAGAGGGTTATACCTCTGGTCGAAACCTCTGCCCACGGCCCGCCGCTTCGCCATTCCAATTGCCAGCGCCTCCCGTTAAACTCTTCGTCCATCGTTTGGAGGGCCCATGTCTTTTGTGGACGTACTGCTGGGAAAGCCGCTGGCGACTTCGGACGAACGAGCCGAGCAGATCGGGGCCGTCGCGGGGATTCCGATCTTCGGACTGGACGCGCTGAGTTCGGCGGCGTACGGGCCCGAGGCGGCGCTGACGCTGCTGATTCCGCTGGGCGCGGCGGGTGTCGCATACATCGTGCCGGTAAGCGCCAGCATTATCGTGCTGCTGGCGATTGTGTATTTTTCTTACCGGCAGACTATCGCGGCTTATCCAGGCGGAGGTGGGTCTTACACCGTGGCGTCGGAAAATTTGGGCAGGTATCCCGGGCTGCTCGCGGGAGCAGCGTTAATGCTTGACTACGTGCTGACCGCAGCTGTGGGAATCTCCGCGGGCGTGGGCGCGCTCGTTTCCGCGGTGCCGCAGCTTCAGCCGCACACGCTGGCGCTTTGTTTGGGCATCCTGGTAATCGTTACGATCGTGAATCTGCGGGGCGTTCGGGAGACCGGCGTGGTGTTTATGATTCCGACGTACGCGTTTCTCGGCTCGCTGTTGGTGGCCATCCTGATCGGCGTAACGAAAACGGTATTTGCCGCGGGGCATCCGGTTCCCGTCGTCGCGCCGGCTGCCGGCGCGGCGACGCCCGCGACTGTGGCGGTGAGCATGTGGCTGCTGCTGCAAGTATTCTCAAACGGGTGCACGGCCATGACGGGCGTGGAGGCCGTGAGCAACGGCGTGCGCGCCTTCCGCGAGCCGACCGTGCGCAACGCGCAGCGCACGCTGACCGTAATCATCGGCCTGCTGGCGATTCTTCTCGCGGGGATTGCGTACCTGGTCCGCGCGTACGGCATTCAGGCGACCGACCCCGGCCTGCCCGGTTACCAAAGCGTAATTTCCTTGCTGGTCGCGGCCGTGGCGGGCCGGGGAGTGTTTTATTACTTCACTATCGGGTCCGTGCTGGTGATTCTATCGCTTTCGGCGAACACCGCGTTTGCCGATTTTCCGCGCCTGTGCAAGGCCGTCGCGCACGACGGATTTCTGCCGCACTCGTTCGGATTTCGCGGGCGGCGCCTTGTCTACTCAGAGGGAATTTATGTGCTGGCCGTGCTGGCCGGAATCCTGCTGATTGTGTTTCGCGGCGTGACCGACCGGCTGATTCCGCTTTTTGCAATCGGCGCGTTTCTGGCGTTCACGCTGTCGCAGGCGGGAATGGTGGGCCACTGGCGCCGGAACCGGGGCCGCGGCGCTGGACGCAGCATGCTCATCAACGGACTGGGAGCCGCGGCCACGGGCGTGACGCTGGTGGTTGTGCTGGTTGCCAAGTTTACTTCGGGAGCTTGGGTGAGCGTATTGCTGATTGGCGGGATGATGTCCGCCATGATGTGGGTGCACCGGCATTACGATGAAGTGACGGAAGAAGTTCGCTGTCCACATCCGCTGCAGGTCGAATATCTCGGGCCGCTCATCGTGATCGTGCCCATTCAGTCGTGGTCGCTGATCTCCCAGCGCGCGATGCAGTTCGCGCTGACGCTTTCGCCGGAGGTTCATGCGCTGCACGTGGGGACGGAAGAGGAAACGAACGCGCTGCAGAACGATTGGAAACAATTGGTCGAGGAACCTGTCGCGCGAGCGGGAGGCAAGCCACCGAATCTGGTGACTCTGACTTCGCCCTACCGGTTAGTCATCAAGCCCATCCTGGATTACGTGCTGGAAATGGAAACGAATAACCCGGGGCGGCAAATCGCGGTAATCGTACCGGAGCTGGTCGAACGGCACTGGTATCACTACCCGTTGCACAACCAGCGCGCGGAATTGCTGAAGGCGCTGCTCCTGCTGAAGGGCAGTCGCAACATCGTGCTGATCAATGTGCCGTGGTACATCAAGGCATGACGCGATTTGTTGGGATTCACAAACTGGGAAATGGAATCTTCAGGATTTGACGCGCGCCTTGAGCCGCGCATGATTGCCTTCCACTGTGACCACGTACTCGACTTCGTGGGCGTCCTTTTGTTTTTTGAGCTGATCGGTTTTTTGCCGGACAAATTTCTGGAAGGCATCCATGGTCAGGGGCTCGGTATCTTCTCCCGCTTTGGTTTTCGCTTCGCGAAATGCCGCGAAAAGTTGCTCCACTTTTTTCTTCTCGTGGTCGGGATCCTCCCAGGAGACGGCGAAGGGCAAATGAACGGCATCTGATTTGTCTGTTTTGGGGCGTACTCGAGCCCTCTGCGCTTCAATCTCGCGGGCCGCGGCGCCGAAGTGGCGCGGCACGGTGCCCTCTTCTCTTTGCTTCATTCGTTTGCGGAACATTTCGCGATATTTGGAATACATCTGCACCAGGTTGCTGTAGTGAAAGCGCTGGCTATACTTCATCTGCGCGCCGCGGTCGCTGTAGCGCTTCAGCAGCGTGTCGATGCGCCACTCGATTTCCGCGGGCGGGCGTTTCTTGCCGCCGCCGAAGAATTGTTCGTACTCGATCTTCAGCTGACGGATGTCTTTCTCCAGCTGGCCGAGATCTTCGTCGATAGTTTTAGCCATGGAGTGGGGGCCGCGTAATATATGGTATGGGGCTCTCATAAAGGCGTCAACGCGGAGACCACGGCCTAGTGCGGAACAGGTAATGTTCCCTGCGCAACGACGGGAGAACCACGCGGATGATTTCAAGCAGCTATGACCCTGGGCAGGCGGGTTCGCAAGGATCAAAAAGCGAAAGGGGCTCGTTTCCGAGCCCCTTTTCAGCAAAACCCCATTTCACCCCGTCCCGGAACGAGCCGGAACGCATCAACCACCCCGGGAAAGTTCAAAACCACTTGCCATCACTGAGTGCAACCCAATTGCCACACCCTGAAAACATCTTTGCCATCTCCCACCTCACACAAAATGAATAGGATACACCATTTGACTGGCGATGAGCTGCCCGGCCACGATCTGTTTTCTACAGTTTTTCACATAATTTGCCGCCTGGAGCTACTATCTTTGGGAGATTCAGGCGCCGATGGCGGTTCGGATGGCGGAGGCGAGGGTTTCGGCCCATAAAGTCACGTCTTCGGCGTGCTCGGCTTCGACCATGACGCGCGCTTTGGGTTCGGTGCCCGAGTAGCGCACGACGACCCGTCCGGCAGCGCCCAAAGCATTGGTCGCCTTTTCGATTGCAGCGGAAACGAGGGGCAGGGATTCCAGAGGAGGCTTGGATTTTACCTGCACGTTTACAATGGTCTGGGGAAACACTTTCAGGCCGTGCACGAGTTCGTCGAGCGGGCCGCGCAGGGCGACGAGGCAGGCGATCTTGAGCGCGGTGAGCAGCCCGTCGCCAGTGGAGGCGTCGTCGAGAAAAATAATGTGGCCGGATTGCTCGCCGCCGAGATTCGCGCCGCTGCGCACCATCTCTTCCAGAACATAGCGGTCGCCCACAGGGACGCGCGCCAGGCCCAAGCCCTCGGCGCCGAGCACGCGCTCCAGGCCCAGATTGGCCATGGTTGTGCCAATCACGCGACCGCTGCGCAGTTGGCCCGCCGACTTCAAGTATCGCGCCGCGGCCAGTAAAATTCCGTCGCCATCCACGTGGCGCCCGCTGGCGCTCACGAACATCGCGCGGTCGGCATCGCCGTCAAAGGCGACGCCGAGCGCCGAGCGCGTTTCGAGGACTTTCTCCCGCAACCTTTCCGGATGCAGCGAGCCGCAGCCGTCGTTGATATTGCGGCCGTTCGGCCGGTTGTGAATGGCGATAACTTCCGCACCGAGGGAGCGGAACAGGGCAGGTCCCAACTGGCTGGCGGCGCCATTGGCGCAATCGAGTGTCAATTTCAATCCTTGGAGATTCGCTCCTGGGATAGAGCGCCCGCGCAGATATTCCAAATACTGTTCATCGAGCGAGAGATCGGCCGGGACAGGAACGCCGTGGGGCGCGGTTTCACGGCCTTTGTGCTTGTGAATTTCAGTTTCGAGGTGCTCTTCGACCTCATCCGGGAATTTCATTCCCGTTCCGGCGAAAAGTTTCACGCCATTGTCGTGAAAAGGATTATGGGAAGCGGAAATCACCATTCCCGCCGAAAATTTATTCTGTCGAACCAGGCAGGCGACGCCGGGGGTGGTGATGACGCCCGCGGAAAGGAAAGCCACACCGTCATCGGCGAGACCGGCGGCCAACTGCGCGGCGATGTGCGGGCCGGATTCGCGCGTATCCATGCCGATCAGGACGCGCGGCGTGGGGCCGGCTTCCAGCAGATATTTTCCCAACGCGCGAGAGACACCGTAAAGTGTGGCGTCGTCCAGCGGGTAGGTGCCGGGAATTCCTCGAATGCCGTCAGTGCCGAAAAGTTCCTTGGTCATGATGGATCAGGAAGGCCGGGGCAGTTGCTTCGCCCTCCGATTGGAAAGTCTAGCACGCGTCCGGTCATCCGGCGGGAGGAGCGGGTTCGTGGCGCGGCACAAGAGTAACGTGGATTTCCGAGGGGGCCACTTGAACGACCGTGGCGCCAAAGGGAGCGCCCACCATTTCCGGCGTGATTTGAAGAGTTGTAGTTCCTTGTTGGCCATTTTTCAGATCGAGGCGCAGGTTCAGATCGGCCGCGATCATGCGGCGCAAGAGAGCCGAGCGGCCGCGCACGCGGATATGCACCACGGTTGGCACATCCCCGGAAATCTCCAGTTGGGACGGCATGGTGGTGAACTCCAGCGGCACCTGAAAACCAACTTCGGCGTAGGGCTCGGAGGTGTATGTGGCCCACACGAGAAAGGAAATAGCCAGCGCCAGAAGCTTCAGACCGGCGTTGGCGAAAATGTACTTGCGCAGGAAATTCAAGGCCTATCTCCGCACCGGAGCTCGCGCCTGCGATACCGCGCCAGGCAGAACCAAGGTGGCCCGGCGGCGCGAAACCATTTCGCGCAAGCGATCGCTCAAATCTTCCGGGGAAAGATTTGTTTCGATGGATCCGGCCGAGGCAACCGAGATCGAGCCGGTTTCTTCGGAAGTCAGCACGACCAGGCAGTCGCTGTCTTCGGTGATTCCAATCGCGGCGCGATGGCGGGTGCCCAATTGTTTCGAGATCATCGGATTCAAAGAGAGGGGGAGAAAGCAGCCGGCCGCGGCCACGCGGGATCCCTCAATAATGACGGCGCCATCGTGCAAAGGGGAGCCGGGACGGAAAATGGAAACCAGCAAGTCATAGGAAAGTTTGGCATCGAGAGGTATGCCGCTTTCAATGTAGGTGCGCAGGCCGGCCTGCCGCTCCACGACGATGAGCGCGCCGATGCGGTTCTGGGAAAAATATTCAGCGGCCATGACGATGTCATCGTACGTGCTCTTCGGATTGTGCGACGCGAATCTCATCAAGGAAAGATTCCGGCCGGCGCGTGAAAGCGCCCTGCGAATTTCCGGTTGAAATAAAACGATCAGCGCAATGGCCACATACGGCAGCATGGTGGTGAGCAGCCATTCGACCATTTCCAGGCGCGCCCACTGCGCGCCGCGGTAAAAAACAAAAAGCAGCGCGATGGCCACCAGCATTTGCACCGCGCGCGTGCCCCGCAACAGTTTCAACAAATAATAGATAAGCGCCGCAATGATCAGAATGTCCAGAACAGCCCGGAAATCCAAGCGCGACAGCGGGGTCACAGGGAGGGCGGCGGCGAGCATGGTAGTACTATCTACGGTATCCCACCCTTGCTATCCGGGGCAAGCCGCAGTTTGCCGTGGTTTGTCCGGATTGGTGGGTGTGCTATGGTGAAATTGGCGGGAATATGCAGATCGAAGACGTCAAATTAATGGCTCGCTCGAACCCTTCTCAGCGCATTATCGCTGCCGCGATCGTTTTCGCCTTTTTGTACTTTGCCTCGGACGTCGTGGTCACCTTGCTGCTGGCCGTGTTGATTGCCTATTTTCTCGATCCCGTCGTCGGCGTCTTTGAGCGAATCTATATTCCGCGCGCGCTGGGCGCGCTGGTGGTGCTGCTGGCGGTCACCTCGATTTTTGCCGGCCTGGGCTATCTCGTGGTGCTTCGAGCGGATCAATTTATCGCCGACTGGCCGCGCTACAGCGCCATCCTGCGCCACGTGACCACGGCGTTCGACAAACAAGTGGCCACTGTGGAAAAAGGAGTCGACGCGATCGCGCCGGCGGGAGATAAAGGCAGGACGCCGCTGCGCACCGTCGAGCCGGCCCCTGTGCGCGAATGGCTGCTTCGCGGAGTAGGTTCGCTGTATTCCGTTCTGGTGGTGGCCACGTTCGTGCCCTTTCTGGTTTTCTTCATGCTCGCCGCGAAACCCCGCATCTGGAAAGCGACCATTGAATTATTTCCGGAGGAACACCAGGACCGCGTGCGGGGCGCGCTCGACGAGGTCAGCTCGATGCTGCGGAGTTTTGTGGCGGGCAATGCCCTGGTGGCCATCCTCCTGATGCTTTTGAGCTGGGGATTTTTTCTGATCGTTCATTTAGACTATCCTTTTCTGCTGGGATGCGCTTCGGGCCTGTTCAATCTCGTGCCCTACCTCGGTGCGGTGCTGGCCTGGATTCCGCCATTCTTGATCGGCCTGGCGCAGTGGAACACCATCGGCCCGTATTTGGGCGTTGCGGCCATGCTGACGTTTCTCCATATCGTCGGCTTGAACATTTTGATGCCTGCAATTGTGGGTCGGCGCGTCCACTTGAATGCGCTTGCGGCCACGGCTTCTTTATTATTCTGGGGATGGCTTTGGGGGGCACTGGGACTGATCCTGGCCATCCCGATCACGGCAACCGTCAAGGTAATTTGCGATCATTCCGAAGGTTGGGAGCCGGTAGGCCGCTGGCTCGGGGCATAGCTTGTAGTGAATCGTGGGGGAACCTCCGGGCCTTGGTGGGCGTTGAAGGCGCGGGGATAATCGAAACGCAATATGCAATCTAACCAACGCGCAATTTTTATCGTACTGATCGCGCTTCTCGTGCTCACGGGAGCCGGGCTTGTGGTGACCACCGAGTGGGGCGCTCGCACGGTCTCGCCGGGCTCCTCGCCTGCAAACAGCGCGCAATCGCCCGTGGACCTGCAGCAATTTCGTACCGCGCAGTCGCTCGCTCAGATGGCCGCCACGCCGGAGGAACAGGACCTGGCGCGCGACGTGCTCCGCAAGGCCGATCACGAAGTTGATTTTGCTTTCGCTTCCGCGCTTTATACAGCGTCTTCTCAACCGGTTCCCTCGACGCCCGAAATCAAAGCGATCCTTGAACGGATCTCAAAAAGCGAGCAGGAAGATGCCGAAATAAATGCCGACGTGGCGCGCCTCACCAAAATCGTGGCGGGCGCAAAAGAAAATCAGAAGGAAGCTCTCACCCAGCAACTTGACCTCGCCAAGAGCCGCCAGGAATTAATCGAGGACGAACTCGCCGACGCGCATCAGGACCTGGAGCGGGCCGGCGGCGATCCGCAGAGCCGAATCCAGCGCATGGTCGATGAGTACAACGCCTCGGAACAAAGCAGCGGCGGCCAACTGGATCTCAGCATCGTGGGAAGGCAGGCAAATTCAGCGCTGCCGGTTTCCTATTCTTTTCTTTCGCGCGCGCGAGCCTGGTATGCGCTGCACACAATCGGCGGGCACCTGAAACAGGAAGAACAACGCGCGGCCGCATCGGCTTCCGCAATTTCCGGAGAGCACGATAAGCTCGAACAGCAATTGGAACAGGCCCAATCGCAGCAGAAGAAAAAATTGGCCGACTCTTCGGCGGGAATCGCGCCTGGAGGAACTCAGGCGGGCGGGGCGGCCCCCGCATCGGGTCAAACCAACGACGCAATTTCTTCCTACAAATCGCTGACCACGCTGCAGAAAAGAATGTCCGGCATGGACAGCCGCATCCGTAATCTGCAGGACCTCGCCGGAGTCTACAAGCAGTGGGGCGCGCTGGTCGCTTCGCGCCGCCGCGATCTGCTGCATAGCTTGCTCATTTCCGTTGCCCTGATCCTGGCGATCACCCTCGCGGTGCTGATCACCACCTACCTTTTGGAGCGCATGTTCGCGCGCGTGGAACCCGATCAGCAAAAGCTGCTGACCTTGCGCTCGGTGGCGCACATTATCACGCGCGCGGCGGGCGCCATTCTGATTCTGCTGATTATTTTCGGCATGCCCAGCCAGATGGCCACGGTGCTGGCCCTGGCCGGCGCCGGGCTTACGGTGGCGATGAAAGATTTTATCGTCGGATTTTTCGGCTGGTTCGTGCTGATGGGGAAAAACGGAATTCGTCACGGCGATTGGGTGGAAATCAACGGGGTGAGCGGGGAAGTCGTGGAAATCGGACTGTTTCATACCGTGGTGCTCGAAACCGGCAACTGGAATGACGCCGGGCATCCCACGGGGCGCCGCGTGACCTTCGTCAACAGTTACGCCATCGAAGGGCACTACTTCAATTTTTCCACTTCCGGCCAATGGCTCTGGGACGAATTGGTGCTGGCCCTTCCGGTGGATCAGGACCCGTACCCCGTCGCCACTGAGATTCAGAAGATCGTGACGGCGGAAACCGAAGCCAACGCGCACCTGGCCGAACAGGAATGGGGAAATTTGGGAAGCGCCCACGGGATTCGTCCGTTTTCAGCCGGCCCCGCAATCAGCGTTCGCCCGTCCGGTCTCGGATTTGAAATTGCGGTGCGCTACGTGACTCGCGCCAACGAGCGGCACCAGCAGCGCGCGAAACTTTATCTCTCCATCGTGGAGCTGCTCCGCCGGAAAAATATCCCGCAGCCGCAGCAGGCGGCCCCCGGGCCTTCCGCGGCGGCAGCGACCTAGGCCGCGGGTAGGACGGGCTTCAGCCTGTCGCCTGACAATGGGCCCCGAATGAAAAGCCGACAGGCTGAAGCCTGTCCTACTTGTGACTGTATTGCTGGCTCTGGTGCGCGATGCTAGGATGGCTACTTCCATGAACGAGCAAGTTCTGTCCCGTCCGCGCATCGGCGTGCCATGGCGCACCGCCGCGGAAGAAGCTGCCAACCGCCGCAACAAAATCGACAAATACCTGCGTGCCGTGGAGAGCGCCGGCGGCGAGCCTGTGTTGCTCTCCCTGGCCTCCGGTTCCGAAACCTTGAAGCGCGAGGCGCAGAGTTTGGACGCGATACTGCTGACTGGCAGCCCGGCGGATGTTGACCCGGCTCACTATGGCGCGAAGCGCCACCCGGCTGCCACCGATCCCGACGCCGCGCGCGAGCGAACCGATTTCGCTTTGCTCGAACATGCGCTGGCCGCGGGCAAACCCGTCCTGGCCATCTGCTACGGGATTCAGTCGCTGAACGTATTTCTGGGCGGCAGCCTGGTCCAGGACATCCCCACTGAGTTGGGCACAAAAATTTGCCACAGTCCCGATGAGGATGAGCTTGCCGACGGAAGCGAAACGCCGGATGCGATCCATGCGGCAAGCGTCGACCCCGGGCATGTGCTCACTCTCTGTGGCGCGGGGCAGACGGAGGTCAACTCGTGGCATCACCAGTCGGTGCGGGAGCCGGGGCGCGGCTTGCGGGTTACGGCGCGGGCGGCGGACGGCGTGGTCGAGGCCGTCGAGTGGACGGATGATTCGAATTGGGTGGTGGGCGTGCAATGGCATCCGGAAAGAATGCCGGGGGATGCCCTGGCGCAAGCGCTGTTTCGCGAGCTTGTTACGGTTGCCCGGCTGGCGCGGGCGGAGAAGTAGCGCCGGCGTCTCGCTCGTCTCGATGCAAGAGTGGCGGCAGTTTTCCTGACGCCACAGATCGGAAAAACCGCCGGCGGGACGCCGGCGCCACAAATACTTGGCAACCTTTACTATCAGTCTGGTCTTCCATGTAAGTGGAGGTTTCACCCTGTGCGACTGATATTCCGGGCAATGGCGTGCATTATTTTGGTGCTGGGCCTGGCGTGGACCTGCGGAAAGCCTGCCACCGCCGGTCCGGCGCAGGAAATGCTCCCCGAGCAGAGTGCCGCGAAAGCCAGGCAACTGTTGCAGCAAGTGGTCGCCGCGCTCGGCGGGCAGGCGTATCTGAATGTGCGCGACACCCAATGCGATGGGCGGACGGCGCAGTTCGGGACCGCCGGAACTTTGACGGGCTTTACCCTCTTTCGCGATCTTTGGCTCCTGCCCGACAAGAACCGCGTGGAATATTTCACCAAGGGCGAGCACACCATTGCGGGATTCCTGATGGGCGCAGACGACCTGTTGATCACACACGGCGGCGCGATGATCACCATCTACAGCAGCGAGGGCGGATGGACGCTCGACAAAGCCGGCGTGTCGGATGAGCCGGAGGACGTGATCAAGAGTTTCAACGACCAGTTGAAAACCGGAATGAACAACATGCTGCGCAAACGCATGAACGAACGCGGCGTGGAAGTGCAGTACGGCGGGACGGATTTGATTGACTTGAAGGAAGCGGAATGGATCGAGTTTACCGACAGCGATCACCGCAACATGCGCCTGGCCATCGACAAATATACGCATCTGCCATTGCGCTGGGTGGTTTCAGCACGCGATCCGGAAACGCGCGTGACCACCGAGAACATTACCAGTTACACGCAATACATGGCGCTCGGCGGCGTCAAGACTCCGCTGAGCATCGAGCTTTCCCGCAACGACCGCAAGTTGACCCAGACGTTTTTGTCCGAGTGCAAGTACAACTCCGAACTCGCCCCGGAACTTTTCACGCGCTCCTGGCTGGAGCAACACGCCGCGGAAATCACCAAGAAGGGTTACAAGGAATCCAAAAACACCAAGTAAAACCTCCTAACGCATCTCTGGCTGTATCTCACCGAGGATGTTCGCGATGGAACGGGTTCCATTGGATCAGAAAAATGGAATACGTTCTGCCGAAACAAATTACAACTTGACATACACTTGCCGCGCGGCATATCAGTGCCACAGCTAGCCAACAGGATGGTCCCTACCGATAGGGGCCGAATCTGCATTTCGGGGTGGAGGATAATGATGCGCAATCATTTGCGCCGAAATTTTATTCTGGCATGTGCGGCAATCTCGATCCTGGCGATCGCCGGGTGCGCGCGCAAGCAAGTCGTCGTCGATGACGCGGCGCTTCGCGCGGCCGACGGCGATTCCGCGAATTGGATCACCTATGGGCGCACGTATTCGGAGCAGCGCTTCAGCCCGCTCAAGCAGATCGACGAGCAGAGCGTCGGCAAGCTGGGCCTGGCGTGGTCTTATGATCTCGAAACCTTGCGCGGGGTGGAGGCGACGCCGCTCGTCAAGGACGGTGTGATCTATACGACGAGCGCGTGGAGCCTGGTGTACGCGTTCGACGCGAAATCCGGGAAGCTGCTGTGGCAATACGATCCGAAAGTGCCGAAAGATCACGCCAAGTATGTGTGCTGCGACGTAGTGAATCGCGGCGCCGCGCTGTACAAGGGGCGCGTCTATGTAGCGACGCTGGACGGCCGGCTCATTGCGCTGGACGAGAAGACGGGCGCGCCCGCCTGGGATGTCCAGACGACGCCGAAGGACGGAAGCTACGCCATCACCGCCGCGCCACGGATCGCCAAGGGGCGCGTGCTGATCGGAAACGCGGGCGCGGAGTACCCTGTGCGCGGTTACGTCTCCGCGTACGACGCGGAGACCGGCAACCTCGTCTGGCGGACATATACCGTCCCAGGCGATCCGTCCAAGCCATTCGAATCGGACGCTATGAAACGCGCGGCGGCCACCTGGTCAGGCGAGTGGTGGAAGGCGGGAGGCGGCGGGACGGCCTGGGAATCGATGGTTTACGATCCTGAACTCGATCTGGTGTATTTCGGGACGGGAAACGCAACCCCCTGGTACGACCAGCTGCGCGGCAAGGGAGACAATCTCTACGTCGCTTCCATCGTCGCGGTGCGCGCCGACAATGGAGAGTTGGCGTGGTATTACCAGACGACGCCGGGCGACAACTGGGACTATGACGCGACGCAGCCGCTGCTGATGGCCACGCTCACCATCGGCGGGGCTCAGCGCCGCGTGATAATGCAGGCCAACAAGAACGGCTTTTTTTACGTGATCGACCGGGAAAACGGCAAATTCATTTCGGCGCAGACCTATGCCCCCGTCAACTGGGCCACCGGCATCGATTCGAACGGACGTCCCATCGAGAACCCCGCCGCGCGGCAACTGAAGGACGCGGCGCTGGTAAAGCCGTCGGCCGAGGGCGCGCACAACTGGAACCCCATCTCGTTCAGTCCGATGACCGGGCTGGTGTATCTCGCGGTCCTCGAAGACACTTCGCTTCACGCCATCATTCCCAACTGGAAGATCAACCTGCACGACCAGACCACCGGTTCCGACCGGGCTTACCGCGGACCGGCTCGTGACGCGTATCTCAAAATGAAGAATGCCGGACGGCTGGTGGCCTGGGATCCAGTCGCGCAAAAGGAAGCGTGGCACGTGGACCTGTCCACTCCGAAAAGCGGAGGAACCCTGGCCACTGCAGGGAACCTCGTATTTCAGGGCCGAGGCGACGGCAAGCTCTCCGCGTATCGCGCCACAGACGGTAAACCGCTCTGGGAGTTCGACTCCGGAGTGGGAATTGCGGCGCCGCCGATGACTTTTTCGGTGGATGGCGTGCAATATATCGCAGTGCAGAGCGGATGGGGCGGCCCGCAGGTGCTCGGCAACCGGGGGCCCGGCAAAGGGAATGTGGGGCCCGCGAAACTTTTGGTATTCCAGCTCGGGGGCACGGCGACGATTCCTCCCTACCAGCATGTGGTCAAGCCCGTTCCCATGCCGACGTTCAAGCTCGCGGCTAGCAAGGCCGAAATCGAGGAGGGCCGCAAACTTTTTGCCAATACTTGCGCGCGATGCCACGGCGGGGAAGCCATCAGCGGCGGATCGGTGCCGGACCTGCGGTATGCCACGGACGCAACGCATGAAATGTTCGAGGAGATTGTGCTGGGGGGCGCGCGGCGGGAATTCGGGATGCCGTCGTTTACCGGAGACGTTACGCCGGCACAGGTTCGTTTGATCCATGCGTACATTCTGGATCGCGCACGCGAGTCGGCGCAGGTGGATGCCGCGAAAAAGTAGAACGGACTTCAGTCTGTGGCACTTTTGCAAGCACTTGAAGGCCGAAACCCAACAGGCTGAGCAACCTGCGGAAAAAATAGTTTATTTTGTCATTCCGAGCGAAGCGAGGAATCTCTCTTCGATTTGGCCCCATGAAAAGAAAGAGCGGGGTTGTCCCCTTGAGTGAGACACGCAGTTAAGAGACGATTCGCCGTTCGCTGCTCATCGATTGTACCTCTGCCCGATTGTCCTGCACGATGCGGTCCGGCTGGTGAAGCGGAGGCGGGCTCTGCGGGAGCGCAACCCGCCAAGGAATAGCCAGCTGGAAACTCATCGTACCGATGAG
>Ga0210401_10004916_pt1 | contig 13838 bp, 12 predicted proteins | sample IncBWH32MmetaG_FD_150866 | JGI IMG/M metagenome (GOLD analysis project Ga0210401, IMG submission 150866) | Forest soil microbial communities from Barre Woods Harvard Forest LTER site, Petersham, Massachusetts, United States - Inc-BW-H-32-M | ecosystem: Environmental > Terrestrial > Soil >... | reverse complement strand
ATGGGGCAGTCTCTCAGGGGGAGGTGCTGCTCCGGGCAAGCGTTCGGGGCCGATTGGTACGGAGCGCTTGCCCTTCTCAAAACCCTGTTCCCTTGGCGCCGCCCGAGCCGATGCAGTTACAATAAGCCCGGTCACGTTGTTCGCGCTTCGCTGATTGAGCCCGCACCTGCGAAAGTGGCGGAATTGGCAGACGCACCAGACTTAGGATCTGGCGGGGAAACCCGTGGGGGTTCGAGTCCCCCCTTTCGCACCAGTAATCTGCAATGCCCCATGCATCTCGCGAGAAGAGACTGGCGTTGTTGTCCGTAGAGGCTGAGCGGAGACCCCGCAAGAGGCGAGGGAACGCTAAGCTATAGCAGCAGCCTTCACCTCAAGATGAACGCCTTCCTTCTTCTGTAAATACCTTATGATCTCGATAAAGTTGCCAGTCTTCGGGTTGCCAGAAGGGCCGAGCATGCGCATGAGACTCTTCGGATCAATGTCGAGTGCTTTTCCAAGCGGTCCAAAACCAACGGTTGCATTAATGTAGTCGCGCAAGATCGCCTTTCCAGTTTCAATGTCACCGGATAGAAATGTCTCTACTCCGTCACTGAGTAGTTCTCTCCGAAATTCAGGATCACGATCAGCTCGTGCTTTGATAGTCTCGATGAAGTCTCGTGTTAGCGGCATGTTCATTTCTCCCCAGATTTCTTGCGCTGCTTGTAATCCTGCCATCGTTCTGTCGCTTCTTCGATGTCCGACTGTTGATCCTTCTTCGTTCCTCCCGCCAGCAGGATCACAACCTTGTCGCCGTCTTTTCCAAAATAAATCCTGTAACCTGGTCCGAAGTCGATGACGCGCTCGTATACGCCGCTGCCAACCCCTTTCACGTTAGACCAGTTTCCCAGGCTCAGCCGAGTTCTGGCGGTGCTGACCTTTGCGGCAGCTTTCGCGTCAAGCTCGTCGAACCACTTCGCGAAAGGACTTTTCCCGCCCTGATCGAGGTACTCCAGAACTTCGATCATGTATTATGGTAACAGTTTTGTTACCATTGTCAAGATTGATTATAGGCGAACATAAGGCGAATGCGCAGAATGCCGGCAAGCCGACCGCAAAAAAGGTAGTTGCTATTTATCACGCCCAATTCGGAAAGTATGCGCGAGAGTGCCCCAGATCGGGTGCCATCCATTTACAAGAGAGGTAGATAGGTTCTAGCCGTAGTTGGCGAGAACGGCGTTTACACTCAAGGGCAATGAAACCCCCAATTCAAGTGTGCCTATCCTTCCGGGGCCAGCTCGACGAGATTTGTCCGGACTCGGTCTGCGGCCTGCGCGCTCTTTAGCGTCGCCAGGAATTTCTTGGTGAAGTCCTGCTGCAGATGGAAATCCTGTGCCGCTTGCGACTTGTAAATCTCGTAGAACACAAATGTATTGGGATCGTCTTTTAGGACCGTGAGATAAAACGCTTCCACGCCCGGCTCCGCCCGCACCAACGGCAGGTATTGGCGTGCGGCCTCGACCAGCTCCGCGCGGCGCTGCGGCTGAATTTTTGCCTGGATCAGCATGATCACTTTTTCGCTCGTCATGTTCGACTGCTCCTTTCGATTTTCATTGGCCGGTGTGTTCACCGCCTGCTCCGCCCACAGCAAATGTAGCGCCAATGCGCTTGCGGCCATCAGCACTGCCACGGTCACGACTTGGGTCGTCTTCATGGCTGATTCCTTTCGCCAGGTTCGGCTTATGAGCGGTTGACTCTCCATCGTTCCCAAACCTTTACCCGTTCTAAGAATCGTGCGGCCAGAGCACTTTGGTTTCCTCCCCAAGCCTTTGAGCGATGACGGCTCCGTCCAGTAGCCCGTGCTCCTTCAAATCATTCACAATGACTTTTTTCGCGATGGCAGCATCCACGACAAAGCAGAAGACATTCATCTGGCCTTTTCCCATATCCCCTCCGTCGCAATGTCCTAGTCCAGACCAGCCAAGGCACTCATTCATTCGCTCCTCAACCTGAATACGTCGGTCATAATCGTTGACAGTGCCATGACCCCCGACCTTGTACTGGATGACGATAGAGTGTAGGTCTTTGGTTTTCCGTGGCTTGAATCCGGCTGCTCGGACCGGCTTTGCTTCCCGTTTGATTATTTCGGATGGATGAAGACCAGCTTCATGCGGGAGTTCACGAGTTTCGCCTTCCTCCCCCAGCTTTCCCCAATGAATCGTCACATCAGTGGCAGTGATCCAAGCCTCCCAATACTCCGTCACACCACCACTGGCTCGGTAGAGTTTGAGCATCGTCGCCACCTAGCTGCATGCGTGCGGAAACCGTTGCAGTATAACTGGGCAAACAAAGTCTCTGACAATGTCTGTGATGTGAAAAACTCTTGAGGATATTGCGCCGTGCACTCGGGAGAGCGCCGATCAGCGTTGTTCTATCGGATCGCAGTCGTTTTGTTTCGTATGACACTCCAGAGAGATTGGTCCAGAGTCACGGGATTCCCGGTTTCGCCCGAGCCCGTTCTATAAACTGCCTCTCCGCTTGAATCTGACGGCAGCTTCGCACCCTGCACACCGTCGCCGAAGTGAATCGTGGTCTCGGTGCCGTTCGTTTCCGTCGTGAAAGTATCCCCTCCGACGATGTGGCCGAAATTCTGAGCTGCCCCTTGTATTGCCTCGTTGATTGTGGTCTGAATCTCGTGGGGTGAGGGGGATGCAGGTCCGCTAGATTGGCTGAACGCAGGTGCGGATTGGTCTGGCGGCAGACTCGGATGGCAGACGCTGCTGATGTTTACTGGCATGGGGGAGCCCCTCCATTCCTTTTATCGGTGTTTCGCCGGGCTTGTTGCTCTGGATAGTTGCCGAAAACCGCCGACAACACTCGTTGACACTTCAGGGCATCCCAGGATTTGCCCTGGCGATTTTTACTGCCCAAATGGGCTACATGTTTGTCTGTATTCAACCGTTTTATTTACCCTGATATCTTCATCGGGTGATTCCGGAACAACGAATCAGGGAACTGTGCGCCCAACTGTTAAGGGCGGAAAACCCTGCCGTCCTTGAAGCGGTAACAGCCCAGCTCAAGACCGCGATTGAGCAGTACAACCGCGAGACGGACCAGGGATTGGCGGGAGGAGAAGGCGACTTGAAAATGGTGTAACCCCAACAAGTTTATTCATGCAGGAAAAAGCGGAAGGGCTGGGTTGATCTTCTACCGATTCAACCCCGTCCTTCCGCGATTGATTTTTCGCCGCGAAAATTCCTCTCGCGCATCAGTCCGCGGCGCTGACTGCGGGTGTGACTTCGTCCCAGATCTTCGTGTTGTGCGTCTCCCGCAGGAGCAGGCTGCCAACCACAAAGGTCAAAGCCGCAACTCCAATCGGGTAGTAGAGTCCGGCATAGATGTTTCCGGTGGCGGCGCACACGGAGAGACCGATCAGGGGCAAGAGGCCGCCGAAAACGCCGTTGCCAATGTGGTAGGGCAGCGACAGCGACGTATAGCGAATCCTCGCCGGAAATGCTTCCACCAGATAGGCCGCGATCGGACCGTAGATCATGCACACATAAATCACCTGGATGAACACCAGAAGAACCAGCATGCCCTGGGCTGGATTTGGCGCTTCCTTGGCAGGCACAAGCGCGCCGGTCGCGTCGTTGGTCATGGGCGTCAGGGCGATGGCGCCGGTCACTTTGTTCCGCGTCGACTGCACGGTTACGACGTTGTTTCCGGCGGCGCGCTGCATGGCGTGATAGATCGGGATGTAGGTAAACACCGCAATCAGGCACGCTGCCATCATCAGTCTCTTGCGGCCGATGCGGTCGGAAAGCGCCCCAAATACCGTGAAGAACGGCATACCCAGCAGCAGCGCGATGGCAATGATGATGTTCGAAGTGCGCGGATTTACCTTCAGGATCGTCTGCAGGTAGAACAGCGCATAGAACTGCCCGGTGTACCAGATGACGCCCTGCCCGGCGGTTGCGCCGAACAGAGAGATCAAGACCTGCCTCAGATTCGGCCACTTGGTGAAGGCATCCTTGAGAGGCTGAATCGAAGCTTTGCCGCTGCTCTTGATTTGCGAGAAGATGGGCGACTCGCGCAGCTTCAGCCGAATATAAAACGAGATCGCCACCAGGATGATCGAGAGCAGGAATGGAATTCTCCAGCCCCACGCGTTGAAGTCATCCTTGCTCAGCGAGGATTGCGTGGCAAGAATCACCAGCAGCGAGACAAACAATCCCAGGGTTGCCGTGATCTGAATGAAGCTGGTATAGAAGCCACGACGGCTGTCGGGAGAGTGTTCGCCCACGTAGACGGCGGCACCCCCATACTCACCGCCGAGCGCCAGTCCCTGAAGCACACGGATGAGGATCAGGCTAATCGGCGAGAACCATCCCGCGGTGGCGAAGGTGGGCATGAGGCCGATGACCGCGGTCGACAAGCCCATGATCGACAAGGTCACGAGAAAGGCGTATTTCCTGCCGATGAGATCGCCGATGCGGCCAAAAAACAGCGCGCCGAACGGCCGCACCAGGAAGCCGACGGCGAACGTCGCCAGATACGCGATATAAGAGAAAGTGGCGTTCCCGGGCGGATAAAACTTCTGCGACAGCACGGCGGCGAGGCTGCCGAAGATGTAGAAGTCGTACCATTCGATCATGGTACCCACGGATGACGCAGTAATGACGAGCGGCAAACTGTACTCGCGGGTCCCGGTGGGTGCTGCAATTGGATTCGAGGCTGCGGCCATAAGGCTCTCCTCTGTGGCGGACCGGCTGACTGCGGTTGGGATTCTACACAAACCTACGTTTGGCCCCAAGACAATGTGGAGCCGCAGATTATGCCTCAGTTTGGGGGCAAGCGTAAACAGAGAAGAATTGCCGCCAGGGCCCAGGTTAACGGCCAATGAACAAACCCGACCGAGGGTCCCGGCGGCCAGGTCGCAACGCGCAAATCAGGCTGCTCCCTCTCTTCTTCCTTGGCACATGACTCTTCCCTTCCCGCGGGAACATGGCGGCGCGCCTGCCATCGGGCGGTGAAAGTACAGATTCGAAAAAGGGGACTCAGGAGTATGCTCTACGCTGCTGGTGCTTCGCGGGTGGAGGAATTCATGAAGCGACTCTGCCGAGTCACCGTCACCCTCACTATAGTTGGGCTGGCGCTGGTCATGGCGCGAGCGCAGAATCCGGTGCCGCGGCCGCCGGACGGTGGAAGCCGCGAGGTGCTCGTCAGCATCCTCATTCCTTCGCTGCCGAATGCGCCCTTCTCGGCAACGGTGAATACCGAATCGGTTCGCCTGCTGCCCAACGGAACGCACATCACGCTGAAGAATCACCGGGCGATTGCGCGCGATGGCGCGGGCCGAATTTTCCAGGAGCGCCGTCTGCTCGTGCCCGAAGACGGCAAGCACGAATCGATCGTGACCCAGATCGAAATCAGCGACCCGGTGGCGCATGAGCTCTACATTTGTGTTCCCCGAGAAGGCGTGTGCCAGGTGGAGTTCTTCGATGCGCCATCGTTCGAGCCGCCGCCCGTTGCGAACCCAACCCCGCCACCACAGCGCGCGATCGGCGACCTCCTGGGGAAGCAAACCGTCGAGGGCCTGGAGACGGTAGGCGCCCGCGAGACGACCGTCATTCCGCCGGGTGCGATCGGCAACGACAGTCCCATCGATGTGCAGCGCGAATACTGGTATGCCCCGCAACTCGGGATCAATCTCATCAGCAAGCTCGACGACCCGCGGGTGGGAACGCAGAATTTTGAACTTTCTGACGTTCGTCTGGGGGAACCGGACAAGAAGCTTTTCAAGATCAGCCGGGAGATGAAGCTGATCGATCTGCGCAAGTAGCAGCAACAGCCGGCGGCTCCGCGGACAAGAGTGTCCGCGACGCATCTTGTACCCAGTACTCAGTACCCAGTACCCAGTACCCAGTACTCAGTACCCAGTACTCAGTCCGCACCACACCTACTTCTTCAGCACTTCCTGCCGGAACCTCTTTTGTGCCTCGTCAAACTTGCCGGCTTTCGCCAGGTCGATCACATCCTTGGGCGTCCCATCGCGCTCCAGTTGGTTCAGAAAGTGCTGCTTGAGGTTCTCCGCGCCCTTCACATAGTCTGGCGACGTGCCCAGCTTCTTGGCATCGTCGATTTCCATCTTGTAGCCCTCGGCCTCGGTCAGGTCCGAGTAGATGTGTTCCGCGTCGTCGCCGAACTTTTCGCGGTGAATCCCCATGTCGGCAAGTTCCTTGTTGCGCCGCACGTGGTTCGACTCGTGCAGGATGGTGCTGGCCGCCACTTGTGGCGACGTCAAGCCTGCCTTGCCCACCGTGATAAACGTTTTGGGATCTTTTCCGATGGTGTCGCCCTGGTCGTCGGACTTAGGGTCGAATTCGAGGCCCGACACTCCATCCTGGCTGATCCCGTAGTCCTTGACGATTTCCTTGGCGATCTTGTCCACTTCGGCGCGGTCGGTTTCGTTCCCCGATTCCGCTTTCTTCAGGGCCGCCTGCAACTTGTCGTTCAACTGGCCCAGGGTTTTGGCATCGGGAGTGTGCAATGTCCGATCAGGCGGCTTGCTGGCGAAGCTGTGTATGGACCCGCCGCCTCCACCTCCACCCGGACCGGCATACGGCGTGAACTGCTTGGCATCACCCGAAATTTGGGTTGGACCTGTTCCGGTGTTCCCGCCGTCGAGCTTGGCCTGCACCAGCGTCTTCGCTAGCGGATCGCCCAGCGGCGCGCGCGACAAAGTCGGTCCCGAACCGCCGTCGAAACCGCCTGGAGTATCCTGGCGCGTGTTGAGGTCACCGCATGGCGGCAGATGAATATCCTGCCCGGCCTGAACCTTCTTGGGGTCGGGGACTTGCGGGTTGGCTGCCAGCAGACTCTGCAAATCGATCCCGAGGCGCGCGGCGATCTGCGACAAACTGTTCTCGCCGACCTGGGCCGTTGTCACTGACCCGTTGTTCGCGTCGCTCGCGTCGTTCGAGGCAAAGCTCGGACCTGCCGCGCTATTCACCGGAGGCGCCATCGTTTTTCTCCTTAAGTCCCAGTTATCGTGCGTGAGCGCGGGAGGTTGCCTCTACTCCTGTGGGCCTTCCTCATTTCGCCCTTCCCTATAATCGAAGGTGCAATAGAAGCTAATTCACCACAGAGACACTGAGGCACAGAGTAAAGATTGAGAAATTTGGAAATTTGGTAATTGGGTAATTTGGTGATTGAGTGAGCATCACTTGCCGTGGGGGCTCACTGCCGTCACGTCTAGCCGTCCAACCATACCCCCGCCCTCTCTGTGTCTCTGTGACTCTGTGGTGAACAAAGATTCGCGGCAATGAGTAGACCGCGCGGAATCAACAACATCTTTAAACGCAGAGGGCGCAGAGAACCGCCGCAGAGGCCGCGGAGAAAGGCTTTCACCACGACAGTCTTCGACACGCTCACGCCCCACACGAGCGCCCGGGAACAGCGCTGGAAGCGAATCCCGGCGATCTCAGATTGCGAGGGCTTAGGGTTCGAAGCTGAAGTTGACCTTCAGTACCGCGGACTGGCTGCCCGCTCCGCTCGGCGGTGCAAGATCTCCTGACGTTTTCGGCGGTGCGAAGAAGAAATAGTCGGCTTCGTAATTGCTCTTGGTCTCGGCATTCTGCTTGGCGGCACTGCATTCTTCCGCGGGCTGGCCGCCCTTGGTGTGGATGCGCTGAATGCTGGTGACGCGGTTGAGTGCGCCGTCACCGCTGTGCCCGGTGACCGTGAGCAGCAGCCACGCGACCGCTCCAGCCTCGGGAGCATCGACCTTCGCCGATGCTTTGGCCGTCACCTGGCTACCGTCGTTGAGCTTCCAAGTCGGCCCGGCAAAGTGGTGGCCAGCCACCGCGCCCTGCGCATCGTGCAGGTCGGCATCCGGGCCTTTCAGCGTCCAGGCATACTTGCCGTCGGCGCCAGCCTGGCAGGTGTAGATCTGCGCGCCGGTGGCGTGGAGCTGCAGCACAACTTCTTCGCCGGCAGGGGCCGCAATTTTCTCCGGCACGTCAGGACGGGGAATCGCCTGCCCGCTGGCCTGGGCCGCCATCCCCATCGCGAGAACGAAGGGCAGAAGTCTCGAAATCATGGCCGAGAAGTGTAGCACCCAGGTGTCAATCTGTGCGGGATTCCTGGGGCGTTTGCTTCTTTATCGGGAAAGAAACAAGGGCGCTAACCACAGAGGACACGGAGGAACACGGAGGGCTTGGGAAGGTTGCGCCTTCTTGCAGGGCTACTGTTACTTCTTGCTATTCGGCGTCTTGTTGCTGCGAAAATTGAAACCCACTATGGACGAGAACGAAATATCCGGAAAACCGCTCACGATTCCAGGGCAAGAGCTTCCTCTGTGTTCCTCCGTGCCCTCTGTGGTTAAGGGTTTCAGGTCTTCCCTTGTGCGGGAAGTCGGCCGGAAAAGCGAGGGGCTACGCCGGGAAACCCGAGGGGGATTCAGGTTCCCCGGCGACTTGGAAAAATCAGAACGAAGCCGGCACAAGCATTGCCGATCGCCCGACGAAGGCGAGCACGGCCAGAGCGGGACTCGAAAAGAATCCTGGTTTTACAGCGCGCCCCGCAGGCCCAATACGATGGCGCCGCAGGTAATGGTGTAGTAAACAACCACGAGTGTCCAGGCAGTCAGTCGCTCGAAAAACATGGGGATAACCTCCGCGGAGCTGGCTCTGACCGGAAGCGCCTCCTCGTGTGCTGCCGGCGAAGGAGGAACGGCCGGTGTGCTTCTGGCTAGCTCCTGAGGCACATTTCATCGTGGTTTGCCGCCAGCGGCAAGGGCACCGGAGTACAGAGGTGCTGTTTCAAGAGTACATCCCGGCCATGTCCAGCTGGACGCGGGTTGCACCGATTACCGGTGCGCCGGAGCGAAAACCTTTCACCACAGAGGACACAGAGGACCACAGAGGAAGGCTGGGCGGATTGCTCTTCTTTGCGCGCTAGCCAGTTATTTCCTGGAAAAGAAATAAGGCAACACGAAGGGCACGAAGTCACACGAAGGAAAACCTCAAAACCACAGGTTGCGAAGTTTTTTCCCAAAAGGCTTCCTCGGTGGCCTCTGTGTCCTGGACGCGGGTTGCGCCGGTTACCGGGTGCGACGGAGCGAAAAGCTTTCACCACAGAGGACACAGAGGACCACAGAGGAAGGCTGGGCGGATTGCTCTTCTTTGCGCGCTAGCCAGTGTTATCTCCTGGAAAAGAAATAAGGCAACACGAAGGGCACGAAGTCACACGAAGGAAAACCTCAAAACCACAGGTTGCGAAGTTTTGTCCCAAAAGGCTTCCTCTGTGCCCTCTGTGTCCTCTGTGGTTAAAGGTGTTGCGGCTTTCTTCCGTAACCACAAAACCGCTACACTGGCATCCCTATGGCGAATCCGACTCAGCCCTCCGTCCGATTGACCAACACTGCCGACTATCGTGAAAACTATGCCAACAGCGTGCAGATTCGCGTGAATGTCTGGGACTTCTTCCTGGTGTTCGGCACGCTCATCCAGCAAAGCGAAACCCAGGTTGAGATCCAGAATTTTCAGGGCATCTATTTGAGCCCGCAGCAGGCCAAGGCCCTGCTCGGGGTGCTGCAGCAAAACGTCACGGGATACGAGAACGCCTTCGGCGAAATCAAACTCGATCCCCGCATGATGCCGCAGGGGCCAGTGCACTAGAAGCAGGTCTCAGGTCTCAGGTCTTGGGTGTCTGGTCTCAGGTCTCAGGTGATCGGCTCATTTCACAGATGCTCCGACGAATGTACGTTGGCAGAGAATGACGATCTCGGAGTTTCTCGAAAATTCCGCAGCCAATTCTTTCTTGATGACGATCGATCTTCTCTCGGAGAATCGACTGGCTCGTCACCTCGCCCAGCATTGGCCTTTCCTGTGACCTATCAACTGTGACCTGTGACTTGACACCTAAGACCTGAGACCTGTCACCTAAGACCTGACCCAATGAAATCGTCGGTCGTCGCATTTGTTCTCATCTTCGCCGTCGTCTTCTTGCTGCACTTGCCGCTTCTGCGACTGCCCTACTTTTGGGACGAGGCGGGCTATTACATTCCGGCGGCGCGCGATCTGCTTCTGACCGGCAGCCTGATTCCGCACTCGACTCCTTCTAACGCCCATCCGCCGCTGGTGATGGCCTATCTCGCGCTCTCGTGGAAGATTGCCGGATTCTCGCCACGCGTGACGCGCAGCGCGATGTTGCTGCTCTCGGCGTTTGCGCTGCTCGGGGTGTTTCGTCTGGCACGACGCGTGGCCAACCCGGACGTCGCCGTTGCAGCGACGATCTGCACCGCGTTCTATCCGGTGTTTTTCGCGCAAAGCTCAATGGCTCACGTGGACCTGGCCGCGGCGGGTCTCACGCTCTGGGGACTGGATGCCTACCTCGGCGAGCGCTGGCGCGGAACCGCTTGCTGGTTCGCCCTCGCGGCGTTGGCGAAAGAAACCGCCGTGCTCGCGCCGGTAGCATTGCTGGCGTGGGAGGTTGTTTCCCCTTGGTTAGGGAAATTCCGGCCCCTGAAGGGGCTCGTGGCGCAGGCGTATGCGGCGTCGCTGAAGCGAGGCCCTGATACGAACCGCATCGATTCGCCAGAGGCCCATCCAGCTTCCCTTCCAAACTCGAAACGGGTGCCCCGTCCAAGCTCCGCTTGGGCGGGGATTCTCCTCAGGAGCGCTTCCTTGCTCGCGCCCGTTCTCGTGCTCTGCCTGTGGTATGTCTACCATTACGCGCGCACGGGATATGTTTTCGGCAATCCCGAATTCTTCCGCTACAACGTGCAGTCCACCCTGAACCCGCTGCGCATCGTGCTGGCATTTTTCCTGCGCCTCTGGCAGGCCTTCGGATACATGCACCTGTTCGTGCTCACCGTTTTGATGGGCTTTGCCATGATGAAGCCGCCGTTGCGCGATGACGGCGTCGAGCGCCGCCGCATCGACGTGCCGGTGCAGGCCGTGTTCGCGGTTCTTGTGCTCACCTACGTTGCGGCCATGGCGGTGGTTGGCGGCGCGGTGCTGGCGCGCTATATGCTCCCAGTGGTGCCGCTGGTGATCCTGGTTGCCGTCGCGACGGTATGGCGACGCCTGCCGCGATGGCAGTTGTGGATCGCCTTCGTCGCCGCAGCGTTTGTTGCCGCCTTGCTGCTCAATCCGCCCGACGGTTTTTCCCCCGAAGACAACCTCGCCTATCGCGATTACGTAATCATGCACGAAGGCGCCGCAGCCTATCTCGAAGATCACTATGCGCAGGCGCGCGTGCTGACCGCGTGGCCCGCTAGCGACGAGATCAGCCGTCCATACCTCGGCTACGTGCAGCGCCCATTGTCGGTCGTGCGCATCGAGGACTTTACCGCCGAGCAGGTGATGGCCGCGGCCGAAGAGCGCTCGCGGTTCGACGTAGCGCTCGTGTTCTCGACCAAATACGAGCCCGCGCATCCGGTCATGCCCCGCTGGCGCGTGTGGGAGAAACTCAAAGAGCGCTTCTTCGGATACCATCACGACCTGCCCCCGGTCATCGCCGCGCAGTTACTCGGCGGCCACATCGTGTATGAAGACCACCGCCCCGGACAGTGGGTCGCCGTGATCGAGATGGAACGCGTGTATGAAGCGAGGCGTGGCACTCCCCCTTCAAAGAGATCGCCCGCAGATACGATACGAAATTTAGACAACTGACCTGAACGGTAGCCTGATCCGAGTTGCGTTCCAGGTCTGTTGGGGTAACATCCTCTTCCCTCATCACGACGAGCGAAACGAGAGCTGTTGGATGAAACTCAGAATCGAATCCCTGACTCCTGAGCTTTGGCCCGCCTTCGAAGATCTATTTGGAAAGCAAGGCGCCTGCAACGGCTGCTGGTGCATGAACTGGCGAATCGGCCGGGACTACCAGAGGAGATCGCCCGCGGCCAACAAGGCCGACCTCAAAGAAATTGTCAGAAGAGGTCCTGCTCCCGGACTTCTCGCCTTCGATGGCGATCTGGCCGTGGGCTGGTGTCAACTCACCCCCGCAGCGCGTTGCCATGGCTGAATCGCCAGTGGAGACTGAAGCCGGTGGACGATTTGCCGGTTTGGTGCGTCTCCTGCTTTTACGTACGCAAGGGCTATCGCCGCAAAGGTGTTACCGGGGCTCTGATCAAAGGTGCATTGAAGGCCGCTAAAGACGCGGGCGCCCCGGCGCTTGAGGCCTACCCTGTCGACGCCAGGTTAACCGGCAGCTCTTCATGGACCGGTTTCGCTTCCACCTTCGAACGACTCGGCTTCAAGACGGTCGCCCGTCACACCCCGCCTCGGCCTACCATGCGACGCATGCTGCGATGACCCATCCCAGGCAGCGTGAAGCAGCCGGCGAGGTCTATGGGTTGAGGCAGTTCGTTCCTCCTGATCTTGTCGTGCTTTCAGGTGATAGGCGGAGCACCAGCGACTGCGCTCCGCGCTGGAAACGGGAGGATCGCCCGCAATGGTTCGCAAGATGCGGGAGCACCTTGTGCTTCTTTGTGTATCCTACATGGCGGCTGCAACGGCTCGACGTCCTCTAGAGGATGAGCTGCACTTAATTTGATTGAGAAGCGTGAACGTGCGGATTTCTCTCACGTATCTTCTACTTGTCGCCTTGGCTGGCGCTGGCTTCAGCCGCGAGCGCGGGCCGCGCGTCGAAGTCGTTTGCTCCACGCCGCCGATCCCGGTCCGGATGAACACGCAGCAGGTATTGGTTTACGAGCTTCACATCACGAATTTTGATGTTGTGCCGTTGACGCTCAAACGCGTCGAAGTCTTCGCGGATGATCGAAGTGGTACGCCCATTTTCACTCTGGCAGAGGAGAAGCTTTCCGCCGCGATGATTCGCGTGGGTGCCCCGATGACGATGTCGAATGACACCGCCAGCCCTGCGAGGGATGCGCGCATTCTCGAGCCAGGAACCCGTGCGGTCATTTTTGTCTGGATCGAACTACTCGCCGACAAAGCTGTGCCCTCCACTCTCGCGCATCGCATGGTGTTTTCCGCCACTTCTGGCGATCGCAAGACCGCCGACGCCATCCTTGAAAATTTCCCCGTCGCGGTCAGCCACGACCCCGTGCTCACATTGAGCCCGCCCTTCCACGGAGGCACTTGGCTCGCAGGCGATGGTCCATCGAATACCACCAACCATCGCCGCGCGATTACCGCCGTCGACGGGCACATCTATTCCGCCGAGCGCTTTGCCATTGACTGGATCAAGGTAGGGCCGAACGGCGACTCGCGGCATGACGGCGCAACCCGCAACGAGAACTGGTGGGGATGGGGCGAGCCCGTGCTCGCGGTGGCGGATGGAGAAATCACCGAAGTGGTCGACGAATATCCCGACAACACGCCACGCGTGCTGCCTCCGGTCACGCTCGACAACATCGGCGGCAACCATGTGATCCTCAAGATATCGCCCAACCGCTACGTAACCTATGCGCACCTGCAACACGGCAACATCAAGGTGCGCTTGCACGATCATGTTCACACCGGCGACACGCTCGCGCTGCTCGGCAACAGCGGTAACACCACCGGCGCCCATCTTCACATGCAAGTCACCGACCGTAGCTCTGTCCTGGAAGCGCAAGGTGTTCCGTTCCTGTTCCGAAGCTTCACCTATCTCGGGCCGGGCGCAGACTACGAACTCGACAAGCACATCTCGGTGCCCTGGGTGGACTCGATCCCTCCGGGAGACGGAGTGGTGGAGTTCGATGCCGGCAAGAAGTAGCATTAGGGAGTTTTGCCCTGGCCGTTTGCCTTCCTAGCGCGGGAGGCCCCACTCGCTCCGCCCAAATCCAATCCATCACGTGAGGAGATTCTCAGAATCATCTCGCCCTGCCAAAGCTCCGGCTCGGCGCAAAT
>Ga0210401_10004914_pt1 | contig 13841 bp, 8 predicted proteins | sample IncBWH32MmetaG_FD_150866 | JGI IMG/M metagenome (GOLD analysis project Ga0210401, IMG submission 150866) | Forest soil microbial communities from Barre Woods Harvard Forest LTER site, Petersham, Massachusetts, United States - Inc-BW-H-32-M | ecosystem: Environmental > Terrestrial > Soil >... | reverse complement strand
TTTCTTTCTGGAACGGAGCTGACCGCCCGCTCGTGCCACCGTTATCTTTACCTCCGTGCCCCGGATCAATTAGAACCGTAGTAAAGTTCCCTTTCGCTGCACCCAAACGCGCGGCGCTCGGACCGGTGGCACAACCGATGAACAACGCCGACAGCGCCGCGAGCGCCGTCATCGCCGGGAACGCGCCGAGCGAAGTCAGCCCTCTGAACACAGATAAGGCTGCCAGCGAGGTCGGGAACCGGTTAACCCCTGGTTGGCGCTCGGTTCCTGCCTGCGCCAACCGGCCTGGCGGCCGTTCAGTTATCTGCATTCGTTGGAATGATTTACCGGCTAAACCTCTGAGCGATGACCTTCAGTGTCGTATTCGTAAACCTTACCCTCAGCTTCTTCTTTGGTCTGTTTATGAGAACCATCACAGAACGGCTGATTTTTCGATAGGCCGCACATACAGATCCAAACTGACTTTTCTTGTGGGGGGACCTCTAACGGGCCCTGAGCAGATCGGAGCACTTTGCGCATAGTTCTTCCTAATGAAGGAAGCGCCGCCGGAATAGCAAATAGCAAAATGGAGGAGTTCGAGGAGTTAAGGAGTTGCAGGAGTTCAAAGAGAGAGTGGGCGTGTGGACGACGCTCTTTTGTCCCGTAGGGACCTAGTGATCGTGGCCTGGCAATTCATTGCCAGGAATGCACGCAAAACCGGATCCGTCCCGTAGGGAACGGTCTGATCGGTTTGCAGTAGACAGCCGCGTTGTCATGCGTGGAGACCGAACGCGACGTGGTAAATCACACCGTACCCTACGGGACGGATCCATTATTTGACAGGCTCCTGGTCCGGCCGCTGCCGGACCAGGCTACGATCATTTAGTCCCTACGGGACAAGACCCACTCCCCTACGCGGTTGACGCTATTCTTTTCGATTCCTAGGGCTTCGCGGTTGAATCGCCCCTTTCGCCGCATCGCTGTTTCGCCCATTCGCTTGACGCACCCCCCTTCCCGCCGGACGGCTAATGGATGTTGATTCCGCTTTCGGTTCTTGATCTTTCTCCAATTGCTGCCGGGTCTAAAGATTCTGAAGCGCTTACCAACACCTTGGATTTGGCGAGGGCCGTAGACCGGTTGGGATACACTCGATATTGGTTAGCAGAACATCACAGCATTGCGAGTGTGGCCAGCACGGCGCCTGAAATCATGATCGGTCACGTCGCCTCTGTAACGGAGCGACTACGCGTGGGCTCGGGAGGGATCATGCTCCCAAATCATTCTCCGTTGCGGGTCGCCGAGGAGTTCCGGGTTCTGGAAGCGTTACATCCCGGACGGATTGATCTCGGTATAGGCCGGGCTCCCGGTTCCAGCCAGGCAACAGCATTAGCGTTACGGCGTTCTAAAGATCGCCTGATGAGCGACGAATTCCCCGAACTGATCGGCGAGTTGCTCCATTATTTTCGGCCACCGGATACGGATGAATCGATCCAGGCTATTCCTCGAGATGTATCGACTCCGCCGATCTGGATGCTTGGCTCCACCGAAGATGGAGCCCAGATCGCGGCTGCCCTTGGCGTGGGGTTCGCTTTTGCTCACCATATCAACCCGGATTCTGCTGAGTACGCGACCCAAGTTTACCGCAGCATGTTTAAGGCGAGTCCCAGGCTTGACCGGCCTCGAGTGATCTTGGCTCTATCTGCGATTTGTGCTGATTCATCCGAAGCCGCAGCGGAACTGGCGTCGTCACTGGAGCTTGCCTGGGTGCGTTTGCGGAGCGGAAAACCGGGCCCGTTTCCGAGCCCCAAAGAAGCGCTGAATTATCAATACAACGATTGGGAACGACAGCTGGCACGAGCGGCGCGAGCCCATTTCATGGCCGGAACTCCCGAGGAAGTCAAAGCCAGGTTACTGGCTCTGGCCGACCACTGTCGAGCGGAAGAAATCATGATCATGACGATGGCGCATAGCCACGCCGCGCGGATACGGTCGTATGAACTGCTGGCGCAAACTTTCCAGCTTTAACGGCTGGAAACTATAGTAAGTGAAAAGTGAGAGGTGAGAAGTGATTGGTGAGGTCCTGGGCGAAAAGGCGGTGATCGGAGTGTAAGGATGGGGTCCGCCTTCGCCAAGCCTACGGAGCGACAGGCTCTATGGGACTGATGGGACTTATGTGACAGAGAGAGCCTTCCCCCAATCACATCTCACTTCTCACCGCGAGCTGTCTTTTCACGCGAGTCACCTTTCACTTCTCACGGTGCTAATATTCACCTGAACGGAGGCTACGCGTTTTCTTCCGGCGACTTCTTCGCCGGCGTCGCTCGAGAGTCTGAGGAAGGAAAACAGGGACAGCACGGCGATAATGCCTACAACGAGGAACGCCGGCCAGAAATCCGGGATGGTGAGGTCCTTTTCGCCGCGGGCATTGAGCGATAACTGCAACATGGCCGCACCAACTGTGATCCCTAAGCTGAGTGACAGTTGTTGAGCCACACTGGAAAAGCTAGTCGCCTGGCTCATCTCCGCCTGTTCTACTTCGGCAAAAGTAATCGCGTTGATACAGGTAAATTGCAGCGATCGAAAGAAACCGCCGACGAAAAGAATCAAGGACATCAAAAGAACCGGGGTTGCTTGATTGAAGAACGCCGGTGCAATCAAGGTCAATGCGCAGAGAACCGCGTTGAAGGTTAACGTGATCCGGAATCCGAACTTTCTCAGGATCCAGCCCGCAGCCGTCTTCATCCCCATCGCGCCAATTGCCGCCACAAAGGTCATCAGACCGGAGTTAAGAGGACTAAAGCCGAATCCGAGCTGAAAGAGCAAAGGCAACAGCAACGGCATCGAACCGATCCCAATACGAAAGAGCGAACCTCCGGAGACACCTGCGCGGAAAGTCGGTAATCTCAGGAGGCTTAGATCCAGGATCGGATTTGGCGAACGCTTTGCGTGAAAATAATAGAGCACGGAACAGATAATCCCGACCGTAAAAAGAAGGATGGTGATGTGGAGCGGAATCGATGGGGTATCGGCGGCGCTGGAACCGGCCACCAACGTGGATAACGCCGCGCCGGACAATACAAACCCCACGAAATCAAATCGTTGTGAGTTTTCTGCCTGAAAATCCGGGATAAATAGCGTGGCGAGAATCAGCCCTAAACCCGCAATCGGGAGGTTGATCCAGAAGATCCATCGCCAGGTGTAGTAGGTGGTAATGAATCCTCCCAATGGCGGTCCAAGAACGGGGCCGACCAGTGCCGGGATGGTCAGCCAGGCTAGTGCTCCCACCATTTCCGATCGCGATACGCTTCGCAGAATGACTAAACGTCCGACGGGCACCATCATTGCTCCGCCGATCCCTTGCAGGGCGCGCGCCGCAATCAGGAACTGCATCGAATCGGCGAGACCGCACAGCGCTGAACCCAACGCGAAGATGAGGATGGCCCAACGAAAGATGAGACGCGCTCCCCACCGATCCGCGACCCATCCTGACGCCGGAATAAAGACGCCGAGCGTTAACAAGTAGGAAGTGAGTGCTAACTTCAGCTGGATTGGGCTCTGATGCAGATCGCCGGCAATAGCAGGTAATGCCGTCGATAAGACCGTCGCATCCAGGTTCTCCATAAAGAGAGCGCAAGCGACAATCAGAGGAACAAGAACTTTGAGTGGTAAACGTGGTCCTTCTTGGGAAACAGCCATCATGGCATGAGCAATCGCAATCGCATTGGTTGATGAGATACGCAACTGTCCCTACAAGACGCTACGTCGCCCTCTCGCCGTTTCGCCCAGGAGCGACCCGTCGAAACATCATCTTCTTCGGTTGCGTTCCAGCCGGATATTGAGCGCTACTTCTTGCTCCTGAACTCGGCGCTGCAATTCTCTTTTACTGGGCTCGTCGGTTGATTCCGCCAGACGCTGCTTTAGCTGGGCGATCTCGCGCAAAAGTTCGACCTCCACCGGGACGTGCCCTGAGTTTTTTAGGAGCGAATACGCCAAGCGCAGATCTTCAGGCCAACGAAAGTATTCATCTAAATTGAGCGGCTCTCCGGCTCCGGGTAACCGTTCATTCGGATTTTCGGCCAGCCATTTCTGAATGAGTTCTTCGATTGCAAGGCGCATAGCCAGGGGTTGGTCGTTTACGGTGCGCAGTTCATTACATGTCAGCGTAGACAACGTACTATCCTCGTAATTATCCTCATAACTTGTTCATTTCCCAGGGCAACAGGCTTCCAATCTGGAATCAGTAATGCTAGACTAGTCCGATCAATGAAGGCATCCACATTCTGTTTTTCCACAATTCTGGTTGCTGCTTCCCTGTTCACCTCCAAGGCCTTGCGGTAACATATTCGGTCAGGAGCGACAGTGGTACCCAATGTTATTCGCTCGAGGTTCCGGGAGGAATCACCCCGAACCCTAATGCTCTGATCGATCCAGACATGGCCTACAGTAAGTTGACCACGGTTAATCCAGGGTCGGCGGAAGTGGCTGCGGTTGCGTGGGCTGGCGGTACGGATGAGATCGATAAATCGGCCGGGATCGGCGTTTCCAATTATCCCAATTCGTTAACGAATATTGGTACGAAAACGCCCGGTGGGTTCTACAACGCATCCTATGTGCACCCAACAAGTGTACAGCGGGTTGAAGGACCGACGCCCTATTACCTGGTTCAAATGACTGGGGTAATCGCGGGGGAACACCAAACGTTATACGCAGCCGTTCTTGACGACGGCCGGTTGGTTCGGCCTGAGACTGTCCCTTGCGTGGAAACGCATCACCGCGTGATGCACCACCATGGTAAATGGGGCGGCGAAGGGACAAAAAAATGGGGCGGTGCGGAAAAGAAAAAATGGGGCGGCGCAAAACCCCCTCCCCCTCAGTAATCAGCTTAACTCCAAATTAAGGCGGCCTTTGGGGCCGCCTTTTTTGTTGTTGGAGTCGTTCACGTTCTCGTCGTCCTCATCCTCCGGACGGTGGTGATCGCAGCGTTGAAGGCAGAGATACGCGCGCGCTAGTCAGCGGTCGATTTGATGGACATGGACGATCCTGAATTCGCCCTGAGAATCCCGGCGGATCATAAGGTAGAGAGTTGCATTTCCCTGGTCGTTCCGGGAGCCGTCAGAAACCGCCCATCGGAATGGCTGATAGACGACAAATCGATTTCGATGCCTTGACCGCACGATTGTCGCTTGTCCACGCGGCGTCCATTGTCGGATCGGCCACTCACGATGGTACTCCTCCGTTGTGGCTTCCACAGTCGATGCATCAACCATGCCTCTTCCGAAAAAGTTGACCTGATCCGCAAAATATCGTCGCTGCGCCGACGTATCATTGCTCGCCACTGTTCGCAGATACCCGAGAACAAACTCTTTTAACGACTCCTCGCTATTGGCGGTATCACTATTTTGACTGGATTGAGACTCCGTAGGAGTCGCTGTCCCTGATGCATTAATGGGCGGTAATGGCATCGGAGAACCCGGTCGTGCCGCGTAAAGCCGAGCTTGCAAATTCCCGAGCTTATCGCCGGAACTCGCGTTGACTTGCTTCAATTTCTCTTGGGCATCTTTGAGCTGAGCCTCCAGGGCGCCGCGCTGGCTGCTCGCAAGATCGGCACTCTGTTGCGCCAGCAGTGCCTTGGTTTCTGCTTGCTTGACCTGGCTTTGCAGCGCATTTCGTTCGCCAGTCAAAGAATCCGCATTTGCTTGTGCCTTCTTCCCCTTCTCCTGCTCCTGTTTTAGTTGCGTCCGCAAAGCGCTTAACTGATTAGAGGTATCGCCAGAATTCAGTTGAGCTTGTTTTAGCTTCTCTTCTGCCTCTTTGAGCTGGGTTTCCAAAGCGCTGCGCTCGCTAGCGGCGAGAGCCGCCCCCTCCTGCGCCAGCAAGGCTTTAGACTCTGCTTGTCGGAGTTGGGTTTGCAACAGGGCCCGCTCGCTAGTCAAAGAATCGTTGTTTGCCTGGGCTTTTTGCTCTTTCTGTTGCTCTTGCTTCAGTTCTGTTTGTAAGGCGCTGACCTGGCTAGCGCCGTCGCCCGAGTTTGACTGTGCCTGCTTGAGCTTCTCTTCTACGTCCTTAAACCGGGTCTCAAGCGCGTTGCGCTGGCTGCTGGCAAGGTCAGCGTTCTGTTGGGCGGTCAGCGCCTTTGCCTCCGCCTCCTTGACTTGGTTTTGCAGGACGTGCTGTGCACTAGTCAGAGAATCAGCGCTGGCCTGGGCTTTTTGCTTTTTCTCTTGCTCCTGCTTCAGCTGCGTTTGCAGGCTACTTAGCTGGCTCGCCGCATCACCAGAATTCGTCTGGGCCAGCTTCAGCTTCTCTTCGCTTGCCTTGAGTTGACTCTGCAGCGCGTTCCGTTCGCTGGTTAAAGAATCGGCGCTGGCCTGCGCTCTTTGCTCTTTCTCTTGCTCCTGTTTCAGCTGCGCTTGCAAGCTGCTTAGCTGGCTCGTAGCATCACCGGAATTGGTCTGGGCCAGCTTCAGCTTCTCTTCGCCTGCCTTGAGTTGACTCTGCAGCGCATTCCGTTCGCTAATTAAAGAATCGGCGCTGGCCTGCGCTTTTTGCTCTTTCTCTTGCTCCTCCTTCAGCTGCGCTTGCAAGCTACTTAGCTGGCTCGCCGCATCACCAGAATTGGTCTGGGCCAGCTTCAGCTTCTCTTCGCTTGCCTTGAGTTGACTCTGCAGCGCATTCCGTTCGCTAGTTAAAGAATCGGCGCTGGCCTGCGCTTCTTGCTCTTTCTCTAGCTCCTCCTTCAGCTGCGCTTGCAAGCTGCTTAGCTGGCTCGCCGCATCACCAGAATTCGTCTGGGCTAGCTTCAGCTTCTCTTCGCTTGCCTTGAGTTGATTTTGCAGCGCATTCCGTTCGCTAGTTAAAGAATCGGCGCTGGCCTGGGCTCTTTGCTCCTTCTCCTGCTCTTGCTTCAGCTCCGCCTGCAAAGCGCTTAGCTGACCGGCTGCGCTACCGGAATTTGCCTCGACCTGTTTCAGCTTCTCTTGTGCGTCCTTGAGCTGGGTCTGAAGCCCGGTGCGCTGGCCGCTGACAAGGTCAGCGTTCTGTTGTGCTGCCAGCGCTTTGGTTTCCGCTTGCTTCAGCTGGCTCTGTAGCGCGTTCCGCTCACCAGTCAGAGACTCCGCATTTGCCTGTGCCTTTTGCTCTTTCTCTTGCTCCTGTTTCAGCTGCGCTTGCAAGGCGCTTAGCTGGCTCGCCGCATCACCAGAATTCGTCTGCGCTAGCTTCAGCTTCTCTTCGCTTGCCTTGAGTTGACTCTGCAGCGCATTCCGTTCGCTAGTTAGAGAATCAGCGCTGGCCTGGGCTTTCTGCTCTTTCTCTTGCTCCTGCTTCAGTTGCGCTTGCAAAGCGCTTAGCTGGCCAGCTGCACCGCCAGAGTTCGCCCGGGATTGCGTCAGCTTTTCTTCTGTGTCCTTGAGCTGAGTCTCCAACGCGCTGCGCTGACTGGTCACGATGTCAGCCTTTTGTTGGGCTGCCAGCGCGTTGGCTTCCGCTTGCTTGAGTTGGTTTTGCAGCGCGTCGTGCTCGCTGGTCAAAGAATCGGCCGTGGCCTGGGCCCGCTGCGCCTTATTTTGCTCCTCCTTCAGTTGTACTTGCAACGCGCTGAGCTGGCTAGACGTCTCGTCAGACTTTGCCCGGACTTGTTTTACCTTGTCCTCTGCTTCCTTGAGTTTGCTTTGGAGCGCCCTTCTCTTGTCGTCAGTCAACTCTACGTCTTCCAGTTGGCTCAATTTATCCTCGGCCGTCTTTAGTTCCGCTTCCAAAGCAGTCCTCTGTCTGTCGGCAAGCTCGGCATTCTGTTTTGCTAATGCCACTTTCTCTTCCGCTTCTTTTAGCCGAGCTTCCACGGTTGCCGTGTCTTCGGCGGCAAGAGATTTATCCGGTTGCGTTGATTTGGCATCTGACGTCTGACTACCATGGTTGGCAGAGTTGAATCGTTCGGCCACCACCATTACTGCCAGAGCGGCAAAACCGGCGATCGCTGCGGGAAGGACATATTTTCGCGGCCCACCGGGCCGTTTTTGCTTTGCGAGGCTCTTTTGAATGTAAGCGATCTGGCTTTCGCTCAATGCTGGGCCGAAATCTCGGAGCAAGGTCTCTCCTTCGGCCAAAGCGATCCTATCATGGAGCAGACCATCGCTTTGCGACCCTCGGCTGAGCCAAAGCCTTATGCTTTCATCGAGCCGGTCACGCATCCCAAAAAAATGTTGGTCCTCAGATAACGACTGCAACAGCCTTGGCCAGTTGTGCAGCAGCGCGTCTTGGGGAAGACTGATTAACCGGCACTGTTTTGAATCAGTATCGGCGCTCAACAGTCCCTCGTTAATCAGACGATCAATTACACCTCTGGCCATCGCGCTCTGGCGGTGATTAAGCTTGGGAGATGAAACGAGATCGTGGTACGGAACGGGCCGCCGAACTAAGACACTTTCTTTGCTGCCACCTAGCGCCAGCAGTTGGCGAATCATGAATTTGAACGCGTGCTGTTCATCGCGGTTCAACGTTAAGAAAGCGAAGTCTGCATGTTGGGCTAATGCATTCCTAAATCTGCCCAATTCGCAATAGTCAGACCATCGCAGCAAACCATCGTTTCGGCCGAGCTGTCTATTGTATAAACGTGAAAGTACATGCTCCAGCAGGGGTAGTGCGCTGGAGCTGCTTGTTGCGGCCTTTAGTAAGAAATCGTCCAAGCTCCGACCCGTTTCGGAATCTCGCTCGAAGCGCAGACCAGCGGTCTCTGCTGGCAACCGGATCATGTTCGCGATCTCGCGCGCTGTCGGCGGTTGAAGTTCGTATCTTCCGCAACCGGAAGTAAGCTTAACCAGTTCGGGAAACCGCTGGTAGTGCGCATAAAATTCGCTGCGCAGTGCGGCGACAACGTAGATCCCTTTCCTGCGGGCCAAGGCACAGAGAGCGGTGACATATTTCCGCTGCAGCACCGGAGAAACCCCTATGAACAATTCCTCCAGCTGATCTACAACGAGCGCGAGTCGCATCTTCGATTTTTCCAGCACCTCCGCTATCCAGGCGGCGGCATTCTCAGGGTCTTGTGTCAGCCGGGATGTCAGGCTCAGCGATTCGTCGGCGTCAGCCACAGCCTGAAGCTCTGGTAGAGCAAATTTCGCTACCAGGGCGGCCGCAAGTGTATCGATAGGATCGCCGACGCTTGGTCGGGTGATCGCGCGACGCCAAGGTCCGTCGCCCACGGGAGTACCTCCCTGACTCAAAAGAGGAAGCACGCCGGCCCGAACCAAAGAACTTTTTCCCGAACCGCTGGGACCAAGTATCAGCACTAAAGACTTTTTGGCCGTTGCCTGCTTCTTTAAAGCATCGAGTACTTCGCCGATGGCTCTCGTTCTCCCGTAGTAAAAAGCAGTATCTTCGAAATCAAAAAAATTCAATCCCCGAAAAGGGGCCCGAATACGGTTTTGTACAGGCGCTTTCTTCGGGTCAATTCTCCCGCCTAATTGTTCAACAAGAAAATTGCGAAAATGCTGTCGGAACAAATTCGCGAATTCCTCCAGGTCTAGGTATTCTTGGCAGCATTCGCGAAACTGTATTTCGTTATCCTTTTCCCATCGTGCGAAGAAATCCTGCACCGCGTCCCATTGCCGGCACATCTCTTCCCGTTCTTCTTTTGGTTCGAGCAGGAAATCGGGAATCGCTCGATTCCGATAAACCCGGAATCTCTGAACCTCAAAAGCTCGTTGCGGCTGATCCAAGATCGAATCGATTTCGTAATTCGTTGGGGACGATAGTGGACTACCGTTAGCCAAGACACATTTCCCGACTGGGACGGATGCAAGCCTGGACCAGACCAGGCAAATGACGAGGTCATATTGAGTTTGATCCTGTTCCGGCAAGTCATCTCTCTCTAACACCGGATGGTCCCAAAAGAACGGCCGCACGACCGGAGTTGATTCATCCTCCGGATCATTGCGTTCAAAGCCGGCGTCCTCTTTCGCCCCTCGAAGTCGATTGGAGTAAGAGATGCTAACCGCGAGATCAAACTCCGCGGCAAGAGAACAAATCAAATGTTCGGCGATGGCACTCTCTTTTTGTACTTCTGAGGCTGCAGAAATCAAGATATCGATCGTTCTCATACGGCCTGCGGTGCATCGATTCGATTCAGCTCGGACAGACGAACAGAAAGCCCTTTGATATCGAAGCGGCGAGCATGACGGAAGCAATCGATACCGCTCCTAACAATGAGCGGAGGACCCAGGTCCGGGATACACAAACGGACAATTTCACCAAACCAGAAATTAAGTGTTTCCTGGAAGACAAAGCGATACTGCTGGTCGCACTAATGTGCGCTCTGCTATCAATGGTCTGAATATTTTATTCAGCGCCGGTATTTATATGCGATTAGGAGACACTCTCCCGAAAGGGTTATATCGCATGACCTAGTGTCCTGTCCCATAAATAGCATGGCTTTCGTCGTCGGTCAGTTGGCATAGCGAAGCAGCAGGGTAACAGGAGCCGCAGCCCGTCGCTTGGGTGGGACAAGGCTCTCGAAAGGCTGCCCGTTTCACCAGGGAAACCGACGGATGCTAATTAAAGAAATGGGTTAGGACTATATACGCGCCGAGCCGTGGTCCGGCGTTGGGTCACGGCTCGGCGCGTTTATCGACCCAACCCATCAGGTCAATTTTGTCGACCGATTCTCTCTGGAGAAACGTGCGGCCTGTCGGGAGCCTCGCCCCACCCCATTCGAGGACGATTACGAGGCAATCCGAGCCGCGCGGTTTCGTTCAACATCAGGCAAGAAAGCCGTAAGCAGGCCTAACAGCGGCAAGAAAGCGCAGAGCTGGAATACGAATCGAATATTGGTCAGATCGATCAGTTGCCCGAGCACCGCTGACCCGATTCCGCCCATTCCGAAGGCGAAACCGAAGAAGAGGCCGGAAACCATGCCCACTTTCCCGGGCATCAATTCTTGAGCATAAACCAGGATTGCGGAGAAGGCTGAGGCAAGCACAAAGCCGATGACGACGCTGAGCACTGCGGTCATCGGCAGGTTGGCATAGGGAAGCAGCAGGGTAAAGGGCGCCACACCCAGGATAGAAACCCAGATCACATACTTACGTCCGATCCGGTCTCCGACTGGCCCCCCGACGATCGTTCCGGCAGCAACAGAAAACGTAAACAAGAAGAGCAACAATTGAGCGTTCTGGATCGTGAGATGGAACCGATCAATCAAATAAAACGTGTAGTAGCTGCTGATACAGGAAAGATAAAAAAACTTGGAAAAAATCAGCGCCACCAAGACGGCTAGCGAGGAAAGGATGGTAAAACGAGACAGGTGGACGCCATCCGCCGAGCGCCGGCTGACGCTTTTCAAACGGAAAAGGTTGCTTTGATACCAACGCCCGGCGTTGAACAAAATGAAAATGGCAAGAAGAGCAACCGCAGAGAACCAGGCAATCCTGCTCTGACCTCGCGTGCCCACTACCAAAGCAGCCAGAAGCGGCCCCAGGGATTGCCCGGCGTTTCCGCCGACTTGAAACAAGGACTGAGCGAAACCGTACCGGCCGCCAGAGGCCATCCGCGCGAGACGCGACGCTTCCGGATGAAAGACAGATGAGCCGAGCCCTACCAAGGCCGAGGCGCAAAGAATCATCCAGTAACTGCTGGCTACAGAAAGCAAGATCAGACCGACTAAACTGAATCCCATTCCAATCGCTAGGGAGAATGGCTGCGGCCGATGATCCGTGTACAATCCAACGATCGGTTGCAACATCGATGCGGTGATTTGGAACGTGAGAGTGATCAGACCGATCTGAGTGAAATTCAGCTGAAAGGAATCTTTCAGGACAGGATATATCGCCGGGATAAGCGATTGAATTGTGTCGTTGAGCAAGTGCGAAACGCTGGCGGCTATAAGAATCGCGAAAATGGTTTCGTTTTCCGCTTTCGGCAAAGCCGCACTTGCTTGACTGCTCTCCGTTCCTGTCTCCATGGCGCAAAGGGATCAATTAAGTAGAGGATGTCGCGGCGATCAAGCGGCGCGCTCCAGCCGTGAAAGGTGAAAAGTGAGAGGTGAAAGGTATGGGCCAATCTCTTGGTGGGGCGAGGCTCCCGATAGGCTGCCCGTTTCACCAAGGGAGACAAACAGGACCGGCTAAGACAACGGGTTAGGCCTATACACGCGCCGAGCCGTGGTCTAGCGCTGGGCCACGGCTCGGCGCGCTTATCGACCCAACCCATCAAGTCAGTTGTGTCGACCGACTCTCTCTGGTGAAACGGGCAGCCTCGCCCCACCAGGGGGATCTTCCCCCACCTTTCACCGTTCACTTTTCACCTTTCACATCTTCACTTCGCCGCTGGCCTCAATTTGCCATCTGCTATTTGCTATTTAGAGTTCGCGTTGCGATGTCCTCCCCCTCCCCGTCCCGGAAATCTCAGATTGCCAACGTCATCCAGGTCTCCAGTGGGAATTTCTTGGAGATGTATGACTTCATGGTGTTCGGCTATTTTGCGAGCGCCATCGGCGAAACGTTCTTTCCTGCGGGCGACCATTTTGCTTCGTTGATGTCGTCGTTGATGACCTTCGGCGTCGGTTTTCTGATGCGGCCGATCGGCGCCCTGGTGCTTGGAGCTTATATTGATCGATACGGCCGGCGCGCCGGCCTCATTCTGACGCTGGCATTGATGTCGGTCGGTACGTTTGCCTTAGCTTTTATGCCCGGATTCGCGGTGATCGGGATGGCGGCGCCGCTCCTGATTGTTTTCAGTCGATTATTGCAGGGATTTTCGGCCGGCGTAGAGCTCGGAGGTGTCTCGGTTTACTTGGCCGAGATGGCCACTCCCGGGCACAAAGGATTTTATGTGAGCTGGCAATCTGCCAGCCAACAGGCTGCCGTGATGTTCACCGCGCTTCTTGGTGTCATCCTGGGCGCAGTTCTACCTCCTCAAGCGCTGGATCAATGGGGCTGGCGCATTCCTTTTGTTATTGGCTGTCTGATCATCCCCTTCCTTTTCCTACTGCGCCGTTACTTGCCAGAAACGGAAGCGTTCCGCGTTCGCAAACATCGCCCTAGCCCAGCTGAGATCTGGCGAACGCTCGTCCGGAATTGGGGAATCGTGCTGATCGGCGTCATGCTGGTGACGATGACAACCGTGTCTTTTTACCTGATCACGGCATATACGCCCACTTTCGGTAAGCACGAGTTGCGGCTTGCGCCGACTGCTTATCTCACGGTCACTTTGTGCGTCGGGCTCTCGAATTTTATCTGGCTGCCCATTATGGGATCTGTGTCGGACCGGATCGGCCGAATCCCGATTCTAGCCGGGGCGACGATAGTCACGCTACTAACCGCCTATCCAGCCATGCTCTGGTTAACGGCAGCCCCATCTTTCACCCGGCTTTTGATCGTTGAGCTTTGGCTTTCTTTCCTGTACGCGAGTTACAATGGGGCCATGGTAGTCGCCTTGACCGAGATCATGCCGGAAGAGGTGCGGACCGCCGGGTTCTCGCTGGCTTACAGTTTGGCGACTGCCTTATTCGGCGGCTTTACCCCGTTCATTTGCGAGTCTCTCATTAAAGCCACCGGAAATCAGGCAACGCCTGGCCTCTGGATGTCGGCGGCAGCCGCGCTCGGACTCATTGCTACCCTGTTAATACGTCAAAGAGAAAATCGCAGGGGGTCGGAAGTCGCCCAAGCCGCAGCTTAACGGGACGAGCGCCTGCTCGATTCTGTGAGACGGGAGGAGTGAGAGGTGAGAGGTGATTAGTAGTTGTCGGTCTTCGATTTCGGAGCCAGATCAGCTTACTCATTCGATGTTCCGAGTTCGGTAATCTGATCTGGAATGCGTAAAACCTACGAACGTTGATTTACTGGTTACTGATTACTTCGGTGGCTCGC
>Ga0210401_10004911_pt1 | contig 13843 bp, 12 predicted proteins | sample IncBWH32MmetaG_FD_150866 | JGI IMG/M metagenome (GOLD analysis project Ga0210401, IMG submission 150866) | Forest soil microbial communities from Barre Woods Harvard Forest LTER site, Petersham, Massachusetts, United States - Inc-BW-H-32-M | ecosystem: Environmental > Terrestrial > Soil >... | reverse complement strand
GTGCTGGATTACGGCGGCAAGGCCGCCAAGCTCGGCAAGAACATCGGCGACGATTTCCGCGAGGGCAAGATCACGCTGCCGGTGGTGCTGGCGTTCCGCCGCGGCAACGACTCCGAGCGCGGTTTCTGGGTCAAGGCGCTGGAGCGCGGCGAGATCGGCGGCGGCGATCTCGATCACGCCATCGGCTTGATGAGCAAGCATCGCGCGCTTGAGGACACCATCAACCGCGCCCAGCATTATGGCGCGATGGCGGTCGATGCGCTGGCGCTGTTTCCGGCCTCGCCCATGAAGACCGCGCTCGAGCAGGTGGTGGCGTTCTGCCTGGCGCGGTCGCATTAAGCCGAGGCGAAAGGCGTAGGATGGGTCGAGCGAGCGATACCCATCATCTCTTCGGATGCCATTGATGGGTTTCGCTGCGCTCAACCCATCCTACAGCTAAAAACGCTTCAGCTCAGCACGCCCGCATGCACCCACCACTGCGGGTGATCGAGCCGAATCTTCCGCGAGGCGCGCTGCGCCTCCGCGGTATTTTCATAGATCGCAAAGCAGGTCGCGCCCGACCCCGACATCCGCGCCAGCCAGGCCCCATTGGTGGCGTTGAGCGCCGAAAGCACCTCTCCGATCACAGGCTGGATACGTATGGCAGGCGGCTCGAGATCGTTGGAATTCTCGGCGAGCGCTTCGACCCACTCCTCGAGCGACGCACCGTCTTCCGGCCAGGCCGGCGACTGCAGAACGTCCGTGGCGCCGACCAAGAGCTCGCCATTGCGCAAGCCAAGCCCCGCAAACACGTCCTTGGTCGCCACCGCAACACGCGGGTTGACCAGCACGCAGGGCATTTTCGGTAAGGCCAGCGGCGACAGGGTTTCGCCGACCCCGGTCATGCCGGATGCGCGCGAGACCAGGCACACCGGCACGTCGGCGCCGGTCAGAAGCGCAACCTCGAGCAGACGCGGATCGTCGAGCGCAAGATCGTTGAGCCGTGCCAATAGCCGCAATGCCGCGGCCGCATCGGCCGAGCCGCCACCAATTCCGGCCGCGACCGGCAACACCTTGTCGAGGGTGAATTCGCCAAGTTTCAGGCCGGGCACATGCTCGGCCAGCAGCAGCGCGGCCCTGAGCACCAGATTGTCGGCGACGTCGCCGCAGTCTCCGGCCAGCGGACCCGTAGTGTCGAGCTTCAGTTCCGGTCCGGGCGCAAGCGCCAGGCGGTCGCCGCAATCGGCGAACGCCACCAGGCTTTCGAGGTCGTGATAGCCGTCGACGCGGCGGCCCATCACCCGCAGGGTCAGGTTGACCTTGGCACGCCCCTCCTCGACCAGCGGCATTACCCCCAAGCCCTTCGATCAGCCGCCCTTGCCGTCTTCCCTGCCGTCGTCCTTGCCGTCGTCCTTCTTCTTGTCGGGGGCGGCGGCAGCAGCAGCCGATGACGGATCATCCGGCAGTCCATTCTCGATCTTGGCTTCGATCTTCGGCAGCTCGTCCGGCTCGGGTTTCAAGTCGCGGGCGTGGGACCACTGGAATTTCGCCTCCAGCGTACGGCCAACACGCCAATAGGCGTCGCCGAGATGGTCGTTGATGGTCGGATCCTCGGGCTTGAGGTCGATCGCGCGCTCGAGATTCTTGGCCGCTTCCTCATAATTGCCGATGCGGAAATAGGCCCAGCCCAGCGAATCCACGATATAGCCGTCGTCCGGGCGCTGTTCGACGGCGCGCTTGATCATCTTCATGCCTTCGTCGAGATTGACGCCCTGGTCGATCCAGGAATAGCCGAGATAGTTCAGTACATGCGGCTGTTCGGGCTGCAGCTCGAGCGCCTTGCGCATATCGGCTTCCGCCTTGCTCCACTGCTTGGAGCGCTCCTCGCAGATGCCGCGATAATAATAATAGATGCTGTTGGCCTTGTCGCTGTTCGGAGGCAACACGTCGACGCCCAGCGAATAGGTCTGGGCGCAGTCGGCAAACTTCTTGCGGCCACGCTCGATATTGCCGAGCGCCATGATGGCCTCGAGATCCTTCGGGTCTTCCGCGGTGACGTTCTTCAGGATCTTGATCGCTTCATCGCTGCGGTCGGCGGAGTCCAGATCGGTCGCGAGCTGGATCTGCGCATTGCGCTTCAACGGCGAGTTCGACGGCACGCGCTCATAGATCTTGATCGCCATCTGAGGCTTCTTGACGGACTCATAGAGATCGGCCAGCGACAGCAGCGCCAGCGGATGATTGGGCGCCAGGTAGAGCGCGAGCTGCAGATAGACCAGCGCGAGATCCTCGCCGCCGCGGCGCGTCAGCGAGGCACCGATGCCGTACAGCGCTTCGGCGGCGCCGGCCTGCGGCGAATCCACCAGCGGCGGCATTTTCTTGCCGGCCTTGGTCTCGCGCAGCCCTTCCTGCACCAGCGGATGTCGCGCGAGCTTCTTGTCGAACGCCTCGTAGATGCCCGAGGCGGCGGCGTCATCCTTGTTGCGCGACAGCCAGCGAGCGTAGGATTCGGCGACCCGCAGCATGGAGTCGTCGAGCTTGTAGGCGCGCTCGAGGCGGGTGCCGGCATCCTTTTCCTTGCCCGCGAGGTCGAGCATCATCCCGGTGTGGAGATCCTTGAAGATCGGATACCAATCCGGACCGGTGAGCTTGTCGACGCTGGCGACCGCCGCCTTGGTGTCGCCGGTGCCATAGATGGCCCAGCCCGACAACAGCGTCGCCACCAGATCGGTGATCGGCCCGCGGATCGACTGGTTGATGTTCAGCTGCGCGGCGGCGTATTTCTTCAACTTGAGATTCTGCACGCCGACCACGAGGCGCGCGACACGGTTGGATTTGTCGATCGTCAGGATGCGCTCGGCGAGCTTGACGGCCTCGTCGATATTGCCGTCGGCAACCGAGGAGATGAACGCACGATCGAGCAATTCGTTGTTCTTCGGATCGGTGCGCAGCGCCGAGAGGTAGAAGGCCGACGCGGAGTTGGCGTCGCGTTCCACGCTGGCATGACGGGCGGCAAGGTAACTGCCCGACGTGGTGAGCGATTTCAAATCGCTCCTGGTCGGAAACTGCGCCGAATTGTCGGTCGGATGATCGGGCGTCTGCGCGCAAACCGCGCCGGGCAGCGCCAGCGCGGCGACAGCGAAAGCGGCAACGGTCCAGCGGTTCAAACGAGTTGAAAGTATCACGGTTGGCCTAGCTCCAGACTTGAACGGCAGGATTCCCGAATGCGGACCCAAGCGGCAGCATCAAGGCAAGCGACAATGCCGCGTTTGGCGCTTAACCGCAAGGATACGCGCAAGGATGTACGATGGTCGATTGGCAGATGGGACCCTAAACCGCGGATTTAGCCCGGCGGTATCGGGTAACGCTTGCACTGTGGCGGTATCGTGGCCGGTCACCTCACGCGATCGTCACATGGCCTCGTAATTGGGCCCGCCGCCGCCCTCCGGCGGAACCCAGGTAATGTTGCCGTTGGGATCCTTCACGTCGCAGGTTTTGCAGTGGACGCAATTCTGGGCGTTGATCACGAATTTGGGACCCGCCGCCTCCTCCACCCACTCATAAACGCCGGCCGGACAATAGCGATTCGACGGCCCCGCATAGACGTCGTGCTCGGATGTCTTCTGCAGGTTCATATCCGCGACCTTCAGATGAACCGGCTGGTCCTCCTCATGGTTGGTGTTGGACAGGAACACTGATGAAAGCTTGTCGAACGATATCTTGCCATCCGGCTTCGGATACGAAATCGGCGTATGGATTTTCGCGGGGTCCAGCGTCTTGCGATCGGGTTTTGCATGCGACTGGGTGCCGAACAGCGAGAAGCCGAGCGTGTTGCACCACATGTCGAAACCGCCGAGCGCCACACCGATGATGGTTCCGAATTTGGACCACAGCGGCTTGACATTGCGGACCGGGTACAAATCCTTGCCGACGGCGGAATCGCGCCACGCGTTTTCGTATTCGACCAGTTCATCATTGGCGCGGCCGGCGCCGAGCGCGGCCGTGACGTGTTCGGCGGCGAGCATGCCGCTGCCCATCGCGTTGTGAACGCCCTTGATGCGCGGCACGTTCAAAAAACCCGCCGCGCATCCGATCAACGCGCCGCCCGGGAACGTCAGCCGCGGCACCGACTGATAACCGCCTTCGGTGATGGCGCGCGCGCCGTAGGCCAGGCGCTTGCCGCCTTCCAAGAGCGGGCGGATCGAAGGATGGGTCTTGAAGCGCTGGAATTCGTCGAATGGCGACAGATACGGATCGTCGTAATTGAGATGCACGACGAAACCGACCGCCACCCGATTGTCGTCATAGTGATAGAGGAACGAGCCGCCGCCGGTCGAATTGTTCAAGGGCCAGCCGAACGAGTGCTGGATCAGGCCCTTCTGGTGCTTCGCCGGATCGACCTGCCAGACTTCCTTGAGGCCGATGCCGAATTTCGGCGGCTCGCTGTTGGCGTCGAGCGCAAATTTCGCGATCAGCTGCTTGGTGAGGCTGCCCCGCGCGCCTTCGGCAAACAGCGTGTATTTGCCCACAAGCTCCATGCCCCTGGTGTAGGAGTGCTTGTGCGAGCCGTCCTTGGCGATCCCCATATCGCCGGTCGCGATGCCGCGCGCGGCGCCCTTTTGGTCGTAGAGCACTTCGGTGGCGGCAAAGCCCGGGTAGATTTCGACGCCGAGCGCTTCGGCCTTCGGTGCCAGCCAGCGGCAGAGATTGCCGAGCGAACCGATATAGGAGTGATGATTGTTCTTCATCAGCGGCGGCATGATGAAGTTCGGCAACCTGATCGCGCCGCCCGCCGTCATCCAGTAGAAGCGGTCGTCCTTGACTTGCGTCTTCAGCGGGCAATCGGCGTCCTCGCGCCAATCCGGCAGCAATCTGTCGAGCGACACCGGGTCGATCACCGCGCCGGACAGGATATGCGCGCCGACCTCGGAGCCCTTCTCGACCACCACGACACTGAGATTAGCATTGAGCTGCTTCAGCCGGATCGCAGCCGCAAGGCCTGAGGGTCCTGCGCCGACGATCACGACGTCGAATTCCATGGATTCGCGCGGCGGTAATTGTTCGGTGCTCATGATGATGTGGTCTCCGCCCGGTCAAAAACGGCTTTGTGTTGTTTCAGGCCGTTTGTTTCCGATTTTTGCCGCAAGGACAACCATGGAAATAGCCGGTGAGGCGTTTCGTAACGGGGCGATCCCGCCTAGACTGAGAAGATGCCCTTCGAGATTATGCCATGACGCCTGATCCCGCCTCTACCGCTCAGCAATTGCTGGCCTTTTATCTGGAGGCCGGCGTCGACTGCGCGCTGACGGACGAACCTGTTAACCGGCTGACCGATCCCGATGCCGCAGCTCCGCCGCGCGAAGCAGCACCCGCCCAGCCGGCTCGGACGATTCCCGCAGCCATTCCGGCAGCCCGCGTCGAGGCAGCGCCTGCGCCCGAAGCTGCGATCACGTCGGCCCGGGAAGCGGCGCGGACTGCCCCGACGCTGGAGGCATTGCGCGAACTCTTGGAGAAATTCGACGGCTGCGCGCTAAAACACACCGCGACGCGGCTGGTGTTTGCCGACGGCAATCCGAAAGCGCGGGTCATGTTTGTCGGCGAGGCGCCGGGGCGCGACGAAGACCTCGAAGGCCTGCCCTTTGTCGGACGTTCGGGCAAACTGTTGGACCGGATGATCGCGGCGATCGGGCTCGACCGCAGCAAGGCCTATATCGCCAATGTCATTCCGTGGCGCCCGCCCGGCAACCGCACGCCGACGCCGCAGGAAACCCTGATTTGTCTCCCCTTCATTCAGCGCCAGATTGAGCTCGTCGATCCGGATATCCTGGTGACGCTCGGCAATCCCTCGACGCAAAGCTTGTTGTCGACGCGCGAGGGCATCATGCGAACCCGCGGGCGCTGGTTCGACTACGACACCGGCACCCGCACCATCCGCGCGATAGCAACGTTCCATCCGGCCTATCTGTTGCGCTCGCCGTCCTACAAGCGGATGTCGTGGCAGGATTTGCGTGCGATCGCGAAAGCGCTGGAGCAAGGAGGCTCTCCCTCATCCTGAGGAGCGGCCTCTTGGCCGCGTCTCGAAGGATGCGCCAAGGGCCTCATGGATCGAGACGCGCCAATGGGTCCGCGCGAAGCGCGGCCCGATAATAAACTCCGGCGCGCTCCTCGCCATGAGGATCAGGCTACCGCCCCTTCGGCCGCACGATCGCCCAGCCGATCCTCAGCAAGGGCTGGCGGCCATTCACCAGCCACTCGAATGCGTGCGGTACTTCCGGCACGAGACCAGGGAATTTCTGCGCGATTTCGGCCGGCGGCGTTCCGGCGGTGTCGGACGCGCGCCAGACCACGACCCCGCCGGTCTCGTTGAACCTCGCCAAGGTCAGCCACGGCGTGCGCTCGGGAGTTGCTTCGAGATACAAATGCGGGCGGGCGGCATCCAGCGCGACCAAACTCGCAAGCTGCGCGTCGCCGGTGACCGCGCCCAGCCGCTGATTGGTGCGCCGCTCAAAGCTGTCGCCGAAGAAACGCGCGATCGAACTTGCCGGCAGCGAAGTCGCGACCTCGCCGCTGCCGGTCCAGGGCACGAACAACGTCGCCAGGATCACCGAAAGCGCGGGTGCCACGACCGCTGCCGCCCAGATCAAACGCAACAGGCGCTGGCGTCGCAATTGGATCAGATCGCCGGTCGCGACAATCGCGGCGAGCCCCGACATCAAGAGCACGACACCCGATCCGCCGACCACGCGATCGAGGCCGAACAGTCCAGAGATCAGGCTTCCCGCAAGCGCGGGCGCAATCGCAAAGAAATAAACGAAATCGCGCGCCAAGGGCTCGACCGGCGGGCGATAGATGATCGGCGCTTCTTCCGTCCTGCGTCCGAACCGGCCGGAATTGAGCAGCACCAGCAGGAGCATTCCCGACATCGCAAGCCCCAGGCCCACCAGCAACCAAACCCAGTTCAATGCCCTTGCACCGAGATCAGCAACGCCAGGCAGCGGCGGCAGTCCCAGCGCCTCGGCGCGGATCACCCAGATCAGATATGGCAACGCCAACACGACAATCACGAGCAGCGCAAACAACGGATCGATCGACAACAGCGTGTGCCGTCTGCGCTCGGTTGCGACCGCAAATGCCGCGATCAGCAGCAACAGGACAATCCCTGCGGAGGTGGTCAAAAGCAACAGGCCGGCTTCGATCGACCATGCGAACCAGACGTTGCGCCGGTTCTGGCCGATCAGTTGCCACGAATGCATCAGAAGCAACGCCCAGAGCGGACGCGCGAGCACCTCCGGGCCGAATTCGGCGCCGGGCGAGCCGAACGCGGCAATCGTTATCGTCAGCAACACCGCGAGCACCGCCTGTTGTCCGCCGACGATGGTGCGCGCGAAATGATAAAGGATCCAGAACGTCGTGACCGAGCAAATCTGCGCCAGCACATAGACGCCGAACATATGGTTGCCCGCGGCGCGGAACGCGATGTCGGCGAGCCAGAACGCCAGCGGCGGGCCGAGATCGGTGCCGACCTGATATTCCCGGCCAAAAGCGAGCACGGTCGCAAGCTCGCCGGGCGGGCCGCGATAGAAAATCAGCGGCACGACCAGCCACAGCGATGCCTGACACAGCACCACAATCCAGACTACCAGCCGGGGGCGGGCGCGGATCAGCTCGATGATCAGGGAAGTGAAACGCATGAAACGCCTGAAATGCGGGACCAACCCTGTGAGCCAGCCCCATTCTGTCCCAGGCGTTTGATAGAGTGCGTGGGCCTAAGAGGCAACCATCGCGTTACAGCGAAGCCGATACCTCAATGTCGATGGACGTATCGACGCTGAAGAGGTCGCGCTCAGCGGCCGACGGTTGATGTTTTTCACGCGCGGCAGCGACGGGCGCGAAGAAGCGGCGGTGGTGCGCGCTCGGTCCAAGCCTCGCCAGCGCCTCCAGATGTTCCGGTACCGCGTAGCCCTTGTGGGACTCGAAGCCATATCCGGGGCAATCCTGCGCCAGCGCGCACATCAGCCGGTCGCGCGTCACCTTGGCGACGATCGACGCGGCCGCAATCGACATCACGAGGCCATCGCCGCCGATCACCGCGTCGCAGTCGCAACGCGTATCGATCCGGTCGCGGCCATCGACGAACACATGCTTTGGAGGCTCCGGCAGCGCAGCCACGGCGCGCGCCAGCGCCCATAGCGAGGCGCGCAGGATATTGTCGCGGTCGATTCGCGCCGTTGACGCGAAGGCTATCGCAAACGAAGACGTGGCGCAGATCGCCTCGAACAATTCCTCGCGCCGCTCGGCAGTCAGCCGTTTGGAATCGTCGATCCCCTTCGGGATCCGCTTCGGGTCGAGCACGACCGCGGCGGCCACCACCGGACCGGCCAGCGGGCCGCGCCCTGCCTCATCGCAGCCGGCCACCGGCCAAACGCCGCGTTTGATCAACGCGCGCTCGCGGCGAAAACTCGGCGGCGCCACCGCGATTACGCCCTTAGGCAGCCTGGCCTGATTTTTGGCGGACTTGTCTCGAATCATGTTCGGGATCGTGCGGAGGCCGAGCTCGTGACGCAATCGGGAACTCGGCACAATTCCCGCAATTCAATCCAACTAATCCGGCAAATGAACACGCCGGTCTTCACCGACCTCGATATTGGGCGCGGCCACGACCTCCCAGGGATGGCCATCGGGATCGGCAAAATAGCCGGAATAGCCGCCGTAATCGGTTTCGTGCGCGACCTTTAGCAGCGATGCACCCTTTGAGCTCGCAAAATCGATGACCTGATCGACTTCCTCATTGCTGCGGCAGTTCCAGGCAAGCGTCACCCCGCGAAAGGCTTGCTGCCTCGGTTTGTCGGGAAGCGTTACGTCTTGCGCAAGCCGATCCCAGGGAAACAGACCGATCACGGTGCCGCCGGTATCGAAGAAGGCGACGGCTTCGCCGGTTGCGCGAAATTTTCGGGCAAAGCCGAGGCCCTCGTAGAATGCGATGCTCTTGCGCATGTCGGCCACGCCGAGCGTGATGACCGTGAAGCGCGGAACCGGTGCAGGCATTTTCGTGCTCATGTTGCTTCCTCCTCCGTCATTGCGAGGAGCGGAGCGACGAAGCAATCCATCCTTGCCTGCGGCCCCATGGATTGCTTCGCGGAGCCTGTCATCGGGCGCGCATTCGCGCGACCCGTTGGCTCGCAATGACGTATCCTAGAACAAGCTCAGCTGCTGGCCGCCGCGCTTCGGCTTCGCAAAATGGTCGGTGGTCAATTTCGAACGCCGCTTGTTGAGCCCAAGTTTTTCGCAGGCGATCTCGAACCTGCGGCCGATCATCCAGGCCATAGGTCCTGTGCCCTTCATCCGCGTTCCCCATTGCGAGTCGTAATCGCGGCCGCCGCGCATATCGCGGATCAGGGTGAAGACGTGGCGATAGCGGTCGGGATAATTCGCCATCAGCCATTCGCGAAACAGATCGCGTACCTCGAGCGGCAGCCGCAACAGCACGTAGCTCGCCTCCTTGGCGCCGGCATGCGCGGCCGCGTCGAGGATTCGCTCGATCTCGGAATCATTCAGCGCGGGAATGACGGGGGCGACCATCACGGTGGTCGGAATTCCGGCCGCCGACAACTGCTTCAGCGCCTCCAGCCGCCGCCGCGGCGTCGGCGCTCGCGGCTCCATGATGCGCGCAAGCTCGGGATCCAGCGTCGTCACCGAAATCGCGACCTTGACGAGGTGGCGTTTCGCCATCCGCGACAGAATATCGATGTCGCGCGTCACCAGCGCCGATTTGGTGACGATGCCGACGGGATGGCCTGTGCGTTCCAGCACTTCGAGGATCCCGCGCATGATCTTGTGCTCGCGCTCGATCGGCTGATAGGGATCGGTGTTGGTGCCGATCGCGATCATGCGCGGTTCGTAGTCCTGCGCCGCCAGTTCCTTTTCAAGCAACGCCGGCGCGTCCGGCTTGGCGAGCAGCTTCGATTCGAAATCAAGGCCCGGCGAAAGACCGAGATAGGCATGGGTCGGCCTCGCGAAGCAGTAGACGCAGCCGTGCTCGCAGCCGCGATAAGGATTGATCGAGCGGTCGAAGCCGATGTCGGGGGAATCGTTGCGGGCAATCACCTTGCGCGAGGTATCGAGAGTGACCGTGGTCTTGAACGGCGGCAGTTCATCGAGACTCTGCCAGCCGTCGTCGAACGCGACCCGCGCCTCGGCCTCAAAGCGACCACTGACATTGGATTGCGCGCCGCGCCCGCGCCGCCGCTCGCGCTCGATCACAACCGCAAGCTCGGGAAAAGCCGAAGGCGCACCCGCCGGCTCGGAGGGCGCCGTGACCGGCGGGTGCTTGAGGGCATGAGAGGATGCTCGGCTCATGTTCGGAAACATAGCACACCACGAGAACAAATCAAGAACAACAATTCACGAATCTACACTCAAAGGACGGATCGCATTGCCGCAAAAAACCGCATGCGAAAGGCTGCTTTGATTGTGACAAGGTGATAACAGTGCGGCGTTTTTCAACGTTTTGAGCCAATGAAGCCTGATCGATGCTGAGCGTCATTATCCCGACCGAAGGTGTCGAGCAGCCCGCTGTCGCAACTCTCGCCGCACTGGTGCCGGGTGCGGCGGCCGGCCTCGTGCGCGAGGTGCTGCTGGTCGACCGGTCGCGCTCAGGCGTCATCGAACGCGTAGCCGACGTCACGGGGTGCCGATTCCTCACCTTCGAAGGACCGCGCGCCGCGGCGATGGCGGCCGGCGCGCGCCGGGCCCGCGCGCCGTGGCTGATGTTCCTGCATGCGGGCGCGGTGCTTGATTACGGATGGATCGAGGAAACGACCCAATTCATTCAGGGCGTCTCGAACAGCGGGCGCCCGCGCGCCGGCATCTTTCGCTACGCCCGATCGCCCTATGCCGATACGCGGTTGCGGGACGGCTTCAAATTCGTCGCCCGCCTGATCGTGGGGCCCTCTTCGGAGCAGGGCCTGTTGATCGCGCGCGACCATTACGAGCGGCTCGGCGGCTACGCCCCGGATGCCCGTCGCTCCGAGGCGAAGCTGCTGCGGCAGCTTGGCCGCTCCTCCCGCACCATGCTGCGCAGCCGGATCATGGTTGCTTGATTGGTAGTTGCAATCTACTTGATTTCGTCAAATAATAACTTGATGAAATCAAATAGAGCTGTTGGCGTGCTCGAAAGCCAGATCGCCGCGGTGCGCGGGTTCAGCCGATTCTATACCACTAAGCTCGGCGTCCTTGAACCGAAGCTCCTCGATAGCCCCTGGACGCTGCAGGAAGCGCGGATCATCTACGAGATCGCCCAGCAGCCGGACTGCACCGCGACCGATCTCGTTGGCGCGCTCGGCCTCGACGCCGGATTTTTAAGCCGCACGCTTCAGGCATTGCAGCGGCGCCAGATCGTTGCGCGAAAGCCTTCGAAGGCCGATGGCCGCGCCAGCGAAATCGCATTGACCACGGAGGGCCGCGCCGCCTTCGCCGAGCTCGACAGCCGCTCGCGCCGGGAGGTTGCGGTGCTACTCGGTAAGCTGGACGAGGTCGAGCGGGCCGCGGTCGTCGATGCCATGACGGTGATCGAGCAGACGCTGGAGCCGCCGGCGCAAAAGCCCGCCGGATTCCTGCTGCGCAGCCATCGTCCGGGCGACATCGGCTGGGTGGTTTCGCGGCACGGCGCGATCTATGCGCGGGAATATGGCTGGGACATCGGCTTCGAGGCGCTGGTCGCCGAAATCACGGCGCAGTTCATCAGATCCTATGACGATTCGCACGAGCATTGCTGGATCGCTGAAATCGCCGGCGAACCGGTCGGCTCGATTTTCCTGGTCAGAGCTTCCGATCAGGTCGCCAAACTTCGTCTGCTCTTGGTGGAGAAGAAGGCGCGCGGGCTTGGCGTCGGACGCGCCCTGACCGAGCAATGCGTCCGATTCGCGCGCGATGCCGGTTACACTTCGATCACGCTGTGGACCCAGAGCATTCTAGTCGCGGCACGCGGAATTTATCAGCGCGCCGGATTCCGCCGCGTCGCCGAGGAGAAGCACCATAGTTTCGGCGTCGATCTTATTGGCGAGACCTGGGAGCTGAAGCTTTAATTCGAGATTCCGGGTTCGCGTCTTCGACGCGCCCCGGAATGAACCGGCTCATGCCGACGCGCCCTTCGCCTTTGGCCGCCGCAGATGTTCATCCAGCCGCGGCATGATCTCGACGAAGTTGCAGGGCCGCGTGCGGTAATCGAGCTGGGAGGCCAAGATGCCGTCCCAGCCGTCGCGGCAGGCGCCGGGCGAACCGGGGAGACAGAAGATGAAGGTCGCGCCGGCAACGCCGGCGGTGGCGCGGCTCTGCACCGTGGAGGCGCCGATCTTGGCATGGCTCAGCATATGGAAGGCGACGGAAAATCCGTCCATCCGCTTTTCGAACAGCGGCTCGATCGCCTCCGGCGTCACGTCGCGGCCGGTAAAACCGGTGCCGCCGGTGGTGAGGATGACATCGACGCCCGCATCCGCAATCCATCGCTTGACGATCACTCGGATCGCCTCGACGTCGTCGGTGACGATCTCGCGGGCGGCAAGCTCGTGACCGGCGGCGCTCAGCCGTTCCGCCAAGGTCGAGCCCGATTTGTCATCGGCGAGCGAGCGCGTATCCGAAATCGTCAGCACCGCGATGTTGAGCGGCACAAACTGTTTTGCTTGGTCGATCGCTGCCATTACTGCGCATTCGCGCCAAAAGTGTTGCAGGCCTGCACGGTGCCCTGCTGATAGCCGGTCATGAACCATTGCTTGCGCTGCGCGGCGGAGCCATGAGTGAAGGAGTCAGGCACCACGCGCCCCGTAGCCTGCCGCTGCAGCGTGTCGTCGCCGATCGCGGATGCCGTGGTCAACGCGGCATCGATGTCGCCGGCCTCGAGGAAGCCCGGGCGCTTCTTCTCCTCGCGATTGACCCAGACGCCGGACAGGCAATCCGCCTGCAACTCGACCTTCACCTGCAACGCGTTGGATTCGGTCTTGTTGCCGACCTGCTGCTGCAGCTGCGTCACGCGCGGCAGGATGCCGAGCAGGTTCTGCACGTGATGGCCGGCTTCGTGGGCGATGATATAGGCGGCGGTGAATTTGCAGGCATTGCCCGAGCAACCGCGAAAGCGGGTTTCGATCTCGCGAAAAAATCCGGTGTCGAGGAAGATCGTCTTGTCGGGCGGGCAGTAGAACGGTCCCATCGCCGACTGCGCCATGCCGCAGCGCCCGCCATTGGTTTGGTTGCGGAACAGCACGATTTTCGGACCCGAATAGGATTTGCCGCTGGCCTGAAACACCTCACTCCAGCGGTCGTCGATCTCGCCTAAAATGCCTGAAATCATGCTGCCCATCTCGTCTTTCGGCGCGCCGCTCTTTGTGGTGCCTGATCTGCGATCGGTCTGATAAGTCGGCGCCTGTCCGCCGCCGGTGAGAATTTCAGCGCCGCCGATCAGAATGCGCGGGTCGATGCCGAACGCATATCCGATGAGGCCGAGCACGATGACGGTGCCGATGCCGAGCCCGCCACCGCCACCGATCGGAAGCCCGAGGCCGCCACCGCCGCCAGAGTCGTCGCGACGGTCTTCGATGTCGTCGCTGCGGCGGAAATCATCGTAACGCATGGCGGTTTCCCTCATTTCCATCGGCGCGCGGCGCGCGCTTCAAGGCTGCGCGGGCCTCAAACGTAAAATTTCTGTTGCTTTAATCAATAACCTGCCCGGCAAAAATTGCCTAGCGTGAAAGAATTGCCCAGTTAAGTCGATTTTTACTTTGCCTCGTCAATGTATCGCCAGTCGGTTGTTTAGTCCCGCGTCGCCGACAGCGTCGCCTGAGTCAGAGTAGTTGAGTCATGGTTGTGTCGCGTG
>Ga0210401_10004910_pt1 | contig 13844 bp, 16 predicted proteins | sample IncBWH32MmetaG_FD_150866 | JGI IMG/M metagenome (GOLD analysis project Ga0210401, IMG submission 150866) | Forest soil microbial communities from Barre Woods Harvard Forest LTER site, Petersham, Massachusetts, United States - Inc-BW-H-32-M | ecosystem: Environmental > Terrestrial > Soil >... | reverse complement strand
CGAAGTTGAAGTTGCCGTTGAAGGCGAACCCGTTCAGGGATTTGTAGAACGACACCTCCGGCCGGATCTCGATCTGCGGCGAAAACCAGTGCTGCCAGCCGATTCCGGTCTCGATGTAGGCCGTCTTGGTGCCGGTGCGCTGCCCTTCCATATCGTTGAAATATTCCAGGCGGTACGAGATGTTATCGAGCGGCGACGGCCTGTAGTTCAGATACGTCACTGCCGCCCGCACTTCCGCCGTACACGAGAGCACGACGGCATTGGCGCAAATCGCAAGGAACGGCGAGTTGAATGGCATATATTGCGGCGAGAACGGCGTGCCTCCGAGCGTAAAGAACCCGTTCGGGCCGCTGACGGCGGGATTAAGCAAATTGGCCACATTGCTCTGGTGCTCGTCGTAGATCTCGAACGAGATGTGCCACTGGTCGTTCCACTTGTGATAGTAGGTCAAACCATACCATTGCAGGTTGTTGTAACCCCACGTTCCGTTGTTGATGCCGTTCGCGACGATGTTGACGTTGTCGTTGCCGCTGTCGGTGGTGTAGCGAACACCAAGGGTGACGCTTGGGAATTGCGCGCCCGGATCCTTCAGCATGGTGGTGTTGGGGAAGAGCGGGTTCGGGTCTGGATTGGCGATCTTCGCACCGACATGCCAGGGCAGCGCCTCCGTGCCGACCGTAAGGCCCAGCTGGAAGATCCAGTTCTTGGTCGCCGCCAGCGAAAATTCAACGCCGGTGTTGGTGTAGTTATCGAACGTGTAGGTCATCGAGTGCGAATACATGTAGTTGTTGGGCGCAAGCTGCGCCTCGATGTCCGGAATCGAGATGTAACGTCCGAACCGGATCATGAGTCCTTCCATGATCTGCGGCACGAACACCTCGCCATAGGCCATCGGAATGTCGAAGCCGTTGTTCAGGTTCTGGTTCAGGAGCTGGCTGCTGAATAGCCCGTAAGCCGTGGTGTAGCGATAGTTCTCGCCGTAGATCGGCGCGACGCGGAAGCCCCAGTCGATGTGGTCCTTCTGAACCGTGTCGGGAAGCCGCTCGATATAAACGACCGCCTGGTCGAGCTGCACGGTGTTGGGATTGTAATCATACGCCGCCGGCGCATTGCCGCCGCGCACTGTATTGTTGCTGAGGTTGCCGCCGGCGTTGACCCAGCCGTAAACCTGGATGTGGTTGTCGTTCATCCACCCGCCGGCAGGCGTATTGCCCAGCGCCACCATCAGCGGACTGTCGACTGAACTCGTTCGCGTTACCCCAAGGCTCGTCGTTCCGCCGTAAGGCCACTCGGTGAATGGATAGGGCGGAATCGACTCCGGCGTTGCCGGCCAGTAGGCGCGGCGTGACGGAGGCGCCTTCGGATCGGCTGGCGCCGCGTCATGTCCCCATTCGAGCCGGTAGTAGTTGACGAGGCGGCTCCAGAAGTCGGTGCCGAGCCAGGCATCGAGACATGCATAATTCTTGTAAGGATCGACGACGCGGGTGCATCCTTCCGGTGCTTTAGCCGGCAATGTCGCATCTGCAGCATCTGCACCATTGACCAAGCCCATCGCCGCCAGCGAGACGCCCGCCAAAAGAAGTCTTTTCATATTCTTGCCCCAAGTTGTTGTTACAGACGCCTTCAGGCGTTCTTGCGGTTCCGTTCACCCTCGCCGTGATCTTTGCGTTGGGCGGGGCAGGGAAATCCATACGGTTTGCTGCGCCGTTTCATAAAAAAAGAATATACAAACTCATGCCGTCGATACGGCTTGCATACGCAAGTGTCAGTTGGTTATTGCGGTGCTGAAATTTCCGGCGGAAATTGTACGATTTCGCCTGTGATTCTCCGCGTCCGGCGATGGCTTCTCATAGTTTTTCTGCGAGGTGTGTCTATTTCGCCATAGGCAGACCATCCGCGCAAGGTTTTCGCGCGAAACGTAAATCCTGGATATTTTTTCTCTATCTAAACGGGCGCGATTATCCCTCGAAGATATATGTCAGGACTCATTATGCTGCGTCGTATTGAGCGAAGCCTGTTCGCCGGGCGCGGGACACAATGATGGATGTCGTGGCAGAGACTACGAACGGCGCGAGCGACACCGCTTGTGCCGACAAGGTCGAGAACCTGGATTTCAGCTTCTTGCCGAACAGCCTGACCGCGCAGTGCCGGAGCCTGATCGAGAGCTATCACGAACTGCACGGCTATGCGTGCCTGCCGGACATCTTGTGGAAAGCCGGGCTCGGGCGCTTCATTGAAACCCATCGGGAGTTTCGGCAACTGCTCAGGAAGGCCTCGACGACCCGAAGCGCGAAGAAATCCAACGAAGGCTTCGTGCGGATCGCGACGACGCTGTTGTCGCTTGAGATACTGGCCTCCAGCTTTGCCGGCTGGAGCGGCATCTATCCGCTGGCTGCATCGAGGGCTCACGCGATCCTCAGGCAAATCGCGCGCAGCCCGCACATGCCGCTGATGGAATTCTATTTATATCCGCCCAAACATATCACCTCGGCCGCGATCGCGACGCTTACGCCGCGCGCGAATAAAATGGCGCCCGACGATCTCGATGCGACTCGGCACCCACTGGATGGAAAATCGCCTCCCCCCGCCGCGGCGTCACCCGCCTGAAAGGCGGCTCAGCAACCACCGTAGTCAGTCACACCAGGGCGATCGGATATATTACTTTTATATTTTTTTTGTCGACCAACGGCATAGATTTTATACGTCGAATTGGAGAATGCTGCGGTTGCTGGGTAGTTGGCGACATCGGGGCGGCGGATGGTTTGACGGCGATCGCGACTTCTCTGCAGGTGACTTGGCGACCGCCTGGACCTGCGAGTCGGTTTTTCGGCGTCATGATCGATCGTTGCCGGGGCATGAACCTGCTGCGGCTATTTTTCTTGAGCCTCAGTGGCGATCATTCGGTGTCTTTCTCTACGAAAGCATCTTCCTTTGCATTCTCACCTGCCCATAATTCAGAAGCTCGCGGCGGCGCGCGCGAGCCCGGTGGAGCGCAGGAACACAACTGGCTTGCAGCCGGGCAAGGAGCTGCCCTCGCGCTCCTTCCCGCGAAAGGAAGTCCTGCCTTTATTGCTGTCGCTGGTGTGCGTCGGTCTGGTGACCATCTTGCTGATGTTGCTGAACCGGACGCTTGCGGCAAATCTGGTTCCGATCGCCTATCTGATCCCCGTTATCATCGCCGCCACCCAATGGGGCATCTGGCCGGCCACGCTCGCATCGATCGCAAGCATGGCCGCCGCAGACTTCTTTTTCTTTCCCCCCATCTTCAGCTTCCAGGTCGAGGATCCGCAAGCGGTCATCGATCTCTTGCTGTTTCTGGCGGTCGCGCTGGTTAGCAGCAACCTTGCCTCGCGCCTGCGACAGGAGACAGAAGCGCTGCGCCGGCGAGAAAAGGATCTTCAATACCTCTACGAATTCTCGCGGCGTCTGGCCGCCTGCTTCACCGCGTCGGACCTGATCTCCGCCATTCAAAATTACCTCTCCCGTGCCCTTGGCCGGCCGGCCGTTTTCTTCGCGGCCAACGCCGACGGCAATTTCGAGCCGCCCAGATCCGGGTCTGTGCCGATGGTGGTTCAGGAGAACGTCGCATCGATGATCGCGGCAATCGAAGCTCCTTCGAAGGCCATGATCGATCGGTCGACGCACGATGTCTGGTTACTCAGTGTGGTGAGTTCGGAAAACGCGGTCCTCGGGCTTGTCGCGGTCAATATCGGGGGCGGCTCCGGCGAAACCATTGCGCTCAAGACGCGCCGCGTCGAGACCATCCTCGAAGAAGTGTCCCTGACGTTGCAGCGGATCGATATCGAAAAGGCGATGGAGGATGCGAGGTTGCGCCTGCAGGGCCAGCTCCTGAGAGACGCATTTCACGGCACGCTTTCGCATGAATTGTGCACGCCCCTGGCGACCATCCGGGGCTCGTCAAGCGTGCTCGAATCGATGGCCCTGATCCAGAGAGATGATCGGGCCCGCTCGCTGGTTGAAGCCATATCGGACGAAGTGACGGAACTCGATGGCTTTATCCAAAGTCTTCTCAATGCAACGCGGGTTACCGCAGGCGGCATCAGCCCGCATCTCGAATGGAGCGATCCAAGGGACATCGTCAATGCTGCGATCAAGGCAAGGGCGCGGCGGTTGGCGGCACACAAGGTCGAGACGGAATTTGCCGAAGACCTGCCCTTGGTCAACGTGGACTGTGGTCTGATCGAAGAATCATGCGGACAGCTTCTCGAAAATGCCGCCAAATATTCTCCGTCCGGTTCGACGATCTCGGTTCGCGCAAAAACCGAGCAGGCCAACGTCGTCCTGTCGATTTCGGATCACGGCGTCGGAATAACGCCGGACGAGCGACAGCACCTTGGCCGCAAATCATTTCGGAGCCAGCGCCATCAGGCGACTATCCCGGGGTCCGGCCTTGGCTTTTGGATCGCATCGGTCTTTGTCGGAGCCAACGGCGGCACCATCGACATATCCAGTCCGGGACAAGGCCAGGGAACGACCGCGTCCATCACCCTGCCCGGCTCCTCGATGAAGTCTTCTGAATTGACGGCCTTGACCGATGAATAAACCAGCCAACATCGTGCTCCTGATCGAAGACGAATCGAAGATAAGGCGATTTCTTCGCGCGGGCTTCGAACTTCAGGGCTTCGCGGTGGTCGAGGCCGAGAATGCGGCGGATGGATTGAAGGCAGCAACACTCAGCGCGCCGGATCTCATCATTCTCGATCTGGCGCTCCCCGACCTCCACGGATCGGAGGTTCTCGAGCGAATCCGGTCATGGTCGAACGTGCCCGTCATCATCCTCTCGGTGGTATCAAGCGAGGACGAAAAGGTTCGGCTTCTCCAGGCGGGAGCCGATGACTATGTCGTCAAGCCGTTCGGCATGGCCGAGCTGCTGGCGCGAAGCGAAGCCGCGTTGCGGCGATATTTCAAAAGCGCGACCGAAAATCCCGTGGTGGTAGCCGGCCCGCTCTCGGTCGATCTCGTGACGCGAACGGTTTCAATCAACGAGCAACGGATCAAGTTGACCCGGAAGGAATATCGCCTGCTCCATATCCTGGCGACCCATGTCGGCCTGGTGGTGACGCACGATCAGCTGCTGAAGGATATCTGGAGCGGCAACCAGCGGGACAATATCCAGTATCTGCGAATTCTCGTTCGCAAGTTGCGCCAGAAGATCGAAACCGATCCCAATCGCCCGCGGCTTCTGGTGACCGAATCGGGCGTCGGTTATCGCCTTCAGGCACGCCTTGAGGATATTGCCGCGGATTGACGCGATGCTTGGTCGGCTGCGACCAATGACCTCCCCGCCGGGGAGGCAATGCCTCGAGAATATAAAAATAATACAGTTATCGCGCCACAGTGCTTATATTGCTCAAAAAAGCGCTTATTCTGCTGAAAAAGTCAGGGGGAGCGGGAACGTTGCAGTTTCTTATCGAGCATTTTTCCTTCCTGGGTTTCGAAGGCCAATACTGGATGCTCATTGGTGTTGGCGTGATTGCCGTTTTTATTTGCTTTGTGCGGATAAATCGCAACCGGATCTGAGACGCCGAGCCGAGCGAGTCTTGTGCTTTCCCGGAAATCGCCGACTGCGCGCCGGATTTCCTGGTGGCGCGGAGATGCACCTTGATTTTGACGCGCGGCGCAAGCAATCTCGCTGGCACAATCATTACTGGCTTTGTCGCGGCCACTCGACCGGAACACGTCATGAAGTTCTTCATAACCGTGGCGACATGGTTGGCAGGTGCGACGTTGGCAACCGCAATCCCGACCGCACAGGCATCGCCCGGCAACCAAAGGCTCCCGTGCACCGCGAAAGTTATCTATTCTGAAGAGCTTCCATTTGCGCCCATCAACAGCTGGCTTGTGAAAGTGATCGTCGAGATCACTCCACCAAACGGTAATACTTACCAAACGACGCTGCAGGATTGGATGCCGTGGCAGGGTCCGCCTCCCCGGCGAGGGCAGGCGTTCCGCGTAAATGCGTCAGAAACCCTTATAAATCGCTATCTTCTCCGAGTTTGTGGGCTAAAACCCCCGGCTGAGCATCGTCGCGGCGAAGCAACCTTCTAGGTTGGCCCAGAGAGGCCGAGAGGCCGGATAGGGGATCGAGCGGCCGACCTAAAGGCACGCGCGGGCGGCCTGTTTCCGACCGCCCCCGGGGTGTTGCCCCAAATCCACTACGTTCACTTTTGAACATTCGATCGGAACTAATTTTCCCCCATTTGCGTCAACTATTCGGCTCGGGGTCGTATTGCCTAGGGGAACTTTCGATGATCGATCGGAACTACTATGTCGCGCGTCACGCGGCGTTGCTTCTCAAGCTTGCCCAATCAACTGCGAACCCCGACGTCGCCGCATCACTGATATCAAGGGCGGCTGATCTGAAAGCCAGGATTGATGAAGAATCCAATCGGCCGGACGTGACACCCCGCGCGCCCGACGTTGAGACGCCGGCCGCATCGTAAGATGGTCTTGGCGTCGGCAAATGACTGAGAAGTTCGCTCCGCCGCAGGTTGTCATCCGACGCCATACGGCGTCCGAGATTTGCGACGTCGTAGTCTTGGTTCGGGGCCAGGAAATGGTTCTTCACTGTCCGAGCTATTCTCAGGCACTGAAATGGGCGCGTCTGGAGTGCAAGTCCTACAAAATTCCTCAGCCTGATATTGAACCACTTGTTTCAGAGCCCGAGATTGAGCTTAGCGGGTTGGACCACGACGAAGAACTGCCGTTATTTTTGCGCCCGCCCGAAACCACCAAGTCCCCAAGGGTAAGCTAGCGCGGGCGGCACGGCTGGCCGGGGCAGCGCCAATCCGCAAAGCACGGCGCTGCCTCTTGGGGGTAGGGGTGAAAGGCACGACCGTACCGGGCCATGAACACTCGGTTTACGTGGCCCGATGCAACAAGGAGAGTAAAAATGCCAGCTAGTACCGAAACCATCCGCGAAAAAATGGACGTCGATCAGACGCCGCAGGACAAAGGCCTGATTTGCACAATTCGGATCACCGCCTACGACAACGGTATGATTTGCGTCAATGACCGTCCTATCAATTCTCCCGACGATCCAACGCTCGGGTGGGTTGGTGCTCACGATGTCATCGGCTCGACGCTTACCGAATTCTACAGGCAAGTGCAGCATCGAAAAACCTACGCTGCTGACATATAACGCCACCTAAACCCATCGTTCTTTTTGGCCGCCTCGGTTGGGCGGCTTTCTTTTTTGATCGAAATGACGTCGTGATGTTAGTCCTGAAGGACGTTGCCAACGTCGGTTATTTTCTTCGGGCGATCCCAGCAGCGGATCGATATGGCTAAACGCTTCCCCGATGCTTTTTGAAAATGTCCTCGATAATCTTCTTCGCTGCTGGCTTCTGAGATGCGAAGAAAAGATAATAAACAACGGCATTGTTGCTATTCCGCATCGGCAACGGGGTGTGTTGCAGCGACCAGTTGAACCCGCCACCCAACGCGGACGTTGGATTTTTGGCCGCATCTTCGGTTCGGACGGCCGTGAGAGCTATCGCGAACTGCGGCTGGAGCTGTTATGCTGCCCTCACCGTCTAGGCCGAGGAACAGCTCCGCATGAACGAGAGTGTCCACGGAGAAAGCGCCGCTTCCGAGCTGCAAGATCGGGTGACCGAACTCATCGAGCAACAGACGGCCATCTCGGAAGTGCTGCGCGCCATTGCGAGTTCGCCGGACGACTTGCAGCCCGTCTTCGACGCGATCCTGGACGGCGCCACACGGCTCTGCCAAGCCGACATAGGCAGTCTTCGTCTCTTCGAGAAAGATGGCATTCGTCTCGTATCGGTTAGGGGAAACATTGATCCTTTCAAGCTGTGGCCAGAAATACCAGTGCTTGCGGATCGTAACAGCTTTCTGAGCACACTAGCTTCAAGTCGGTCACCAACCCACGTCGCCAACGTTGCAGAACATGAAGTCTATATCCGGGGTGAGCCTTACATCAGGGGGCTGGTTGACTTGCTTGGCCTTCGGACCATGCTGGTCGTCCCAATGCTCAAAGATGATCAGATAATTGGAACAGCCGGAATAGCCCGGACCCGGGTGCAGCCTTTCACAAACAGACAGATTACCCTGTTCACGGATTTCGCTGCGCAGGCGACTATTGCTCTAGAGAGCACCCGTCGCGAGCGGCAACTTCGCGAGATGCAGAGCGAGCTGGCGCATGCCAACCGCGTCGCTACTATGGGCCAGCTCTCTGCCTCGATTGTTCATGAAATCAAGCAGCCCATTGCGGCGGCACGCACAAACGCCGCTGCTGCACTGCGGTTTTTTGACAAAAGCCCACCCGATGCGGCGAAGACGAGGGAGGTGCTCACCTGTATTGTGGACGACGCCGATCGAGCCGGCGACGTCATCGACCGGATCGGGTGTCTCATCAAAAAAGTGCCCCCCGCAAGGAGGTTGTCGACCTCAATGCGGCGATCCTGGAGGTGACCGCCCTAACCCGCAGCGAAGCGGTCAAGACCGGCGTCACGGTGGACACGCAACTGGCGGGCGAGTTGCCAGGCATCCAATGCGATCGGGTGCAACTGCAACAAGTGATGTTGAACTTGATCGTCAATGCCATCCAGTCGATGAGTGGCGTTGAGGATGGCAACCGCGAATTACACATCAGCACCGTGAGTATCGAGCCGGAGGGCGTGTGCGTCGCAGTGCGGGATAGCGGCCCCGGGTTGAGCCCGGAAAGCCTCCCGCGTCTGTTCGAGCCATTCTACACGACCAAACCCGAGGGCATGGGCATGGGCTTATCCATCTGCCGCTCGATCATCGAAGCCCACGGCGGACGGCTGTGGGCGACCCCGTGCGAACCGCAGGGTGCTCTCTTTCAGTTTACGATCCCCTCTAACTGAGCTGCCATCCGTGATCGGTGTCGCTTATTGTGGGGGATAAGCTGAAATTTTCTGCTCAATCGGTGCATTACCGGCCTCGACCCCTACACGGCCAATCTCGACCATGCACCCGGCCAAGACCCAAAGCGTTCGCCAGCCACACCGGAACCGTTGCCTCTTGAGGCCCATAGCTTATTACCGGCACTACGGGCCCGCCGCATGGATCGACCCGGTCGTCCTCAGGGCGATAACGATATCGTGGAACAATATAGGAATCCCAGTAAGGAGTTGTCCTTACCACGGGCACCCTGATGATAGGTCTTTCCCGTGGTTGACGAACGACCTTGGCCTCCTGCGCATGCGCTGCAACACCAAATATTCCCGGGTTACACAGCACCAGGGCCGTTCCGAGAGCGAACGCTACGGTCATTATCCTCATGCCTTGGCCTCCTTGCCACACACAGCCTACACCCAACTCGGACATCCGGCGACGTTCGACTTCGCGCCGCTGTTGAGAGTATATCGGACATCAAAGGCACCTGATCCGCAACGTCTCATTTTATGAGGACTAGCGGGCCCCCTGGCTTGACGAAGCCGCGCATTGCAGGATCGTGACGAAGACGTTCGGCATCGTTCACATTCTCGTGGCAAGCGAGACGGCCGAACACCGATTGCCACGGCAGGCCGACCGGCGCATGGCGACCGTTCTTGCCGGTCCGCGCGCCCCGATCGAGGGTGAACGGCGACGGTATTCGGAGTCCGCCGCGGTGTTTATGAAATCCATATATTTCAGGCTCCCGCCCCGCCTCGTTTTCAAATGGCGTTTTGACCACATTGCAGCGCGCAGTCGCACGCGGCGACCGCGCGCCATGTGAGCTTATGCCATGCCGTTATTTGCCGGACCTCACGATCCAAAATTGACGCGAGTGGTGAAATCGACCGAGGTGATCGCTCGCTTCTGCCTGCGAATGGTCATTCTCATGATTTTTGCCGCGTTCGGCGGCATCGGCTTTGACCGAAGCCTTGCCGCGCTGCTGTGGATGTCGACCATCCTGAGCGCGGTGCTGGCCACCTTTGGGCGTGAACAACCGCTCGACGCCGTGCTCAACCACTGGGATGAAACCATGGCTTACGCAGCGCTTTGCTGCCTGGTCAGCGGGCTCGACCATTCTGTCCCGATTTGAGACCGCCCTGCGCGGTCTTATGCGGCTCCTATTAGATCGCCGTCTTGCCGCTCTCGAATTCATATCCGCCCCGGCGGATATTTGGAGCATGGAGACAATCAGTCTGCCAACGGCGCCCATACGAACACTGGCACGACAATACCGCGACGGAAAGCGGCCTTTCGGGCGCCGGTCTTGCTCATCATCAGAAGGACTATCAACGTGAAGCTCGTCGAACCTCCCTCGTGCAGCTCTGCATCCACCATCATCTTTATCGGCAAGAACAGCCGCGGCAACTGGGTCGCCCAGGAGCAGAACGGCCTCCATGGCGGCCTGTTCGTCAACCGCGCGCAAGCCTTCAAATACGCGCTCTTTGAAAATGGCCATCATCCAGAGACCATCGTCGAGCTGTCGCGCGAAATCGAGCTCGACATGGGCGGCAAGCCGGCCGCCTCCGATGGCACCGCCCGCGCACGGCGTGTCGCGTGACAAGCCGAACAACGCTCGTCCAGGAGAGCCGAATGCTTCAGCCTCATTCCGCCGCAAGCCGGGAGCAAGTCGTCGACACCATGATCGGGCTCACACGCCTGTCCAGTCTGCAACGCGCCATCGTCGCGGGCAGCGACAGGATGGAGCTGTACCTTGCGCTCCGACGGCGCGGATTCTTGCGGGTAGCGACTTCGGCGACGTGCCGGATTCCCCGAGCGCAGCACGCGATCGGCCTGGTCGCGGGCCAGGACTCGCCGGAGGCTATTGAGGCCGCGCTGGCCGGGATATCGCCTTTTCTCAGCGCCCATGCGGCCGTGGCCGTCCTGATCGATTCGCGCGAAAGCGGCCTCAGCCTCAAGATCCGCATGAGACTGGAGCAAATGGGTTTTCAGATTGAGGCCGGAGTCAGGTGCCAGGAGGGATTGGTGCTTTCCGCGTTCCGACAAGGTTTCGGCCGGATGGAAAACGCCGCGTGAAGTCCGATGACACCCCTTGCAAATTCGACCGCCTGGCTCGCGGGCTACATACCAGATCTCCCCACACCGTTCGATGAGACCGGCGCGATCGATCTGGCGGCATTCGCAAGGCTCTGCGAGCGTCAGATACAGGCGGGTGTCCCGGCGATCGTCGCCGGCGAGACAACCGGCGAAGCCTCGACCCTGACCGTGGACGAGCACGATGCCCTCGTCCGCGCCGCCGTCCAGATCGCGCGCGGCCGCGCCCGCATCATTGCCGGAGCCGGATCGAATTCGACAAGCCACGCCATCGAGATGACCCGGCGCGCCGAACTGGCCGGCGCCGATGCCGTGCTCTCGGTCGTGCCTTACTACAACAAGCCGATGCAGGCCGGCATTGGCTTGCACTTTCGGGCAATCGCCGATTCAACCGCGCTTCCCATTATCCTGCACGACATCCCCGCCCGGACCATCCGCGAATTGTCCGACGACACCCTTGCGAAGCTGGCGCAATCCCGGCAGTTCATCGGCTTGAGGGATGGAACGGGCGATCTTGCACGCCCGATGCGGCTGCGCTCGATGGTTCCGCCGGGGTTTCGACTTTTGTCCGGAGACGACGCCACCGCGCTCGCTTTCTTTGCCAATGGCGGGGACGGCTGCGTTTCCGTCACATCGAATATCGCGCCGGAACTGTGCCAGGTGATTTTTTCGAGCTGCAGGCAGGGACGGTTACAATCCGCCAGATACTTGCAGAGCAGGCTTGCACGGCTGACCGCTCTGCTCGCCGCGGAAAGTCCGGCGGCGCTCAAATATGCGTTGTGCCTGCTCGGCCTGATGCGCCCGGACACCCGCCTGCCGATCGTGGAATTGGCACATGCGGTGAAGGCCGAAGTCGCCGGCGCGCTTGCGGCGATCGGGGAGGAGGAACTGGCCGGCGAAGGCGGGGAAGATCGCCAGCCGGCAGCCGCTATCTGGTGAACCTTGGTCCTCGCGCGTGGCGCGGGATGCGGAGCCAAACTGTTTCCGGCTCGGGTGCCCCGCGCGGATGCCGCACGCTAAGAAAAGTGCTTTTCGCGCCATTTCGGTCCGGGACCCCGCATATAGTGTCGTTCCGGATGATACTTCCTGACGTCCCAGAACGGGCCGAAATAACTCGCCAGCGCACTGGCCGCATGGCGGAGATGAGACACCAGAACGGATGGGATGAACGCTGACTGTCGCATGTGACACTCCACTACGAAGGCTCCGCCTGGATTCCGCCGTTAATCATTTTTTTCTGGCGGCCTGACACCGCGAAGCGCGAGTTCGCGCTCCATCCGCCGCAATTTCGAATCGGCGATCGCCTCGACCATGCGCCTGAAGGCGCCGTTGCCACGCCTCAGAGGGCCGTGGGCAGGTTTGCCACGTGTCCTGCCGAAACGGAAATCGCCCAACGAGTGAGGCGAGTCCGGGCGATGCGACGCACCGTCGTTATCGTAAATCAGCTCGCGATACTTGGCATCGTTGACAAGGAAGAAAGCCATCTTCGATCTCCGACATCGGCCCAGGCACGGGCCGTTGGGCGGAACATGCATGCGACGGCATAGGAAATCGAGACGGCCTCCGGCTCCGTCTCATAGGCGCGTCATAAACGGCAGTTGAGATTCGAACACCGTCAACTCACCCCGCCGTATTCTTATTATTTTCTTATAACAAGCCGCATTCGCCTCTCTCGCATTCCTACGGCGTCATCGGCAAATGATGTGTTGGAGATCCGCGAAGAGGACGCCATGGCCGCAACCATGTTTGTAAATATGCAAACCGTTCTGCGCGGAATGCTCGATGCGCTTGTCAGCTCATGGATGCGGCATTTCGCGGCCGAGGCCGAACAGGTCCGCCTCCCAAACCGTCGATAAGTGCCCTGATCGCCATGCAGCTCACGTGCCCAGATCTTTCGGACCCGCAGGGGCCGATCGCACAGGACGGCCAAGGCTTCGGGTTGACCCCTCATCAGCCGGCAACGGCCCCCACGCCGTTCCAGCCCCTCGATCCAGCAATCCTCAACACGGCGATCCCGGCATTCTTCATCGGCCGTAACAAGGAGGGCTTTTGGCTGGCCCGCGACGTCAAGGGCCAGACCGGCGGAATTTTCCTGTTCGAAAGCTCGGCACTGTCGTTTGCAAGAAGGAATTCCTTGCCTTCGGGATGCGCAACGATCTTTACGTCCGAGAGGTTCGAACTCGATCTCGAAAATCAGGGCAATCCGTTGATCGTGTACCTGAGGCCGCTGACGCGCCTTGCGATGAGGAGCTGGCAGCGAATGGCCGCCCTGATCAGCAAAATGGCCGAACGGGTCGAACGCCAGCGCCGGGATTTTCACGTGCTATGAATTGACCGCGCCGTCAGACGGAGGAAACCCGGACGGCCCTGCGGTCGCCCAGGCTCAAGTTTCACTCACTCCGCGGCGGTGCGCATCTCGATGCGTTCGGCCCTGACCGCGCAGAACTTGAATTCGGGAATTTTGCCGAATGGATCGAGCGCCGGATTGGTCAACAGGTTGGCGGCTGCTTCCGCGTAGCAGAACGGCATGAACACCATGTTCTCCGGCACATCGCGGTCGGAGCGCACCTTGATTTCGACCGCACCGCGCCGCGTTTCCAGCCGGATGAAATCACCGGGGCGCAGGCTCATCCGCCGGATGTCCTTTGGCGACATGAAAGCCACCGCCTCCGGCTCGATCTGATCGAGCACCTGCGAGCGCCGCGTCATCGAGCCGGTGTGCCAATGTTCGAGCACGCGGCCGGTGGACAGCACCATCGGATATTCGTCGTCGGGCAATTCGTCCGGCGGGATCACATGCGCCGGCACGATCTTGCCGCGGCCGCTCTCGGTCGGGAAACCCGTCGTGA
>Ga0210401_10004908_pt1 | contig 13851 bp, 14 predicted proteins | sample IncBWH32MmetaG_FD_150866 | JGI IMG/M metagenome (GOLD analysis project Ga0210401, IMG submission 150866) | Forest soil microbial communities from Barre Woods Harvard Forest LTER site, Petersham, Massachusetts, United States - Inc-BW-H-32-M | ecosystem: Environmental > Terrestrial > Soil >... | reverse complement strand
CGACTCAACGCAGCCAGAAAGGAAAAACGCACCAGCAATCCAGTCACGATCCAAAGCGTTATCACCAGAAGACCTGAAAAGATGGTGGTGCCACCGACGCCCGGTATCGGTTTCAATCCAAACATTCCAGCAATTCCAGCTCCAACAGAACTGAGGGACTTCCAGGCTTTGGCGATGACGATGAACAGCACGTATAAAGGCAACAGAGCGAAAAAGCCGGAGATGGCTATGTCGCGGACGTGAGTCAGAAAAGTCTTCATATGCTTGGTCTCCCTTTACACGAAGCCCGCGTGGGAAATTGCTCGTCTCCGGTCATTCCATGCCTAGCATCACTTCACGTTCTGCGGCGCTGATACTTTGCTGCTCGCTTGCGGTTAGGATCGGCGGTTGAATCTTAATCTTTACCGTCTTGATGGTTCCCCCGTACGCAAATGGGGTTCATAGGCTTCACTCACCGGCGAGCCGTTGTCCATGCCAACATCAAAGCTCTCGGCTCCGAAACGTCCAGGACACGTTTTCTCGACCCGGCCTCCACCCACCTTTTTATCATTGATGAAGAGGGAGACGGTCCCGCCCTTTCCGATGCCGCCGTCGTACTTGAAATCGACGCGAATGACAGCAGGCCCGGGTGAAAGCGTCTCGGAACTTGTGACTTTATATCGCTCATGCGCGAAATAGTTGTACTCATATACCGGCCTTCCATCCTTGATGAACAACGCGTACCCACCAGCAGCACCGCCTTCTGCCACAAGCACTCCATTCGCGCCACCTTGCGGCACTTCGATGGTGGCGGTGATGGTGTGCGATGCGTTCTTGGTATTCACGGCAGAGGGCTCGGGGATTCGCGTCGCTCCGGGGTAATAGGTAAAGTCGGTTCGTCCCTCAATCAGGCTGGGCCGCAGGCTGGGGTCCCCGCGCTCCGAGAAACGATCATCAAGAGGAAGAACATCGTACCTCTTAGCCTCAACCCAGAAGTCATCCTGTAACTCTTTCAGCTTCTGCGGATATTTGGCCGAAAGGTCGTTGTCTTCGCTGAAATCCTGGGTAAGGTCGTACAGTTCCCACTTGTCGTGGTCGAAGTCTCCGGTCGTACCCCCCGCAGTCACCCACGGGAGCCGCCCGTGACGGGCAGTGGCGATCCAACCATCCTTATATAGGGCTCGGTTCCCGAACATCTCGAAGTACTGGATGTGGCGCGGGCTTGTGGTTTTGGGGTCGTCGAAGCTGTACATCATGCTCACGCCTTCGATCGGCTTCTGCTTTACGCCATTTACCTCCACCGGCTGAGGAAGATGGGCTGCTTCGAGGATGGTGGGAGAAATGTCGATGACATGATGGAACTGGGTGCGGATTCCGCCCGCGTCCTTGATGCGATCCGGCCAGACGATGACGAGAGGGTTACGCGTGCCGCCAAGGTGTGAGGCTACCTGCTTGCCCCATTGGAAGGGTGTGTTCACGGCCCATGCCCATCCGACGGGAATGTGGTTGGAAGCCTTAGCGCTGCCTAACTCGTCGATGTGTTGGATCATGAATGAGGCGTCCTCGGGGACACCCTGCAGTGTAGCAAGTTCGTTGAAGCATCCGCTAAGCGTGCCCTCCATCGAAGCGCCGTTATCGCCAATTTCCCAGAAGATGAGCGTGTTATGAAACTGGCCGATCTCCTCAAGCGCGTCGAGCACGCGTCCCACTTCGTAGTCGGTCTGCGCGGTATACGCGGCAAAGATCTCCATCAGCCGCTCAGCCACGCGTTGCTCATCCGGCGAGAGAGAATCCCACGCAGGAATCTCAGGCGGCCGCGGAGTCAGCTTCGTATCGGGCGGAATGACGCCCAGCTTAAGCTGCCGCTGATAAGTCTCCTCGCGATACTTATCCCAGCCCTGATTGAACTGGCCTTTGAACTTGTCGATCCACTCCTTCGGCACATGGTGCGGAGCGTGGGTCGCACCGGGGGCATAGTAGATGAGGAAAGGACGGTCGGGCGTGGTCGACTTCTCCAGGCGAATGTACCGGATGGTGTCGTCGGCCAACGAATCGTTCAGCGTGTAGTGACCTTCTTTGCCCTTCGGGATCTCCATCGCTACCGGCGTCGTGCCGCGATAGAGGACCGGTTGCCATTGGTCCATCTCTCCGCCGATGAAACCGTAGAAATAATCGAAACCCTGCAGGTTTGGCCAACGGTCGTATGGGCCGGAGATGCTTGTCTCCCAGTCGGCGATGTTGTGGTTTTTTCCGATGAATGCGGTGCTGTAGCCGCCCTGACGCAAAACTTCTGCAAACATGGCTGCGCTCTTGGGAATCTGCCCGCTGTAGCCAGGGTAGGCATCGCCGATCTCGGTGATGACCCCGGTGCCGGCGGAATGGTGGTTGCGACCGGTAAGCAAAGCTGCGCGGGTCGGCGAACAGAGGGCCGTCGTATGGAAGCGCGTATAGCGCAGGCCCATCTTGGCGAGACGATCAAGGTTTGGCGTAGGAACTTGCCCTCCAAACGTGCCCCACTGTCCGAATCCCGCGTCGTCGATCAGGATGATCAGGACGTTTGGGGCACCAGCAGGTGCCTTGGTGAGCTTTATTGTCCCTGGGGTTGAGTCTTTGTAAGTGCGTCCGATCTTTGCGTCTTTGAACCCTTCCTCGGGCTTGGGCAAGACTTCTTGCGCGACTGCCAACGAGACGACCAGAAATGACGCCACACACGCGATGCAAAGCCTCTTCGTAATCATCGTGTCCTTCCCCTTTCTTGAAGTTCCACCGGCCGTCAAGGACCAAAACTGTTCGGTCACTTCATCTCAATAATGTCGTCCGGCCTCCACGTCTTGTCGAAGAACGCCTCCGTGGGGCTGTAGAAGCGGAGATACGGGAACCAGCCCTTGCCCGGAACAGTCTTGATCCAGTTCTTCTCTTTTCCTTTTGGGGCTTGCGGACTGAAGTAGATGTCAACCGAGCCGTCGGTGTTGGCGGCCGGGCCGGTGTATTGGCTGACGCTCGGAAATTGTTCGCCGTTCTGTAGTTCTGAGCGGCTCAGCGCGTCATAGACGACTGCCGACCAGAAGAGCTTGACTGGGATGTTGGGCGGCAAATGAAAGCGATAGTTCTTGCTGCCGTCGAGGAACGCTCCGCTGGCATCGCGCGTTGCCATGAGGTATTGCGACCCAGAGCCCACGGTTCTTTCGACCATCGCCGGTGAGTTGCCGGTGGCGCCGTAGTTCCAGGCAGCTCGATGATCTACGTTGACGTAACCCTGCTCATCCCAGGTTGCGCTACCTCCTACAAACGCCCATTCCCAACGTCGGTCAGGATAGACTCGCGCCATTGGATCACGCGAAGCGAAGGTGTTCGCTCGCGCCAGGGCAGCACCGGCGCGGGCCGCTTCTGCCAGCAATTGCTTAGTCTTGGGGTCGGGCGCGAACGACTTGCCCTTCTCGATCCCGATCGATGCAAGCAGGAAGCGATCCGAGGGTGGGATTACATCGACCGGTTCTTTTTCAACGAGCGCCGCGAGGCTCTCAAAATACTCGTAAGTGTCTGGGAAGATGGTATCGATTTCTTTGCCCGAGCCGTTCAGAAAAATCATCGCCGGAGGATCACCGGCACTGGCCAACGGGTAGACTCTGATCGTTTTCATCAGCGCTACGGCCTCGTCGGCCTTTCCATTCACGAGGAAACCTCGCACTCCGAACCAGACGCCATATGTCGGAGACTTCGCAGTGAAATAACCTGCGGGTACCTCGCCCTTGTAATCCGGGGGCGACAGCAAAAACTTGCCACCCTTACCGTGATCGTCTCCCGTCGGGCCGATGCCGATCAGGCTCTGCTGCCATATGGTGCTAAATCCACCCAGCAGGCCGGGCGGCGCTTCGATGATGGTTGCGCCGTCACGCTTCAGGTCGAGAAACTGCATTCCGTAAACACTCTCGGTATTGGGCGTGAGGTACAGGCTTCGCGCATCCAGCAGCCTCTTGAAGATCAGGAACTTGTTGGGCGCATCGAGCCCAAAGTCGTTGAGGCCTTTCTGCATATAGAACATCGACATTATTGTCACGAAGTGCAGATACGATTCGACCGCACGGTTGAACGTGCGCAACTCATAGAGCTTGTCGGTGGCTTCGGGAGTTGGGTATCCGTTCTTGAACTCGAAGTCACCGAAGCGGGTTTGGACAGTCTCGCTGCCGATCCAGTCCTGGGAGTCTTTGCCTCTTACGTTTGGTTCGCTCGTCTTCTCGATATCCGGTAGCTTCCAGGTCCTATCGAATAGCGGCTTCTCGGGGCCATAGAAACGGAACAGAACCTCGAACCCTCCGTCTGGGCTCGTAGGAATCCAGTTCGACTCTTTGCCGGTTGGCGCTTTGGGTCCGAAGTAGACATCCACCGACCCATCGGTGTTCGTTTGCAATCCCGGCGTTTGGGATGAGCGGCTCGGCCATCGTGCATTCCGTACGGGCGCGTGGGTAGCGCGGTCGTAAACTGTCGCTGACCAGTATTGTTTGACGGGCGCGTTCGCTGGCACTGTGAGGGTGGCGGCGTTAGTGCCATATATCATCTGAGCGTGACGGACAGAGAGGTGCCTGAAGCGGTTTCTGGTGTGATGGGGGATTTTTCGACAGTGATCCAGCTACTCATGCGGCACTACGCTCTACGTTTGCCATCTTCACGATGGGCAACGGAACCAGTCCCATTCACGTCGAGAATCGACTGCCCTCTCCGTTGCCTCGTCCAGTGACCGCAATCACTACACGACGAACCTGCTCTGGCCTACTGTGCTCCTGATGTCTCTGAAGCGGAAATTCCTGTTCATCAGTTTCGGGGACGCTCCCCGGAGATGACCTGATTCCCCAGCCCATCGGCGCGGTCAATCATGCCATCACGATTCATCGTTCTCCTCACGAAGTCTGGCCGTGGCTGGTTCAGATGGGCTCCGGTCGCGCCGGATGGTATGCCTACGACTTCATCGACAACGGCAGACATCCTAGTGCCGACCGCATCTTGCCCGAATATCAAGACATCTCGGTAGGGAGCGTGCTCCCCGCGATTCCCGGAGCCAAGGACGTGTTCGTCGTCGCCGAATGTGAGGTGGATCGTACCCTCGTTCTCTCTTGGCGGTTGGCAAATGGTCGTTACCGGACGACTTGGGCATTCGTGCTGGAACGGCCTCAGCCAGATCAAACGCGCCTGATTGTGCGCGGTCGCGTAGCCTCCGGCTATCGTCCTTACGGTTTGCCTCAGTGGTTCGCTTTGAGCACTGGCCGATTGGCTCATTTCATCATGCAGCGCAAGCAGCTATTAGGCATTGCCCGCCGCGCCGAAGCGTCTAACCGTCGTTTAGCCCGCGTTTCGCTCCTGTATCTGCTGTCACTTACGGAATCATTCGCCACGGGAGGAGTATGCCCCGCCTGCCTTCATCAGTGGCGGAAACGTAGTGCCTTTCGTGTAGCCGCTGGTCGCCACACTCGGATTGGTATGCGAAGTAACGCGGCTCAAAGAGATTCTCTGAAGATCGTCAAATACAGAAATAGCAGCAGCGCGATGCCGCTGAGGATGCTCCGCAACGCGTGCAGCCTCCCCCAGCGTGCGAGCAGGAGTTCCGATTCGATTGACCGCTTATCGAGTGTCGGACTGAGTAACCGCTTGTTTGTCGGCAGAATCACGATCAGCGTGAATGGAATGACTGATCCCAACAGGACTCCGGCAACCAGCCACCAGAAACTTGCCCCAGCGAGCCACGCTGCGAGAGAGGAAGCGGACCCAAAACCTGCGCAACTCGCCTGCATTACTGTGGCACGACGATAGCTTGGCGCAAATTCAGTGGCAGCTAGTTCGACCCCACACTGCATCCTCGCCGGATGCTCGACAAAGGTGTTGTAGACGGCGGCTCCGGTGAACAGGGCGCACGATAGGACTGCGATGAACTCCGCAATTTGGTGCATCGATCCCTCCCTCAAGAGACAGGCTGGCGGCAACTCACCTCAGCGACAGCAGCCATGCTGCGGCGAAGCAGCCTGTGCCAACGGCAACGCCAATGGCAGGAATGCGAAACCAGTAGAGCACGGCGAGAACTTCGTAAGCGCAGCCGATCAGGGTCAAGGCAGGCATGACGATGTCCACCGGGAGCACTTTGATTCGGTACCCGGCCCAGACTCCTAGCGCACCCACTAGGAGCACGCCAAGACTGTGGCTGAAGTTAAAGCCAATCCAAGCTCGCCACATGTCCGTGCGTCCACCCGATAGCCTAAGAGCCGAGTTCGCCATCGCCTGCGCAACCGAAGGGTCGGCTGGGACAAGCCGTCGTGGGTTCCGCAGATCGAGCAGGGTGTAAACGGCATGCAACGCGCCTAGTACACCGAAAATTGCTCCGCCGAAAATGAGGAGGATGGCCATCTGCTATGTAATCGACACGATCACGCGCCCCGGTTTCACGGGATGCTCGACCAACTCATGGGCGCGGCTCCTCGGTAGAGCAGGCGTGAGAGCCTGCCCCTTTCAGACTTTTTTATATGCTCATGCAGCTTTGATGTCGTCGTATGCGAGCGATGATGACAGCTCACGGTAGGCTTCGGTCTGCTGCTGAAGCGTTGCAGCTACCTGCTCTGCAGTGCCAACAGCATCCGCGCCTGCAATGAAGCGCCGTGGCGGCTTTTCCTGACTGGAGATAGTCATCAGCGCCTGGGCAAGTTTGGCAGGATCGCCGGACTGCTGACCGTTGTAGCCTTTCCAAAATTCCATTTGCTTCGCTCTGCGCTCGTTGTAATCGGGGATGGTCCGCTCTGCGAACTTTGTAGATTCTTCCGTGAGAAGCTCGGTGCGGAAGAAGCCCGGATTGACAGTGATTGTATTGATACCAAACGGTTCGACCTCAGCCTGTAGCGATTGCATCCAGCCCTCAAGACCGAACTTCGACGCAGCGTAGGCCGTGCCGAACTCAAATCCGATGAGGCCTGCAGTTGATGAGATTGTGATTATCAGCCCAGAACGCTGCTTGCGCATAACCGGCAGAACGGCGCGGGTTACGTTCATCGGGCCGCCGAGACTGGTCGATAACTGTCGCTCCATTTGCTCCGGCGACAGCTCTTCAAAGAAGCCCGCGTAAAAGTTTGCGGCATTGTTGACCAACACATCTATGCGGCCAAACCGGTCAACGGTCGCCTTCACTGCGGACTCCGGATCGGCAGGCTTGGTGATGTCCAGTTTTACGACCAGCAGATCCGCAGATTTTCCAAGAGCCTTGGCCACCTTGTCAGTATTCCGTCCGGTAGCGACAACTTTATGGCCGGCGGCCAGAGCCGCCTTGGCGATATCCACGCCCATGCCGCGCCCGGCGCCCGTTATGAGCCAAACTTTATGGGTGGCCATGTTTCTTTCCTCCTGTATCGCTATTCCGTCAACGTTCATACGCTCATTTCATTGATGGTAACAGCACACGAAGCTAGGGTGAATCCCCTGCGCTGCCAGTGTAACTTTCCGCTTTAATTCATCACTTTCTTGTCCCAGTATTTCATCATTCCCGAACCGCTTTAGATCAATCCCCGGCAGCAGAAACAGTGCGGAGATCGGGTTCCGGGAACGTCAAGTGATGGATTATTAGGACGAAAAATTGATGAAATACCGGGATAAGTTACAGCTTTTTTCATATTGCGTTCAACAGAGTCATTGCTCAAACAGATTGACGCAACAGGGCAACCTTTTTCGCGGCCGTCCTATCGCCGCAAACATTGGTGCGAGGAAGGTTACTTCATGCGGCTCCCGATCTGAAAAAGGATCTTATCCAGCAGCTTTACATCCGTTGGCGATTCGCCGGCGTCCGCAACTCGTGCTGCTGCGAGGGCCTCGGAGTTTATGAGCAACACATCGCGGAAGCAGGAAGTAAATCCGTTATAGTCGCGGCTGGAGCTGCCGAGATTCAGCCCAAGGGCCTTCCGGGCTCTGGAATCGAGAATTGGAAAAACGTCAGGTCGGAGTAAATGGAGCGTCTTTGATGCCCAGACCCCCATTGCTTTGTGGCTGTATAGCTTAAGGAGAGAGTAAGTGAGACGCGACCAAGTCCGGACTTGGACTTGGTGACCCTGGTGAGCGAGGCGTTCCTCCGTCGCTTCGGCCTCGATAGCCGCGATCGGCTGACGGAAATCGCCGAGGAATTTGGCATTGACGTCCTTTATCGGCCGGCCGAAAGCTATGACGGCGCACTCTTACGCATCCGCGATGCCCAGCGCGGCTGTATTGTCATCAACTCCCGGATTCGCGAGGAGTCCCGCAAACGCTTCACCCTTGGCCCACGAAATCGGACACCTCGTTCTACCAGACCAGCAAGAAGTCTCCGCGCCTTGCAAGCAGCAAAGGATTGAAAACTGGGACGCGGATCTCTATCGCCCCGAACTCGAAGCCAACCGCTTCGCCGCTGAGATTCTGATGCCCCGGGGAATCATGGCCGAGTTTTGTCAGTCGGAGCCTTCGTTAGAGTCGATTCGCTCGATCGCAAAGCTTTGCGGCACGTCCTTGACGGCTTCCGCCGTACGGCTCATTACCCTCACTCCGCACCGAGCCGCCGTGGTGTGGTCCCAGGACCAAAAGATCCTGTGGTCGAAGCTATCCGAGGGATTTGTACGTTGGATACGGAAAGGTGAGGTCAGGGAGAACAGCTTTGCCGCCCAGTGCTATCGGAAACAAAGCGTGCCCGACCAACTGGCACCGGTTCCTGCTTCGGCATGGCTGCATGAAAAAGGCTTGCGAGAAGGAGCCCAGATCTGGGAACAATCGGTGGGATTAAAGAGATATGGAGCGGTGTTGTCATTGCTAGTGATAATCGAAGCAGTGGAGAAGGGGAAGTAACGGAGACGGCCGACCTTCGTGAGAGTGTGGCTAGGACAATTCAATTGGCCTGACCGCTTTTTGAAGTCTACGTGCCGTGGTGCGGCATTCGCTCCCGCTCGAAAGCTAATATCGAGTAGAGTCGCTCTGATGGGAACGAACGGAACGGACATGGCGACGGCGCCAGTTTCTGCAACACGACGCGAAGCTGTTGACAGATCACGACAAAGTTGGATTCGTAAACTCATCGATCTTTCCCGTCGTAACATCTTCTTTACTGCCGACCACCTAAGACCAGCACACTGGATCTGACATCGGCGGAATCGTCGGGGATGGCTACACTGTTATCCGGTGTCGAGCCTGTCTCCATTGAAAAGTTGCTCCCGAATGGAAAAGACGAGTCAGTCACAGATTTCCCTGCAACACCCCGTGGTGCTTGCGCACTGCCTAGTTCCAACACATCGCTTCCGGTGACTAGAACTCCTACAGTCGTGTCGAGCCTCGTTGTGGCTCTGGGAAATGATTCTTGGGTGTCTGCCATGTGTGCTCTCCTTACTGCGCTCGGGTTCGTATGGCTGCAAAGAGCCGATGCTGCGACTGCGACGACGCCAAGCAAATCGCAGAGTAGAAATATCGGGCACAGCTGCCGGTTTTGAGCTCCCACAAGTCATTGCTCTGGCGCAGCGTGAGTTCGATGACCGACTCGCTGAATCGTTGGACGCGATGGCTGACGGGATCGAAGGAAGGTCAACGTGCGTGCAACAGACCTTGGAAGACGCCCTCACCAAACTGGACCGGGCGATTCAACTTTACCGCCCGACTGGAGCTCTAGCCGGGCGCCTCCAGGCTTTACCTGCGCTCGGCCGCAGAATTGAATCTTCGATGGTCTCGTTAACGAATGAGATCGTAACGGAACAGCTGGGTTCGCTTACTTTACGTTGAGTCGGTTCGGTGCGCACTTCACTGCACCTCCCTCCTGCCGCGGCCCCGCCCGAGCTCCAGACCCGCCAAGACCAGCCGCACGGCTGGACAACCCTCGCCTATCGGATACGAAACAGGTTATTTCCTCGATCCTCATTGGTGACCGCTTGGTGTGACGAAACCTTGTCATAAGACAAGCCTTCCTCGTCATAAGACAAGCCTTCCTCGGAAGCGACGTGTGCGGAAGTCGCCATCTTCAGAAAACAACCAGATTGTGCAAGTGCGACCTTGGCACTGGAATGCAGGCACAGTTCGTGCAGAAATGCCCGTGGATTCCTTCATGCGTGACTCAAGGCGATCTGCGGCTTCACTCCAATGTGTCGCACGAGGGTTGCGCGTTCAGAGGAACTGTTTCCATTTCTGGCTCTCTTCGTGCATGCGCAATATTTGCGAGCGAAGGTGCAGAGTAACTTTCGCCACATTAGATGCGCAAGCCATCACGCAACCTGGCTGCGACGAAGCGGTGCCGGACCGACCACTGCACTCAACCTCGCTTCAGGTCGCGATCCTTGCGAGCACCTTAGGACCGCTGGTATCGCCAGCACAAAGGAGAAATGAATGAGTTACTCATCAAACGGAAATCGTCCCAAGCTTAGCGAGAAGGGACTTCTCACGCCTGATAACTGTGTCGTGGCGTTGATCGACCATCAGGGCCAAATGCTGTTTGGAACCAGCAATTTCGATCGTCAGGGAATCATCAACAACACAGTGGCATTCGGTAAGGCCACCAGGGTGTTCGATGTGCCTGTTGTATTAAGCACGGTCGAGACAAAGTCCTTCAGCGGGAACATGTGGCCGCAACTGCGTGCCGTATTCCCGGGGCAGGAACCCATCGAACGTTCTTCTATGAACTCGTGGGACGACAAAAACTTTGTTGCCGCGATCGAAAAAAGCGGACGCAAAAAGATTGTCCTCGCCGGACTTTGGACGGAGATCTGCGTTGCCCTTCCCACCGTTCAGGCGATTCATGACGGCTACGAAGTCTACGTCGTGGAGGATTGCTGCGGCGACGTGACCCAACTCGCTCACGACAACGCAATGAAACGCGTCGTGCAAGCGGGCGCAAAGCCGGTCACCTCAATGCAGGTTATGCTCGAATGGCAGCGCGATTGGGCCCATCGCGGAACTTACGATGCGGTGATGGACATCGTGAAGACTCACTACGGAGCCTACGGGATCGGCGTCGAGTACGCGTACACGATGGTACACGGCGCGCCGGCCACGAAATTTCCCGAGTACGCAGTTCCTGAGCTGGCTGGAGCTCACAAGTAAAAACTCAACGGGCGGAGTCTCCTCCGCCCTTCTCAATCCACTTGGAACAACCTGAAAGGGAGGTTACCGTGTCTGCTGAAATCATATTGCACAACGCCAAGATCGCCACGAATAAGGCGCCCTCGTTTGTCGAGGCGATCGCTATTTCTGATGGAAAGGTGACTGTCACCGGTGGAAATGAAGAGATTCTGCGTCTCCGCGGGCCGGCGACCCGCGTGATCGACGGCCGGGGACGCACCGTCATTCCTGGACTCAATGATTCGCATATGCATCCGATCCGCGGCGGGCTCAACTACAACCTTGAGTTGCGCTGGGATGGCGTACCGTCGCTCGCCGACGCTCTACGCATGCTAAAAGAGCAGGCGGCGCGGACGCCTGCTCCGCAGTGGGTCCGAGTTATTGGCGGGTGGACAGAGTTTCAGTTCGCCGAGGACCGGATGCCAACGCTCGATGAGATCAACGCAGTAGCGCCAGACACACCGGTCTTCGTGATGCACTTGTACGACAGAGCGCTGCTGAACGGAGCGGCGCTTCGTGCTGTGGGCTATGACAAGAATGCCCCGGACTTTCCGGCCGGTGAAGTTCAACGCGACCGTCACGGGAACCCCACAGGTCTTCTCCTCGCGAAGCCGAATGCAAATATTCTCTACTCCACCCTGGCCAAGGGACCGAAACTTTCGCGCGAGGATCAGCTCAATTCTTCAAGGCAGTTCTTCCGCGAACTGAACCGGTTTGGAATCACCAGTGTCATTGATGCGGGCGGCGGTTTTCAGAATTATCCCGATGATTACGGCGTTGTGAACGAACTGCACCGAAATGGAGAACTTTCCCTCCGGCTTGCTTACAACCTGTTCACGCAGAAACCGAAACAGGAACTGGCCGACTTTCAGAGCTGGACCAAAATGACAACGCACGGGGACGGCGATGATTTCTATCGCGTGAACGGCGCGGGGGAAATGCTCGTTTTTTCCTGCGCAGATTTCGAAGACTTTCTTGTGCCACGGCCGGACATGCTCCCCGTCATGGAAAGCGAGCTGAAAGCGGTCATTCGGCATCTCGTGGAGAATCGCTGGCCGTTTCGCCTGCACGCGACATACAACGAGACGATCGAGCGAGCATTGAACGTTTACGAAGAAGTGAATCGAGAGATTCCGTTTGACGGCCTGCACTGGTTCTTCGATCACTGCGAAACCATCACCGATCGCAATATCGAACGTGTGAAAGCCCTGGGCGGCGGCATCGCGGTGCAGAACCGCATGGCATTCCAAGGTGAGTATTTTGTCGAGCGATATGGGGTGCAGCAAGCCAAACGCACACCGCCCATTCGGAGAATGCTCGAGATCGGCGTTCCGGTTGGGGCTGGCACAGACGCAACCCGCGTCTCAAGCTACAACCCTTACCTTTCCCTCTATTGGCTTATCACTGGAAAGACCATCGGCGGTCTCAGCCTTTATCCGCACGAGAATCGGCTCGATCGGGAGGAAGCACTCAAGCTCTACACGATGGGCAGCAGTTGGTTTTCAACAGAAGATGGTAAGAAGGGAGCGCTCGCTCCTGGGCAGCTGGCGGATTTGGCCGTTCTTTCCGCGGATTATTTCTCGATTCCGGATGAGGAGATCAAGCAACTCGAATCCGTGCTCACGATTGTAGGTGGGAAGATCGTTTATGCCACCGAAGAATTTTCAAAACTCGCGCCGCCAGCATTACCAGTGAGTCCAAGCTGGTCTCCTATCAAAGAGTATGGTGGGTATGCAAAGGTGCAGCCCGAGGTAGTTGGCGCGTCCCACTCCGTTTCCTGTTCGCATATTGAAACCTCCGCACCTGGCCGGAAAAAATCGCACTTGCAATTGCTGGGCAACCTTGGCCTTTGGGAGTTGGGTTGCGACTGCTTTGCATTCTAATTCGGGCAATGCAGGAAGGATGGAGATGAAGGTATTGTTCCTATCTTTTGTGGTTGGACTCGGTGTGGGTGTTCTTTACGGGCTCATCCGAGTCAAAAGTCCGGCGCCGCCTATCGTAGCGTTGCTCGGCCTGTTAGGAATGGTGCTTGGTGAACAGTTGGGGACATGGATTGAAACAAAGAAGCTCGACGTTCCGCGTGCTGCGGCCGTCTGCCTTGTCGGCGAGTCCTACGATTCGGTAGCATCGGCTCGCAACGCTTTAGCAGTGTCAGGGCCCGAGGTTGTCGAGCAAATGAAGTGATTGTCAATTTAGGAGAAGACGGAATGCGCTTCAACAAAAGTATCGTTGGAACGTGCGGTGCGCTAGTTCTGACGCTCGGTCTCGCGGTTGGATCTCCGCACGTCAGAGCTTTTGCCCAAAGCGCCCAGACACCCGAAACCGTAAGTGTGGCCGTCGGGCCGCAGTACGACACTACACATGTCTACGTGGCTCCGGAAGATTTCAATCGCTTCGTGGCGAGTTTGCTTGCGACATTTGGCGGCACAACGACCAAGCAGGGAGTCTTCACAGTAACTCCGACCCAGAGCAGCACTATGTCGCAGCTGGTCCTGACCCCAGTGGGCTCGGTGTCCGTTTTCGGCTTCAAAACACCCATCCCCTATCCATTCGGCTTGGAGCGCACGGGCTATCTAGTCACGGACATGGACGAGGCGGTCCGCGCCGCCAAGGCCACTGGCGCAGACGTGTTCGTCGCTCCCTTCAACGACCCGATCGGTCGAGATGCGATCATTCAGTGGCCCGGTGGTGTGAACACACAATTGTATTGGCATACCACTGCGCCGTCCTATACCCAGCTCCAGACAATCCCGGAGAATCGGGTCTATGTGTCACCGGACAGGGTGG
>Ga0210401_10004902_pt1 | contig 13868 bp, 15 predicted proteins | sample IncBWH32MmetaG_FD_150866 | JGI IMG/M metagenome (GOLD analysis project Ga0210401, IMG submission 150866) | Forest soil microbial communities from Barre Woods Harvard Forest LTER site, Petersham, Massachusetts, United States - Inc-BW-H-32-M | ecosystem: Environmental > Terrestrial > Soil >... | reverse complement strand
CGACCTTTGGCGCAAGCGGACTGATTCACGCCGCGCAGGCGATGGGTCTGGGCACTACGCCGATGATCGGGTTTGATCCGGTCGGCGTGTCACGTGAGTTTAGTCTCAGCGATAATGAGGTCCCGGCTCTCCTCGTTGCCGTCGGCTATCCGACGGAGGCGAATTGGCCGCAGAAGCCGCGTCGGCCGATTTCGGACGTGCTCGCGTTCGCGTAACTCTTCTGACCAGCGCCGGTCGCGCTTCACACCAGCCTCGTCGAACTCTCGGGAGATCGGTTGTGTGGTGCCAGTCGTCCGCCCGCCAGAACCGGTTGGTCCGGCCTAAACGCTGGCGTTATCTAACCCGACCTTGAGGAATGTCCCATGGCCCAACGTTTGAACTACACCACCATTGCTCCGGTCGGCGTAAAGGCCCTTGGCGGCGTTTACGCCTATATCGCGCAATCGAATTTGCCCGCTCAGCTCGTCAATCAGGTCTATCTGCGCGTCTCGCAGATCAACGGCTGTGCCTATTGCATCGACATGCATTCTCGCGACCTGCTTAAGGGCGGCTTGGCCGTCGAAAAGCTGGTGCTCGTCCCTGCCTGGCGCGAGGCAGGCTCCCTGTTCGACTCACGCGAACGTGCGGCTCTGGCTTGGGCTGAAACAGTCACGCGCGTCGCCGACACCGCTATACCGGATGGCGAATTCGAGTCTGCGTCGGCGGCGTTCTCTGAAAAGGAACTGGCCGACCTGACGATCGCGATCGGGCTGATGAATGCCTATAACCGGCTGGCCATCGGATTCCGTAACCCACCCATGGCAGCTACTTGAATGTGAACGAAGCACGCCGACGGGCCGCCCATCCGGCGACCGAGGCTGCTTTCGCACGGAGCTTCAGCTCAGGCCACAAGACGGGAAGCCTCGATATGCTGTCCGGTCACCCACCAGCAGCGTAGCTCCGGCCTTATCTCGACCCCTCTCTGAAGGAAGCGACACTATGACCACGATTTCTGCGAAAAGCGATGTAATGACCCTGATCAACATGTTCACGGTTGAACCGGCAAACCAGCGACGGCTCGTCGAACTTCTAACCGAAGTCACGGAGGTTTCAGTGCGTCGGGCGCCCGGGCTTTGTTTCTGCCAGCCTCCATCGCAGCACCGACGGGACGAAGGTCACGACGTATGCACAATGGCGGAGCATCGATGATTATCAGGCGATGCGTCAGGATCCTGCCCCACTTCCGTTTCTTCAGGAAGCGCTCACGATCGCCGAGTTTGAACCCGGCGTCTACGAAGTCGTGCGAACCTTCACACCCGCCAGCGAGCCGAATTGAAGCGACTACGGTTTTGTCCGCTTTGCGCCAACTGCAGTCATTCCATAATCGCCCATTGCGCGAGCTGCTTGAGCTCGCCCTTCGTGATTTTTTGTGAAGCGCCAGGCGCTCCTCGCCAGATTCCGTCCGGCTCAGGTTCGCGGGTTCAGATCGCGGACTAGCAACCACCGAAACCGACATTCGCTGATAGTGGCCGTTTGACGAGTTCGCGCCGCTTGGGGGCGGCTCAGCACCTGGCGACAGTTCGGCATTCAGCCGTGATACGCAAACAGCTCGATTGGGTCGTTGAAGCCGCGGACCGGATATTCCCCGACGCGCTCGAGATCGAAATCGCTTTCGACGAAGTCGGCGAACGCGCGGGACAGCAGCACCGGTCTGCCCAATTGTTTGGTGAGTGATTCGAGACGCGAAGCCATGTTGACTGCAGGACCGATGACGGTGAAGTCCAACCGGGTACGCGATCCGATATTGCCGTACATGACGTCTCCGACGTGGACGCCGATGCCGTAGTTCAGCGGCACACGACCGGTCTCGCCGTTCTTCTCGTTCAGGGCAACCATGGCCTGACGGGCTTCGGCCACGGCATGCAGCAGATTTGCGCAGGCTTTAGGCTGGCTAAGCGGAAAAATGGCGAGCAGGCCGTCGCCGATAAATTTCAGTATTTCCCCGCCATGTCGCGCAATCGGCTCCGACATCACGTCGAAATAGCCGTTCAGGAGATCAATTACATCATCGCGCGGCCAGTTGTCGGAGATTCGGGTGAAATCACGCAGATCGCAGATCATGATGGCGGCGCGTACCGTCGTCCCGCTTCCGCGTCTCGTGGCGCCTGCCAGAATGAGTTCGCCGGCATGTGACCCGACATAGGTTTCGAGCAGCGTTCGCGCCAGCCGGTTCTTCATACGGATTTCGCTGACCAGCGCCAGAACTGGCAACAATTTCAACAGGCCCGCGATATGCCCGTCATCGAAACCTCCGAGCCGATCGGTTGCAAAGGCCACGACGTGCCGCTTCCCGAGCGTGTGGTACATCGGCCACGCCACGTAGTCTGTCAGGCCCATCGACCGCCAGTCGTCATAGACGCCATGCTTGCGGCCCAGCGAAGGATCGCATTCAAGATTCTCTCGTACCTCGGTGGCACCGTTATGGATTTCCTCCACTGGACTACCGATGTATTCGGATCGCTCCCTAACATCATAGTCGACCCTCGTAATCGTAGCCTCCCGCATCCCGTCGGCCCAAAAGACCCGGGCGCCGAGCCACTGGGGGTGCTGAATCAGGAGATGCAGTGACGCCCGCTTGACGGGAATGCCTGCTCGCTGGAGCCGGACACATAGCTCAGCGAAAATATTGTCAATGAAGCGCTCGTCGCGCGTGTCGTTTGTCAGCCAGTGCAAAACCTCGCTGTCAGAATACCCGGTGACGGGATCGATGTTTGGCGGCGCGTTCATATCTTGCTCCTGAGCAGTGACCTGGATCGACGTACAGGATATGTCGTGTCCCCGCTCGACGGCGTCAACGGAGTCCGCCGCAATCTGCTTGTGCGCATTGGGTTGGCCGCGGGTCGCCGCGTGGCAGGCACGAGAGGACGCAGCGGTGGCGCTGCGTTCTCCCTTTCACCCCATAACTCGCCTTTGGTAATTCGAGGGGGTTTCGGTTAAACATGGGCCGTCGGACCGCTTCGCGCCAATAGATGTCGGTCACCTCGACATAGGCCGCGTCAGGCATCCGCGCGCAGCGGCAAAGCCCGGCCTCGCCGAGCAATTCGGCGACCGTTCTGTGACACCAGATCGCTTTCCTACACTGCCGTTCGGTGCGTGGCACACGACTGCAATTTCTCGCTTAAATTTTACAATCACAGACTCGTGAATCGCCTCAGTGTAACTCTGAACGGAGGCGGCTCGGAGTTCTTCGTGTGCAACGGAAAACCGCTGCACTCAAATTCAAACGGAGAATCTTCATGTCAGTAAGAACCACGGTTACTACAGCACTGCTCGCGGGCGCCGTCACGACAGCGCTCGCCTCGATTTCGTTCGCCGCTCCTTTGACGAAGGCCGAAATGGAAGCCGCGACCGCGGCCCACAAGGAAAAGTGTTTCGGCGTCGCGCTCAAGGGCCAGAATGATTGCGCGGCGGGACCGGGAACGACGTGCCAAGGCACCTCGACCACCGATTTTCAGGGCAATTCCTGGAAGTTCGTCCAGCACGGCACCTGTACTTCCATCCAGGTGCCGGGCGGCAAGACCGGTTCGCTCACCGCATCGTAAGCCGACAACGATCTGACGGAAAGCGGAGAAAGACCATGAACGCTATGTTCAAACTTGCGGACTCGAAAGCCACGCGCTTGCTCCGCTTTCCGGCTCACTCGATCGCCGGTTTGGCCGGCACAAGCTTCAAGCACGAACACCTCGGCGCAATTCTGGCCGAGCGACCGGCGTACGGCTTCTTCGAGGTTCATGCCGAAAATTATATGGGAGCGGGCGGGCCCCCCCACCGCGCGCTCGAAAGCGTCCGGTGCGACCACCCTGTTTCGCTGCATGGTGTCTGCATGTCCATCGGCGGCCCGCAACGGATCGACGCCGCTCACCTCGGAAGGTTTGCTGCTCTCGTGGAGCGCTACGAGCCGGCGCTTGTCTCCGAACATCTCGCATGGTCGACCCACCAGACCACCTATTTCAACGATCTTCTGCCTCTTCCCTACACGGAGGCGACGCTTGCCCGGGTCGCCGAACACATCGACGAGGTGCAAGAAGCGATCCGGCGCCCGATTCTGCTCGAAAATCCTTCCACCTACGTGATGTTTCGCGACTCCACCATGAAAGAGACCGACTTCATTCGCGAACTCGCCAGGCGGTCAGGCTGCGGTCTGCTACTCGACATCAACAACGTCTTCGTTTCCGCCACCAATCATGGCTTCTCTGCCATCGACTACCTGTCGGATTTCCCGCTCGACCGGGTGGGCGAGATCCACCTCGCAGGGCACGCCGAACAGACGGACGACCAAGACGAACCGCTTCTCATCGACAGCCACGACGGCCCGGTTGCCGATGCGGTCTGGACTCTCTTCGACATCGTCCTCGGCCGGTGTGGGCCGATTCCGACCCTCGTGGAATGGGACAGCAAGATTCCCGATTGGTCCGTGCTCAAGGCCGAGGCAATGGCGGCACAGGCCATCCTGAATCTTCACGCTCAGACGGCCGCATTTGGATCGACCTATGCTACCCGCTGATCTCCCCTCCCGCGGTGGCAGAGAGAAGCCGAACTATGGGGCGGTTTTCTCGTCTGCCCTACTGGATCCGGAACAGGCCACACCCGAGTGCGTTGCGGGCCTTAACGGGAAGACAGCGACCAAGCGCTACAACGTCTACCGCAACAACGTAACGCTCAGCCTGATGGAGGCTTTGGCTTCGATTTTTCCTGCGGTCCAGCGCATCACAGGCGTGGAGTTCTTTAGGGCAATGGCACGCTTTCACGTGCGCGCGAACCCGCCTCGCTCTCCGCTGCTTTTCGAATATGGCTGTGACTTTCCCGATTTCATCGAGCGATACGAGTACGCACGGTCGTTGCCGTGGCTGGCCGACGTGGCTCGGATCGAGCGAGCATGGCTTGACTGCTACCATGCGGCCGACGCCGAGCCTCTGCGTGCAACAGTCATGGCGGCCGTCCCGGCCGACAGGCTCGCAGAACTCGTGTTTCTGCCGCATCCAGCCGTCCGGATCGTACGCTCAAGTTTCTCCGCCGTGTCGATCTTTGCCGCCAATCGTAATGAAGAGCAGACCGACCAGATCCAGGCGGACGATCCGGAGGATGCGCTGATCACCCGCCCCGCCCACGATGTGGTGGTTCGGCATCTTCCCGCCGGCGGCGCGACGTTCCTGACTCGATTGATCGAGGGATCCCCTCTTGCCGTCGCCGTTTCGGCCGCTCTGGAGGTGGCCCCCATCTTCGACCTTTCCGCCAGTATGGCAGGCATGATCGATGCCGGCGTTTTCACGACAATCAACGACGGAAATCCGCAATGATAATGGAGAATGACAGGCTGGCGGGCGGAAGCCTTCGCCAAAATGTTGTCGCGCTAGTCATGTTTGCGATCGGGATCGTTCGATCCATCGCGCAGCCTGATATAGTCCAGTTCGTCTTGCGGATTGCTTTGGCCGTTCCCTTCTGGAAATCGGGTATCCTGAAGTGGAGCGGCTTTCTCCACCTCAGCGACACAGCCGTCACGTTGTTCACCGAAGAGTTCATGATCCATTTGCCTGGTGGCCCCTACCCGTATCCGGCACCAACCGTTTTCGCGTTCCTGTCCGGATCCGGCGAGATAATCTTTCCGATCCTGCTTGTTCTAGGCTTGGCTGCTCGCTTCGCGGCATTGGGACTTCTCTTCATGACGGTTATCGTCGAATTGACCGTGCCCGACGGCTGGCCGATCCACATAACCTGGGCTGCAATGGCGCTCGCCATCATGGCTTGGGGACCCGGCCGCGTCTCGCTCGACCACGCGATCCGTCGTGGCCTGGAAAGCTAGACCGGCTCCTTCAATTGACCCGCTTGTCGCGCCGCAAACCCGGTCCTGCAGGACCGGGTTCAGGCGCGCGTACACCGCCACGTTGCGGGCGGAACTCACAAACGTGGAACGTCTTCTTCCGAAGCGGACACGACGGTGAACTCCACGAAGCGGGCACTTCGCTTCTGAAATTCACGTCCTCGGCGCGACCGATCGCAAAAACTGCCGTGCAACACGGCCAAGCTTCCACAAATGCTGGACGCATTTGCCGAAGATCTCCTGTAACCTTCCGCTTGCGCGTGCGGATAATAGGAAAGTGCCCGCCTTCTCTCCAATTTCGCTGACCGGCCAATTCGAAAGTTGATCAACGTGAAGAGTTCAGATCTCATCCGATCGCTTGCCGGCGAACTCACTCCAGTTCCTCCGGGAAAGACACGAAACGACCTGCTCCTCGGCCTGAGCCTTGGTACACTGGTCTCGTTCGCCGGCATGGTAGCGGTCTATGGCGTGCAGCCGGACCTGATTAGCGTCGCTCATGGCGGGCCTCTGGCGATGAAGGCATGCTATACCCTTTCGCTCGCGGCAATCGCCGGTTCGATGCTGATGCCGATGCTCCGGCCCGGAAAGCTCGTGCCGGATCGGGGAACGCTCTTCGTCTTTCCCGTGCTTCTCCTCGTCGGGGTCGCCGTGTTGCAGACGGCGACGACGTCGGATGCCGACCTCGTGTCGCTTTGGTTGGGATCGAGCTGGCAGCGATGCCCGGCCCGTATCGCGATCCTGTCGGTGCCCATATTCGCAGGCGCATGCTGGGCGATCCGTCGACAGGCGCCTTTGCGTCTCCGTGCAACGGGAGCTCTCGCCGGCCTCCTGTCGGGCGGCATCGCCGCGACCATGTATGCCTTCGCCTGCAAAGAGAATGGGGCGGGCTTTGTTCTAGTCGGGTACACGCTCGGAATCGCAATCAGCACAGCCGTCGGTGCAATGATCGGCCCGCGCGTCCTGCGCTGGTAGCCACCCGATCTGCTGCCGGATTATCGATCGTTGCGCAATGCGTCCGCAACGCGATTCACTCGATCCAGGTCGAACATCAAGCGCACGAATGTGCCTCAAGTTACGTCGGCTACGATGTAGCTGAGCATAGCCAGACCCCGGTGGATGTTCACCTTCACCAGCGGGACGGACTGGCCGGTGAGTTCGGACGCCTCCTCTACGGTCAGCCCTTCAAGTTTCACCAGCCTGATCACCTCCGACTGGGCAGGTTTCAGTTGGCTCAAAAGCTTGCGAAGCAGGAGCGCGCTCACGATCGCAGGGCCGTGATCGTCGATGGCTATGTCCTCGGACATATCCTCGGCACAGGATACAGCGGGGTCACGGTCGAGCGCACGTAACCGGTCGATCCATTTGTAGCGCGCGATGCCGGCAAGCCATGCCTTGAAGGGGCGACTGGTCTCGTAGGTGTGTCGGCGGGCATGGAGGGTGAGAAGCGTGTCCTGCGCGGCATCCTCGACCATCGAAGCCGGCAGACGCCGAGCATAGTAGCGGCGTAGCCAGCCATCGACTTCAGTCAGCAGCCGGGTATAGGCGCCTGCGTGCCCCAGCTGTGCTGCGGCCATCAGTTCACCCCAGGGATCCTCGGCCACGACGGGTTGAACGGACCGTTCGCGCGGAAATCTCCGGACGGTAGCGAGCATGGTGGTTTCCTTCGGCGGGTGATCGCTTCGCCGTTCCGACGCAAATCTCGCTTAGACAGGAATGTAAGTGAACGTCACCGGTGTTTATGGGTTCGATACGCGCCGGCTATATTGAAGCGCATCCCGCAAAACGGGCTGCCACGCCGATGTCGGGCGACGACGCTGCTGCCTGCCCGGCGGCAGGTGCAATATGGCGCGAACCGTGGCATAAACCGCACATGGAGATGCATCAGGTTCGATATTTTCTCGCCATGGCGCAGAGCCTGAACTTCACGCGGGCGGCCGAAGAATGCAACGTGACACAGCCGTCGCTCACCCGCGCAATCCAGAAGCTCGAAGAGGAATTTGGCGGCTCACTCTTCCGCCGCGAGCGCTCGCGGACCCATCTGACTGACCTTGGCCGCGAGATACTGCCGCTTTTCGAAATTGCTTACGAATCCGCGCAGGCCGCCAAGAACCTGGCGCGCGAAATCGGCAAGGCGCGGGTAGCACCACTGACCCTTGGAATCGCGAACATCATAGAGAACGACGACTTGCGCGCCTTGCTTGGCGAGATTGCAGCTTACCTACCGGGACTGGAACTCACGTTGCGAAGTGGCTCATCCGAAGAGCTGATCGAACTCGGACTGAACGGCGCGCTTGATCTTTTTGTGGTCGAAGCACCCGAAGACGCGCCCGACAGGTTCGAAGCCTGGTCGTTGTTCGACCATGTCTATCACATGATTACGCAGGCTGAGCATCCGCTGGCGGCCCGGGATGCGGTGACGCTCGACGATGTGCGCGACGAAGTCTGGATCGAATATCGTGGCGACGGGGCTCGGGTGCTGCGCGATGCCGCCAAAACGGCGGGCTTCGAACTGGCATTCCGACATCGCGTGGACAACATGGTCCATCTCCGCAGACTGGTGTCGATCGGGCTAGGAAGCGCCTTTCTTCCACCGCCGCGCGATCGCATAAAGCTGGCGGTGCTGCCTCTCGTCGGCATCGAGGCCACCCGCAGCGTCGTGCTCGCGGCAATCGCTGGACGGCGTCGGTCCGTTGCGGCCGATGCCTTCGTGCGCGCGGCGCGCGCCCGCGCCTGGGACGTGGCAGAGTCAGCGCATTATTGAGGCGACGATCCGCACGACATCCTCGGGCTCTGCGCGAAGCCTGAAATCGGGCTCCACGAATGCATATTCGACGAGGCCGTCCGTTCGCACCACGAAGGTCGCGGGCACCGGAAGCAGGCCAGCCGTTCCGCCGTACAGTTCGTTCAAATCGATCCCGAATTCGCGATAGACCGCAACCAATGTCGATCCGACGTGGAACGCCAAGCCAAGTTCCAGCGTCACGCCGTAGTCGACATCGCAGAGCGTTACCGAGCCTGGCCCGGCGATGTCGCCAAGGGCTTGGCTCCTACCACCCAGTTCTGCCGTCACGATGGCCAGTTTTCCGCCGACCTGCCTGAGCCCGGGAAGCGCCGCGCGCCAGCTCTCCAATTCGCTGACACAGTAAGGGCACCAACTGCCTCTGTTGAAGCTGACCACAAGCGGGCCGTCGGCCAGAAGGCTCGTCAGCGTGCGATAACGCCCGCGATGATCGGGCAGGACGATTTCGGGGAATCGGTCGCCGACGCTTGGCGCGCGGGCGCCAACCTCCAGCGCGCGGAGCCGCGCCACCAGTTCGTCGTAGCGCTCGCGCCACTTGGGTGAGGCGCCGCGGAGATAATCCAATCGCTCTGTTAGGGATGGCGTGGTCATCGCATCCATCTTGAGCCGGCTCTGCGCTGGGCGGAAGCCATCCCGGGGCATGAAGTTCATACGTCCCGCGTATGTGTTCATCTGTAACCAGGCGGCCCAGTGAGACGGAATAGGTTTAACATCAATACTCGTCGGAAGGAACCGATCATGCCGCCCGCCCCTCTGCCAACCGGCCGCAACGCCAAACCACGCGTAGTCATCATCGGCGCAGGCTTCGGCGGTCTGGCGGTGGCGCGCGGGCTTGCACATTCCGGTGCCACGGTCACAATTGTCGATCGCCAGAACCATCACGTCTTCCAGCCGCTACTCTACCAGGTAGCGACCGCGGGATTATCGCCTGCCGACATCGCGGCACCGATCCGCTCGATCGTCAAACGTCAGAAGGAGACGCGCGTTCTCCTCGCCGAGGTCACCGGCGTGAATGCCGACCAGCAGCGCGTTCTCCTCTCGGACGGGACGACGCTTGATTATGACTTCCTCGTGATCGCGACCGGCGCCCGCCACGGCTATTTCGGCCGCGACGAATGGGCGGAGCATGCCCCCGGCATCAAGACGCTCGACGACGCGACCCGCGTCCGCCGCAACATTCTGCTCGCCATGGAACGTGCCGAGACGATCCGCCAGGAAAGCCTGCCCGACCGCGATGAATATCTCACCTTCGTTGTCGTCGGCGGAGGACCCACGGGCGTGGAGATGGCGGGCGCCATTGCCGAACTGACCCGCCACGCCACCGACATGGATTTCCGCTTCATTACCCGCCGTTGTCTCAGGGTCATGCTCGTCGAGGCAGGTGACCGGCTGCTGCCCACCTTTCCGGCAAAACTGGGAGACGCCGCCCGCAAGGCTCTGAACGGACTTGGCGTGATCGTCCGGTTGAATGGCCGCGTGACCGACATCGGCGACTACGGTGTGACGATCGGCGACGAGAAGATCACAACGTCGACCGTTATCTGGGCGGCCGGCGTCCAGGCATCCGATGCTGCCAAATGGCTCGACGTCGACGCCGACCGGAGTGGCCGCGTGAAGGTTAAGCCCGATCTGAGTGTCCCCGGTCATCCCGACATCTTCGTGATCGGCGATACCGCAACCCTGGTCGATGCGAGCGGACGGCCGGTGCCCGGCGTGGCGCCCGCCGCCAAGCAGGAGGGTACGCATGTCGCTCGCTGCCTGCTGGCACGATTCACCGGAAGTCGGACGCCACCGCCCTTCCGCTATCGGAACTGGGGCAATCTCGCGACGATCGGGCGAAAGCGCGCCGTCGCGGAGATCGGCTCGTTTCAGATCTCCGGCCTACCTGCATGGCTGCTGTGGTCCACCGCCCACATCTATTTTCTCGTCGGTTTCCGCAACCGCATCGTCGTCGGAGCGAACTGGCTTTGGAACTACATCACCTTCGAGCGTGGCGCACGTCTTATCACCGGCATGACACATGTTGCGCGCCACAACGCCTGAACTTCATCCGACACCCGACGCTGCACCCGCGGCCCGATCGAAAAGCCGGCAACCTTCCTCCAATTCAGGACATCTCTCATGTCGCAAGGTATTGAAAATCCGAACCCGGCCACCCTCGGTCAGCAGGTGCTGGTGCTGCAGGGCGGCGGGGCGCTCGGCGCCTATCAGGTTGGCGTCTATCAGGCCCTCGATCAGTTCGGCATCGACCTCGACTGGGTGGTCGGCACATCGATCGGCGCCATCAATGCCGCGATCATCGCGGGCAGCCCGCGCAGCGAACGCATGCAGCGATTGCGCGCATTCTGGAAGCGCGTCGAACATGGTCATGTGTTTGACGACATCTTGCCGTCCCTGCTCTCCTCGCCGTTGCGCAACTGGCTGGCGGTGTCGACCGGGATCGCGGGGTTCTTCAAACCGCGGGCTCTCGCTTTTCTAAGCCCCCACATTACGCTCGGCCCCGGGGAGGCAGGCTACTATTCCGTGACGCGACTCAAGGATACGCTGTCCGACCTGATCGAGTTCGATCTTCTCAGGACCGGGTCGACGCGACTCACCGTCGGGGCCGCGAATGTCGAGACCAGCGAGATGACCTATTTTGATTCACGCGCCATGGCACTCGACATCCGGCATGTCCTCGCCTCCGGTGCGCTTCCGCCCGCCTTTCCCGCAGTCGAGATCGATGGTCACCACTACTGGGATGGCGGCATATTCTCCAACACCCCGGTCGAAGTGGTATTCGACGACAATCCGCGCCGCAATTCGATTGTGTATGCCGTCCACGTCTGGAATCCCGAAGGCGCCGCGCCGCAAACGATGTCGGAGGTCGAGAATCGCAGAAAGGACGTGCAGTATTCGAGCCGCTCGGCCGCCCATATCGCGCGCCAGCGGCAGCTCCACCGTCTCCGCCACGTCATTACCCAGTTGGCGGACCTGCTACCCGTCGAGAACCGCACGGATCCCAAGATTCGCGACCTCGCAAGTTATGGCTGTCGTACGCGGATGCATGTCGTCCGCCTGCTCGCGCCCCGGCTTGGGCACGAGGACTATAGCAAGGACCTCGACTTCAGTCCGTCAGGAATCCGACAGCGTTGGGAAGCGGGTTACGCGCATACGATGAGGGTGCTGGAAAGCGCGCCCTGGCGGGGCGAGTTCGATCCGCTCGAAGGCTTCGTACTGCACGAGGCGATGGGCGGCGAAAGCCGTGGAGCTGAACTGATCTTATCCCCGACGGCATTGTAACCGCTTGGCCGATACGCACCGACAGATTCACGCCAATCCTGATCGAGGAAAACCCGACGCGAAGCTCTTGTTGCCGACATGTCGCTGCGAACCGTACCAACGTCACTTAGCCACGCAGATCATGCGACGGAACCGGGCCCACTCCCATGCCTGGCTTGGGCGACATCGGCGATTTTTGCGAACGACCGCTTTGCGCCAACAGCGGTCATTCCATAGCCGCCCAATTCCAAGAATGATCATCGGTCGTTGGTGCGTTTCGACGGGTGCAGTTCTCGCTTGCGCCGCTTCGGCTGCGACGCCTGCGCAACGTTTGCAATGGTTCGAATCCCTCATGCAGTGCACTAGACTAAACCGCATTCCTATTCATTCACCTCGCCGGCGAAGATGTAGAGCTCCGGCGAGATCGCGACCCCGAGTGCGTTGTTGCGCTCGGCCTGGCCTTGGGTGGACGTTGGGGCCAGGCATGGGCCCCAGTGCATTGCTCGAACAGCTCAAGCTCACGCGGCTCTGTGAGCTGGATCGGCGGTAGCTATCCTCAGGGCGTTGAGGACCTCGTCTGCGGTGGGGGTCTCGCTGAACCACTTTTGGAGGACGTCGAGCGCGCGGGCGTGGGCCTCGTCGCTGTCGGCCTGGCAGGCGTCGGAGACGACGATCGTCCGGTATTGCCGGTCGGATGCAGCGCGCGCGGTGGATTCGACAGCGACGTCGGTCGCGATACCGACGAGCACGAGGGTATCAACGCCTGCCACGCGGAGAATGGTGTCGAGTGCGGTGCCGTCGAACCCGTTTGCCGCCTGTCCCCTGACGACCGGCTCATCGGGTCGGGGGGCGACGTCGTCGATGACCTCGACGGCGGGAGTGCCCTCCAAAAGGGTGGGACTTTCGATGAGCGTACGAAACAGCGGGGAGTTCGGCCTGACTCCGGGCAACCCTGGCTGGTATGTGACCAGGGTGTAGACCACCTTCGCCTTGGCCCCGCGGAACCCGTCCAGCAGCCGTGCCTGGACCCCGATAACCCCTGTCTTCTCGGCCCGCTGCCGGAAAAGCCGGTTGAAGGGGGTGTCGACCTGGCCGGCCACCCCTTTCGCCATATGCACCACTAAAAGGGCCGTCCGGGCGGGATCAAGACTGTCCATGCGATGCCTCCTTACTTCGCGCGGTACGTAAAGACTCCGCGGCTATGCGGCCGAGGCCGGACGATCACGCAGCTTCATTCTTGACCCTTGATCTCATTAGGGCGGCCGACGATGCCCCTTCGAGCGACAGCCCATATCCAACTTCTCGCACAATGCGCTCCTTCAATGGTTGAATGAAGTGGATGCGCGTGTCGCGGCGCGTCACTTCCGGAGCCTTCAAGTACAGCGTGGCCAGTTCCCGCGCCCGACTGAGCGCCTGGCCGTTCGGCACGACTTCTGCCACGACTCCCCATTCATATGCGGTATTAGCTGGCAGCGGTCGTGGGTTGAGCAGGAACGCCTCGGCTCGTCCTGCTCCAGCGCGATAACTCCACGTCGTAAAGATTCCGTCGCCGGGCACGACACCTACGGCGAAATGCCCGACATCCTGGAAGGTCGAACCCTCGGCCGCCACAATCACGTTCGCAAGCAGCGCATAGTCTGAATGGATATGCGCACGTCCTTCGATAGCCGCGATGACAGGCACACGTATGTTGGCTATGTTTTCCAAAACCTGACTGCCTTCGTCGTGAATCTGGCTCCAAACGCCGGGATCGGAAACATCGCCAAAAGAGTTCCAATCGACCCCAATAATGAAGTCGCCATCTGCACCCGTCAGTATGACGATCTTGTTAGCTCGATCTTGCGCAATCCGGTGAAAGGCATCCACGACCTCCGTATGGTGTTGTGCCGAGAAAGTGCACGGCCCGCCATTGCTGTGAAATTCAACAACCAGCACGCCCTTGGCATCTCG
>Ga0210401_10004899_pt1 | contig 13872 bp, 15 predicted proteins | sample IncBWH32MmetaG_FD_150866 | JGI IMG/M metagenome (GOLD analysis project Ga0210401, IMG submission 150866) | Forest soil microbial communities from Barre Woods Harvard Forest LTER site, Petersham, Massachusetts, United States - Inc-BW-H-32-M | ecosystem: Environmental > Terrestrial > Soil >... | reverse complement strand
AATCGTCGAGATTCGGATCATGTGCCGCGCCACGCCCCCAGCGCGGCAATCCTAGCACCAATGTTGATTCGCGACGCTAGTGTTTTCTTTGGCACGTTGGGAACCGGGGCATTCCGCATTTCCTGTCCCGGACGCCTCTTAAGCGCTGCGCAGAGCCGGGACCCATGAGCCCGACCTCAACTTCAAGGACCCGGATCAGCAGCGGAATAGCCTCACGCTACCGCGCGGATGATCTTGCCGACCTTCTCGATGATTTCGCCGATCTCCTCTTCGCTGACGATCAAAGGCGGCGTCAGTGCCAGGGTGTCGCCGGCGATGCGCAGCATCAGGTCGTTGTCGTGGAACGCGCTGTTGAGCGCGTCGAAGCCGCGCTTGCCGGGCAGGTCCGGGTGCGGCGCGAGGTCGATGCCGGCGGTTAGGCCCACGGTGCGGATATCGACCACGTTGGGCAGGCCCTTCAGGGACATCACGGCGTCGGCGAATTTGGGCTCGAGCTTATTGGCGCGCTCGAACAATTTCTCGTCGCGATAGATATCGAGCGTCGCAAGCCCCGCGGCGCAGGCGATCGGGTGCGCCGAATAGGTATAGCCGTGGGTCAGCTCGACCACGTGTTCCGGGCCGCTCATGAAGGCATCGTGGATGGTGTCGCGCACAATGACGCCGCCCATTGGAGCCGCGCCATTGGTGATACCCTTGGCGAAGGTGATCATGTCCGGCAGCACGCCATAGCGTTCCGCGGCGAAGGCATGGCCGAGCCGGCCGTAGCCGGTGATGACCTCGTCAAAGATCAAAAGGATTCCATGCTTCTGGGTGATCTCGCGCAGCCGCTTGAGATAGCCCTTCGGCGCAGGCAGCACGCCGGTCGACCCCGCCATCGGCTCGACGATGACAGCGGCGATGGTGGAGGCGCCGTGCAGATTGACCAGGCGCTCCATTTCATCGGCGAAATGCGCGCCATATTCCGGCTCGCCCTTGGTGTAGGCCTGCTTCTCCCTGTCGTAGGTGTGCGGCAGATGGTCGACGCCGGCGAGGAGCGTGCCGAACATCTTGCGGTTGCCGACGATGCCGCCCACCGACGTGCCGCCGAAGCCGACGCCGTGATAGCCGCGTTCGCGGCCGATCAGGCGGGTGCGGGTGCCCTGACCGGCGAGCTGATGATAGGCCAGTGCGATTTTCAGCGCGGTGTCGGCGGCTTCCGAGCCTGAGTTGCAGAAAAACACATGGTCGAGCCCAGCCGGCGCGAGGTCGGCGATGCGGCTTGCGAGTTCGAAGGCCTGGGGAATGCCGAACTGGAACGGCGGCGCATAGTCGAGCGCCGCGGCCTGCCTGGCGATCGCTTCCGAAATCTGGCTACGGCCATGGCCGGCATTGGTGCACCACATCCCCGACGCCGCATCGATGATCTTGCGGCCATCGACGGTGAAGTAATGCATGTCCTTGGCGCCGGCGAGCAGCCGCGGCGCCTTCTTGAACGCCCGGTTCGCGGTGAACGGCATCCAGTGCGCGGCAAGGTCGTTCGGCACATTGACGGCGGAGGGGCGGGGGCTCTTGTCCAGCATGGAGGCCTCTTCGAGTTTCTCTTGGAGTTTCGGGTGTTTTGGCTGGTGCGCAAGGTATCAGCTTCGTCGCGGCGCGGGAACGCAATAAACCGCGATATTTCCTCTCACTACGCGAGATCGGCCGCCCCGATCCAGAACACCTCGGCTTCCGAATCCTCGGTATCCAGCCACAGCAACGGCAATTGCGGATAGGCGGCCTCGAGGTTGTCGCGGCCGCGGCCGATTTCGCACAACAGGCCGCGCCGCGGCGTCAAGTGCGCTCCGGCCTCATCCAGGATGCGTCTAACGATATCGAGCCCGTCCGCGCCGCCGTCGAGGGCGAGCTTCGGCTCGGCGCGGCATTCCCGCGGCAGGGCGGCCATGCCTGCCGCATCGACATAGGGGGGATTGGAGATGATCAGGTCATAGCGCCTGTCGCCGAGCGGTTTGAACAGATCGCCACGGTACAGCGTCACCCTTTCTTCCAGGCCGTGATCGCTGACATTGCGGGCGGCGACCTCGAGCGCGTCCCCGGAGATATCGACCGCGTCGATCTGCGCGTTCGGAAAATGCCGACTCGCAAGGACCGCCAGACAGCCTGAGCCGGTGCAGAGATCGAGCACACTTTCGATCTCGGCGGGATCGCCGATCAGCGAACCATCATCCGCGCTGAAATGCGAATCCAAAAGCTCGCCGATAAAGGAGCGCGGCACGATCACGCGCTCGTCGACATAGAACGGCAGGCCGCGCATGTAGATCTTGTTGACGAGATAGGCGGCGGGTTTTCGCGTGACGACACGGCGCTCCAGCAGATCTAGAATCTTCGCGCCTTCGGCTTCGGTGACCCGTGCCATGGCAAAGGTCTCGAACTGGTCGGGATGAAGGTGCAATGTTTCGCAGACCAGGAACGCGGCTTCCACGACCGGGTCGGTGGTGCCGTGGGCGAAGGCGAGTTTGGCTTCCACGAAACGGCTCGCCGCATAGAGGACGAAATCGAGCAGCGTCCGTAATTCGCTGCCGGCTACCTTCGGGACTTTTGACGTGGCGCGGCCGCGTTTCGCGGCCGGTTTGGCGCGCTTTGACATCAGGCTTTGGCCATCAGGATTTGGTCCACCGCGCGGCGGCCGCGTCATCGCCATCGCGGGCCTCGACCCAGCCGGCGCCGCGGGCGCTCTCCTCGCGCTTCCAGAACGGCGCGCTGGTCTTCAGGTAATCCATCAGGAACTCGGCGGCCTGGAACGCCGCCTGCCGGTGCTTTGATGCCGTCACCACCAGCACGATGTTTTCGCCAGGCCGAATGCGGCCGAAGCGATGGATGACGGTCAGGCCGTCAAGCGGCCAGCGCGACATCGCCTCATCGGCATGGCGCTCGATCTCGGCCTCCGCCATTTCAGGATAATGCTCGAGCGTCAGCGCCGCGATGTTCTCAGCCCCTTCGCTGTCCCGGCAAATGCCGGAAAAACTCACGATCGCGCCGATATCGGTGCGGCCATTGGTCAGCGCAGCGATTTCCTTCGCGACGTCGAAATCGGCTTGCTGGATGCGGATGGTGACGGGCGCGGTCATCGCGGCGAGATTTATCCGCCGGTCATCGGCGGGAAAAAGGCGATCTCGCGGGCGCCGGCGATCATGGCATCCGGTTTGACATGGGTGTGGTCGATCGCGGCGCGAATCACCTTCGGCGTCTCGAAGGCATGGGCGTAAGCCTCATCGCGCCCGGCCAGCCATGCGACCAGTTCGCCCACGGTGCGCACGTTCGGCGGCGGCTCGACAATCTCTTCCGCCTTGCCGACGCGTTCGCGCACCCAGGCGAAATATTTCACCTTCATCCCTCGTCCTCCTTGATGAGGTGATGGATGCCGGCGCGGAAATAGTCATAACCGGTGTAGATGGTGAAAATCGCCGATGCCCACAACAGCAAGAGGCCAATCTGGGTGACGACCGGAACCAGCTGATCGCCGGCTTCTCCCGCAAGCAGGAAGCCGATCGCAATCAGCTGGATCGTGGTTTTCCATTTGGCGAGCTTTGTCACGGGAACGCTGACGCGCAGCGCGGCCAGATATTCCCTCAAACCCGATACCAGGATTTCGCGGCACAGGATGACGATGGCGGCCCACAGCGACCAGCCGTGGATGATGCCGTCGGCGGCCAGCATCAACAGGCAGGATGCTACCAGGAGCTTGTCGGCGATCGGGTCGAGCATCCGGCCGAACGCCGATTGCTGGTTCCAGATCCGTGCGTAATAGCCATCGAGATAGTCGGTGACCCCTGCGGCAATGAAAACGACGACCGCCACCCAGCGCAGCCACAAGGGCCCGTCCATGATGGACTGCGCATAGATGCAGCCGACTACCACCGGAATGGCGGCGATCCTGGCGTAGGTCAGGATATTCGGGATGGACAGGCTTTTGGGCTGTCCTCGGGTGGTTGCGATGTTCATCCGTCTTACCAATACCGCTCAAGCGCGAAGGTCAACCGTTGGGCTCACATGACCCACCCCAGACGACGCCCATATGACTCGAAACCTGCTTTCAACCCGGCCGGGCGTGGAAAAATTCGAATATCTTGCGGGCGCTTTCGGCGCTGACGCCCGGAACCTTGCCGAGGTCGGCGATCGAGGCTCGCTCGATCTCCTTCAGCGTGCCGAAATGGTGCAGCAAGGCACGTTTGCGTGACGGGCCGATGCCCGGGATTTCCTGCAAACCGGCTTCGCGGATGTCCTTTTTGCGCAGCTTGCGGTGCGAGCCGATCACGAAGCGATGCGCCTCGTCGCGCAGCCGCTGGATGAAATACAGCACCGGGTCGCGCGGCTCCAACTTGATCGCCTCGCGGTCCGGCATGAACAGGGTCTCGTGGCCGGCGTCGCGGTCCGGACCTTTTGCCACGGCCAGCAACGATAGCTGTCTGAGCCCAAGGCCCTCGAAGATCTCGCGCGCCGCGTTGAGCTGGCCACGGCCGCCGTCGATGATCACGAGATCGGGCCATTGCGGAAACAAATCGTCCTCCGCCTTCGTCTCGGCTTTTGCCTCGGGGTTTGTTTTGGCCGCATCGCCTTCGGCGGGTGTCAGCAGCCGCTTGAAGCGCCGCTGCAGCACCTCGCGCATCATCGCGTAATCGTCGCCCGGGGTCAGGCCTTCGGACTTGATGTTGAACTTGCGATACTGGTTCTTGATAAAACCATCCGGCCCCGCCACGATCATGGCGCCGACCGCGTTGGTGCCCTGGATGTGGCTGTTGTCGTAGACCTCGATCCGCTTGGGCGGATGCGATAGCCCAAGCGTCGTCACCAGCCCCTGCAGCAGCCGTCCTTGGGTCGCGGTATCGGCGAGCTTGCGCCCCAGCGCCTCGCGCGCATTGGTCAGCGCGTGCGCGATCAATTCCTTTTTTTCGCCGCGCTTGGGCACGGAGACCTCGACCCTGGATCCGGCCTTGACGGAAAGCGCATCGGCGAGCAGTTCGCATTCCTCGATGTCGTGCGAGAGCAGGACCAGTTTCGGCGGCGGCTTGTCGTCGTAGAACTGCGCCAGAAACGAGGCCAGCACCTCTTCGGGCGTGAAGGATTTCTCCGCGCGCGGGAAATAGGCGCGGTTGCCCCAGTTCTGGCCGGTGCGGAAGAAGAACACCTCGACGCAGGAATAGCCGCCCTCCTGATGGATGGCGAACAAATCGGCTTCCTCCACCGTGCGCGGGTTGATGCCCTGCTGCGACTGGATCGCCGACAGTGCGGCGAGGCGGTCGCGGTAGAGCGCGGCGGTTTCGAATTCGAGCTCGACCGAGGCCTTTTCCATCTCGCCCGCCAGTTCCTGCTTTACCAGATGGCTGCGGCCGGACAAGAAGTCGGTCGCCTCGCGCACGAGCTCGGTGTAGCCGGGAAAATCGATCTCGCGCGTGCAGGGTCCTGCGCAGCGGCGGATCTGATAGAGCAGGCACGGCCGGGTGCGGCTTTCGAAGAACGCGTCGGTGCAGGAGCGGACCAAAAACGCGCGCTGCAGCGCCGTGATGGTACGGTTGACGGCGCCTGCGGAAGCGAATGGGCCGAAATATCGCCCCGGTCTGGTCTGCGCGCCGCGATGCTTGAGGATCTGCGGCGCCCAGTGATCCCCCGTGATCAGGATGTAGGGAAACGATTTGTCGTCGCGCAGCTGCACATTGAAGCGCGGCCGCAATTGCTTGATGAGATTTGCCTCAAGCAGCAGCGCTTCGGTCTCGGTCGAGGTTGAGACGATCTCGACCGTAACGGTGGCCGCGATCATGCGCAGGATGCGCGCCGGCTGCGGCGCGTTGACCCGCGCGTAGGATGAAAGCCGCTTGCGGACGTTTTTCGCCTTGCCGACATAGAGCACGTCGCTCGCCGCATTCAGCATCCGGTAGACGCCGGGCGAGGTCGGAGCCAGGCGCACCGCGTTCTCGATCGCGGCATGGCCGACCGCGAGCGGGCCATCGGCGACAGCATCGGTCGTGTCCTCCGGCAAATCCGGAAGCCGCGCCTCCTCGTCCTCCTCGGCGGGGGAGGTCGCCGGATCGAGATCGGGCGGGCTAAGCGCTTGGGAAGCCCGATCCGAGGGCGGCAGATCGGCGGTTGGGCCAGCCTCGGTCGTCCGCGGGCCTGGCGCCTTCGGCCGATCGGTTTTGTCGGTATCCATGGTGCGAATTTAGGTGTTCACCGCAGGCGCCGCCAGCGCCGGAGGTCGCAACTCAAGGCCGCGGCGACGTGCGGAATGACGCTGCCGCGGTACCAGTTCATTAAGCACGTTAAGGCTTTGGTAAGCCGCTTGAGTGGCTTTCCCATTAACATTCATTAATGGCGTTAAGTATCTGATAACCAACGCGGATGACGCTTCATTAAGGACGTTAAGTACGCGGTAACCCGCCTTAGCAAGCTCTTAACTTAAAACTCTCGATAAATCTTAGCGGAAGGGGCTGGGGATCCCTAACCATGCGGCCTTACCCGCCGCGCCTGCGCCCGTGAACCGTGCGCGAGGTCAGTTGCGTCGGAGAGTTCAGATGAAACGGTTCGTTTTGGGCGCGGTCGCGCTGTTGGCCACGGGGGCGACAGCGCCGGTCAGCGCTGCCGAGTTGTACTTCCCGCCTCCACCTCCAGCCCGACCACCGGTCGCCTATCCCCCACAACCGGTCGCCTATCCACCACCGGTCGCCTATCCATTGACGGCCGACTGCTATCGCTGGTTCGGCCCCTATATCGGCGGCAACCTCGGCTTCGCTTGGGGTACCGTCGAGAACAACTTCGCCAAGCCGTCCGGCCTCGCCGGCGGACTTCAGGGCGGCTTCAACTGGCAGAATGGGCCTTATGTGTTCGGCATCGAAGGCGACGTCCAGGTGACCGGAGCAGACGACACGTTCGCGCCCTGGAAATTTTCCAATCCATGGTTCGGCACGATACGCGGCCGGGCCGGCTACAGCTTCGCCAACGTCTTGTTCTACGGTACCGCCGGTCTCGCCTTCGGCGAGTTGCACGGCGAGACGTTCGGACTGGCGGAATCACACACCAGCGCGGGCTGGACGGTTGGCTTCGGCACCGAGTTCGCCCTGGCGCCGATGGGCTTCGGGTCAAACTGGACCGCCAAGATCGAATATCTCTATGTTGATCTCGCCAGCAATCCTTTCACGATTACAGGGGTGTCGAACGGACTCCGGTTCGGCGAAATCCGGGCCGGTGTGAACTATCACTTCTGACGCCAAGAAAAAAACGAACGACCCACTCCCGGCCGCGGCGCGGCCGGGATTTTTATGTGCGCTCTCTCGAACGAAAGCCTGATCCCGAAATGCTTTGCCTCAAAAAGCCTTGCTTCAAAAGGCCTTGCCTCAAAAGGCCTTGCTTCAAAAGGCCTTGCCCTAACAAGCCTTGCTGGCAGCCGATCCGAGATGGATAGGGGTTTGCGTCACGGCGTCAAACGTCAAAACAAGCGTTTACGATTGAATTGCCAGGTTGACCGCCTTGGGACCTTTGCCCTTCTTGTCCGGTTCGACCTCGAACGTAATACGCTGTCCCTCAGCCAGATCCTTCAACCCGGCCCGCTCGACCGCCGTGATGTGCACGAACACATCGGGGCCGCCGTCGTCGGGCTTGATGAAGCCGTAGCCGCGGTCTCCTTTGAAGAACTTGACCGTTCCAGTCATGGCCATCGGGAAACTCCTCCCCCGCACTGCTCCGCCGCTACGCGCATATCGCGTATCGGCCGACCGGACATTCGCTGCCGGGAGCTGGCCACCTTGAGCGGATCGGTTGATGTGCTGATCCGCCCGGATTTTTTAGGCCTTTGTCACTCCGCCGCAACCATTCGCGGAAGCGGAACGTAAAGCCAGTCCAACGCGCCCTGAGCATAATACGGTTGCCCGCAAATTGACTACGGCTTTTCAACGGCCAGGCCGGCCCAGGCTCCGGGTGAGCTTGAACCGGCCGGCACCACCCTGGCCGAGCGGCTTTTCAAGTTCGGGCAGGATCGCCTTGAGCTCGTCGGCAAGCGTCCATGGCGGGTTGACGACCAGGACACCGGCGGAGGCAAGCGCTGCGCCCGCCGTCTGCGGCGCGACGCTGAACTCCAGCCGCAGGCATTTTCCACCGCCTGCGGTTGTGCCGGCAATTTCTCCGACGCGCTGCGCGAGGCTGTCGGTGGCGCGGCGGCTCTTGGCCGGATACCACAAGAGATAGACGCCGGTCGGCCATTTCACGAAGGCTTCCGCGAAGCCTGTGGCCATCCGCTCGAACTCGTCCTTGGCCTCAAACGGCGGGTCGATCAGCACGAGGCCACGCCGCTCGTTCGGCGGCACGAAGGCCGAGAGCGCCGTCCATCCGTCGAGATCGACCACGCGGGCCTGGGCGTCGCGACGCAGCGCGTCGATCAGGTGCTTGCGCGCGTTCGGTTCAACCTCGCAGGCGGTCAGGCGATCCTGCGGCCGCAGCAACGCGCGCGCGATCAGCGGCGAACCCGGATAGGCGCTCAACGCAGGCTGTGGATTGAAGGCTCTGACGATGTCGAGATAGGGCGTTACCAGCGGCAATGTTGTTTCCGAGAATCGCGACTGCATGATCCGCGCGATGCCGGTCAGCCACGCGCCGCCGCGGCGGGCTTGTTCGCTCTCGAGATCGTAGCGGCCGGCGCCGGCATGGGTGTCGATCACGCGGAAGGCCGCCGGCTTCTCTTGCAGATAAACGAGGATGCGCACCAGCACGATGTGCTTGATGACGTCGGCAAAGCCGCCTGCATGAAAGGCGTGACGGTAGTTCATGGAGGAGGGTTATCACGTCATTGCGAGCGCAGCGAAGCAATCCATAGCAACGCGAAACGCGGCCTGGATTGCTTCGTCGCTTGCGCTCCTCGCAATGACGGAAGAAGGCCTTACCCGCCCCGGATCGGCGGCATCGTCACCTGGTCACGCCGGCAGGCGCGGCGATCGAGCTCCTCGCAGGCGCGGAACTGGAGGTCCTTGCTCATGCAGATTCGCACTTCGGAAAGCCGCGTCCGGTTGCAGGTCACCGAGATCGCGGTGTTGGAGAGGCCGGGATTGGCCTTGACGAAGGCATCCTCGACTTCCGAGGGCGCAACCGTCTTGGCGTCCTGCAACTGCAGAAAATCCTCGGGGATTTTCACCGCGGCGCGCGCTTTGCGGATGGTCTCGAAATAGGCCCGCTCGGAAAGGCCTGAGCAGGTGCCGTGCTTGTCCCATTCGTTGAAGATCAGCCCCGGCGCCGGCATCAGATCGAGCATCGAGGTCATGATGTTGCGCTCGAGCCGCGGTGACGGCCGCTGGCAATATTCGGGAAAGCCCTGCTCGTATTGCGGCCACAGGCCGTGGACCACGAAGGAAAACGGCCGGCCGCCGCATTGGGCCTGCGACCGTCCGCTATTGCCGCGCTCGGCCGCCTCTTCGCAGAACGAGGGCGACCAGGACAGCGACAGCACATAGAAGTCGAACTCGCCCGGGGCATTTTGCCGGCGATCCTGGGCCGACGCCGGTCCGCTGGCGCCGAGCCCCGCCAAAACGAGCAGGCTGAAGGAAATCAAGAACCTCGAAATCGGATCGAACCGGGAATGAAACATGGCATCGCCCTCTCACCTAGACCCTCGAAAGATCCTCGAAGGGACCGCCTCGAAGCAGCTAGAACATTTCAAGAACAAAATGAGATACGCCGCCGCGAAAATGGCGATCGAGCCCGTGATGGGGCTTTAGGGGCGGGCGGCCCTGCAGCCCGGATTGTAGGCCCAGTTGCGATCAAGCCCGCTCACGCACCACTCGACGCCCTGGCCGAAGCCGGAGAAGCCGCCGTCCTCGATGATCGAGTAGTACAGGTTGCGCATCTTGCCGTCGCTCAACATGACGTTTCCGGCGCAGTAACGGCGCGGGATGTTGTCGGACTGCCAGGGCCGGAATGCGATCTCGTGAATATCGCTATAGCCGGTGATCTTGAGCGCCGAATTCCAGAAGGTGCTTTCCTTCTCCCAGAATTGGGTGGTGATCATCCCCATCGCCGATTCGCAAGGGGCGACCCGGCCGTCATAGTTTGGGCCGAACAGCCCGAAATTCAGTTCCAGCGGGTTGGCGGCGTTGGCGGTCGGGCCGAACGCCAACAGGCCGGACACGACGCCGAATGCAGCTGCAAAAGCTGCTCTTTTCACGGCGGAAGCGAGGTCGCGCATATGCGATCCGTGGGCTGGTGACACGGTGCGACCGTGCCGCGAAGGGCCGACCGGGTCAAGTGCAGCGCGGCAACACTTGCAGTTAAGTCAGCAACTTGCGCGGCGGCGGCCTTTTTTTAGCGCCGGATGAGCCCTAAGATGCCGGTCAAAATGGGAGTCGGTGAATGCGAACGATTGGGGCCTTGGGTCTTTTTGCCGTGTGCGCGGTGCTGGCGTCGCCGCCGGCGCGGGCCGATTGGGTGCCCTCCTTCAAGGGCAACGATACCGGCGGCATTATTGCCTATGAGCTGGCGACCACCGCGGATGCCCGCCAGCTCGCGGTCGATCACTGCGCGCGCTACGGCAAGGTTGTGAAATTCCTCGCCGTCGAGCCGCACTATGGCGGCTATCTGTCGTTTTCCTGCCGCTGGGTGCCCTATGGTGCCAATCAGCTGCCGCTGCGCACGCTCTACTGAGCCGTCTCATTTGCCTGACGCAACTGACGAGACGGAGCGCGCAACATGATGCGGCAACTTCCTTCTTGGTATCTTTCGCTTGCCGTTTCGCTTGCGCTGGGGTGTTGCCTGATCCTGCCCGCGCTTAAGGCCCGCGCCGAGGATCTGCCGGTCCGCAAGGCGGGTCTGTGGGAAATGAAGGTAGTCAAGACCGGATCAAGCCTGCCCGACATGACGATGCAGCATTGCACCGACGAGACTACCGACAAGGACATGAGCAACACGGTCTCGCCGATGGCGAAGCAAGTCTGCTCCAAGCAGGATATCCAGAAGACGGCGACCGGTTACATCGCCGATTCCATCTGCACCGTCGCCGGCGTTGCCATGACGTCGCATTCGGAGATATCGGGCGATTTCAATTCCGCCTATACCGTCAAGACCTCGGCGCATCTCGAGCGCGCCGGCAAGCCGCTCGACACCACAACCACGGTCGAGGCGAAGTGGCTGGGCGCCTGCAAGGCGGATCAGAAGCCGGGCGACATCGTGATGCCCGGCGGCTTCAAGCTCAACGTCAAGGACGCGGAAAAGCTGAAGGGTCTCTTGCCGAAGTAGTCCTAACCGTAGCCCGGATGGAGCGAAGCGAAATCCGGGAATAGTCCACAAGCTTGCACCAGAGTCCCGGATTGCGCTTCGCTCCATCCGGGCTACGTATCTCTCCTCGCGAGCCGCACTCACACCGGTATCCGCACGATTGCGCGCAAGCCTCCCGCGGCGCTGTCGCCGAGCATGATGTCGCCGCCATGCGAGCGCGCGATGTCGCGGGCGATCGCAAGTCCGAGGCCGGTGCCGCCCTCGTCCTGGTTGCGGGCGCCATCCAGCCTGAGGAACGGCTTGAACACTTCTTCGCGCATGCCGGCGGGAATGCCGGGTCCGTCGTCGTCGATCGTCACCGTCAGATAGCGGTGATCGCGGTGGCCGGCGATCGAGATCGTATTGGCGTGCCGCGCCGCGTTGGACACGAGGTTGCCGAGGCAGCGCTTGAACGACGCCGGCTTGACGGTGACCACGGGTAGCCCGTGAAACGACACGGTGGCGGCATGGCCGTTGCGTTCGGCATCGCTGCGCAACTCCTCCAGCGCCATCGCCATGTCGGTCGGCTGGGCATGTTCGCCGGAATCGCCGCGCGCGAACGCGAGATAATCCTCCAGCATCCCCGACATCTCGTCGACGTCCTTGCGCATGCCGTCGACTTCGGGGCTGTCGCCGATCAGTTCCAGCTCCAGCTTGAAACGGGTGAGGATGGTGCGCAGATCGTGGCTGACGCCGGCCAGCATCGCGGTGCGCTGCTCGATCGAGCGCTCGATGCGCGATTTCATCTGCAGAAACGCTTGGGCTGCGCGGCGAACTTCCCGCGCCCCGCGGGGACGGAAGTTCGGCGCCTCGCGGCCCTTGCCAAAACTTTCGGCGGCGTCGGCAAGCCGCAGGATCGGCTTGATCTGGTTGCGCAGGAACAGCACCGAGACGATCAAGAGGATCGAGGAGGTTCCCACCATCCAGAAAATGAAAATCTCCGAATTCGAGGCGTAGGCGGCACTGCGCTGGGCGAAGATGCGCATCACGGCATCGTCGAGCTGGATGCGGATTTCGACGAGGTTGGAGCGGCCGACGGTATCGATCCAGAACGGACGGCCGATCTGGCGGCCGAGCTGCACCGACAGGGTCTGATCGAGCAGCGAGAAGAACGGTTTTGGGCCGGGCGGCGGCATGTCGCCGACGGGGAGGAAGTCGACCACGAGCCCAAGCCGTTGCTGGGCGATGCGCCGCAGCTGGGTGCGGTCCTTGTCCTGCGGATAGGTTTTGTAGACGTCGATCAACCCGGCGATGTCGGCCACCACCGCCGCCGACAAATGCCGCGTCACCGTGTTCCAGTGCCGCTCCATGAATACGAACGCCACCACCGACTGCAGCACCACCATCGGCACGATCATGATCAGGAGCGCGCGGGCATAGAGCCCGGCCGGCATCCAGCCCTTGAACGCATTGCCCATCCAGTCGTTGACGGCGGAAACGCGCCCTGCAGCGGTTCGGATCAGCGTCAGGCCGGTGTCGAGCGTGCTCATATGACAAGGTTCACTGAAAAGGGCTCAAGGCGAAGCGACCAGGCGATAGCCGATGCCGCGCACCGCCTGCAGGAACAAGGGATTGGCCGGATCGCGCTCGATCTTGCGCCTTAGACGGTTGATCTGCACGTCGACTGCGCGCTCGTTGACGGTGCCGTTGCCGGTCAGCGCGGCGCGCGGCACGGTCTCGCCGGGGACGACGCTCAGGATGCGCAGCATCTCGCGCTCGCGGTCGGTGAGATGGATGATCTCTTCGCCGTTGCGCAATTCGCCGCGCTCGAGGTGAAACACGTAAGGCCCGAACGCGACCTGCTCCAGGGTCGCTACCGGCGGCGGCGCGGAGCGCTTCAAGATGTTGCCGATCCGAAGCGCCAGCTCGCGCGGCTCGAAGGGTTTTGCGACGTAATCGTCGGCGCCGATCTGCAGGCCCTCGATGCGGCTTTCCGCTTCGTGGCGCGCCGTCAGCATCACGATCGGCACCGAGGACGATGTGCGGATGAAGCGCGCCAGATCGAACCCGGTCTCGCCGGGCATCATCACGTCCAGGATCAGGAGATCGAAGTGCAGGCCGTTCAGCTTGGCGCGGGCATCGGTTGCGCTCATGGCGGTGGTGACGCGGTAACCCTCGGCGGAGAGAAATCGCGACAGCAGATCGCGAATGCGGCGGTCGTCGTCGACCAGCAGCAGATGCGGGGCATCGTCGGCCGGTTGCTGCGGTGTACGCGCGATGGCAGCCTGGGGCACGCTCATTCCTTCTTGGTTGCGGGGCTGGTCTTCAAGATCGTCTCCAGCACCTTGTCGGGATCGTCGCGATCGATCATCGCGCGCAGGAAGCGGCGGACCGTCTCGGCGTCATCCGGCGCGATGTCGGCAAGCGCGCGGTTGATCCTGGTGGTTTGCAGGCCGGCGAGCTTGCCGACCAGCGCCTCGCCCTTGGCGGTGGCAAAAAGCAGGCGCTGCCGCCGGTCGTTGTTGCCGGTCTTCTGCACGATATAGCCTTCGTCGAGCAATTGCTTGAGCACCCGTCCGAGCGACTGCTTGGTAATGCGCAGCACGTCCAGCAGGTCCGCCACCTTCAGGCCGGGATAGCGGTGGACGAAATGCAGCACCCGGTGATGCGCCC
>Ga0210401_10004893_pt1 | contig 13878 bp, 12 predicted proteins | sample IncBWH32MmetaG_FD_150866 | JGI IMG/M metagenome (GOLD analysis project Ga0210401, IMG submission 150866) | Forest soil microbial communities from Barre Woods Harvard Forest LTER site, Petersham, Massachusetts, United States - Inc-BW-H-32-M | ecosystem: Environmental > Terrestrial > Soil >... | reverse complement strand
GTGAGCGGGCAACGCAGAATCCGCCTGTTCCTCGACTCGAATGTCCTGCGAGGAGGAATCGTGTCGCCCTGGGGACTCGACAAGGCTACGCTCTCGCTCGGCGCCGCCAAGGTCTGCAAACTGGTGCTGGCCGAAATGGTCCGCGATGAAGTGGAGGAAAACCTTCTGCTCGAGCCGAAATCTAATCCGGCACGAAGCCGTCCCCGTGCTCCTCTCGGCAATCGCCAGCAAACCCGACTGGCTGCTGACGCACAACGCCAAGCATTTCATCCAGGCGGTCGCCCAGTGGACATCATTACGCATCGCGACTCGAGCAGAGTTCTTCCGAGAGCTTTCGGTTTGTTCCTGTAAACGCTGGCTACGTTCCCCTGGACAAAAGAGCCCTTCCGCCAGCGAATCCCTCCGCCGTAAGAATTCTGCGTATGTACCATTTCTTAGAGAGGCAACGTATGCTCTAGAAACGTTTACGCGTTAGTAACTTCAACCGACTAGCGCTAGTAGTAGTTCCCCTGCGTGGCTACTCTGGCTAAAATGGGGGTGTTGCAACGGCGAGCAGTCTCACCCCCGATTGGATCGCAGCTGCAGCGGCCATTTGAGCTTGGAATCCCTTCATGAAGGAGTTGCGACGTGAGGGCTCGCGCGCTGACAAGTCACAATAGGAACGGGGCAGGAACTTTACCATCTGCCAAACTGCGGGATCCTGCAAGCAAGCAGGAATCGCTGATCGTAGCGGCTACCAAACTGTTCGCGCACCGCGGATACGAAGCCACTCGGACCGCCGAGATCGCAGCTCGTGCGGGCTGCGCCGAAGGTCTCATCCATCGTTATTTTGGGGGCAAGAAAGGCCTCCTGCTGGCGCTCATTCAGCAGCGGGTTTCGCAAGAAGTAGTGGAGTTGACCGACCAGTTGCCTCTCGCTCCTACGCTCGAAGAAGAGGTTCTTCATCTCGTCGACTGGGAAGTCAGCAATATGTGGCACGACCGGGACTTCCTGCGGGTGATTATGTCGCGGGCTCTCGTGGAACCGCATGTGGGCAAAGTACTGAGTCGGGCGGGCCTGTCCCGGCACGTGCCGGCATTCGTTCAGCGGCTCAAGAATTTCAAGCCCCGCCGGCCGCTGTCGGAGGAAGAGATGGAAGGACTGGCCCAGTCGATCAAGACGATTGGGCTGGTGTTCGGCTTCATGCGGCCCGTCCTGCTCCAGCAAGATCGCCGAGCCGCCAGAAACATGGCAATCACAATCGCAAAGCTCATGGTCCGCGGCTTCTCAGAGTGCTGTCCCAAGCCGCCTGGTGAGCCACCCTTTCCTTTATGAGCATGGCTGCTATAACTTTCTCTCACTGCCTAAAATCAAGTCGTCCCCGTTAAGATAATGTCGTGGGGAAATGTAACTCCGGCAGCGATCGCCGCCCTGGCAATTGAACTCGCTCCTGCAGTGGCGTTTGGCCTTGGCTCGGAGCCCATCACGCGAGCGGTTCAGCGTTGGTCGATCGCTTCTCGCGCCGCTTTTCCCGCGTTGTATGTCTTGCCTTACGTTCTGGTTTCGGCCTCCCAGCACATCTTTCGATGGCAGTGGTTCGCGCTTTATGCGGGGCTCCCCGTGCTGGTCGCCTGGCTGCTCGGGCAAGCGGCAGCCGCCGATGCGGAGCAGCGCGGGAACTGGCGGGATGCCATCATTCTGCTGCTGCTGGGGCTAGCCGTCGATCTGCGCTGGTTCGACTCGGCGTGGCCCAACGGACTGCGCGCCCTGAACGAATTGCTCCTCGTGGACATCGGTCTGTATGGCTTTCTGGCCATCCGCGGGCTGAGTGAAACCGGCTTCGACTTTCACCTGCGCTGGAGTGACTGGAAAAGCGGTTTCCGTGAGCTGGTCTTCTTCACACCTATGGTTTTGATCCTGGGGCTGGCGCTCGGATTCATCCATCCCCATGCCAACCTGCCGCCGGTAGGCGCAGCGGCGCTACGATGGGTGGGGATTTTCTGCTTCACCGCTGTGCCCGAAGAACTCTTCTTTCGCGCTTGGGTGCAGAACCTGCTCGAACGCCGGGTGGGGCGCCGGTCAGCGCTTCTGATCGCTTCGGTTCTCTTCGGACTGTCACATTTCAACAAACGCTCGGCGCATTTCAATTGGCGCTATGTATTGCTGGCCACCATCGCGGGGATTTTCTATGGACGAGCGTGGCGCGAAGGGCGGCGCGTGCCAGCCTCGGCGATCACCCACGCCAGCGTCGATTGGATATGGGGATTGTGGTTCTAAGCCTCGAGTCATCTTTACCAACAAATAATTGCTTTCCCTAATGCCCGAACACGTAAGCCGCCTCTGGGCCAGCGATGCTGCCACTTGGATGGAAAAGGGAACCGGCTGCGATGGTATTGCCGCTGATCGACGGGCTGAATGAGAACGCATCGGCGATGTCCCCATCCGATGGGATCAACTTCGCTTTAAACTTCGACGTTGTCTTTCAGCCAGTTTTGGGGACAACCCTGCGTTTTTGCCGAAACTTCCGACACTCATCCTTCGGCGGCTTCCCTTCCCCATCCCTTCGCGCTATCCTAAGCCGGTTTCGTTTTGGAGGGCATTCATGGCTACTCATACCAAAGCTGAAAGCAAGGCCAGGAGTTTTGGCCAGAACATCGAGAGCGATCTGGCGTCGAGATTTTTGCGAGTGGTCGAGACTGCAGCCATCGCTTCGGCCCGCACCATGGGCCAAGGCGAACGCAAACTGTCAGACCAGGTAGCCACCGAGGCCATGCGCCAGACTATGGACAGCATTCCCATGCGCGGAACCATTGTCATTGGCGAAGGGGAGCGTGACGAAGCTCCTATGCTCTACATCGGAGAGAAAGTGGGCGCGGAATTTCCCGACGGCCGCGAAGTGCCCGAGGTCGACATAGCGGTCGACCCTCTCGAGGGAACAAATCTCTGCGCTACCGGAGCGCCCGGCTCGATCACGGTGTTAGCCGCCTCCGAGCGCGGAGGCCTGCTGAACGCCCCCGATTGCTACATGGAGAAAATCGTGGTCGGCCCTTCCTGCAAAGACGCTGTAGACCTGGATGCGCCGGTCGCCGAAAACCTCAAGAACATTGCAAAGCGAATGAATCGCGACGTGGAAGACCTGGTCATTATCGTGCTGGACCGGCCGCGACACGAGAAGCTCATCGCCGATATCCGTGCCGCGGGCGCCCGCATTCGGCTGATCGGAGACGGAGATCTCTCGGCCGGCATCGCGGCCGCGGTCATTGGCACCGGGGTTCATGCGGTCATGGGTTCGGGCGGCGCTCCGGAAGGCGTGATTACGGCTGCCGCGATTCGCTGCTTGAACGGCTACATGCTCGGACGCTTGGTCATCGACAAGCCCGAGCTGGAAGAGCGCATCGCCCGCATGGGCATCAAGGACAAAAATAAAATTTACGAGGCCGAGGACCTTGCTCCCGGCAAGCAATTGATCTTCGCCGCTACCGGCGTGACCGAGGGCGCACTGCTGAAGGGCGTCCGCTTCTTCGGCGAAGGCACACGAACTTCGTCGGTGATTCTTACCTACCGCACCGGCAAAGTACGCTTCATCGACAGCATCCATTTGGAGAAAGGCCCGGATGTGAAAGTGCGGTTCGCGTAAGGATCGGGGCTAGCTCGCGTGCGAAACATTTGCCCCAGCAGTGGACTTACCGCTCATTCATTTGGTCCCGGTTGTAAGGACCCGACGAACACACACGCTGGAGCTGTGACATTAGCGATTCCACAACCACGCTAGCGCCCGTCCGTGGAGGGTGCCGCAATTGCAAATCGCAAAACGCTGCCACCCGCTTACGCATGATAACAATCTATTTATCAACGAGATCAACCGTAGCGCCTAATGTATTACATTTCATTGGTCGATGGTCCGGCTTAGGGGGTCTCTTGCACTCTACGATGGGTATATCGCATTCCAATCCTCCAGAGTTTGGTGTTACGAAATGCCCGACGAAAAGATGGGAGACAACCTCCAGCTAGCCCGCCGAACCGCTGTCTCGTCTAAATCCGGCACCGGCTTGAAGCGAAGTTCGACGAAATCGAGCGAATCCGCCAGTAGGTCAAGAGACCCGAGAGTTTCAGGGTTAAAGACTTAATCGAGAAAGGCCCGAGCTAAGGCCCACAATTTCCACTCTGCATCCTGTCGAAATCCTCCCTACCTATTCGTCTATTCACCGAACAGGGGGAATCAATCAAAATCAAGCCTCCCCCAAACGAAGGAGGAACTATGAAGCTACTCGTGTTGCCAGCAACAATCGTACTGCTCATCGTCACCGCTTCTGGATGGGCCAGCGACGCGCCCAATGCCACCGACTCCGCCGTCGCATTTGCACGGCTCAGGAGCCTCGCGGGCGATTGGGAAAGCAAGGCGCCGGACGGAAAAAAGTCCCATGCCCGCTATGAGGTCATATCCGGCGATTCGGCGGTGGTCGAGCATTTTGAGAGCGACGAAATGGGTCCGGCCAACGCCATGGTCACCGTGTATTACCTCGACGGCGACCACCTTCGGCTGACCCACTATTGCATGGCTCACAACCAGCCGCGCATGCAGGCCGAGTCATTCGATCCATCCACCGGCGAATTGCACTTCGCATTTCTGGACGCAACCGGTATCTCGGGTCCGGACGCTGGGCACATGCACAACGTAACTCTCCGCTTCGTTGATGCTGATCACTTCGCCGCCGACTGGCAGTTCTTCGAAGGCGGCAAACCAAAAATGACCGAATCCATGCAGTACACTCGAGTGCGCTAGGAGAAAATTATGGCGAAATACATGCTGTTACTCTACGACAACCGCGCGAACTGGACCGACATCAGCCCCGACGAGATGCAGAAGGCCATTCAAAAATACAAAGCCTGGGGCGACAAGCTGAAGAAGCTCGGAATCTACGTGTCCAGCCACAAGCTGGCCGACGACGCTGGCAAGGTCCTGCGCGGACGCAGCCAGGCACGCATCACTGACGGCCCTTACAGCGAAACCAAGGAAGTCCTCGGCGGCTACTTCATGATCGAGGCTCCCAGCTACGACGACGCCGTGGGCCACAGCCGTGATTGTCCGCACCTGGAATACGGAGGAACGATCGAAGTGCGCCAGGTCGACCCGATGGTTGGTAGCGCATAATGATGCACGTGACCGAGCGCGAAGCTACGCAGACAATTGACGTAGGCGTCGCCGGCGTAATGGTAGACCATCTGTTCCGCAGCCGTGCGGGACAGATGGTCGCCTATCTGACTCGTCTGCTCGGCCCTGAGCATCTCGACTTAGCCGAAGAAGTGACGCAGGAGGCGCTGCTCAAGGCGTTGCAGCACTGGCCGTACTCCGGTATTCCCCAAAATCCTGCAGGCTGGCTCTTTCGTGTAGCCCGCAATGCGGCGCTCGACACAGTTCGACATCGCACGCTGGCCGGAGAGAAATCGACAGAGCTGGCAGCCGAGCATTTCAGGAACGCCGACGGGTCTAGCGCCGACGATGAGTTGGAAGAACAACTTCGCGACGACGAGTTGCGAATGGTACTGATGTGCTGCCATCCGACGCTGCCGCAGGATGCGCGCGTGGCCTTAAGCCTGAAAACCGTCGGCGGCTTCAGCGTGCGGGAAATCGCCCGCGCATTCCTGGCTGACGAAGCCACGATCGCGCAACGCCTGGTGCGGGCGAAGCGGCAGATTCGAGAGTCGCGCATCCGCTTCGAACTACCCGCGGGAGAAGAACTGGTTGCGCGCATGGACTCCGCACTCGAAGTCGTCTACCTGATGTTCAACGAAGGTTATGCCGCACAGTCGGGCGCGGATCTGGTACGGCAGGACCTTTGCGGAGAAGCCCTGCGTCTTGGCCGATTGCTGGCGACTTCGTCCGTGGGCACGCCGCAGGCACACGCCTTGGTTGCGCTGATGGCATTCCAGGCCGCCCGGCTCGCAGCGCGTGTCGACGCCGCCGGAGAGCTCGTACTGCTGGAAGATCAGGATCGCAGTCAGTGGGATCGGAAACTGATCGCACTGGGCTTTGATCATTTCACGCAGTGCGCCGAAGGAACCGAACTGACTTCTTACCACGTACAAGCCGCGATTGCCGCCACCCACGCTCGGGCTCAAGACGGGCGCGCAACCGACTGGAAGCGGATCCTCGAACTGTACGACCAATTGATCGAGCTGAGCCCGTCCCCGGTGGTGGAGCTGAACCGGGTGGTCGTCGTGGCCAAAGTGCATGGACCGGAAGCGGCACTGGGAGCGCTGCGTCCACTCGAAGGCAATCGCTCCTTGCGCAACTACTACCTGCTTCCCGCGGTTCAAGGACAGCTGTTGCTCGATATCGAGGACAAGCCAGGCGCGTCCCAATGCTTCCGCCAAGCGTTAAAGCGCCCATGCTCCGAGCCGGAACGAAGATTCTTGCAGCGCAAATTGGCGCAAGTCCAGTAGCGCCAGCACGGTCGAGCGTCTCGCCCACGCCGCTTTGTTAACACCCCAACCCAATTGTCATTTCCGAGCGAAGCGAGGAATCTGCTTTCGCCTGGAGCTCGGAAACTGCAGATGTCCCCGCTCGTTCTACTGGAATTCCTTCATCACGTCCGCCGGAACTCTCGGCTCCGCAGGAAAATCCTGTGAGAATCCCTTGAACATCGCGACTGTCTTCTCGGCTCGCTTGGTCCCATCATGCACCGCGATCTTGTGGGGCTTGGCCGGAGAGTAACCTTCCCACAGCGAAACCCCAGCGTAGACCCCGTCTTTGCGCAGAATGTAATACGTCATGTCCACGAAGCGCAGCTTGGCCATGTCACCGTTGTAATTGCGGACAATGCGCTTGAGCGCGTCTGTCCCCGCGTCCAGCGGCGACATGCCGTGGCGCATGTTTTCGACAATCGTGTGCGCCCCCGCCACCTTGATGTTCTCTTCCCCGCTGCCCGTCGCGCCCGCCGAGCCCACATCCTGATCGGTATAGCACCCGGCCCCAATAATCGGAGAATCCCCCACACGTCCCGGCAATTTGTAAGCCAGGCCGCTGGTGGTCGTGCAACCCGAAATCTCGCCCTTCTCGTTCAAGGCCGAGCAATGAATCGTGCCCGTAGGAGGAAACAAAACTTTGTGTACCGCCTCTTCTCGCAACTCGGGCGCGATGCCAAGCTCGCCTGCGCGCTCTTCGAGACGGCGAGAACGTTCCCGCATCATCTCCGATTGCGGCTTAATATCCGGAGGCTGCCATCGTGGATCATCGAGCCCCGGCCCCCACCAATCTTCGTTTGAGTGATACTCCTTCCACAACAGCCAGATCTTGCGCGAATGATCAGTCAGCAAATTCTCCCGCGGAAATCCGACCGCCACGGCAAATCGTTCCGCGCCCTCGCCGACCAGCATTACGTGGCCGGTATGGTCCATCACCGCTTTCGAAACCAGCGAAACATTCTTGATATTGCGCACCCCGCCGACCGACCCCGCGCGCCGCGTGGGCCCGTGCATGCAGCAAGCATCGAGTTCGACAACGCCTTCCTCGTTAGGGATGCCACCAAGCCCGACGCTCGTGTCATTCGGATCGTCCTCCGGCCCCTTCACCACGCGCAGCGCCGCGTCCAAAGTGTCCCCACCGCCGGCGAGGAATGTGTAGGCGTCATCCAGATAGTTGAACCCGTTATTCGCACAAACCATGATCGGACGCTGGCCACCCGCCGAATTTGACTTCGGACCTGCGGAGTCCTGCGCGCCACTCGCAACGCCCGGCAACCCCACCGATAAAGAGCCCACGACAGCCGTAGCCAGAAAGTCGCGCCGCGAAACAGTCATCAATCCCTCCAGAAAGCAAACGTTGGAAAACGTCCGCCAGAATAACACGCGAGCAGGATGCGGCGCGGACACTGCTGTCCGCGTGCCAACACCCCCATGGCTCAACTGGAAATACTACGTCCACCCTCGATATGAACCCCACAAGATTCGTGGGAAGGCACGGCTTCAGCCGTGCCAAAACCCCCAAATTCGACCCAGGCCCCGCAGGGAAGCAACGCTCTCTCCCGAGGATCTTGACTCCCCGAAATCCCCCGCCGAGCGCTATGCACCATGATGGTGTGTACTGGTGCTACTATGGCGATGACAAAACGAGCTCACGCAACATCAGCGCGCGCAAAGCATGTCCGACGAAGCGTAACCTTGCCGCCCAAGATCGCCAGACAGGTCGAGACTTTGGAAAAGCAGCGCGATCTCAGCGACAATCGCGTGCTGGTGGAACTCATCAAGCAAGGAATCGAAGCCCAAAAACAAAAAGAGAAGGCGTTCTTCCAGTTGGCGGAACGCTTCCGCGGCGCCAGTGACCCGGAGCAGGTCAAGCAGTTGGGAGATCAGTTGGGACGCTTTGTATTTGGTGAATAAATGCCCCAAATCGAGACCTGGTCTCGGCTCCCCCGCCGTTCGCGACCACTTGGTCGAGCGCATGCGCAACCGCGACATAGTCCTCGAAGACTATACCAGTTGCGACTTTTGGATGGAATCCAAGCCAGATGTCCCTGATGGGCCGTGGTATAAGGAATTTGGCTCGTTTAAGCGTTGCGGCGAAGGCCGATGTCCCAAGACGTTCCTTCTGCTGGGAGAATCGGCCAGAGGCCAAAAGCTTTAGCCATAGCGCTGTCAATCTTGAGCTGCGGCAGGACAACCCGGGCAAAGCAGTGCGAATTGGGACGACAACGGCGAGCCCGGACGAGGCGTCCGGGGCTACGTGGGCGTTGTCGAATCAGGACGCCGCGCGCAGGCCTCCGCCTTTGCTTTGATCGGCACGGAAACGCAGCAGCGCCGCGATGTTTCCGGCGCGGTCAAACTCGGGATCATCTTTAACGTAAAACAACTCCACGTCGCGGCGGATGGCGGCGGGTATGATGGCTTCCGTTACGTCTTCGATTTCGCGGGTTTCGTGGCCACAGGCCGGGCAGTGCCGCACCATATGCGCGTCGAGGTGTCCGCAATTTGTGCACTCTACCGCCAAATGCGAGAACTTATCGCCGATTAGCAAGGTTTGCACTTCGCCTAGCTCGAGTGACTTTAACACTCGACGCAGCCCGGTCACTCCACGGGCGTTGCTCTTGGCCTGACTGATCGCTTCTCGCGCCAGTTCTTGGCAACGCTGATCAAGCGATTCGCGCAGAATGCGGCCAGCTTGCTCGCGTATCTGCTCATTCGTGATCCGATTGAGATCGGACGAGAAATGGCCCAGCAGTCGCTGTTTCACGTAAGGATGCAACTGGGCTTCGAGCTCGTGCCAGCTAGTTTCGTGGCAGCCGATGATCAGCTTCTCGAACAGTCCCTTCTCGAGAGCTGCGCTCAAATGCTCGGCGACGCCCTTGAAGTGGTGCAGGGCTTCATCGTTGATGCGGTGCTGCGCATGGCCGCCGTCGTATCCGGCATAACCGTCGCTGCGGCCCTCATGAGCCGCCGGCGTGCGGAACTTTCCTTCACGCTCTTTGAGTTCATCCAGCCGGAGATCGAAGAACCGGGCCTTTTGGCGATCGACGAGTGTGACCCAAAGACGCGGCTGTGCGCCAAGCAGCAAGGCCAGCGGCTTCAAGTGGAATTGGCGGTTCACGAAAAGCTGGGTTCCTGGCAGCTGTGAAGGCAGGTCGAATTCGCGCCAGAAATTGCGGCTGCCGCAGGCAAATACGGCTCGAGCGCGCGCCTGGTTGCCGTGCAGATTCTCGGCCAGTTCGAGGATGCGATTCAAGTCGGCCCGCGTGCTGCCGTTCTTGCTGGTCTTCTCCGCCTCGCGCAAGGCTCGGCGAACCAGATCTTTCGCGAGAATGGTTTCTTCGCGATGCGATTTGTTCTGCGGGGTGCGCGGCTCGAAATAGAAACTGAGTGCCGAGCCTTCGTCGCCGCTGGTGTGGAATTGAGCTAACTCACGGATGTCTTCGCGGGTAATCATCACGATTTCTCCCGAGTGCTGTCGATGGTCAACCTCTTGCTGATACCCGGAGCCTCTCCGGCTTTGGCTTGAACCGGTTGGCCAGCGGCGCCAAGTGGCGCAAATGTTTACGTGCCAACTCAATGGAGTTTCGCACCTCGTCGGGATTACGGTCGGTGATGACGCCGATTTCATCCAGCGAGAATCCCTCGATGGCGTGCAGGATAAACGCTTCGCGGTCGGAGCGGTTGGCGCCTTCGAGGGCAAACTGCACCAGCGTGACCATTTCGTCGGAGGAGGCGATGTCTTCAGGCGTGGATGTGCGCCGGTCTGCAATCACGTTTTCCCCGGTCAGAGTTTCGTCTGGCTGATGGAACTGGAGTTCAGGCTCGTCGCTGGCGCGGACGTTGGGGCGCCGGGCTGAATCCTCGAGATGAACCGAGAACAGGCTCTCCGGGCTTCGGGCCGAGAGATCCTCGATGGAGCGGAGCGCCAGGCGGTAGAGCCACGGCTCGAGAGCCAGGCTTTCGGGCTTCTCGGCCCCGTTGGTCCCATTGCTGAGTGCGCGTGCGATGGCTTCGTCGATGACTTCTTCTTTGGTGACGGAGTCGGGCGTGATCTCCTCGGCAGTTTCGCGGAAATAGAGCTCGCGCTCGACGAAACGTTCCAAGCGGCCGAGACTGGCATTCACGTAGGTGCGAATGTCATCGGATGACGCGGTCGGAACCCGCACGGCTGCAACTGTGTCTTCGAAGGCAACTCGCGACTTGGGGCGGAAATCCGCTACGCGCCGGCGCTGCCACTTGTGCGAGTTGCGCAACAGGTCTTTATGTTTGCCGACCTGCTGCAGCAGGTCGTCAAAGGCCGCCTTTACGGCCGACGCGGCGGTCGAGGCAGATTTCTGCACCGCCATCTGCCCGGAGGGCAAGCGCAGGTTCAGCGATACTGTGGTTCCCTCGCGTGGCGAATTCTGTTCGACAACGCCCTTCAGATGCACCAGTTCGGGGCGGAACACCTGGAGCCGCTTGCGCAGCTTTTCGATCAGGTGGTGGATATCTTTTTCTATGTCTGGAGATTTGCGAACTTTATAGCTGATGTGGACATTCATCTCAGGCCTCGGATCACGGAAGAGATTCCGTGAAGATTTCCGGTTCCTTACAAGCCGATTCTACACCCGCTGCGAGATGGGAGAATGCAAAATTAAAGGACTTTAAATTAATTACCGTAAAATTAATTACCGTAGGTTGTGATGGCTCCAGTACGGCGGTTCAAAGGGATGCTTTGTCGACTTAGACCGCAACCGTAACCGAGGTTTCAGTCCTGGTCACCGGACGGTAGAGGGTGTCGCGCTCCACGGGTTCGCGACCGGCTTCGCGGATCAGGCGTACCAACTCTTCGCGGCGCATGCCTTGTGGGGTAGTCGCGCCAGCGTCGTGGTAGATCTTTTCTTCGATGACGGTTCCATCGATGTCATCGGCGCCGAAGCGTAACGAAATCTGCGCCATCTTGGCCGTCACCATCTGCCAGTAGGATTTAATGTGCGGGAAGTTGTCGAGCACCAGACGACCCACGGCGATCTGCTTGATGTCGAGCATGCCTGTCGTCTTTGGCAGATGCTGCAACGCCGTGTTGTCGGGGTGAAAAGCCAGTGGGATGAAGGTTTGGAAACCGGCGGTTTCATCCTGCAGATTGCGGAGCTTGAGCAAGTGATCGACCCGGTCTTCATCATTTTCTACGTGGCCGTAGAGCATGGTCGCATTCGATTTCAGACCGATCTGGTGAGCCAGCTTCGCGGTCTCCAGCCATTGGTCCCCATCGATTTTGTGGTCGCAAATGATGTGGCGCACTCGGTCGGCGAAAATCTCAGCACCGCCTCCAGGCAGTGAGTCCACGCCTGCGGCTTGTAACTGCTCTAGCGTCTCGCGAGTGGAAAGCTTGGCGCGTTTTGCCAGATACGCAACCTCGACCATGGTGAACGCTTTCAAATGGACTTGCGGGAAGCGCCGCTTCAGGCCGGAAATCAGGTCGAGGAAATATTGAAATGGCAGATCGGGATGCAAGCCGCCGACGATGTGGAACTCGGTAACCGCTTCGCTGTAGCCGGAGGCGGCCGTCTGGAATGCTTCTTCGAGTGCCATGGTGTAAGCGCCCGGCGTATCTTTCTTGCGGCCGAAGGCGCAGAGGCGGCAGGCGGCCACGCAAACATTCGTCGGATTGATGTGGCGATTGACGTTGAAGTACGTCTTGTCGCCATGCATGCGCTCACGAACGGAATTCGCCAGCCAGCCCACGGCGAGAATGTCTCCGGAGCGGTAGAGCGTGAGTGCGTCGTCGGCACTCAGACGTTCCTGGGCTAGAACTTTATCTTTGATCGCGTAAAGCCGGCGGTCGTCGGTCTGAAACGCGTGACTCTGAAAGCCATGACTCTGCATCGCGGGGCTCTGACATGGGTGCGCGCTGGACATCAGATTTGATCATACCGCACAAAAGCGGCGAAAGTCACAGCTTCGATAAGGACACGAACAAGAGCATGCAGTAAGGCAGGAAGTAGTGTCTTCCGGGACACAGCGTCTACGCAGAGCGACAGCCTCCCGATTCTGCACCTCCACAAGAAGCGCGTTTCGCAAGTAGTTGCGACTGGCCACTGAGTTGCTCCATTCCTTAGGTTCGCGGAGATCTTGTTATCCAAAGGATGCGCAAGGAAAACATGCGAAACACACTCTCAGCAATTTCACTTGTGATGCTTTTGATTGGTAGCGTGGTCGCGGCTCAAAGCGGGGCACCAGGCAAGAAATTTGACAATCAATACGTGACGATGACGATCGTGCCCGGATGGACAGTCCGTCCATCTGTAGATCAGACCTTGAATATCGTCCATGGAAAATATCTCTTATCGATCAATCCGATATTTACGCACGCGAGCGGCGTCACTGGAGGGAGGTTTTCAGAAATCGTGGGGGGAATGCCGAGCATCGACGCTGTCATGGGCAACGTAGATCAACCAGCGGGTGGCTTCGAATGTTCTCAGGCGTCGGCTAAGGGCATCACCGTCACTAAGGCCATGACCTTGAGTAACCTCTACACCGACAGCTCCAAGTCTGAAAATGGCTGCACCTTCCCATCCAGTGGTCAACCGGTTTGGTTTGGTTCGTACCTTAGCGGCGAAGGCAGCGAAAGTGAATACAGCATTACGCTAACCTATGACACAAGCGATGTTAATCGCCTGCCGAGGAAAGGCAGTTCAGCGCTCAGGCACATAGTCAGTGATGTGGTCGCGATGCTCAAGACCTTGGATTTGAAGCCTCCACTCCTCATTTCGAAGGTCGATCCTCCATCGACTCTTCCCGGCGCAACCGTCACGATTTATGGTAGTGGGTTTAGCGTTCCGAATTTCAATATCGCCGTGAGCTTCAGTGATTTCCCGAATAATCCCATGCCAGCCCCTGTTATAGCTGCGGACGGAAAATCCTTGACATTTCAGGTTCCGACTTCAATTAATACGATTAGTTGCCAGGCTGGATATATCGAGGTCGGCGAAAACTGTGTTCCTGTCCCCGTGGATCACATTAACGTCAACGACTGTCTCCAGAAGAGCGATGGGGCTAGCAATTTTTGCGGCGTTCCAATACCGCCCTCGACGTACCAAATTTCGGTAACCGCGGACGGGTTCGGAGTCAGCAGTAACCCAGTGCCGTTCACTGTGGCCGTTCCGAAACCGAGTCCGGTTTCAATTTCGCTTATATACCCGAATTGTCTTGTTTCGGCGGGCAATACGATTACGGTGCGTGGCAGCGGTTTCACATCGACCGGCAACACCGTGAAGATTGGCTCCGCCGTGGTAAACGACCTTTCCTCCGCTGACGGCAAAACGATCACACTCCAGGCACCGGCGCCCGCTGGAGACAGCCTGATTCGTGGCATTCGGACTTACAAAGCGTCCGTCTCGAATGCTAACGGAGAGAGCAATTCGATAACCTTCGATTACCGATAGCTGAAGTTTT
>Ga0210401_10004892_pt1 | contig 13879 bp, 11 predicted proteins | sample IncBWH32MmetaG_FD_150866 | JGI IMG/M metagenome (GOLD analysis project Ga0210401, IMG submission 150866) | Forest soil microbial communities from Barre Woods Harvard Forest LTER site, Petersham, Massachusetts, United States - Inc-BW-H-32-M | ecosystem: Environmental > Terrestrial > Soil >... | reverse complement strand
CGCCGGTTCTTGCGAGAAGGTTGACGCTGCTTCTCCATGTACATGCGGCGGTCGGCTTCAGCCAGAAGCTCTTCGGCGTCCTTGCCGTCGTCAGGGTACACCGCTTGTCCCACGCTTAGCGAAAGGATGTCTTCGGCGCAAACCTCTACACCCGCCTGCTTCGCCAGATCGCGCAGTTGATCGGCTTTCTTGGCGGCAGAGTCTGTGGGTAAGCCGGGCGCGACCACCACAAATTCGTCGCCGCCCATGCGTGCCACGTAATCATATTCACGGCAGCTCTCTTTGAGTGCCTGGGCGAACAGGCGCAGCACCCGGTTCCCCTCGAGGTGCCCAAAACGGTCATTGATCTGCTTGAACCCGTCCATGTCCCCGACCATCACCACGAGAGTTGTCGAGTCGCGCTTGCAGCGCGCCAGTTCGCGGTCGAGTTGCAAAAACAGCGATCGGGCGTTGGGAAGTCCGGTGAGATAGTCGGTGGTGGCGGAACTTTCCGCTTGCTGGTATTTCACCGCATTTTCGATCGCCAGTGCCATCTTCGAACTGATCGCCAGCAGAATCCGCAGGTGATCCGAAGTGAAGGCGTCGCGTTCGCCGCGATAAAGCGCCAGCACTCCAATCACCCCTGACACACCCTCCAGCGGAACCGCCAGGGCAGAACGCAAAGTGCTGAACTTGCTGGGGTCATTCAGATAGCCAGGCTCAACCGAAGGATTGCCATTGACGATCGGCTTCTTGTTCTGGGCCACCCATCCGGAAAGACCTTGTCCCACCGGAATCCGAAGCGAAGAGAAAAGGCGGAAGTTGTCGCCGTTTACATATTCCGGAATCAGCTCCGTCCCGCGTTGCAGATAGATCGCGATGGCGTCGTAGGGCACCAGCAATTTTAGTTTTACCGAAAAGACCGACAGCGTCTCTCCCAAACTGAGCGATGCGCCCAGATCCTGGCTGAGCTCGAACAGCGCCTGGGCTTCCTGACGTGCGGCCGCAATGGAGGAAAGGAACGTTGTTTCCCGTCCCGGAGCATCTTTGGCTGCCGCCTTCTCGAAGCCGGCCGCCGGGGCCAGGCCCCGTTGAATCTTCATGTCAGTCGAGAGCGGGGTGTCCTCCTCTCTTTCCTTCGCAAATTGGGCATGAACCCGCTTTTCCAGCTGCCGGTAGCGTTTCTGGAGAACCTCCACTACCTTCGGATCAAAAGACTTGCCCGACTCGGCAGTCAAACGCCCCATGGCTTCTTCCAACGGCAGAGCCCGCCGGTATTGGCGGTCCGAAGCCAAAGCGTCCAGATAATCCACCGCCGAGAGGATGCGGGCGCCAATCGGAATTTCGGTTGCCCGCAAGCCGAATGGATAGCCCGAGCCGTCCCATTTCTCGTGATGTGCCCGCACGATGGGGACAACCGGGTATGGGAAGCGCACGCGCTGCAAGATTTCTGCTCCCACTACGGGATGGATCTTCATCTTCTCGAATTCTTCCGGAGTGAGCCGTCCGGGTTTCGAGATGATGTGTTCCGGAATCGCCAGCTTGCCAATGTCATGCAGGAGCGCCGCGGCATGCAGCGCTTCCATGTCGCCGCCGGTGACGCCCAACTCTTTTGCCACCTCGATGGCGTAAATTCTCACCCGCTGCAAATGGTCGTGAGTAGTGTGGTCCTTAGCTTCGATGGCCAGCGCCAACGCCTCAATGGTTCGCAGGTGGAGGTTGGCCATTTCCTCTACGTGGCGCTTTTCGTCGTCCAATTTGCCGAGATACAGACCGTAGGAGCGGTAGATCAGGTAAATGACTGGGACCACCAGCAGCGATGTCTCCCAATTGAAAGCATCGTCGAACCAGCCAATGGCCCCCGCGATTCCCGCGCCCACCAGGTAGTAAGGGAATGACCAGAAATAACATTCCACCAGGATCTTCCGCAGCGACTTGCCTTCGGTGAACGAGATGACTGTGGCAATCGATCCGGTATTAGCAACGAAGTAAATCGACGCTGCTATGCCAAGCGCCAGGGCCCGGCTGGTAACCAGGTCGCGAGAGAGGGCGAAATCGTAGGCCCAGTAGGCCAAGGCGGTCGACACCGCGCTGGCACAAATATTGAAAGTGATCTGAATCGCGCTCGGCCGGTCCGGATAAAGGCACTGCACCAGGATGGAAGCACAGCCCAATATCAATGTTTCCGAGACACTCAGTTGCAGGATGCCGAGCAGGATGAACAGGAAATTGACCGACATCGTGCCCGTGATTCCGGGCAAATTCACCTTGAGCCGCGAGGCCAGGATCGCGATTCCCAGGTAGCAAATGAACTCCGCTATGTTCTTGCTGCTTTGGTGAATGGCTCCGTAGAGCAGAACCGTGGCTCCCAGGACGATCACCAGGCCAATAAAGGCCTTGGCGCTGGAGGTCAGGTCTCTCCACGATTGCGGTTGGCCAGCCAGTTCACTTCCCATAGCGATTGGCCCCGGCTTCCACTGCACACACGCCGGGGAACTCCTAGAATTAGCATCTAATCCGAGCAGGAACAATGATTTACGGGCTTTGGAGGAAACTTCGGTAATTGCGGGTTGGGTACTTGGGCTTTGTTGGCGCTACGGGTAAAGCAGCGGGCTCGTAGGCGACTTTAATCGGTTCCGGGTTGGTCCACCGACCCGGATCGGAAGTGCTACGATTCTCCTGACATCCATTCTGGAGACGATAATGCCTGAACCGTTGAAACGCCGCCTGACTCAACCCTTGGTCCGTGAGAACGGTGCACACCGTCCGGCTACCTGGGATGAAGCCATGGACCGGGTTGCGGCCGCGTTCCGCAAGTCCATCAATAAAAATGATCCCCGGGACTTCGGCATGTTCAGTTGCTCCAAGACCACCAACGAACTGAACTATGCGGCGCAAAAATTCGTTCGCGGCGTCATGGGTACCAACAACATTGATAGCTGTAATCGTACTTGACACGCCCCCAGCGTCGCCGGTCTGGCGGCGGTATTCGGAGCAGGGGGAGGAACAAGCTCGTATTCTGAAATTGAAGACACAAATGTGATCCTGCTTTGGGGATCGAACGCTCGCGACACGCACCCGATCTTCTTCCACCATCTGTTAAAAGGCCTGCGCAACGGCGCTGATCTTTATGTGGTGGACCCGCGGCGCACCAGTTCCGCTCGCTGGGCGAAACTCTGGCTCGGCCTGGACGTGGGCTCCGACATTTCACTGGCCAACGCCGTGGGACGAGAAATCATTGCCGCCGGGCTCGCCAATCGAGATTTCATCCGCCGCGCCACCAGCGGGTTTGAAGCCTACAAAGCCCACGTGGAGAAATACACGCTGGAACGGGCCGAGCGCGAGACTGGCGTGCCCGCTGAAGCCATCCGCAAGATGGCGCACGCTTATGCCAGCGCTCCGCGCGCCCAGATTTGTTGGACTCTGGGCATCACCGAACATCACAACGCCGTGGACAACGTCGTGGCGCTCATCAACCTTGCTCTGCTCACTGGGCACGTGGGCCGCTACGGCAGTGGAGTCAATCCCTTGCGCGGACAGAATAATGTCCAGGGTGGCGGCGACATGGGCGCCATTCCTGACCGCCTTACCGGCTTTCAGCATGTTGAGAATGACACCTTGCGCGCCAAGTTCGAGAAAGCCTGGGGTGTGAAGATACAACCCAAACGTGGCTGGCACCTGAGCGATATGTTTGAGGCGATGGACCATGGTCACCTCACCACGCTGTACGTGCTGGGCGAAAATCCTGCCGACTCTGAGGCCGACCGGCATCGCGCCCTGAAACGGTTGAGCGGGCTGGAATTTCTTCTCGTACAGGATCTTTTCTATACCAAGACAGCGGAACTCGCCGACGTTGTTCTACCGGCTGCGGCTGGTGCTTTTGAAAGCGAAGGCACTGTGACTTCGAGCGAGCGTCGCGTGCAGCGCGTGCGTCGCACCGTCCCGGCTCCGGCTGGAGTTCGCGACGATCTTGAAATCATTTTCGATCTGGCTCGCCGTTTCGGCCACCCCTGGGGCACCCCCGATCCCGAAGTTCTTTGGAATGAATTGCGATCGTTGAGCCCCATGCATGCCGGCATGAGTTACCGTCGCCTGGAAGAAATGGGTGGCATTCAGTGGCCTTGCTATGACGATTCGCACCCCGGGGAAATGTTCCTCCACGGACGGCTGTGGAGCAATCCGCTGATTGGCCCGCGCGCCCCGTTCAGCATGGTGGAATTCGACCCGCCGGTGGACCAGCTTGACGAGCAATATCCCATTCGCTTGACCACCGGCCGTCGGTTGGACGATTACAACACTGGCGTCCAGACCAGAGAATACCCATCGCCGCTGCGCCACGTTGAAACGCTGAATGTCTCACCGGAAGATGCTCAGCACTACAAATTGCGAGAAGATGAAACCGTCCGTGTGACATCACGGCGCGGCTCACTCATGGCGCCCGTGCGTTTTGATCCCGGGTTGCGGCCGGGGCTTGCATTTCTTTCGGTCCACGCTCACGATCAGGTCGCGACCAACGACCTGACCATCGACGCTGTGGATCCAAAATCTGGAACTGCAGAGTTCAAAGCGACGGCGATTCGTGTCGAAATAATCTGAAGAGGGCTTGATTGGACCTTCACTTAACCACTGCGCGGGCAAACACTGAAGAACGCGTTGCCGTGGATTCTGAACTAGGCCTGCCCGAATCAGGCTGGCAAGGCGGACAGCGGCAATCCGCCGAGACGCGTTTTGCCTTCAATGGGGAGCCTGCCGCACAGCGACATCGCTTGCTGCCAGTGCTCCACGCCATCCAGAACCGCATCGGTTGGATCAGTCCCGGCGCAATTAACTATGTTGCGCTGCGGTTGGACGTTGCCCCGGCCGAAGTGTATGGCGTGGCATCTTTTTATGGAATGTTTTCGCTTCGGGTCCGTCCTCCGGTCGTAGCCCGTGTCTGTGATGACATTGCATGTGTCACACACGGCGCACACCAACTTTGCGCTGAACTGGAAGGTGTGCTTGGCCCCGCCGGCTCCGCATGCTCTGGGGCACACGCCGTCTGGCTTCGCAGCCAGTGTCTCGGTCTGTGTGAACGTGCTCCTGCGGCGCTCGTCACGGTGGCCGGAGAGCAATCTCATGAACGCGTACTGGCGCCCGCGTCCGCAGGGGCGGTTCAGTCGTTGATCAACGACGCCATCCACGGTCGTCTCCCGGCCGAGCCCGATGTGCTCGACATTCAGACCAGCATTCCCCAGGCAGCACAGAAAAGCGGACCTTGGCCTCTGCGGCTTCTCGATCGCATTGCCCAAGGCGGGGCCTCGACTTTGGGAGTCTATAAAAAGCTTGCCGGCTATGAAGGTCTGCACAAAGCTCTGGAACTTGGTGCTGAAGGCACGCTGCGCGAGTTGTCTGCCTCAAAGCTGCTGGGCCGTGGCGGCGCCGCATTCCCCATCGCCAGGAAATGGGAGGCTCTGTTCCAACAAAGAGCCGCGTTGCAGCCAGACTCCGCCCGCAGGCACTACATCATCTGCAACGCCGATGAATCCGAGCCTGGAACGTTCAAAGACCGCATCCTTATGGAAGGCGATCCCTTTGCCGTTCTCGAAGGCATGACGATTGGCGCGTTCGTCACCGGTGCCCGCCATGGCTATATCTACCTGCGTGCGGAATATCCTCTTGCGGCCGCTCGCGTGCAACAGGCAATTCAGTTGGCCGAGCAAAACGGTTATCTCGGCAGCAACATTCTGGGCAGCGGCCTGCAATTCACCGTCGAAATTCGCCGGGGCGCTGGCGCTTATATCTGCGGTGAGGAGACCGCACTATTCAACTCGATTGAAGGCTATCGCGGTGAACCGCGCAACAAGCCGCCTTTCCCTACTCAGTCCGGGCTGTTTCGCCAGCCAACCGCCGTTAACAATGTGGAAACCCTTGTCAACGTTCCCGGTATCATCCGCGAAGGTGGCGCCGCTTACTCCCAGCTTGGCGCCGGGAACTCGACCGGCACTCGACTTTTTTGCCTCTGCGGACACGTTGCCCGCCCCGGTGTTTACGAAGTCCCCATGGGAACCACGCTCCGCAGGCTCATTGAACTCGCCGGAGGCGTAGCTGGCAACGCTAAACTGCAGGCGGTTTTGCTGGGCGGCGCGGCCGGAACTTTTGTTGGGCCCCAGGATCTGGAAACACCCCTAACTTTTGAGGCGACCCGCGCCATCGGAGCGACTTTCGGTTCCGGCGTGGTCATGCTGTTTGATGACACAATCGATCTTCGCCAGATCTTGTTGCGTATTGCCGGTTTCTTCCGCCATGAGACTTGCGGCCAGTGCGTTCCCTGCCGTGTCGGCGTGGTGCGTCAGGATGAAGCTCTGCAGCGGTTGATAAACGGCAAGCCGTTTGGCTCGGCGGCGCAGGAAATCATTCTTTTGCGCGAGATGGCTCAGGCCATGCGCGACGCCTCCATCTGCGGTCTCGGTCAGACCGCCGCCAGCGCACTGGAATCTGCGCTGCAACGCTGGAGTCTTTTCCCATGAGCACACATTCCACCGAAGCGCTCGATGCGCCCCAGCCGACAATTCCTTTGCCGCGCGGCCCGGTCCCGCAGGTCCCGCCTCAGCCCGAGCGCCTCTCCGTTCAGGTAACAATCGACGGTCAAGCGGTTTCAGTGGCCGAGGGGTCCACCATTCTCGACGCGGCCAGAAAACTAGGCATTGACACTCCGACGCTCTGCTTTCAGGAGAGCCTCACTCCCGTCAATGTCTGCCGAGTATGTGTCGTCGAGTTGGAAGGTTCGCGGACGCTGGTCCCTGCTTGCTCACGCAAGGTGGAACCCAACATGTCCATCAAGACCGATTCGGAGCGCGTCCGGCTAAGCCGTCGGCTGGTGCTGGAATTTCTGGCCTCGTCCGTGGACCTTTCCACGGCGCCCGCGATGCAGAAGTCCATCGAGCGTTACGATGCGCATCCAGAACGCTTCGGCACAGCTCCCGCCACTGTCTCCCAGCCCGTGAAAATTGACAATGATCTATACGTCCGCGACTATTCCAAGTGCGTTCTCTGCTACAAGTGCGTCGAAGCCTGTGGGGTGGACGCGCAGAATACTTTTGCCATCGCCGTGGCTGGCCGCGGTTTCTCCGCTCACATCGCCACCGAATTCGACGTTCCCCTGCCTGATTCCGCCTGCGTCTATTGTGGCAACTGCATCGGCGTCTGCCCCACCGGCGCGCTGATGTTCAAGAGCGAATATGACATGCGGCAGGCCGGCACCTGGGATGAGAGCCGCCAGACCCAGACCGATACCATCTGTCCTTACTGTGGCGTGGGCTGCGACCTCACTGTTCACCAGCAGGAAGGCCAGATCGTACGCGTGACGTCACCGGTCGACCACACCGTGACTCACGGCAATCTTTGCATCAAAGGACGTTTCGGCTGGCAATTTGTGCAGATTCAGGTTTCGGGCAAAACAGAAAAGTAACCGAACCTGCCGCGCATAATCGCACCCCTGGACCCACTGCCGCCAGAACTGACCCCAATGCTTCTTGTCCGGACACAGGCGAAGCGAGTCACTTGATGCAAGTTCCCATTCTGGTGTGACATACTGAAACTACGGGCCCTTAGCTCAGCGGTTAGAGCAGTGGACTCATAATCCATTGGTCCCAGGTTCAAATCCTGGAGGGCCCACCAGCTCACCTTCCTGTGAGATAATTTTCTTCATTCACTTTTTTGAGGAAGCTATGCCTGAGCACAGAGTTTTCTGCGTCAAGTTGCAAAAAGATTTGCCGGGACTCGATGAGCCTCCGTTCGACACCGAGCTGGGGAAACGCGTGTACGAAAACGTATCGCAGCAGGCCTGGAACCAGTGGATCGAGTTCTGCAAAATGCTGCTGAACGAATATCGTCTGAACCCCGCCCGGCGTGAGGACCAGGAAGCCATTGTGCAGCAGATGGAACAATTCTTTTTTGGACAAGGAGCAGCTCTGCCAAAAGAGTATGTCCCTCCCGCGCAACATTAGCGTAATAGTTACCTTCGGGCTTCCCCATTAACCGGATTATTACCTGACGTTCATCACTCCGTAACATAGTTGCACTAGAAATGGTGCATGGATGAAGGGTCCGTCCATGACACGCTGATCCTCTCCGACCTGCACCTGGGGTCGGAATGCAGCCGCGCCCGGGAAGCCACCCGACTGCTGAAGGAAAGTCGTTTTCAGCGGCTGATTCTGCTGGGTGACATCTTCGCCAACTTGGATTTCCGCCGGCTCAGCAAAGAGCAATGGAAGTTTCTCGGACTGATCCGCAAGCTCTCCAATCCCAAGCGCAACATCGAAGTTGTCTGGGTAGAGGGCAACCACGACGAAGGCCTGACCGAGATCATGTCCGCCCTGGTCGGCGTACAGGTGTATCAGGAATACGCGTGGAGGTATGCGGGAGTGCAGCACCTGGCCATCCACGGGCATCAATTCGACCGTTTCGTGGTCAATAACCTCCGCCTCAATCATTTCTGGACGGTGATCTATCTCAAGCTGCAGAAGCTTGACCTCAAGGGCAAGCCGGTGGCGCGCTTCATTGACCGCCTGAACACGCGCTGGCTGCGCATGTCTTCAAAAGTCGCTGCCGGCGCGCTCTTGCACGCCCGGCTGCGGGGCGTGGAACGCATCTTTTGCGGACATACTCACGAGGCCATGCAACAGCACCATGACGGCATCCACTACTACAACGCCGGCGGGTGGATCGATTCGCGTCAAACCTATATCACTATCGGACCCGAAGGAGTCCAGATTCATGAGTACCAGCAGCGACCTGACGATTGTGATTCCGGCAAAGAACGAGGCGAAACTGATTCCGCAATTGCTGAATTCGCTGGCGAATCAGGACTACCCGAAGATGCCGAGTACGAAAATATTGGTAGCTGACGCGGGATCGAGCGATGGCACCCCGGAAGTAGTAATGGGGTTCCGCGGTCGCCTGGACGTTGGTGTGATTCCGGGCGGCCTGCCTTCGGTGGGCCGCAATGCCGGAGCGGCCCAGGCGGAGACGGAATTTGTATTGTTCATCGACGCGGACGTCGAACCGGCCACAAGTTCACTGATCCGGTCCGCGGTCGAGCTTGCGCAGAGCAGGCAACTGCACTGCGTTACCACCAATATTATTTGCCGGGATGGCGGATGGCTGGACAAAACTCTCTACTTCGGCAACTCCATGTTCCAGCATCTGTCGCGCATCCATCAACCCTTCAGTACGGGGATGTTCATGTTGTTCCAGGTGGCGCGTTTTCGGGAACTGGGCGGGTTCCACGAGCAGGTGCATTTTGCAGAGGACTACCTCTTAAGCAAGCAAGTCGCGCGCAATAAATTCGGGATCGCACGCGGCGGCCTCTACACCACCAACCGCCGCTTTCAGAAAATGGGCCATTTCCGGGTTACCAAGCTGTTCCTCACCACCGCCTTGAACTATTGGAATGAGGATCACTTCCTGCGTGACCACAAATACTGGGCAGACCATCACCGCAAGCCTGACGCAGAACTCTCATCGCCTCAGAAATGAAACGTGATTCCGGTCGAGATGCGTATGTTCTCTTGAGTTCCCCCAAAAAACCTGGTCTGTAACGCATCTACCTGTACCCTCCAGCTGACCAGCGGAATCAGGTGATAATCAATGCCGCCCCCCAGGGCGTCTGCTAACGAGGTATCGGAACCGGAAAATCCGCCCGCGCTTTCGTTAATGTGGCCGACGCCGACCATGCCGTGTACGAAGGGCCTGAACTTCCCGATCGAAAACCCGAGCCTTGGGCCAAACAGATAGTTCTCTTCATGGACACTGCAGGACAGTCCCAGCGCCCCACCCGGACAGCTGGTGAACTGCGGGGGATTCTGCGAGCCATAGTTGCCGCTGAAGTCGGCCACGATCCCGAGCAGCGGTAAAATCTTGCCTTCCACCGAGGCGTTCCAGCCATTGAGATTGGCCCGGCCGCCGGGCAGATCGGCACTCATATAGGAATATCCCACGAACACGTTTCCACTTGTGGGGACCTGAGCGAAAGCGACGGTTATAAGCAGGAAGAAGCCGAGAGCGAAAACAACGGATCGAGACACAGATTAACTCCTGAAAAGGTGCTTGAGCATCAACGAAATCCGTTTCTTGGATGCAACCTTCGCGAATAGGATGCCCGTTCCCGTCGCCTATGGCCGCCCTCAGAGATGCCGCGAGACCGAGACAAACTGCGGCCTGGTGTTTTGGTGGCTTTTCGGATACCAAAGTCAGTCCAGGGTTCCGAATCGAAAATTCTTTTAATAGCAACCTCGGGCATCTTGTCGAATCCAATAGACTAGGTCTTCCTTCAATGTGAGAATGCGATTTCAGAGGTCCTTGCTGTCAGGACTCCCATGGTTTCCAAGTGCGCCAATCCGAATTGCTCAGAACGCTTTCTACGGTTGGGTGACGGCAGGCTTTTTCGCTGGGATGGAGTGACTCGGAAGGACCGTGCCGACCGACCTGGCCAGAACACGAGAGGCAGGCGAGCGGAGTTCTTCTGGCTATGCGGCGACTGCGCTCGCAGGATGACAGTAGTCTTCACCGCTGAGGTGGGCGTTACCGTCAAGCCGATTGCCGAACCGACCCAGTCCGCTACAGAGGCTGCGAAAGTGTCGGAGTGGCCCGATACTCCCCGCGCAGGCCATTCCAGCGAATCTGCAACATCTCGCCAAACATACGCATTCCGTCGCGCAGCGGGTTGATGCGTGTGCCTTCGCGGTGCGCCCAGGCCACTGGGACTTCCTCGATCCGCAAATGAAGACGGTTGGCCAGGTAGAGAAGTTCCGGATCGAATCCCCATCTCTCAATCTTCTGCAGCGGAAAAAGTGCCTGGGCCGCGCGCCGGGTAAAGGCCTTGAATCCGCACTGCGTGTCCTTGAACTGCAAGCCCAGAATGAGACGCAGCGCCAGGTTGAAGATGCGGCCATAGATCTGGCGGTACAAAGGCTGTCGCCGCAGTTGCAACTCAGTGTTCAGCCACCGCGAGCCGATGGCGACGTCGGCCCCGGCGGCGATGGCGGCAAACAACTTTTCTGCTTCTGCGATGGGAGAAGAGAGGTCGGCGTCGCTGAACAGCAGTATCTCGCCCTGTGCCTGCAGCATTCCATGACGGACGCTGTAACCTTTGCCCCGGTTCCCAGGGTTTTGCAGCAGCCGTACTCCGGAGTGTGTCGCTGCACAACCGCGGACCACCTCTGCCGTATCGTCGCTGGAGCCGTCGTCAACCACAATGATTTCCGCATGCCAGTGCCGTTGAGCGGCGAATGCAGCAATCTTCTCCACGGTAGCTGCAATCCGCTCGCTTTCGTTATATGCGGGCAGAACGATGCTGTAGGTAGGGGAAGGCAAAAGATGGTTCTCAGTTGTGGGCGTCCAGCATAGGCAGTGTAGTCAACCGGCGCCGCAATGGACAGGAAAAACTGCCTCTACGCCGCCCGCTGCAAAAGCATGGAAAAGAACTCTCGCACCAACTCTTCATCCCAAAGCCCCGAGTGCGCCTCTTTCTGCATGGTTAGAGCCGCCTGTTCGTGGCTGAGCGCAGCCTTGTAAGGCCGCTCGGTGCGCAGGGCATCGTAAACATCAACCACCTGGAGAATACGCGGCAGCAGCGGAATTTCAGTTTTCCGCAGGCCGTCAGGATATCCGCTGCCGTCGGAGTGCTCATGATGATGACGAATGATGGGAAGCACAAGGCGAAGCGATTTCAGCGGGCGGCAGATGTTCTCTCCGGTGATCGGGTGCTGTTTCATGATCACCCACTCCTCCGGCGTCAGGTTGCTGCCTTTTTTGAGGATTTCGTCCGGCACCGCGATTTTTCCCAGGTCATGCAGATATCCGCCACGTCGCAGCGCCACGATGGAGGCTTCGTCCAGGCCAAGATGCCGTCCCAGATTGGCTGCACTTTGCGCCAGGCGCTCACAGTGTCCCTCGGTGTAAGGGTCGCGGCTCTCTACGCTCAATCCCAAAGTGCAAAGCACCGACTCTGCGTTTTCCAATTCGTCGGTAAATTCTTTGAGCCGGAGCAAGGAAGTCACCCGCGCGAACAGCTCCTCGGAAAAGATTGGCTTGTTAAGAAAATCATCCGCGCCGGCTTCGATGCCCCGTAATTTGTCCTCGCGGTCCGCAAGCCCGGTGATCAGAACAAACGGGATCAAGCGGGTTGCGGGATCAGCTTTTAAATCGCGGCACAGTTCATAGCCCGATTTTCCCGGCATGACCACATCAGACAGGATCAGGTCAGGGGGCTCACGGCGGATTTCTGCCTCCGCCTGCAAGGCATCGGCAACCGCAACCACACTGTAGCCCTGCGTCTCCAGCAGTTCCCGCATCAGGGTCATAATGTCCGGATTGTCATCCACCACCAGCACCCGAGGTACGTGGCGGAGGGCCGATGTCTCATGGGTTGCGGGAGCAGCGTGCGTAAGGGCGGAAAGGCTTGCGCGGGACGTCGTAGGGGGGCTCACAGCAAAGTACCTGATCTGCAATCTATTGTAATGGATTCGGGTAAGGTGGGCGAGGCTGGGAAGAGGCTGGGACGAAACTTGGCTGCTTCTCTAATTTCTATTTACTGAAAACTTGCTTGATCTTTGGCGAAGACACATCAAACTTCGACCCTTGGAGGAGTATGAAAACTTGCATCGTGGCTAGTCTCCGGTGCTTTCTACCATAGGCAGCTCCGTTGCGGGCGACTTGCGGGTCACCTGGGCGCTGGTGACCAGAACGACCGACGCGACCACGATGGCGCTGCCGCCAAGGATGTAAGCGTCAATCGGCTCATGCAGGACCAGCCATCCCAGAAAGACGGCGACCACGGGATTAACATAAGCATAGGTGGAGACTTTTGAAGTGGGCACATGTCCTAGTAGCCAGATGTAAGCGGTGTAGCCGATCCACGATCCGCAAATCACCAGGTATACGACTGCGCTGATGCCTCGGCCGGTCCAAACGACGCCTGCCAGATCGCCTAAGACAAAAGCGATGACAAGGTTGGCCAGCCCGGCCGCGATCATTTCCCAGGCTGTGGCCGAGAACGGGTCCACCTCGGGAGACTTCCATTTCTTGGCCAGAACCGAACCCAGCGCCCAACTGAATGATCCGCCCTGCAAACTGAGTGACGCCCAAAGTTGCTGGCGTCCCAAATGCGTGCTGGCCACCAACTGTGGCCATAGCAGCACGACCAATCCAGCCACTCCCAGGGCAAGCCCCGCCTTGCCACGCGCCGAAAGATGGTGATCGCCCAATATTAGCGTGTCCAGCACCAGGAACCAGAGAGGCACAACAGCAACGATAAGCGCCGCCAACCCTGAAGGAATGTGGGTTTCGGCGTAAGACAGGGTGAGATTCCCGCCCACGAGCAGCAGGATGCCAATCACAGCCATCTGTCCCAGTTGTTGCAGGTTATAACCGATCTTCCGCCCACGCAGGCCGCAGAACGCCAGCATGAAGACACCGGCAATCAGAAAGCGAATGCCGCACATGAGCGCGGGAGGGATTTTCTCCACCGCAATGTCAATGGCCAGGTAGGTCGATCCCCAAAAGAAGTAAACCAGCCCAAAAGCCAGGATTACGCTGAAACGCAGTTGGCGCTGGCTCTCAGTCATGGTGGTTAGAAGTATGAGACGCGCACGAACCGATTCGGGATTCGATTTGTCTTTGCGCTTGACCTAAAGGTCATCATCGATTGGGGGTTACGCCGAAGCTCACAAAGAGCTATAATTAAAACTGGAATGAGTTCCAATGCGTCAACAGAAACCCAACTCGCACCTGCCGGCGTGCTGGCTCCACTCTTTAGTGTGCCCGCGACGCCATCTGGCGGTGCTGCCTTCGCGTTCCCGTCCCAGTCTTTTCGGTAGCGACTAGTTTCCCATCCTCCTGTTGCGATTCTCGGTAGGCCTCG
>Ga0210401_10004889_pt1 | contig 13880 bp, 10 predicted proteins | sample IncBWH32MmetaG_FD_150866 | JGI IMG/M metagenome (GOLD analysis project Ga0210401, IMG submission 150866) | Forest soil microbial communities from Barre Woods Harvard Forest LTER site, Petersham, Massachusetts, United States - Inc-BW-H-32-M | ecosystem: Environmental > Terrestrial > Soil >... | reverse complement strand
GGGGCGCAGCACGCGGATCGAGCTGACCAATCTGAACGCCACGGATTCCCACGGTTCCACGCCCTAGCCCGGGACACGCGAAGCCGCCATGGGAACACCCCTTCTTTGGATCGGGTTCAATGTTTTCGTGCTGGGATCGATCGCGCTCGACCTCGGCGTGTTCAATCGCCGGCTTCACAAGGTTGAGCTGCGCGAAGCGTTCTGGTCCACGATTCTCTGGATCGCTCTATCGGTGGTCTTCGGGCTTGGCATCTGGTATTTTTCCGGACATCAGCGAGCGATCGAATTCTTTACCGGCTATCTGATTGAGAAGGCCCTCAGCGTCGACAACCTTTTTCTCTTTCTGGTGATCTTCCGCACCTTCGCAATCGATGAACGCTTTCAACACCGCATGCTGGAATGGGGAATCCTCGGGGCGCTGGTCATGCGCGGCGTAATGATCTTCGCTGGAACGGAACTGATTGAAAAGTTTTCGTGGATCATGTACCTGTTCGGCGCGTTTCTGGTTTACGCCGGAATCCACATGCTGTTTACAAAGAAGGAGAAGATTCGGCCGGAACAGAGCGCCTTCTTCCGCTTTGCGAATGCCCACCTTCGCCTGACTCGCGACTATCAGGGCGAACGCTTTTTTGTGCGCAGGGAAAAGAGAATCTACGCGACACCTCTGTTCCTCGTGCTGCTGGTCGTCGAGATGACCGACGTAACTCTTGCCATCGACTCGATTCCCGCGATTTTCGGGATCACGCACGATCCCTTCATCGTTTACACGTCGAACGTTTTCGCGATTTTAGGCCTTCGCGCACTCTACTTCTTATTGGCTGGATTTTTGAACCGTTTGCGGTACTTGACGGCGGGACTTGCCTTCGTGTTGTCTTTCATCGGCGGAAAAATGATTGTGGAACCCTGGCTGCACATCGCGCCGCATATTTCCCTGCTCGTGGTCGGGGGAATTCTCATGCTTGCCATCGCGGCTTCCCTGCTGTTCCCGAGCTCGTCAAAAAGTGCGGCTTAGTCGTCCTCGAACATCACTTCGTCGATGTAACACCACATCCAATGCTCGCCCGGCTCAATCGATCGGACGATTGGGTGCTTCACGGCGTGAAAGTGTTTCGTCGCGTGTTTGTTCTTGGAACTGTCGCAGCATCCGACATGCCCGCAGGACAAACACAGCCGCAGATGGACCCAGGTATCTCCCATCTTGAGGCATTCCTCGCAGCCTTTGGTCTTCGGCTTAACCGGACGAATTTGATCGAGGTGTGTACAGACTTCAGCCATTTGATCCTCCGCCGCGCTTAGCTCGCGGCTTTAATCGGAATTCTTACTTCAAAACGGGTGTTGCCCGGCCGGGATTTTACGGTGATCAGGCCTTTGATTTTTTTGATGATGCGGTAGGAGATGTCGAGGCCGAGACCTGTCCCTTCACCGACGCCCTTCGTGGTGAAAAATGGCTCGAAGATTTTCGACTGGATTTCTTCGGGTATACCGGGCCCATTGTCCGAAATTTCGACCAGCGCGTAGTCGTTATCGCGCACCGCGCGAATACCAAGTTTGCCGCCGTCTTTCAGAACGTCTGCGGCGTTATCGATCAGGTTGGTCCACACCTGATTCAGTTCGCTGCCATAGGCCATTACTCTCGGAAGATCGGGAGCATAGTCGCGCGTTACGGTGATGCTGCGCTTGAGCTTGTGGTGCATGATCGTCAGCGTTGTGTCGAGACTCTGGGCGATGTCCACTTCCTGCATGGACGCCTGATCCATGTAGGAATATTCCTTGATGGCGCGGACCAGATCGGAGATGCGGGCAGTACTGTGGTCCAATTCGTCGGCGATGCGGTCCATTTCGAGCAGGGTGGCAAAGCGAGTGAGCTCCGGCCCGAGCGACTTTCCCGCCACGCTGGCGAGGGCTTCCAAATTTTGGTCGGTCAGATTCGCTTCCGCAAGAAGAGGGCCAAGCTGCCACGCCTCCTTCACACCCTTGCCTTCGAGCCAGGTCTGAATCGCTTCTTCGCGTTCGACGCGCGCAAACTCATCTTTGTATTGCGCTGGCTTGAGCGAGACGCGAATGGCTTCCTCGCGCTCCGCCAGAAGAACGCAATCGTCGGGACCCATGGCGGAGGCTCGGACGGCTTCGCGCAATCGCGCCAGGCACTTGTGCAAAGTGCTTGCGGAACGGCGCGCCGCAGCGGACGGATTGTTCAGCTCATGAGCAAGGCCCGCGGAAAGCTTCCCAAGCGCGGCGAGTTTTTGGCTTTGCTGCTCGAATTCGGTGTAAGTGCGCACGCGATCGGTCAACATGCCGACGAGGCGTTGCGAAAGCTCCGGCAGGTGCTGCAAAAGGTCGCCAAACTTGGTATGGGAATAGGCGAGCCCCCAAGTCGGCATCGTAGCCCGAATGGTCAGCTTATAGTTCTTCAATCGAGAAAATGGCAGAAGTCCGGTGACAGTGGGCGCTTCCGTGGTGAACACCGGCGCATCGCCGCCGCGCTCTTGGCGCCCGCGGATTTCACCCTGCAGGAGCACGAACATCAATTTGGCAGGAGTGCCTTCTAGCATCATGACTTCGCCCGGCTCGAAACGAAACTCGTGAGTTCGTTCGACGAACCAGTCGAGATCGGGTTCGGAGAGATCGGCGAAAACTGCTACTTTGCGAAGCGCGGCGAAGAGGGTCGCTTTGTCGGATGGATTGCTTGGAAGCTTCAACGTACCGTACAGATCCGCGGTCTCGTCCGGCATATCTGTCATTCGCATGTCACTTTCATTTCGGTACTACGACTGTTGGACCGCAGGAAACGGGTCATTGAACCTTGGCCAGATATTGATGGATAAATTGTACGACCACGGCGCCTTCGCCAACGCCGGAGGCGACTCGCTTGACAGAACCGTGACGCACGTCGCCTACGGCGAAAATTCCGGGCACGCTCGTTTCGAGGAGACCCGGATCGCGATCAAGGGTCCAGGTCGCGGGTCTCTTCCCATCGCTGAGCAGGTCGGGTCCCGAGAGGACGAATCCACGCTCGTCGCGGTGAATCAAATCGCCCAACCATTCGGTGCGTGGCTGCGCTCCGATGAAAATGAATAGGCTGCTGGCGGGAAGTTTTTCCGGCCTACCGATGGAACCGCGACAGATTGTGATGGCGTCGAGACGGGCGTCTCCGTGAACCTCGGTAACGACGGTCTGCAACCAAACATCGATATTGGGAGTTTTCTCAATCTGCTCGATCAAATAGTGCGACATGGTGCTTGCCAGAGACTCGCCGCGGACGAGCATTACGACCTTGCCGGCGAATTTCGAAAAATGCATGGCGGCCTGGCCGGCGGAGTTAGCGCCGCCGATAATGTATACGGTCTCGCCCTTGCAGGACAATGCTTCGGAAGTACCGCCGCCATAGTAAACCCCGGCTCCTTGAAAGCGTTCGATGCCGGGGATGTCAAGTGAGCGCCACTGAACGCCCATGGCCAGCAGCAATGCGTGGCAGGAAATCTCGAAGCCATCGCCCAGCTTGATGTAGCGATAGGGACCGTCGACACGAAGGCTGATGGCTTCCTGCGGGGAAAGAATTTCGACGTCGAACCTTCGCGCCTGGGCCACCGCACGGCGCGCGAGATCGCTGCCGGACAGCCCGGACGGAAAACCGAGATAATTTTCGATTCGCGAGCTTAGGCCGGCCTGCCCGCCTGGTGCCTCGCGTTCGATCATCACCGTGCGCAGTCCTTCGGATGCGCCATACACGGCGGCAGCGAGGCCCGCTGGCCCGCCGCCGACAATCGCAAGATCGTAGAAGTTCGTCTGCGCGTGAGTCTGCAGGCCGATCTTGTCGGCGATGAGTTGTTGCGTAGGTTCGGCGATGCGCTGGCCGTCGGGAAACAAAATCAGCGGCAATTTCTCAAGTTCCGGTCCCAGAGATTCAAGCAGACGGCGAACTTCCGGATCGGCCGCGGCCATTTCGACATCGATCCATTGATAGGGCACTTGATTGCGCGCCATGAAATCGCGCAAGTCGTAGGAGCGCGAAGACCAGCGGGTACCGAGAACGCGAATGCCTTCGTACGGCGGACGAAATTGCGCGTTCCAATCGTGGAGCAAGTCGTCCAAGGCAGGGAAAAGCTTCTCTTCCGGCGGATCCCAGGGCTTCATCAAGTAGTAGTGAATTTTAGCTTCGTTGATAGCATCGATGGCGGCGTTGGTGTCGGCGTAAGCGGTGAGCAATGCACGTTTGGCCTGGGGATGAATGTCCATCGCCTCGGCGAGAAATCCAACGCCATCCATGCTGGGCATGCGCTGGTCGGCCAGGAGCAAAGCCACGGGATTGTTTCGCGCTTTGAGTTCGCGCAGGGTGCTCAGCGCAGCGCCGCCGGAATCGGCGCGCATCACGCGGTACTTCTGAGCATAGTGGCCGCGCAGGTCGCGCTCGATGGCACGCAGCACTTCCGGATCGTCATCAACGGTCAATAAAACTGGTTTCGGCATAACCTTCGGATGAAATCTATGGCGTTACGGTTACTTAGATTCCGCGAAGTTCTCTTCGATTCACCTTTTACGCTACAATTTTGGGGCCGAAAATGTCCAGTGCTCCGCTTCCCAATATATCCGGCCTTTTTTCGCCGGATGCCGCTATCCGTAAGGTTTCCGCTGCAGCGATCTTCAACCAAGGTCTGGCGCTTGCCGGTCCTGCGGTTTCGTCCTGGCTTTCCAATCGGGAATTTTCGAGTCTGTTATGCGATCAACCGCTCACTACGGTAGGTCTCGCTGTTTTCCCTGATACGTTTGCACGCATCGAGCAAGCGAACGGAAACCCGCGTCTGGCGAGCGTTCCCGATGACTTGGATGCCAAGGAATTCGAATTGCATTTTGCCACCGCGATACGTCTCGATATTTTGACGACGCGAGATCCCGATGGAGACGGAGCGATCGCGCGCTATCTGAAACGTTTCGGAGAAGGAATACAGCAGGTGGAATTCCGCTGCCTGGACGTAAACCGCGCCGCCGCGATCCTGAGAGAAAACTTCGGCGTCACCTCGATCTATCTGGAGGCTCGCCCCGGCGCGGACGGGACTCGTGTCAATTTTTTCCTGGCTCCCACTGCCGCCGGCGGAAAGGTGCTGATCGAGCTTTACGAAATTCCAGGAAACCAAAGCTGAAAGCGCGGGCCGTCAGGATTCTCGATAGTTCAGAATTTCCCGCATCGCGCGCAAGACTTCGCCAACCGTCCAGGCCTGCGCGATAGACCCATGCGGCGTGAATGGAGGATCGCCCTCGAAAATCTCGCCCAGAGTACCGAGCCCATACATGTGGACCGAAATGCCCAGCGGCTCGAGGAAACGCATCGCCTCCGCACGGTCGCCGTACACGCGCAAGTGCGCCAACACAAATGGCCCGAGCAGCCAGCCCCATACCGTCCCCTGATGGTAGGCCGCGTCGCGATCCTTCGGTCCGCCCGCATAGTGTCCCTGGTATCCTCGCTCGCCCGGCGCCAGACTGCGCAGCCCGTACGAGGTCAGCAAATGTTGAGCGCAAACGTCCACGACCGATTTCTGCTGCTCCTCGGTCAACGGCGTAACCGGAAGCGAAACGGCCAGAAGTTGATTCGGCCGAAGCGCCGCGTCGTTCCCCACGCTGGGCGCTTCGATCACGTCAAAACAGCAGCCGCGCTCTTCATTCCAGAATTTCTGAAAGTTTTTCCGCGCCTTCGCGGAAAGTTTCTCGTATCCTTCGCCTGGCCGCGCCAACAGCCGCGCAAATTCCGCCATGGTTTCCAGCGCGTTGATCCATAGGGCATTCACTTCCACGGCTTTGCCGGTGCGCGGCGTGACCACCCAATCGCCTACCTTTGCATCCATCCAGGTCAGCTGCACCCCCGGCTCACCGGCGTACAGCAACCCGTCCGCGGGATCAACATGGATGCTGTAGCGCGTACCTTTGACGTGCGCGTCGATCATTTCTCCGAGCGTCGGGAAAAGTTGCAGCAGTGTGCGGCCATCCTTGGTGACCGCAAAATACTGGCGCACCGCCTCGAAAAACCACAGCGCGGCGTCAACGGAATTGTATTGGGGCTGGCCGCCCACGTCTGGAAAGTTGTTCGGCAGCATTCCGCCATCGACGTATTCCGCAAACGCCAGCAGGATCTGCCGCGCCACCTCCGCGCGCCCGGTGGCCAACGTCAGCCCCGGCAGCGCGATCATGGTGTCGCGCCCCCAATCGCCGAACCAGTGATAGCCGGCGATGATGCTGCGTCCGTCGGGGAACTCCGGCATGCTGCGCTTTACGATGAACTGACCCGCCGCCAGCACCAATTGCGGAAGCCAGTTCGGAGAATCCGCTGCGGTTTTCTCATTCTCGGCCAGCCAGGATTGAACGAGCTTCGCTTCGCGCTCCGCGCTCTCGGCCCGAACGGCAGCGCCATCGAGCCCGGCGGTTGCTTCCGTGGATGCCACGAACGTAACGGTCGTCCCTACTTTCAACTTCGCCTGGAACAAGGCCGCAAATAGGTGATCTTCCAGGTCGTCCAAGCCACGCTCCCTTTCCACCGGCAGAAAACAGTTGCGATACCACTCGTGACGCGGCTGGTACACGGCGCCCGCGCATTTCAAATAAAAGGGCGTCGCGCCGTCGAAGGCCATCACCTGAACGCCGTTCTCGACTGGATCAATCTTCATTCGCCAATTCCCGGCATGCGTGGACCCGTGAAAGTCCCGGTAATTCACCAGCGCTTTCAGATCGAGTTCAACGCCGCTGCTGCCGCGCACCATGGTGTACTCGACATACGTAGTGTTCTCGCCATGACGCATCCACACGCGCTTTTCCAGCAGCGCATCGGCGAGCGCGTAAGTCCAGACCGGCATCATCCCGTCCAGCCGGAAGCTTTCAATGTTCAGAAATCCCTTGGGATCGACGACTCCGCCAGCCCATTGATGGGTTGCCAGCGAATACTCGGCGCCGCCATAGCGGACAATTTCATCGAGGCCGGTTACCAGCTGCGTGCGTGCCACCGGCGGCCGCAGGGCCGCCAGCAACAATCCGTGATAGCGACGCGTCTCGCATCCCGCAATGGTACCGGAGGCAAATCCACCAATTCCGTTGGTCACGATCCATTCGCGCGCTTCCGCCGCATCCAGGTTGCCGCAAACTTCGCGGCCAAACTTGATCTTCGCGCTCTGCGGAGCCACAGTGCGATCGGCGCTCGCGGCAGCTTTCTTGCGGGGCGCCCGCGCACTCTTTGCTGGTTGTTTTGACGAGACCGGAGCCACCAGCGCCTGCACACCCACGGTGTCCTGCGATTCGCGCGGATATGATTTGTTCCGCAATTTATCAGCTCGATTCGACACTATCATCTCCGCAATTTTCACCCGCTGCGTGCATCAACGAAATCCTACGATTCGCCGCGCTCCAACCATTTCGTCATCAAATAGCGGGCGTGATCGACGTATCCTATGCGCCAGTAAAGTTCCAAAGCCGCCTCATGGTCCCGCGAGACTTCGAGGTGCATCGCGTTGACGCCCAACGCGCGGGCTACTGTTTCCACGAATTCCATTGCCCGGCGCCCGATTCCCCGGCCGCGATGCTCTTCAGCAATATACAACTCATCGATATACGCGTCGCACCCGCGATATTCGAAGCTGAACGAAACAGTCAGCACCACGTACCCGACGGGGCGTTCTCCCTCAACGATTAGCCACGCCCGGCCGTAAGGGGAGTCCCTGACGAACTGATCGAAAATCACACGCCGGCGCTGCTCGTCGAAAGGCGTCGTCCCGGGATCGGCGCGTTCCAACGCTCGCATCATGGCGATAAAGATGTCGGCGTGCTCGGGTCGCGCGGGCTCAAAGCGGATTGGCGGCGGGTCACTCACCGCTCTGTTCGATCAACTTGGCTACCAGTCCCGTCCATCCCGTCTGGTGACTCGCGCCGACACCGGCGCCGTTGTCGCCGTGAAAAAACTCATAGAACAAAATCAAATCCTTCCAGTAGGGATCGTATTGGAACATTTCCGTGCCACCGTATACGGGACGCCGGCCGTCTTCTCCACGCAGGAAAGTCCTCACGAGCCGCCGCGAAATCTCCGCGGCCACCTGCCACAAGTCGCTTTCCGTATCGGAGTGGGTTGGGCACTTCACTTTGAAATCTTCACCATAATAATGGTGAAACTTCTGCAGAGACTCGATCAGCAGATAGTTCACCGGAAACCACACCGGGCCGCGCCAGTTCGAATTTCCGCCGAACATGCCGGTCGCCGATTCGGCCGGCTCGTACTGCACGCGGTTTACGGTGCCATTCACGGTCACTTCGTAGGGATGGTCCAGGTGATACCGCGACAACGCGCGAACGCCATGCGGCGACAAGAATTCGGTTTCATCCAGCATCCGCGACAACACCCTTCGGAGCTGCTTGCGATTCACCAGCGACAGCAGGCGTCGCACGCCACGCGCCGACCGTTCCGTCATTTCAATGTGTTCTGGCACATCCGCATGATTGTCGATGAACCATTGCATTCGTCGCTTAAATCCGGGCAACCGGTCCACGATTTCCGGCTCCAGCGTTTCCACGGCGAAGAGCGGGATAAGCCCCACCATCGAGCGAATTTTCATGAAGTGTTCTTCGCCGTTCGGAAGTTGCAGCACGTCGTAGTAAAATCCGTCGTCGTCGTCCCACAGCGATCTTCCGCCGGAACCCATATCGTTCATCGCGTGTGCGATGTTCACGAAGTGCTCGAAAAATTTGCTGGCTACATCCTCGTAGGCGGGATCTTCTTTCGCGAGCTCCAATGCAATCGCCAACATGTTCAGGCAATACATGCCCATCCAACTCGTGCCGTCGGATTGTTCCAGATGACCGCCCGTCGGCAGCGGGGCCGAGCGGTCGAACAGTCCGATATTGTCGAGGCCCAGAAATCCGCCCTGGAAAATATTCATGCCGTCGGGGTCTTTGCGGTTTACCCACCACGTGAAATTCAGGAGCAGCTTGTGAAAAACCTTTTCGAGAAATCCGCGATCGGCCACTCCACGCACGCGCCGCTCGATCTTGTAGACACGCCACGCAGCCCACGCGTGCACCGGTGGATTCACGTCGCCAAAGGCCCACTCATATGCGGGCAATTGCCCGTTGGGGTGCATGTACCACTCGCGCAGCAGCAGGATCAGCTGCTCTTTCGCAAAATCGGGATCGATCAGCGCGATGGGAATACAGTGGAATGCCAAATCCCACGCCGCGTACCACGGATATTCCCACTTGTCCGGCATGGACATGATGTCGTCGTTATATAAGTGCGTCCAATCCTTGTTTCGCCCCTGCAGCCGCTCTTTAGGAGGAGTAGGGCCAGCGGGATCGCCCTCCAGCCAGGTGCGCACGTCGAAGTGATAGAACTGCTTGCACCACAACAAGCCGGCAAACGATTGCCTCATGATGAGTTTCGAGTCGTCGGACATTTCTTTCGGAATGCGCGAGGCATAAAACTCGTCGGCCTCCTTTTGCCGCGTCGCAAACATGGCGTCAAACCCGTCGCCGAAATCATTCGAAGCGGGAACGCCTTCCGCGCGCTCCGCACGTGCTGGCGATCCACTGGATCCCACCATTGCGGATTTATCGCTCATGCTGCTGAGCGGGTCCATGTCCGTGAGCCGCAATTTCAATGTGACACTCTCGCCGGGTCCCAAATCGACTGGATAGAGCGCCGCCATCTTCGTGCCCATCTGTTTCGGGTTTACCGCAGCTTTGTCGCCATTAATCACGTACGCGTGAAAGGCGTCCTTTACATACGAACGATTCTGGCGGGAGTACAACCGCTGCATATTCGTTTCGTTCTCCGTGAACAGCAGGTCTGGGTGTCCAGCGCAGAGCAGCCAGCGCTTCCCGTATTGCCAATGCTGCAGTTCCGCACACATGCTGCCCGGTACGGAGGTCCCGGGGCGCACCATTGGCCGTCGCAAATCCTTGCCCCAAGACCAAGTGTTACGAAACCATACCGAGGGCAGAATCTTCAGCGGGGCGTATTCCGGGCCGCGGTTCACCGCCGTGATCTTGATGAGGATGTCTTCCACATCCGCTTTCGCATATTCGACGAACACGTCGAAGTAACGGCTCTCTGCAAACACGCCCGTGTCTACCAGTTCGTATTCGGGCGCTTCTTTGCCGCGCCTGCCGTTCTCTTCCACTAATTGTGTGTAGGGAAACGCTGTTTGCGGATACTTGTACAGCATGCGCATGTAGGTGTGCGCGGGCGTGCAGTCGAGGTAGAAATAATATTCCTTGACGTCTTCTCCGTGATTGCCCTCGTGCCCCGTCAGTCCGAAAAGACGTTCCTTCAGGATCGGGTCGCGGCCGTTCCAAAGCGCCAATCCAAAACAGATCAGTTGATGACGGTCGCTGATGCCGCCAATTCCATCTTCTCCCCAGCGGTAAGCGCGCGATCGTGCGTGATCGTGCGGAAAGTATTCCCACGCGGTGCCGCCACGACTGTAATCCTCGCGCACCGTTCCCCACTGCCGCTCGGACAGATAAGGTCCCCAGCGCTTCCAATATTTCTTCCGTGTTTTCGTCTCTTCGAGCCGCCGGTCTTCGGTTGTCTCTAATCGCGCCATAGCTCTGTTCACCCTTTGGCAAAGTCCATCGTCGCATTATCCGGCGCGCGTGGAACACCACCACGCATTGCTCCGGTGTGTTCGCGTCCGTACATCCCGCATCCCTACCCCCGCTATTCATCGGTGGTTGCCAGTTGGATGCACCGCACCATACGCGCTGCAAAATGAATCGTTCGTAAAATTTCACTTGACAACTTCACTGTATATCATACAGTATGCGTCGTACAGTATACGGTACACAGTATATGGCCATCGAACCCGATGTCCTCGAAAACCTTCGTTCCGAGCTTCGCCGCGGCTCTCTGATTCTCGCCGTGCTAGCCCAGCTGCGGTCCGAGCAGTACGGCTACACGCTTCGCAAAGCCTTGGCCGAGCATGGCATGGATATTGACGAAGGCACTCTCTATCCGCTCCTGCGCCGTCTCGAAACGCAGCGTTTGCTAGTCAGCGAGTGGCGCGAAGAAGATAAACGCAAAAAGCGATTCTACGTTCTGTCGCCCGAAGGGAAGCAAATCCTGCAACAACTCCTCGCGGAGTGGAAAAGCATCGATTCCTCGCTGACCGCCATCGTGAAAGGCTTCGACCATGCAACTAATTGATAACAATCCATATGTAGCTAACTGCCAGGGTTTCCAGCAGACCAGTCCCGGGAGCGCCCTGTCGTGTATGCTGCGCGAGCCCGGGCGGTATTTTTCCGCTGGTTGTAGTCTAATGAGGATCGCGCTCAGCGTTTTTCGGACCGCCTATCCGAGGAGAACCCTGTTCATGCCAGCTTCAACAACTCGCTGCCGCTCCAAGTTTCGACACGTCTCGATCGCCTTCGCGTTTTGCAGCGCAGCAGTCTTCTGCAGCACTGAACCAGCAGCCGCCCAGAGCCACCCCGAGGACAATACCCTTCACAAGTTAAATGAGTCGGTGGATGCGCTGATACGAAAAGTCTCGCCCAGCGTGGTGCAGATTCTCGTTGCGGGCTATGGTCCCGTCGATGAAAGCCACGGCAACACCAGCGTGGTTATCGGCAGGCAACGAGCGATTGGTTCCGGCTTCGTGATCGACCCGGCCGGCTACATCATTACCAACGCGCATGTGGTCACCGGCGCACAGGTCGTTCAAGTCGTTTTGCCCTCGGGCAATCCCGACGGGTCGCTGCAATCGTTGCTGTCCACCAAAACGAATATCGTGCCCGCACGTGTTGTGGGTGTGAGCCGCGAAATCGACCTGGCGCTCTTGAAAGTCGATAACGTCAAGCTGGAGGCTCTGCCGGTCGCGTCCTATCGGAGTCTGCATCAAGGCGAGGTGGTCCTGGCATTTGGAAGTCCGGAGGGATTGCGCAATACGGTGACACTGGGAGTGATTTCGTCGGTTGCGCGGCAAACGGATCCCGATTCGTCGATGGTGTACATTCAGACCGACGCGCCCATCAATCCAGGGAACTCTGGCGGACCGTTGGTGAATGTGGATGGAGCCGTCGTCGGGGTCAATACGTTTATCCTTTCGCAGTCTGGAGGTAACGAAGGACTGGGGTTCGCCATACCCAGCAGCGTGGTTAACGTCGCCTATCAACAGCTTCGCAAGTTCGGCCACGTGCATCGCGCGCAGGTCGGTATCGGACTGCAAACGATTACGCCGGTGCTCGCAGCCGCGATGAACTTGCCGCGAAGTTACGGGGTCATCGTGTCCGATGTTCTTCCTGGCGCCCCGGCTCTCGAGGCTGGGATTCGGATCGGAGATGTACTGCTTACGATTGACGGCCGCATGGCGGAAAGCATTCCGTATGTGTCCTTCCGGCTGATGTCGGTCAATGCCGGCGAGAAGGTGCATCTGGAAGTCTTACGCGGGCAAGAGCGGCTGGCGTTCGACGTGCCTGTAATAGAACACACCGACAACATGGATCAGATTACGGCGCTCGCTGACCCCGAGAAGAGTCTGGTCCGCCCGCTCGGCATTCTGGGTATCGAAATCGATAAGAAGGTTGCCGACATGGCCTCCGATCTCCGCGACCCGTTCGGCGTCATCGTAGCAGCGCGCACTGGCGGCGGAGCCGAAATACCCCTCAACACCGGAGACGTGATCCGGACTCTGAACGGTGAGCCGATGACCACACTCGATCGTTTGCGTACCGCTCTGAGTGATCTCAAACCCGGCGCGCCGGTCGTACTGCAAATTCAGCGCGACGATCGGCTCCTGTACGTGTCTTTTACCCTGGAGCAACCTCTATGACCGCGAAGCTATGACCGGGAAGCGATGCGAGAATAACCAGCGCCGGGCTTAAGCCCGGCGCCTACACTCTGAACAGGAGACCACTATCCAGCCCCTGCGATTGAATCCCATCCTGAACACCGACAGCTACAAACTCAGCCATTGGTGGCAGTACCCTCCTAATACGCGACATATATATTCCTACGTGTGCTCGCGCGGCGGCTTTTTCGATCACGCCGAAATGGCCGGGCTGCAATACATCTTGAAGGCAAATTTTGCGGGTAAAGTTTTCACCCTGGACGACGTCGAGGAAGCCGCGAAATTCGCGAGCCAGCATTTTTCCGGTAATCCCAAGTGCTTCAACTACGAAGGCTGGAAGAGCCTCTATGCGAAATATGAGGGCGTTCTGCCTTTGCGGGTCAAAGCCGTCAAAGAAGGTTCGGTGGTCGGGGCGCAGAATGCGATCGTCACGGTAGAAAACACCGACCCGGAATTCTATTGGCTGACGAACTGGGCGGAGACGGTGCTGCTCCAGATCTGGTACCCCATCACGGTGGCCACACTCAGCCGCGCCATCAAGCAAATTCTTGGGGAAGCTCTGGTTCGCACCGGCGATCCTTCCGGGATCGCCTTTAAGTTGCACGATTTTGGATTTCGCGGGGTAAGTAGCCGCGAGTCCGCGGCCATTGGCGGCGCCGCGCATCTTTTCAATTTCCTCGGCACCGACAATCTGCCAGCCATCGAACTGCTCCGGCAGTATTACGCCGCGGACATGCCGGGCGTCAGCATTCCCGCCTCGGAACATTCCACGATCACGGCTTGGGGCCGCGAGCATGAAGTGGAAGCCTATGAAAATATTCTGGATAACGTTCCCGAGGGCATCGTGGCCTGCGTCAGCGATTCCTATGACATTTACAATGCGGTCCGCAATCTGTGGGGCGGGAAACTGCACGATAGGGTGATGCAGCGCAACGGGACGCTGGTTATCCGCCCGGATAGTGGCGACGCGGTTTCCGTGCTGGAAGAGCTTTTCAAAATCGCGGCCGACAGATTCGGCTATGAGGTCAACCGCAAAGGCTGGAAGGTCGTCGCGCCGCAGGTGCGTTTCAT
>Ga0210401_10004887_pt1 | contig 13881 bp, 8 predicted proteins | sample IncBWH32MmetaG_FD_150866 | JGI IMG/M metagenome (GOLD analysis project Ga0210401, IMG submission 150866) | Forest soil microbial communities from Barre Woods Harvard Forest LTER site, Petersham, Massachusetts, United States - Inc-BW-H-32-M | ecosystem: Environmental > Terrestrial > Soil >... | reverse complement strand
TGAAGAAGAACGCGCATCAGCTGTTTGTCATTTGTGGGTTGGTCAATTTATTTATCAGCCGAAAGAAGCTGCTGTTGGCGACCAGCGCATAACTGGAAGATGCCGCTTCGCACTGCCGTGAACGAAGGCGAAGGCAAGAAACCTGAGGTAGAGCCGAGCTTCACCGACCTGCTATTTCCTGAGGTGCTACATTTCAGGGATCAGAAACGTACTTGTTCAGAGAGTCCCTAGAACCCCAGCGGTAGTGGGTGGTCCTCTGGTCGGAGACCAAGTGACGGAGGTGTCGAGAGGGTCGAGGAGTTTCAGCAACGTGGCGCTGGCCAGGTCGGCGGCGACGTCTCCACCGGGCAAGACCACTTGGGCACGCCCCAAGCATGCCGCGGCGGTGAACAAACTTTGAGCGTGCAGCGCCAGGCGATAGAGCACTTGTTCGAAATCGACTTCGGTACGGAAAGCCTCCGTAGTATTCCTCTCCCCGGGGCGCGCATACCTTAGATTTTCTCCTGCCCATCAGGAGATTCCCACAGAAAAATTCGGGCGGCGCGCAAAAATCAGCCCAGCTCAATCGCAATGAGTACAAAGGAAGTCACGATGAGCGCTCGCCTGAACGAACGATGTCCATCCATAACTCATTTTTCTGCTGCCGCTGGGAGCAGCTTTGGGGCAGCATGAATTCGCCCCGCCGGTGCCGCGGATTGAAGATCCGAGTCACGCTCCGTGGGTACCCAGAGATACGCTCGCCGGCAGCGATGCGGATTCTCCTCAAGCAGAAAGTTCAGGAGCAAAACGTTTGCTGCGCGATTTGTGCCCGGCAGAATGGAGCAAGGCAGTGAACAGAAACTTCACGAAATCCGAATCGACCTTATCCACGACGCCGATCCAAAGAAACACGTTCGAACCTTTCGTTTCCGCCGATGCAGTAGCCTGTTACGTGGGCATTGAGCGCCGCCAAGTGATGCAATTAACCCGCGCTGGTAAACTGCCCGCGTACCCTCTACATCCGGAGGCCAAGCGCAAAGCCTGGCGGTACAAGCTCAGCGAAGTTGACGCAATGATCTCCGGGAAGTCGTAAGCAGCTCGGCGAGCTGGCCGCTGGTTTGGTCACTAGGGACAACTCGGAACTTACTGGTGACGGAAGGGGTATCGTTCGTCAAGGGGCAGTCGCGGTCCTGGTGCTGAATTGGAGAGGGCACATAGCACGCTCTCAACTGCAGCCATGGAGGAGGGATAAGGGTTCGGCGGAACTAGCTGAGGCTGAAACTATGCTTTTGTCGGGTGCCATTCATCCATGTGCTTCGAGCGAACTGGGTGCTTTCGTTTACGAGTCTACCCAGCGTAAAATGCGTGTCGGCAGTCCCCGCAGCCAAGGGAGGAAATCCAATGGCTAAGGGGTGGTTTCGCAGAAAGAAGGGCAAGCTGCTTTACTGCTGGTACAACGCGAGCGGTGACGAACGCTCTAAAGTTGTCGGGTTGGCTTCGCTCACAGACGCGGAAGGATGGATCAAAGTCGGCGAGGTGGGTCTGGACAAGCTGGTCGCCAAGTCCGATGTCACGCTTCTCACCTTCGGGGAATTGGCAGAGAAATATCTCAGCAGCTGGGCGCATTCGAATTTCACGGATATCTCCGCTCGGGATACGGATTGAATAGCGAAGGTGGACAGCAGGTCGCATTTCAGGCGCCTGGCACAGAAGCGAAATACCGATTGTTCCCGATAGCAAGACTAAGCCGTCAAATGTTCAGGTCAGCTTGGGCTTGAAGGGCACTGGACGAGGCGTCTCAGTTTTTTCTCTCCAACGGCACGGTTTCTCTCCAAAAACGAGGTCTTCGGTCAGGCGGGAAAATTCAGAAGCTGCTGTCGTGAGCAGCTTTGGCCCTGTGAAGGGCTTCGTGCCTATATGCAAGAGGTCTCAGAATTCAAAACCTGCTGTCGCCTGTGGCCTGAGAGTTCCTTTCCGGAACAGTTGATTTGCGAGTCATAGGTGCAGTAGCCTTGTTTCAATCTTCCCGGGGGGCCTTTCTAGACTCGACCATCGACGCTGCGTTCCTGTCCAGTCGAGTTGGCCCAAGGCCACGTCGTTAAGAACTCGGGGAGTGGATGGTATGCGAACTATTCAGACCGGAAATTCTGCGGTGCTCCAGCATGATCCGGGATATGGCGGCAAAGTGATTGTACTTACCGCTCCTCTTACTGAAACCGTCGATCACGCCGGCTACTTTATCCAGATGGCCATGGCATCGCTTCCGAAAGCCATGGAAAAATTTATAAACCAAAAATATCCAAAGTGGCGAGAAGTAGAACGGAATGAGGACGGCTCCGCCCTGTACATGCCTGCAGGCGTGCGACTGGTAGAGGAGTCGTTACTCCGGGCGTTTGCGGAAGAAGATGTTGTTTGCTGTTATCCGGAGGACTTGCCGAAGTTCATCGGGCCGCGTACTCGAGTGGTGGGCGTCTCGACACACAATCCGCTCGGCGTCACATTCGCGGCAGGGGTGTACGCGTCGATTTTTGGTTCCTCACAGGAACCCATAAATTCCTACTACGCTAGGCAGGTGTTCCGGACGATCAAAGATAATCCCTACCGCGCAACTTTCAAAGTGATTGTGGGCGGTTCAGGCGCCTGGCAAATTTCGGAGACGAATAGTTTTGAGGATCTTAACATCGATTGCGTCGTTGCAGGACGCAGCGAGTCCGAAGAAGTGCTGGAGCTATTCCGGAAAGCGATGCGCGGTGAATCGTTGCCCCGCTACGCTGAGGGATTACAGCCAGCGGACGCAGAGGGGCTTCTCACACCGCGCAAACGCACCACCTTCGGCGTGGTGGAGATGACGACAGGATGCGGGCGGCGGTGCCGATTCTGTTTACCGGATCTGAATCCGCACATCGACTTTCCCAAGCCAAGAATCATGGAGGCCGTGCGCGCCAATGTGCGCCAAGGCAACAACCAGATCTCACTCGCAACCGAGGATATGTTCATCTGGGGACGGGTACACAGCGACACCCCGTTCTATTTTCCCAACCGCGAAGCCCTCATTGATCTGTTTCGGGATGTGGTGTCCACGCCCGGAGTAGAGCACTATTTGTTAAGCCACTGCACGATGGCACCCGTGGTGGTGGATCCGAAACTTGTCGAGCAGATATCGGAAGTCTTGCTTGACAAGTGCCCTGTCAAACTGCCGACCCTCAGCTCACATCGTGAAGGGCGCATTCTGTCACCGCTGATCGGCATGGAAACAGGTTCCGTAAGAATGGCGAAGCAGATCATGCCGGGCAAATCCGTTCCCTTCCCGATTGAAGAGTGGCCGAGCGTACTCATCCAGGGCTTGACCATCCTCAACCGAAATAACTGGTTTCCCGTGATGACCCTTATGGTGGGAAATCCGGGTGAAACCGATGCGGACTGCATGGCCACGCTCGATCTGCTTTACGAAGCGGAGCGGCGCGGGTTGTTCGCCTTCTTCGTCCCCTCAATCTTCACGCCCTTAGAAGGCACGACTCTGGGTGGAGAGCAAGGTGTGCTGGAGAGCCGTGAACTGAGGCCCCTTCAGTGGCAAATCATGTTGAAATGCTGGAAGATGAGCCTCAGACCGGCTCTGCATAGCTGGTGGGGGCCGATGGCATGGCGGTTTGGTGCGCTCCTGATGTGGTTATGGAAACTGCGCAAAGCCAACGGCCCGAATTTTACCTGGCCGCTACTAATGTTCTCCAGTGCGGTTCCCGAATTCGTAATCGCAAAGATGGGCAAGATCTACACTGGACGGCCGCTCCAGATCAAGAGCCGCAAGGAATTGCTGGCAACGATCAAGCCGCAGCACTGGAAATATCTGCGGGAAGACAATGGGGACCTTCCGGAGCAATGGGACTTGCGGGATTTACCCGAGCAAGCTTCGGCAGCGGCTCGTCCAAAGGCAGGGTGAAGGAACTTCTGGCCTTGTGCTTTGACTCTGGTCGTTTAGGCGTCCCGGTCTGGCCGGTTCGCAGGCGGGCCCCCAAGCTAGCGTAGAGGAAAGATGCCTAGGGTCTTTCTGGTAAATCCGGCTCTCTACACGGTTGGTTATAGCTTTATCACGCCGCGTTGGTTATTCGTACTGGCGCAAGCGACACCCGTTTCGCTTGTAGGTGAACCGATTCTTGTAGATGAGACGATATCGGAATTTAACTCCAAAGCGATCAGACCGGGTGACATTGTTGGCATCGGGATCAGCAGCGGGAACTGCCTGGCCGGCTACAGAGTCCTCCGTGATGCGAAAGCACGCGGCGCAACGGTTATTGTTGGCGGCATTCACGCAACAATTTTTCCCGACGAGCCGCTGGAGATGGGAGCGGACGCGGTCGTAACCGGCAACGGAGACCTTTTGTGGCGCCAGGCTGTGAAAGATGCGCTGGATAACCACTTGCAGAGACACTACCTCGGCGGACGCGTTCCGGGAGAGGAGTTGCTGAACGCTCGCTGGAAGTTGCTTGACACGAACAAATACATGATGGCATCGGTCCAAACGGTTGCTGGATGTCCCGAGAATTGCAGCTTCTGCTCTGTGTGGGTGACTGAGGGGCGGTCTCCGCGGCAGCGACTGAACGAAAAGATTATTGAAGAGGCGAACCAGCTTTACGAAATGGGATTCCGTTACATCGTATTCGCAGACGATAATTTCAGTCCTGCCACGCTCGGACGCATCGCCCGCGAGCCAAGTCCGCAAACGCGGCGACGTCTTGAACAAATCCGCGAAGAGAGATTGAGATTCTTCGACGAATACGATCGTAACGTCCCTAAGAATCTATTCGCCTTCACACAAATGACCGCTGAGGTGATCACGGACGAGGAGTACCTTTCCGCAATGCACGACAAGGCGCGCGTCCGGACGGCGCTTATCGGTGTCGAGTCATTCACGGAGGAGGGACTGCAGACAGCGAACAAACAGTGGAACCCAGTGGGAGAGGCGATGGTCCAAACCATTCAGAAAATTCAGAGCAAAGGGATTCTCGTACTGAGCTCGATTATTTGCGGCCTGGAATCAGACACTCCCCAGAGGCTGCGGACCATGAGCGAGTTCGCCCGCCGATCTGGCTCCATCTTGGCTCAGTTCACGGTTTACGGGCCATATCCCGGTACCAAAGACTACTTTGAACTGATGAGCGACCTGAAGAACCGGGAAAAACCGGGCTATACGCCGAAGCGTGCCATCCAGCTTGTTGAATCACGATATTGGCTGAGTCCCTGCAGAGTAGTCGATCAGTATCGTCATCCGAACATGAGCACTGAGGAGTTGCTGCTGCAGAACCAGCGCTGTTGGGATGAATTTTATTCTTTGCGTGAGATTTTGTGGCGGCTTCGTAACGGGGTGGGACGCTCCTGGCCGCTGGCGGGACGGCTGACTTACATCTTGCTGTCTGTAGTCTTCAAACGGGTTTACAAGGGGCACGGCGTTTCCGCCGATTGTGTGCAAAAGAAGAAAGGTGTTATCACAAAGACCCTGATTAATCTGAGCGCTCGCTTGTACAGTCATTTCTTCCGGCAGAAGAGGGTGGGTCTACGTGTGCCGCTCCGAAAACCGGCGGTGGCGGTTCCCGCGCACGGAGGCGGAGAAGCCCATGAGGAAAATGGGAAAAGAATCAGACGAAATGCGTGAAACGGCTCCTTCGGACCGAACCGCGGTTCCCGCCGGATTAGGGCAGTCGCTCGCCGCAGGCCGATATCAGTTACAGCGATTGCTCGGGGAGGGCGGTCAGAAGTTAGTTTATCTGGCTCGCGATTCGCGTCTCGATCGTGAAGTTGTGATCGCGCTGCTGAAAACGGAGAAGTTGGATCCAAAGAGTGTCGCCCGCTTATGGCGGGAAGCCAAGACGCTGGCAAAACTCGGCAGTCACCCGAACATCGTGGCTGTTTTTGACATCGGCGAGGAAGAGGGTCGCCCTTACATTGTCAGCGAATATGTACAAGGGGGATCTGTCGAAGACCTACTCAAGAACGCAAATCAGACGCCTCTTTCCGTGGAACGGGCAGTGCTGCTGTCCCAGCAAGTGTGCCAGGCGCTGCTGTATGCGCACAGCCGTGGGATCGTACACCGCGACTTGAAACCGGGCAACGTGTTGTTGAGCGAGAGCGGCTTGGCAAAATTGTGTGACTTCGGCCTGGCTGTGGGCCTGAATGTCCCCAAGATCACGATCGAAGGTGAGATGGTGGGCACCGTGGCGTACATGTCGCCAGAACAAGCTCTGGGTATCCAGACGGAACCTCGCAGCGATCTGTATTCACTTGGCGCCATGCTATATGAAATGGTGACAGGCCGTCCGCCGTTCTTGGGTGACAATCTGCTTGGCATACTGACCCAGCACATCGACACTACGCCGGTCGCACCGAGCTTTGTTAATTCCGCCATTCCGGCAGCGTTGGAAAACTTGATTCTGCGGCTGCTGGCGAAAGCGCCTGAAGACCGACTCGAGAGTGCGGCCGTGCTGAAAGAGCTCCATTCCATCACGGGAGGTTCCGAAAAACCTGCGCGGGTAACCGGATACAACAGATCCCTGGCGCGGCTGGCTGGCGGGGTATTCGTTGGTCGTGACCAGGAGTTACATCAATTGCGGGCTGCACTGCGGGATGCAATCTCGACTAGAGGACGCCTGCTGTTGCTGGTCGGGGAAGCGGGCAGCGGCAAGACACGGCTGGCGGAACAACTGTCAACTTACGCAAAAATCAATGACGCGCAGGTGTTGATTGGTCGTTGCTACGAGGGGCAGGGCGTACCGGCTTTCTGGCCATGGGTGCAAATGGTGCGTGCCTATATACAAGGCAGGAAGGCACCTCACTTAGACTCTGTGATGGGGCCAGGTGCGGCCGACATCGCACAAATCGTTTCGGAAGTTCGTGAGCGACTCCCGGACCTACCAGTACCGACGTCGCTCGAACCAAGTCAGGCTCGTTTTCGGTTGTTCGACAGCATGACGTCATTTCTGAAGAATGCAGCCAAGTTACGGGCACTTGTTCTGATTCTGGATGACCTGCACTGGAGCGACGCGCCCTCTCTGATGTTGCTGCAATTTCTAGCGCGAGAAATGCAAGAGACGCGTCTGCTGGTGATCGGCACGTACAGGGATACCGAGTTGGGCCGGCACCATCCTCTTGCGCAAACACTGGCAGAACTCGCGCGTCACAGCCTAACTAGCCGGATTAATGTTTTGGGGTTGCCGGAAATCCAGGTGTCGCGGTTTATCGAATTGACAGCGGGAGTCTCCCCTTCCCGAACGCTTGTGGACGCGGTCTACCGCGGAACTGAAGGAAATCCGTTTTTCGTTAATGAAGTTGTAAAGCTCCTGGTAGAGGAGGGCCGCCTCAAGCAGCGGGGGTCGGGAGAGAGCTCCGTCAGAATTCCTTTACCACAAGGAGTACGCGAAGTAATTGGTCGCCGCTTGGACCATCTTTCGGCGGCTTGTAATCGCGCGCTCACCGTTGCCTCGGTGATAGGGCGTGAGTTCGACCTTCAAGTCCTGGAAGCATTGTGCGACGTCTCGAACGACGAACTTGTCGAACTGCTCGACGAGGCAGTTGCTGCCAAGGTGCTCAGCGAAACGGAATCGGTGGGCCATTACAGCTTCGTGCACACCCTGATTAGGGAAACGCTTTACCAGGAGCTGGGTGCCGCGCGTCGCGTTCGCATGCACCGCCGTATTGGTGAGGTCCTAGAAAACCTGTATTGCAAGAATCCCGAGAGGCACTCGGCCGAGCTTGCATATCACTTCGTGCAAGCCGCGGGGGCGGGAGATCTGGATAAGGCGATCAGGTATTCGGTATTGGCAGCCGAACGCGCGAATGCGCTTTTGGCATACGAAGAGTCTGCAGGTCACTACGAGCAGGCCCTGAATACGTTGGCTCTGAGGGCAGGCCCTTCGGAGCAACGCCAGTGCGATCTGCTGATCGGACTGGCAGACGCACAAACCAAAGCCGGCAACGTAGCAAAAGGTTGGGAGACCTTCCAGCACGCAGCGAACATCGCGCGGAAGCTCGGGGCTCCTGAGCAGTTTGCGCGATCGGCGCTCGGGAGTGGATCCTGGGCCATGGGGGTGCGATACGGCACCGTCGATCAAGTACAGATCGCGCTGCTCGAAGAAGCTCTTGATATGCAAGCCGAACCGCAGAGCCCGTTGCGCGCGAAGCTGCTCGCACAACTCGCGTTGGCGTGTTATCACATGCCCGGAGAACGGCGGCTACAGCTCAGCCAGGATGCGCTCGAGATGGCACGTCAAACCGGCAATCCCGAGGCGCAATTGGCGGCGCTTTTCAGCCGCACGATTGCGCTTGAAGGGTACGAAAAAGCCGGCGAGCGGCTTGGGGTTGCTGTACAGATCGTTTCTATCGCTGAGCGGCTGGGAAATAAGGAAATGGCCCTGCGTGGCCATTTTCGCCGGTTGAGGGAACTTCTCGAATTCGGCGACCTTGCGAGCGTTGATGAGGAAATCGAAATCTACGGCCATCTGGCGGATGACCTGCGACAACCTGTCTATCTGTGGTTGAAGCCGTTCTTCAAGTCCTCCCGTGCTCTGCTAGAGGGCCGCTTCGAAGATTGCGAAAGCCTGCTGGAAGAATCGCTAAAGATCGGGCAACGGGCCCAAGATCAGAACGCCGTGCTCTTCTATGCCACGAACATGACTACGCTGCGGCGATTGCAGGGACGATTCGAGGAACTGGCGCCTAAGGTGAAGAGCTTCGTAGAGAGCTACCCGTCGATTGTAGGCTGGCGTGCGACTCTGGCGCAGATCTACACAGAGCTGGACCGGCGCGAGAATGCGCGCTCTGAATTCGAGACCTTGGCGGTACGTGATTTTGCCGACCTACCACGGGATGGCGCCTGGGTAGTGAGCATGTGCTTGCTCGCTCAAGTTTGTGCCTATCTAAATGACAGTTATCGCGCGGCGGCGCTGTATCAAATCCTGCTTCCATTCGCGGGACGTAACATCGTAATTGGCAGTGCAGCCGCCTTCTACGGGCCGGTGTCTCGCCACTTGGGACTGCTGGCGGCGACGATGTCGCGGTGGGATGACGCGGCGCATCACTTCGAGGGATGCTTGGCATCGTGCGAGAGCATGGGAGCGCGTCCGTTCGAAGCCTACGTTCGGTATGAGTATGGTGCAATGCTCTTAGCTCGCGGACGCGAACAGGACTCTGCGAGAGCTAACCAGATGTTCAACACGGCACGAGCCATCGGCCGCGAACTTGGCATGGCCAAGATCGTCGCGGACATAGAGCCGCTCGCGTTTTAAGCAACTTCAGAGTTCGGAAATTAGAACCTTCGTCCTTTCTTAATTAAGAGGCTCCTTCGACTGGACACCGGACCTCGAACGCTCGGGAATAGATTGCGCAATTCCTGCCATAAGTTTTCTCCGCAATCTTTCGTGAGTAGCGAAGCACTGGTTGTATACGTCGATGGAGCCATTAATGACCACGTCACCCGGAGATTGGCCCAGGCCCACCACCGCGGTGTAATAGCCGATTTGAAAATTGAGCGGTGTGGCGCTCGATCCGTACGTGCCGGGCTCGAACAGCAACGCATAGCGCTGCGTTCCGAACTGGTTGGAGACCTGTTGATTTGCTATCGCATCGACCGTCGCCTGGATCTCGCTCTGCGACATGCCGGGATTGAAGATGTAAACGTTCGGGCCGAAGTTGGGTTGGCTGGCGGCGGGATTAGTTTGCGCTACCGCTGAAACGGCGATTGCGGGCTACGAAGACAAGTGCAAGGCTCACGAATTTGCGCATGTGCGTTCTCCCATTCATTGTTTGTTACCAGAAAATCGGCAGACCGGACGTCAGGCTGCCTGAGTGCAGCCCTGGCTACCATCCGATCCCCGAGAGTGAGATTCTGCACTTTAGCGGGCGCTCCTAATTAGGGGATGACCACCCCCTGGATCACGACCGGGCTGTGCAGAGTGTAGTCAAGTTCGTTGGATTGCAATACGCCCGCGGGCGTGAGCACGTCCATCGCTTTCGGTACGGTATTGGGGTCCACGGTGCAGTGAGGATCGCTGCTAGGCGCAGCACAAACCCCGAACTGGAAGGGCTGTGGCGTGCTTGCAAAGCTACGTGCCTGATCAGGCGAAAAGCCATCCTGGCCCGTCAGCACCACGGTAAATCCCCAGCCTGAGCCAGGTGTTCCCAGGGTTGAAGTGGGCACACTGAAGGTGATAAAGCGGGAGATCGCGTTGGCACTGATGCTCACCGTGCCCAATGTGGTGCCTTGAGCGTTGATGTAGCGCTGCCCGAAGCCCTGTACTTCGAGCAGTCGGCTCCAAGCCGATCCTGCTGCGATCTGATAGTTACGCTGCTGGAACGACGCCGCCGTCGAGGTGTCGGTTGCGGCTGCGTTGGGATCGTGGACATACACGTCCACCAGTTGGGCTCCCAGGGGGCTGCCGAAGGTGGGCGACAGATCTTGCGTTTGCAGCTTAAAGGTTACGGTGGAACCGTCGAGGCTGAGAATCACTCTGAACTCCGTAATATCGAAAGCTCCGGCGTGGAAATCAGCGGCGGTGGGGTAGGCATAGTTGCCCGGACCATTGTCGTCTCCGGTGGGATCTGTAACGTCCAGCAGGACCGTGCCGGGGGTGAAGTCAAACACAATCGTCCGCTGATCGGCGGCGGTGGCGCCGACAGGGCTGACAGCCACAGTGTTCAACACCGTCGTGCCGCCGCTCACGGGGACGGTTACGCTGAAGTTGCCGGACGCGTCAGCCATAGTACTCGTGGTCGTGGTCTGGCTGTTCTGATCCGTATTCGTGGCTTCCACGTATATGGCGTTGCCAGGCACGGACGTGCCGCTCACGGTGACTGGTGAGCCAGTCACCGCCGAGAGATTCGCCGGCGCGGTGACGGTCAGAGTGGTCGCGGCCACGGTGTGCGTCACATAGCGGTTGTAAGTATTGGCGGGGCGATCGAGGATGCTGTTGCCAGCAATGTCCTGCATCAAGCGCACGTATTGACCCGCAGACCACATAAGCGGGGCCGAAGACCCGGCAGCATGCCCATTCAGGAAGCCGATGGAGGCCATAGTCGGGTCGGTGCCGAAGGGCGAAGCCGCAAGGTTGGGCAGTTCCCAGTCCTGCTCAGGAATCAGGCCGACGCCGGCACCGAAGTTGCTCATCGCAGTCAGCAGATTTACGGCTGTGGCGGAGTCGCCGCTGGCGAGCGCATACTCGGCGCGTTCGCCGCTCAGCACCGGCCAGACATGCCCGGTTCCCTGGCCGGTGGGCGCCCAGGGATGCCCGTTGGATGCCGCGTCACCGTAGCCGTCCCCGTTATAGCGATGCCAGCCCAAACCGCTGGACGTGTTCGAAGAAATCGTCGCATCGACCACCGGAAGCGAGGCGACAACCGTGGGATCATTCGCGGCTATCAGGCCAAGGCGCACCAGTTCCAGGAAGCCCTGATCGATCACAGTGCGCTGGTCGAGCGTGGGCCCGCCATTGCCCAAATTGTAGGAGATGGCAGCGTTGGGGTCACCGGTTTTGGAGAGACGAATGAAGTAAGGATGAGAAGCGAGCGGACCGGTTGTGGTCACGGTCCAACTTTCCAGCGAACGTTGCCACTGGTCGGCGACGCCGCGCCAGATGGCGGCGCTCACCGAGTCGTGGTTGACGTCGGCGATGTCGGCGGCGGCGATCAACCCGGCGATCTCTGCTGCCAGGGTGGAGGGCGAGTATCCTCCCTGCTCCTCCCACCGCTCGACTCCGAACGACGGGCCATGGCTGGCGACGAAATTGGCAGCCGGCTTGACATGGTTCTGGTACAAATCGGAATCGGTCATTCCCATCTGGTTGGCCATAATGATGGGATAGCTGCACTCATCAAGCTGAGTGCCGAACGAGTCAGGTGCCGCTTTGCCATTGGCCAGGCTGTTGCGCGGCATGGAACCGTCGGGGAGTTGCTGATTGTAGAACAGGAAGTGGACAGCGTCGCTGGCGGTCTGGGTATCGCCATCGGCCATCAGGCCGGTCCACTCCTCGTAGAGGTCGCGCGCAAATACCTCGCGATAGGAACCGAAGTAGGTGTTGTTGGGATCGCCGGCCGAAACCGCCTGCCCCCAAGGGGAAGCTGGGCCAGCCTGCAGGGCGCCGGGAAAGGTCTTGTCCTCACCTGCCTTGAGCAGGTTGGCGCTCAAGTAGTACTCATTGACCAGCGCATGCCATCGCATTCCGCCGACCCCGCTCATCTGAAGAGGAGGAGGTTTGAGTTGGGCGTCATAAGCATGCCAGGTGGCCTCATAGGCCTTGCGCAAACTGTTGAAGGAGGTAGCCAGCGTGGACTCGGCCGCACCCAAGGCGCCGACTGGGATGTTGCCAAAGCCCAGGGCCAGCATGAAATTGCCGCCTCTGGAGATGTCAACTTGCGCTCCCTGAACAAGGTTACCGTTGACGGCATCGGTGTACAGCGTGGAGATGGCATGAGCCGAGTCGAGTTGAACCAGCGGATCGCTTCCTTGACCCACAAATCCGTTGGTCACTTGCAGGAAGAATGGAGTGGCATCGAGCCCACTGTAGACGGGCGTGGCATAGGTGCGGTTGATCGCGTTGGTGGCCGTGACTGGGTCGGAAGCAATCAGTATGTTGTGTCCGGCGGAGGTATCCACCGTCCCAGAGTCGCCGCCGCCGTTGCCGCTGCCACCTCCGCCGTTCCCATTTATGCTGGGGTTATAGATCACGTAGAGCTTGTACGAGGAAAGATCTCCCCCCAGGGGCTGGAATTTCACGTTCATCACGATCGTGTTCTGGGCAGGGTCGGTGAGGTAATCGGTAATAATGCGATACTTGCCGCTCTTGGCGGTAGCAGTGATGCGGCATTCCAGGGCTTGGGAATCGAGCGCCTGGACCGTGTAGGTGGTGTCACGCGTCTGAAGATCGGTGAAGGTGCTGCCATCGGTGACGACGTATTGCAGAGTTTCGACGTTCGTGTTGTCGTTGGTGGGATAGTAAACGTCGCTAAGCACGCCGTTGGCTACTGTGAACCACACTATGGAAGAAGTGTTCTCAGCCGTGCCCAAGCAGTCCTTACGCGCCAAGTCAAAGTGGGATAGAGCCCCGGGACCGTCCGGGGCAGTGCTGGCACTGAGCACTTGAGAACTCGCCACGAAGAGGCTCGCGACCAACAGCAGGTGTACGCAAGTTCGCTGGGTAACCGATCCTTTTTTCATATTCCCACTCCTCTTCAACCAAAAATGCTGAGGCCCCACTACGCTCCGCCCGAGAACGCCACCCGCTAGATTCGCGGAGCATACGACCAAGGCAAACTGACTGTCAAGTTGCAGGGTTCTTGCATGTAGGGTTCTTGCATCCAAGGGTCGATTTTCGCCGCGATCCGGAGGGAAGAGTTGAAGATGCCAGCGGCTTTGCTTCTCTGCTGATGCGTGCTCGTTCAACTTTGATGTCTGTACGAGATGCAGAGCAACGGATGCAAGCTAGAGACAGCCCTCCGTACAGTGCAATCCGTTCTCGAAGCATCGGGGACGATTATTAACATGCGCAAAGCGCTTGTCGACTCGGAAGACATGGCGCGAAGGCTCAAGTTCGTTTCGTCCCCCACAATCCGGGTCAATGGGAGGGATATGCACTGGAGCTTCACGAGACTCCTTGCGACTCATGCACAGAAGCGTACGGGTGCAATGGGAGTGTGAAGTGCCGGGTATGGTTGCACAACGGCAAGGAATACTAATGAAGCCCGGGTGCCGCTGATCGTGAATGCGCTCTTGAAAGAGATTTACGGCACTCAAGATCGCGCCCACCCGGTCGCTCTTTAAAAGTTCGTGCTGCCGGATAATCTCAAGCGATTTTTTGCAGCAAAAGAGAAGAAGGGGACATCCTGTTGTTCCGATGAAGAGAAAGCAACCTGCTGCACGTCTGC
>Ga0210401_10004886_pt1 | contig 13881 bp, 23 predicted proteins | sample IncBWH32MmetaG_FD_150866 | JGI IMG/M metagenome (GOLD analysis project Ga0210401, IMG submission 150866) | Forest soil microbial communities from Barre Woods Harvard Forest LTER site, Petersham, Massachusetts, United States - Inc-BW-H-32-M | ecosystem: Environmental > Terrestrial > Soil >... | reverse complement strand
CCGAAACAACGAAAACTTCGCATCACCAAGACAAGCAGCAGCAACATAAACACCATTGGTGGCGCTAAGCGCAGAAGGAGCCGTCTGGCACTTCTTTCCTGCCAGACGGTCCTGAAAGCAAGTTAGGCATGCGCGCGGGTCATGCCATGGACGCTTGAGGGGTTTTGTCATCAGAACCTGAAGGCGTTTTCTCTACGTCCGGTCGGGCCCTTGCGGCACACGCCCGGAGGGTCGGCCTTGGCGCGGTACCGTATAACACGGTCAGTTATTGGGCCGCTTCCTTGCGCCAACGTTGAAGGCACTGACGGGCTCGGTTCAGTCCGACAGGTCGTCGCCTGCATCATCATCGCCAGAATCGTCATCGTCGCCTCTGAGGATGTCGAGCGCGCTGGCGACCCCTTCCGTAGACCCTCACGGCTCGCTTCCGGTGTAGCCTGCTCGCCGCTCTCTGACTGCTGTATGTCGGGATCGACGGTGTCTTTTTCGACAGGATTGTGAGTGACGAACCCACACGTTGGAACTGATCCGAACTAGCTAAGGTAGCTAGGGTGTAGCCTAGTGAACGCAGGGGGCTGGTCTCCGGATGGAACGCGCATAAAACAGGTTGCTCACCGTGTATTGCCATGCGCTCTCAACCGTAGCGATGCCAATGTCCCCATCGGTCGTAATAGCCCCCGCGATACGGATGGCCGTAACCTCGATACGGATGCCAGGCACCATTTCGATAGTAAAACCCCTTGGGGTAATATCTCGAATGGTAAGAGTATGCTTTTGCTTGGGAAGCCGAACGCTTCTTGCACAATCGAGATACCAGCGTCGCTACGCTCCGATGGTGTTCGGGTTCATCCCGGAATCCCGTTCGGATTCCTTTCGGAATTAGCGTTCAGCTTCACCGGAATCCCCAGCCAACCGTGAAATTCGTTTTTTTGCGCTGCAACTTCGGACGCAGAAGTCAGGCCGATGGAACCAGTCGGAAAGCGATAGACAACCAACTCCTCACCCTCAACGGCGAGACGAGTTCGTAAACCGGCGAGCGAATAATCACACATAGGTTGACTCCTTAGACTACGAGGTAAACATATCCAGCCGACAAAAACAATCTCCTCACCGAACCCCATCAAAACGCATGCCGAACTATGTCACGCCACCAGGCACGCATCACGCGGTCGAAAACAGGATTGCCTGAGTGCGGCGATAAAATGAAGGTAGCAGGAGGAAAGATTCATGCCTCGGCACACGCACCAATACACGATAGCGGACGATGAGGCCGTGCAAGTGATGCTCGATAAGCTTCTCAGTTCTGGTCCTCATCAGCAGCGTCGTGAGAGACTACTCAAAGCGCTTGAGGAGGCGTCGCGGCGATACTACAGCACCACGGTCAAAGAGCGCAAGGCATTTTTTCACGGACTGCTGACGGGCTACGCAGTCGCCCTAAAGCTGTGGTAACTAGACCCCAAGACGCTCGTTTTCTGCTTCTCCAAAAAACCGAGTGGGTTTCTCCCGCCGGATGCTGATGAATGCCCGCGCCGGAACCCGCCAGACAGCGTCGCAAGAACCGGAGCGGCTGGCCCGTCGTGCGAGAAACTAGGATTATGGCCGCGTTGATGGTTTCTGAAACCGAGTTAGTCCGGTTGCGTGTTGGGATTGGAGGTCTTCTTGAATATCACCCGGCGGCAGCAAATGAAAACACCCGTGAATGCCAAGACGGCTGGCGCCAGCCCTAAAATACTCCAGAGGACCTCGGTCAACCAGCTGAACCTACCGAAGTGGAGTTCCGACAGCCAAAACAGGCCCTGATCGGTAAAATAGTCAGCACGATCGACCAGGAAGAAAGCATTAAAAGGTTGTGGGAAAGAAAAATAGATCCCGGAAATTCCCCACACCAGAAGAAAGCAAAAACACCAAAATCCGAGTGCGCTGTGCAGGTCCCAGGAGATCCGCGCAAAGTGCGCTCTCCAGTTGACGGTTAGACTGCGACGCCAATTCTTCACTCCCGGCCACCATATGATAACTCCCGTCAGACAAAGAGACGTAAGACAGATTGCGCCAATGCCGTTCACCAGGCGGCCGGTCGGTCCGAATAGCAGGTTCGCGTGAAGGTTCACGATCCACTCGATGGGGAACCGCGTACTCGATAGCTCGTTGCGGTAAACAATGACGCTGCCGGATATGCTCATCAAGAAAATATACGCGGCGGCTCCTGCCCCCACCCACAGGTGAATCTGGAACAAGACATCGCGGACCGATGACTTCTCGGGGTGTTGTAGCCATTGTTGCCAAGCGGTCATTTTTCGCTTCCGTTCAATTGCAGTATAGACGCACGCGTCCGGAAGACTGTAATTTATCCTCAGAGCTGGCGGCGGCACTGGTCAGTCGGTCACGAGTTGGGCTTCGGTCACTCGGAGACCAACCGCGAGTGAATGTCCTTGATCATTGCGCATTCGCCAGTAAAACATTTGGCTGCGTAATGCCCAATCCACGCGGCATCGGGCGAACTAGGACTCATGGACAGGATGCGTCAAAACCTCGACGGCGTGACCTGAACTTCCGCGTGGTCAATATCGTCGTCAATCAAAACTTCGGGCGCTCCTGCCTCTTCCTGCGAACCGGTTTCAGCGATAATAGGTTGTTTTTTTGGCTCTGGTGCAAACGCGAGCGTGCGGGCGATGATGAAGAGATCCAACGAATCGTCCCGATCGAAGATGTGTTTAAAGGTCGGCACTTCGACCGACAGATCATCGTTTTGTGCGTGAGCTGGTACAGGAGCTTCAAACTGAGCTTGCGGCATCTGGTGAGCATGATGGCGGATCGGGGGATCTCGGTGACCCATAGAACGATCCTGCGGGGTGCAGCACTACCTTCCTGAATTCGAAAAGCGGTGGCGGCACTACGTTCGGCCCGTCGGCGGATCGTGGAGGATGGACGAGACTTATATTAAGGTTCACGGACAATGGGTGTACCCGTATCGCGTCGTCGACAAAGCGGGTCAGACGGTCGATTTCTTTCTCAGCCGGAACCGGGACGTGAACACCGCCAAATCGTTTCTGCGCAGCGCAATGAAGCACACTCGCGTGCCAACGAAGATCACGTTGGACGCCTATGCAGCCTCGCACCGGGCAGTGCGAGAGATGAAGGAAGACGGCGAACGTCCATGTCGCGTCAAGATTCGATTCAGCCAGTGCTTGAACAATCTGGTGGAGCAGGACCATCGGAGAGTAAAGCAACGAATCCGGCCCATGCTGGGGTTCAAGCGATTCGATAACGCGGTAGTAACGATTTCTGGAATCGAGCTAGCAGAGAAGATTAAGAAGGGACAGTTCAAGACGGGCAAGCTCGGAGGGTGCAATGCGACGATGACGGAACTGTGGAACGCTGCACTCGCAGCTTGAGCCCCCAATTCGCGATCGTAAACATGGCGGAGCTTACCCATCTCTCCGTCGGCTTGAGTTTGCACCAGAGCCGATATTAACAATAAGAGGGATCAGGCTTTCTTGGTCCACGAATGTACACACGCCTTCTTCGACATAAAGAATCTGGGGCAGCATCTGAAGAGTTCTGACGAAGCAGCCGCTTACCTCGCGGAAGCCATCTTGCTGGAAGCGGGTAGCCGGCCGCCGCTTGGAACGGAGCGTGTCCGCCAGGTAAGTCATCCCATCGCGAAAAAGGTCATTAAGGGCCAATACTGGATTAGCGATGCGGATTTCAAGGCCTTGAGCGCAGCCTGGGCGAGAAGTGAGGGGGCTGATCCTAAGACGATGTTTAATTCAAACGGGCTGAATACATTGCCCAGGACCGCGCGGCCTCTAATCGAGCTATTCAAATGATGTGATGGGAACGATGCGCAGCACACGATCACTAACGGCTCCCTCACTGACAATTTCGTCACTTTGAAGGTACGAAACGATGCGCTCCATGAGCGATGGCTCGTGAGGGACGGCACCACCAGGTTGCCAATCATATGCTGCAGTGTATAGTAAAGGCCCATCCATGCCACTAGTGCGGCCAATAGAATTTTCGGTGTTGAGCTTTTGCTTCGAGCTGCGACGTGGGCTATCCTTGGGCCGGCTCCGATATACCTTAAGAACAGAACGCTGAGGCAAAGGCCTGCAGTTAACAGCCCAAACCGGCTGCCGAGGTCGCTGGTTTTTTTTCCTTGACTGATCTACCTGGGATGGTTTCGTCTTTTCGGGATGGGCCGGCGGACCGGGCGCGCTGCTCAATTGAGTCCAATCCAAACCTGATCGTTTGCCGAGGCCAGCGAAGGTGACAGGACAAACGGAATCGACGAACCCAATTGACAGCGGTTGGGCCCAGCCTTGGCGAGCAGGAATCCGCACAGTAGGGCGTCATCAAGTGACCGAGTGCTTTGAGCCTTCCGGGCTCGTACCTGGCTTCGCAATTGGACTAAGCCGCACCTATCGGCTGCGTTGAGGCGACTCTCGATTCAGCGCATGTTCAAACTTTCGCGCGACCGCCGGAGTTTTGAAGTCGCCAGTAAGAATTTCACGATTCATTGCGTCGCGGCCGTAGAGTTCTTTGTTGGTGTCGCCATCCGGGCGAAGCGTCGTGCCTGACAGCGAGATGCCTGCGAACAGTCCGTGCGAGCGGGAATACGACAGCATTTCCGCTTGCAACTCCGCGTCCGTCTGAGCGGTCAAGGAGCGACCAATCGGGCCTGCCGCCACGGATGCATCTCCGCCGAGCTTAAACTTATCGGATAACAAGTGCTTCATTCCGCCATCGTTCATCACCAGCAACACAACATCGGTGTCCGACACGCCAATCTGAAATCCAAAACTACCGCCTTCCGACCGCATCGCGGCCGGGGAGCTCCAGCCCGAGCCGCCGTGCCGGCGGCAGACGGCAAACCCGCGGCCTTCCTCCGCGCCGACGATGAATCCGGCCTTTTTCATGCCCGGAATGACAACGACGCAGCGCGCCTTATCGATCAGATCGTGGGGGATACCGTGATCGGAAGCCCTCATCATGTCGGTCAGCGTGTCGGCCGAAGCGTCCAGCCTGTCGTCGACCTTGATTGCTCTTTCCGCCGCGAAAGCGGCAGTACTAAGGGAACCGGCAATTGCCAGAACCCGTACACGATGTTTTAAAGTCATTCCCATAACAGGTCGTCCCTTCGTCTTTCATTTACAAGATTTCGAGTGGTCACCATAGCAGCGAACTTCCGCTGACACGGGCCCACAGCCACATCGGCAAAAGCACGCCCATGACCATTTTAAGCAACCGCGGCCCGAATTGCGCCTCTCAAGCAGTCGCCCGGGTCGGACGTGCAAACCAGGAGTTGGTTTCTGTTGGAACGCCCGGGCCGACCTAAGCTCGCGGGTGAATTGGCGCAAACAGTTGGTTTTATGATTTTGGCAACACCAGCACAGCAAACTGATTGCTCGCAAACCGTGTTGAGCTGACACAAAGACAAGTCTTCTCTTTGGAATTTTGATTGTTTGAGCGACACATGACCAAAATGCGCTCATTGGCAAATTTAACTTCGGAACATCCCACACATGGAGTGCCTGGACGTCAGTACCCAGTACACATCAAAGAGGTCGTACCGGTTGCTGATCCAATAACACAGCCATTTCAGGTTCGCTTTGAGATGAAGCCCCCGTTCGGCGTCACAGTCGTTCCAGGTATGACAGCCAGCGTTAGTGTGAAATACGAGACCAGTCTTGGGAGCGACGGCACGCCCGTGACCATTTCCTCGCCTTGCATTCCGGACCCACGCCAAAGGTGATCGGCGACTATTTCGATTTGGGCGGACTTCTTTCTTCAGCTCGCTAATGAAACCCAAGCGATTGCCACCCATGCGACTCTGCTGAAGGAGTGGGCAGGGCGCTTATGGCCACCCTGGACCCGCGAAATGCCGCCAAGGCTGTTCGTACATGACAGGTGCCTCTTCTATTAATTCTGTTTATGGCACGGTGGCCGACGATACATTCCTTATCCCGCCACATGTTTTCGCAATCAGACTGTTACTGGAGATACCTTGCTATCGGCAAAAACTGACAGTCATTTGCTCGCGGGCACGCAACGGCGCAGCTCGTCGAAGAAGTTTTCGAAAAACACAACTTCGTGCTCGGCATTCAGTGCCTCTGGCAATTTCACGGGCGTCAGTACGGCCACGTGCTTGCCATCCGGGGACAGATCGCAATCAAATCCACCAAGCTTCTCGATCCAAACCCGCGGCTTTTCCGCGACGAACGAGTCGCCCTTCGCCGAGTAGCTCACCGCCATGAGCTGGCCAGGCTGTACGCCCGTCTGGTAGATCAGCTCATGGCCGTTCCGCGACCACTGCGGGTAGGTCCCGCCGCTGTTCGAGATCTGCCATTTACCGTCCTGTCCCGAGGCGGGCGGCGGAAAGGCCCGCACACACACTTCGTCCTTCCCCGACTCGTTCGAATGATAGGCCAGCCACAGTCCGTCGGGAGAGAAGGCCGCACCATCGTCGTTGAACTGGCTCTTCAGGAACTGCTCGGGCTTCCTTTGTTCCCTCACCTCCGCTGTGACTCCTCTGATGTGTCGACAAGCCGCCGCAATCATGTGAAGCCCTCCAAAAAAAAACTTTCCAAGAGGAACCGCATCATCCGAACTGTGGACTAGTCGCGGGATCTTGGAGAACTCGGATGAGTGCATTGCCGGCGATATTGGTTTTCTTATGCTTGGCGAATGTCGCGCCCGACCTTCAGATCCTGTACTGTCAGGCGGCTAAGGCGTGGGCGCCATACCGGGCAGACATTCGAGGAGTGAAGTGGTGCGATCCCGAGGAATGCTTAGGGATGGGCGGTGGTATGTTTCACTACAATTCTCGCGTCATTGCCATTGATCCAGACTGGCCATTCAAGGGAAATGAGCTGCTCCTAACCCTTGAGCACGAGTATGGCCACGCACTGGGGTTGCAACATAATTGGGCGGACTCGATCATGAAGCCAGGATGGGACCAGCCGTTTGCGCAGGGACCCACGGAAGATGATTTTAAGGAGCTGGGAAGAATGCATGGCACCCAAGGGCGCTGACTTGGATCGGGCGAGTAGTTGAACCCGCCATGGCGAATACATTTCAGGGCCACTTCCCGGACACCAACACCGGCGAAGACGGATACACGGCCACCGCTCCAGTAGGCTCGTTCCCTGCCAACGGATTTGGTCTGTTCGATATGGCAGGCAATGTGTGGGAGTGGACTTCGGACCGGTACCGTGCCGACTATTATCAGACCTTGGCAGCGAGCGGGAAAGTTGCCGTAAATCCTCCTGGGCCCTCCGAGAGTTTCGACCCGAATGAACCGGGCGTGTGGAAGCGCGTTCACCGCGGAGGATCATTTCTTTGCACCGACCAATACTGCGCACGCTACATCGCAGGCGGACGCGGAAAGGGAGAGCTCGACACTGGAACGAATCACCTCGGTTTTCGCTGCGTGCGCGATCCTTCGCCCAAACCGGAAACATCTGTCGAAGCGCTCGTGACCACGCAATCTAGCATCTTGCTCAAGAGATAATCGAATGGGTAGTCTCGATCTCTTGCAACGCCAAAAAAAAGCTCTGAAATAACCCAGGAGCATCTATAAAACTGCGGTGGTGGACGCCGAACTGGAGGAGCCAAATGATCCTGAAAGACACCAAGCAAGTCCTGGCGGTGGGGCTGAGCCTAGTTTTAATCACGACCTCATCGTACGGATATCGAAACCCGGAGTCAGTTTCGGAGACCGGAGGTGGCGCTACAGATGGTGCACCGATGAGCGCGAGCGAACTGGATGCATTGGTGGCTCCAATCGCGTTGTACCCGGACGCGCTCGTTGCTCAGATACTGGCCGCCGCTACATTTCCAGATCAGGTCGCGATTGCCGATTACTGGTTCCAAGAAAACCAGACCCTGACGGGAAGATCGCTCGTGCAGGCCGTCGACAAACAATCGTGGAGTTCGAGCGTGAAGGCTCTTACCGAATTTCCGTCGGTCCTCGACAATCTAGCGAAGAATCTCACTTGGACGTCCTCCCTAGGGGAGGCTTATCACAACCAGCCGTCGGGGGTAATGGCGGCCATTCAAACGTTGCGTGCCAAAGCGAAGGCTGCGGGCAATCTCAATTCGAGTCCCGAAATCTCGGTCGTACAACAAACGCCACAGACGATCGTCATCCAACCCGCGAACCCTCAGATCGTCTATGTCCCTGAATATAATCCGGCAGTGATTTACGGCACACCCTACGTAACGCCGGGATACACCGCGGCAGATGTGGCGGCGGCCGGCGTGATCGGGTTCGGCGCCGGTATCGCCGTTGGTGCGCTGGCGGGCGGCGGCGGATGGGGGTGGAATTCCTGGAATTGTGACTGGCACGGTGGCGCGGTTGTCTACGACCACAACAGCTTTTACGGAAATACCGCATGGCACGGCGGCTACTACAACGGTGGATATCATGATAGCTACGGCTACCACAACGCCTACAACAGAACCACAGTCAATAACTTCGCGGGGAGCAGGAACCGGGTAAACAACTTCAATCGGGACGACGGGAACTTCAATGCTAATCGCTCGAACTCCTGGGCCCACGATGACAGTGCATTCGGAAGATCGAACGCCTTCAGTGGCTTGGGTGATCGCTTCGGTGGCCTCGGTGGGTGGTCATCGAGGGCCGACAGTTTCCGTGGCTGGGGGAGCATGCGCGCCGGCGGTTTCGGTGGAGGCCGATTCGGCGGTGGCGGCTTCGGCGGTGGAGGTTTCGGCGGATTCCACGGTGGGTTTCGACGTTAAGGGAGCCGCTATGAGAAGGATACTTATGTCGCACTTAGCTTCGAAACACAAGACCCTGATCTTTACGCTACTTCTCTCATTGGCCTCGTGCAACAAGCCGGTGGAACACTCCAAGCCAGTCGAGCGCTCCAAGCCGGCCGCGGAAGAAATGATTCCAAAGACATTCGCATCGCCTTCTGAGGCTGGCGCTGCGTTCCTGGCAGCGGCCAAGTCCGGCGATCGAGCTGCTTTGCTGGAGATCTTCGGCCCAGGTGGAGAGGAAATCCTGTTCACAGGAGATGCGGTGCGGGACAAGGCCAGTCTCGCGGATTTCGTCACCGCCTACACGCGAATGAATCGCTGGGGAAAGATCAAAGCGGGCGGCCAGACACTCTACCTTGGGCCGGACAATTATGCATTCCCGGTTCCTTTAGACCAGAATCCCTCGGGTCAATGGTATTTCGATACTGCGGCCGGCAAGGATGAGATATTGGCACGCAGGATCGGCAAGAACGAGTTGACCGCGATCGCGGCCTGCGAGGCCGCCGCCGGCTCGCAAAAGCAATACTTCAGCCAAGCACACGATGGGGAGACAGTCAAGCAGTATGCGCAGAAGTTCGTTAGTGACCCGGGCAAGCAGAACGGTCTGTATTGGCCTGCTACGGAAGGTCGGCCGAGCCCGCTCGACGAGCTTGGCGACTTCGAGAAAGTCATGGCTGCCAACGCCGGCGATCAGCCCCCACTTTTCAACGGCTATTCCTATCGGATCCTCACCAAACCCGGGCGCTTCGCCATCCTGGCCTACCCCGGTGTATACAGGAACTCAGGAATCATGACGTTCATCATTGGCAAGGATGGCGTGGTCTACCAAAAAGACCTGGGCGAAAAGACCGGAGACGTGGCCCTGGCCATGACGGAATTCAATTTCGCCGACGGCTGGAGTCCGGCCGTGTCGCACTCTGGCAACGCATTGCGTGCTCAGCGGTAACGAAAACTTCGTTAACACGTTCTTTCGACTCGACCTGTCGTGCGTCGGACAGCGCCAAGGCCAAATCAGGTTGCGGGACCTGCCCTCTCGATGGTCTGTATTGGATTGGATGTGCTCCTGCCGGGGATTGTGGGGAATCATCAGAACGTCTCTCGGATCTTGAGCTGCTCGCCGAAATGCCGGGGGCTCGCAACCGAATCTAGGCGCTCTCTCAATCGCTATCCTTGGCTCTCCGACAATCGTAGCGGTCCTTTCCGGGTACTGGGGACGATGAATTTTGAATGAAAAACGCAGCCTAGCCCGTGCAACTTACCCCTCAACGTAAAACTTGAGGCTGAGGATTTGGATGCCGGCTGAACTGTGAAATATTGCGTCTATTCAGCTAAGGCGCGCATCACACCTGCAACGCATTGGCGATATTCCTGATTTGAGAATCAGGATACTCAGCAAGCGGTCCTCCCGTACGGGCATCTCACGTGGTCAAGTAAATCAACGAATGAAGAGGTATTTCGTTAATATGCGACAGACTGAGTACTTTTGTGCTTTCGCACTGGCGCGTGCGGGATTGATATTGGCGCAAGGAGCTCCGGACGATGAAAAGTTATTGACAACCTTTCAGAACCCGATAGGCAACCTCATCAGCGTGCCATTCCAGAACAACGTCAATTTCCCGATCGGTCAGTTCAGCCGCGTCCAGGATGTGTTAAACATTCAGCCCGTGATCCCGATCAGCCTTAACGAAGACTGGTTGCTCATCACGCGATGGATCACGCCCGTGGTTTATCAGCCGAATATCTCAGTTCGCACAGGAGGAGCGAATGGACTGGGTGACCTGAACCCAAGTTTCTTCTTGTCCCCAGCTAGGCCGGGCAAGCTAATCTGGGGCATTGGCCCGACCTTCCTGCTCCCGACGGCCACTGACCCCACTCTCGGGCAGGGCAAATGGGGGGCCGGTCCTTCGATCGTTCTGCTGCTCCAGCCGAAGCACTGGACGATTGGCTTCTTGTCCAATAATGTTTGGTCCATCGGCGGCGACCGGCGCCGCCCGCTCGTGAACCAGTTCCTGACTCAGTACTTCATCAACTACAACCTGGACAAAGGTTGGTTCTTGACCTATCCTCACGTCGGACTGGATGGCGCCAGCTCACAACCGCTGGGTCGTCCCCTTCGGCGGTGGTATCGGGAAAATCACTCGGGTCGGCAAGCAGCCCGTGGTCTGGCAGGTCAACCTGTATTACAACCTGATTCGTCCACAGGACATTCCAACCCCCAAATGGCAAGTGTGGCTACAGGTTGCGCTGCTCTACCCAAAAGAAAAGTGACATGAGTACTTCGAGGCGCTACCGAAAACGCCACAGCGAGCAGGGCGATGTCGCCTCCACGTGATGACTGGTAAACGAAGAAAGCCAATGAATATGATCGACAAACTTCCGGCGTTGTTCTAGAAGCAAAGGTGACCGGCAGAACGCGGAAGTTAAGCGTACTATCGCGCCTTTCGGCGTCGCCCCGGCGTTGTGGGTATGAATTTCGCACCTGCTAGAGACGCGCGAAGCACGCGCAGTAGTTGCTCCGGGTTAGGTGCGTCACTGGGTAATGTCCGCGCAGCTTGCCAGTCAGGAGCTGCGGGTCACGAAACGTTTTGAATACGGTGGCAGCGTATACATCATCCCTGGTGTCGCGAGAAGTGCGAAAACTCCGACGAATGAACGCTTGGGAGCCAGCTCCTTCCCCACTCAAACTGAAAGGAAAAGGATGATGATCATTGGAGGTACCTTCAAGTTCACAAATGGCACCATGGCCATTTTTCCTAAAAAGAAAAATCACCGCAGCGTGATTCTCATTCCGGCGAATGCTCGCGTCGCGGTCTTGGGAGAAGACACAAGGAACGACAACTTTATCAACATTCGCTATGACGATCAAATGTTGCTCATGGAGGATCTTCGTTACGGTATCGGCTTAGGATCGGACGCCTCTAGAGATCCTGACTATCACGTGGGAGTTGGGACGTGAAAACAAGACCAGAGGATTCGACGAGGCCGCAAGCAATCTTCAAATTGAGCACTTCCACGATTGCAATTCTGAAGGAGAACGTTCAGCCGTGTGTGGTTAGAATCGACGCCAATGCCCTTGTGACTCTGGTGGATGGGGATACCGAAGGAAACGGATTTGTCAGAGTTCTTTGAGAGGATAAAGTTCTATCGATATTCGCGGTTGACCTGCGTAGCCGTGCAGAACGAGTGTGGGGGCAATCTGTGTAGCGGAGAAACTTCAGTGTCAAAAACATTTACACCCGATTCTTTCTGGTCTGTATCGTTTGTAATCCAGGCTGAAAAGAGAGGCGCGATCGTGGGAAGAATCTTACAGGTTGAAAACCCGCAGCAGGGCTGTACTATCTGAGAATGATCAACGGAGCGCAATCCCCATTCGGGCAAATGCTTTGGTCGTTGTTGTAGGGGGAAACATCGACGAGGACGCTTTCGTCAAGATTCGCTATGAGGGAAAACTTCTCCTCATGCTTGCAGAAGCCTTCGTAGCGATGGAGAATCGTGGAGACAATCAGCGTAGGTCCTTGGAAAATGTCGAGCGTCCTAACAGTGCATCTCAAGGAGCAAGCCGAGCACGACCGAAGATAAAACACCAGGCCCGAGCCAGGTCACCAACAGAGCAATTTGTTCGGATACTGAGCGTGTGGCCGGGAATGTTGCGGACGAAGTGAAGGCGGGAGAACTCGATCATGTGGTGCTGAACGGTGGTATCTCGCGCAGGCCCTCCGCAACAGAAATCATATGCCAGATCCTAAGGGAATGGAAGTATTTAAAAACGCAAAATCTTTCGAACCAGTTGTGCAAGAATGGCATCGACCGAAGCGTGTGGGTTCTGCGCAGTTTGGAAGGAGAAACCATGATTCTAGGAAAATTCACCTTGGCGATGTTTTTATTGACTGCTCCTGCAGTTTGGGCGCAGTTTAATAGAGCGGACATGATGAAGTTGGCGACGGATCGACTCGATACGGCCGCTAAGACCATGAACTTGAGCCCGGATCAAGTAGCTGCGGTCAAACCGCTTCTCCAATCGAAGTGTGTCGATATGGGCCAGGTTAAAGATGTATACATGGCGAGCGACAAGAGCGATGCCTCAAAGAAGAACGCTAAGGAGTCGCTAAAGGCAATTCACGACAAATACAACGCCCAGATCAGCACGATTCTCACTCCGGAACAGGCGAAGGTATGGAAGCGCATGCAGAAGGACTGGAAGGACGACCTCATCGTGCCGAAGTCCTAGCCACGTTCGCCCGCCCAAGGCAGCGTAAACCCGTTTACGAAAAAACACGCCCTTCAAGAGTCGGTAACCCGTCGGCCCTTCCATCGATCACCACAACGGTGTATATTCTCATTACATCCGGTGGGAGTTCTCGTCTCGTGGGGGTGCGGAGTTGGATCATAACCAGGATCACCTCGACTGTGATGAGAACTCTCTCGGCATCAATTCGCCCGATTGCATGACTCCCCGCACTGATTCGAATCGCCCCCAGGTCTCGTTGGGCCCCCGACGATGGGTCCCATCTGTGCACTTTCGCTTGGCTGCGCGGCCCCGCGCGAGCCGGGCTCCTGTCCGTTTCTTCGCGGCTGCGAGCGACGCCTTCTTTGCTCGTGCTGATCGCTCCTCCGCCGTCATCGTCTCAAGGCTGCGCTTGCCGCCGATCTTGCCGCCCTTCCGTCCCAACTGCCGCATCACTTCGGAAATCAGTTACTTGCTGAGCACACACCAGCTTAGACGGTTTAGGTGACCTGCGGATACTAGGTAGAAATAATTTTGAAATAGTTCTTGCACCTAAAACGGTATAGATGTATTTTCAGCGCGGTTCTGATGTTCGATTAGTAAACGGAATCGAACACTAGAGCGAAACGGGACTGCGCCACCTTCAGTCGCCTATCTCGTTCCCTACAGGCTGGAACCTGGCACAGCCCCTAAACACTGAGTTCGTAGGAGCGAACACAATGCCTAACACTGAATCTACCTCATCGGACAAACGCGACGTATACCGCAAGGTAACGGACGCAATTATCAACGCAATAGAACAGGGCGTAGGGAACTGGCGTATGCCGTGGCACACGTCAGGGAAATTAGCTTTCTCACCGGTCAATGTAGCCAGTAAG
>Ga0210401_10004884_pt1 | contig 13885 bp, 14 predicted proteins | sample IncBWH32MmetaG_FD_150866 | JGI IMG/M metagenome (GOLD analysis project Ga0210401, IMG submission 150866) | Forest soil microbial communities from Barre Woods Harvard Forest LTER site, Petersham, Massachusetts, United States - Inc-BW-H-32-M | ecosystem: Environmental > Terrestrial > Soil >... | reverse complement strand
AAGAGCAGAACATCGCGGCGCGTCCAACGACGCAAAAGTTGGGGAGCCACTTCCATCACCTGCGGAGGCTGTTCCAGGAAGAACCTTGCGGGCTTTCGTGGAGACGCCGATTCCGTCGAGGATGTGTTGTCCGACTCTGGCGCTGAGTGTTTGTCTTCCAGGTTCATTGTCGAATGTCCTCCGCTCTCTCCGCTTTCGTCGACCAACCTACAATCATGCTGCGAAGCGTGTCCCATCCATCAGCGAGAACGAGAATCACATGAGGCGCGAGGAAAAGGAGAAAAAACCACATTAACCAGAAGTGCCAAATACGCGCTTTGTCATAACCACCGAAGATCGCCGTCAGCCAATAAAGCTGCATAGGTTTGTGAATCGCCCAGCCTGTGAAGAGCGCTAAGAGCCCGGCGACTAGAACGGAAAAATAAGCGACGCGTTGAAGTGCGTTGTATTTTGTGTGGAAGAGCGGATGCAGCCAGGTGCGGCGTGTCAGTTTGGCAAAGGGGAGGCCCGCGTAGTAGCAAAACATCTTCAGTGCATCGCGCAGGTCGGTCCGCCGGGGCAACAGAGAGCGCCAGCCACCCCCCATCGCCAACCCTATAACGAAGACGACGCCGTTCAGCATGAACACATAAGCACAGAGCCAATGAAGGCGCAGAGCCACGGCGAGCATGCCGGGACCAAGGCTTATGTGGTTGTAGACCCAGTCAGGCGGACTGCTGTAATGATGCAATCCGGGCGCATGGGCGCATATCCAGATACCGACGTCTGCAAGGGGATCGAAATTCCCGGTCAGTGGATCTGGTTTGTGCTTGTAGACCGGAGATGCCCAGTAAATGGACACGCCGCTCAGGATGAGGCCCAGAAGGATTGGCACGTTCAGCCAGTGGCTGCACCGCACCAGCAGGTGGTGCCTGCGAGCTACAAGCACGCCAGCTTGACGCTCCGGCGTGCTTGTAGCGCTCTGCTCCTTATCGAGTTGAGTGGAACATGACACAGGCTTTTCCTCGCTAGTTTCGAGAGGTCATGCTGTTCGCTGGCGCGGGTGCGAAATGCGCGCGCGCATCCGCGATCAGCCATCGACCGTTGAGACGGACGGCCACGTAGTAAAAGCTAACCGGTATCACAGGGATGATCGTCCCATCCGGACCGTTGACATTGTGCAGAGTAAGTAGCGCGTCGACGAACGCGACATCGGGTTTGACGAAGTCGACCTTGTAGTTGGAGAACGCCGCTTGCGTGCTTCCGTTGACAGCTTGCGCCTCGGAACCGAAGTCCTTCACCATGGCGATGTGCCCTTGCAAAAAGTCACCCACCGGGGTCACGAAGGTTGCATTTTTGACGAATAGGGAGGCTCGGAGTTCGGGATTCTTCTCAATGAAAGCCTTAGCAAAGGTATCTCCGAGCGCGCGAACGGCTGCTTCGTCTTGAGTCCCGCCGGCGCTCGCAGTGCCAATTCCGCCGATGACGAGCGCGCATGCGAGAAACGCCAAGCCGAGACGCTGCATCGGGCCCCGGAGCGCTGACTTGGGCTCGTGGGGCACGGAAGCAGGTCGGTACGTTTGTGAGATTTTCATTTCTTTTTCCTTGATTTGCATTTCCTTTCTCCTTTTTATTCCTTTCTCCTTGCTTGTCATCTCTAGCAAACAGAAATCACATTCTTCCTGTTTACAAGCAGACAGCCGCTCACCCTTTTAAGGGTGTGTTTGCAAGGACCTCCACTTTTTCTATCTGCGGAGGAACCGCAAACAATTCGTTGGCCCGCGCCGTCAACGCCTTGGCGATCTCGCCAGTCAAGTGGGCATCGCGGCCCGCTTCATTTGCAAAGGTATCGAAGATGCCGAACTTCCCCGAGCCGAGTTTGATGGCGTACCATTTCAAGGTCGCTTTTTCATCGAGGGCGAGTGGCTGAGTTGACTTTAGAAATGTCTCGGCATCAGCCTCCTTGCCTGAACGTGCTTCGAGCGTGACTAACAATCCGATTGTTTCCATTGAACTACCCTCCTGTGTTGATTACTTCGATTGCGACCGATCGATTGCACACAGACGGCCAATCCGAAACGCATTGAGGGCAAGGCGCTTGGCGTTCTGGATTGTGCTCGTGGGGGCATGCCGAGTGCTGAAAGCTCGGCATTTTGCTGAGACACAGCAGCCGCCTGCACTTTCAACCCACTTCTAGCCAGTAGTTTAGGAATGGCGTTCGAAGTGCACTTACGCTCAATGAATGTGTGAACCGCGATTCAGCAACGATCGAGATTCACAAGGGAGAAAAACCAATGCCGAATAGGCCTTCTGTACTGATTACTGGAGCCTCCGCAGGGATTGGCGCGGTCTACGCCGACCGTTTCGCCAAGCGCGGCCACGATCTGGTTCTCGTGGCGCGAGATCGCGTCCGAATGGAGGCGCTGGCGAACCGCCTTCGCGGGGAAATCGATGTCGAAGTCGATATCTTGCGAGCGGATCTGACTGATGCGCATGACCTCGCTCAGGTGGAAGCCCGGCTCCGCGAGGATCATCGGATCGACATTCTAGTCAACAACGCGGGAACAGCTCCGGCCGGGGGCTTTGTAGACCAGAGTTCGGACGAAATCGCCAGGATCGTCAATCTAAACGCGACGGCGCCAGTGCGTCTCGCCAATGCTGTTGCGGCGCGATTCGCCAAAGCCGGTCACGGAGCCATCATTAACATCTCGTCGGTGCTTGCGTTGGTGCCGGAGTACGGCTCGACCCTGTATGGCGCGACCAAGGCGTTTGCTCTTTTCTTGAGCCAGAGTCTTCACTTCGAACTTGGGCCCAAGGGCGTATACGTTCAGGCCGTGCTGCCGGCCGCAACGCGGACCGAGATATGGAAGCACGCTGGCAAGGACGTGAACAAGGTGCCAGGCGTCATGGAAGTCGGCGAACTGGTGGATGCCGCCCTCGCCGGCTTCGACCGCCGGGAGTCGATCACCATTCCTCCACTTCCGGACGCGACCCAGTGGACTGATTTCGAGGCTGCGCGCAAGGTAATGATCCCAAATTTCAGCCAGGCTCATGCCGCCGAGCGTTATCGCACCGCCGCTTGAACATTCACGTCAGCCTTCCTTGCTTCAAGCGCTCAGGGCCATCAGGCATGTTGAGAATCGAAAAGCATTCCGATGGATGTGTAACCAGGCTGCGGCTGAGCGGCCGGATTCAATCGAGCTCTATCGCCAGCATACGAATGGCAATAAGTGATGGCTGCGCGCATTTAATCTTGGACCTGAGCGACGTTACGCTGGTGGACCTTGAGGTCGTTCTTTTTCTGATTGGCATCGAAGATGAGGGGGCTGAGTTGTCCGAGTGTCCTGCCTATGTACGCGAGTGGATGCTGCGCGAGCGCGCCGAAGGGGCGCGGCCAGCGTCTTCGAATGCCCCCTGATTCAATCATATCAAACCGTACAACCGAGCCGTGGTCTGCTCTGCGCGACGGCGTGCGCTTCGACCTCGGGCGAGGGTATAATTCGGCGAGCCGGAAGACGCCCGGTCCGCACTTGCCGGCTCGCTGGATTCACCGCATGAGTACGATTGAGGGACAAAGCCGGGCTACGCTGAACCTGCGCGCTTTCATCGACGCCGTTCTGGCGATCGCCTGGTCCGCTCTGCCCGATGGCTCTCTGGATTTTGTCAACCAACGTTTTCGAGATTACACCGGACTCTCTTCGGATCAGTTGATCGGATGGGAGTGGAAATCTGTCGTTCATCCGGACGATATCCCCAAACTTCAAAACTGGTGGCAGGATGTCAGGCAATCCGAGCAAGCTGGCACGACGGAAAAGCGCCTTCGCCGGTTCGATGGAGCATATCGCTGGTTCCGAATCGCCGCTGCACCGATTCACGACGAGCAAGCGAACCTTATCCGCTGGTGTGGGATCAATACCGATATCGATGATCTCAAGCGCTCCGAGCAGAACTTCCGCCAAGAGGCGGAGGACCTTCGCACGACCACCGATGCCATTCGCCAGCCCATCATTGTTCTCGGTCCTGGCGGCACGACAATCTACGCGAACCGTGTGGCTCTGGATCTCACCGGGCTCACTTTGGCTGAGGTGAACGACAAGGGCTTCCTCTCTCGAGTTTTCCATCCCGACGACATCGAGCGTTTCCGGGCCGAACGGCAAGAGAAGCTATCGCGCGGAACGCCATTCGAGTTGGAAATGCGCGCGTTGTTGAAGAGCGGGCAGTATCGCTGGCAGCTCGTTCAGTACAACCCGCTGAAAGACCAACGCGGCCAAATCATCCGCTGGTACGTCACGGGAACCGATATCGACGACCGAAAAAGGAGCGAAGAGCGGCTCCGCAACGAGAACCTCGTTTTGCGAGAGGAAATCGATCGCTCTTCAATGTTTGAGGAAATAGTCGGTTCCTGCAAACCCATGCGCGAAGTGCTGAAGCAGATAGAGAAAGTCGCGGCCACTGATTCGACAGTCCTCATTCTGGGCGAAACCGGAACGGGTAAGGAGCTAGTTGCCCGTGCGCTGCATCGGAGATCGAAGCGCGCAACTCGACCCTTCATCCGCGTCAACTGTGCGGCGATTCCGCAGTCGCTGATCGCTTCCGAGCTCTTCGGGCACGAGAAGGGAGCGTTCACCGGCGCGCTGCAACGGCGTGTGGGAAGGTTTGAAGCCGCTGATGGCGGCACGCTTTTCCTAGATGAAATCGGTGATCTCCCAATGGAAACGCAAATCGCGCTCCTCCGGGTATTACAAGAGAAGGAATTTGAGCGGGTGGGGAGTAATCATCTCATCTCAGTAGATGTCCGGCTGATAGCGGCAACAAATCGTGATCTACCGGCCGCCGTCGGGGCAGGATCCTTCCGGCAGGATCTTTTCTATAGGTTGAACGTTTTGCCGATCGTCGTCCCGCCGTTGCGCGAGCGAGCGGAGGATATTCCATTGCTGGTGGAGTACTTCGTCGGGCGGTTCGCCAAAGGAGCCGGCAAAAAGATCCATCATATTGGCAAGGACACACAGGAGCAGTTAAAGGCATACCGTTGGCCCGGCAATATTCGCGAATTGCAGAACGTCGTCGAACGCGCCGTTATCCTGAGCGAAGGTGACATCTTCGCAGTGGATCAGAGCTGGCTAAAGCCCGAATCGAACGATTCTCTGCCCCCCCGCGAAACCCTCTCGGTGTTGGCAAATCGCGAACTGGAGATGATCGAAGCCGCTCTCGCCGAAAGCCATGGCCGGATATCCGGGCCTGCCGGAGCGGCCGCAAAACTCGGGATACCACGGCAGACACTGGAATCGAAGCTTCGGCGCCTGGGAATCGACAAGTACGGACAGAAACGAGCCACCTCTGAATAGCAGCGCGCGGTCTTCTATCTCGACGGTGGGAGTGATCGGAGAGCGCGTCCAGCTTCTGGGTGACTCATGAACCTGAGCCAATTCATTGTTCTCGTTCTGATGGCTTACTTGAGCGTGATGATCCCTCAGACGGTCACGCGGACTTCCGAAAGTCCCCTGAGGAATATGCCTTTCGCGCAGGCTTGCAAGCTTAGCTTTACGGCCATGCCCTTGTGATCATCGAAGTGATGCGACAGGAAATGCTAATGAACCCTGCTGACAAGGAAAATCAACGCTGTTCGAGAAATCGACGTGCCATCTTCGCGGGCTGCTTTCTTGACGGCCAGTGTAGGCGGCAGAACGTCAGGGTTTCTCTTTCAGACGGAGTCGGGCCGACCGCTGACACAGCGCAATGTTCTTCGAGATGGCCTCGGCAAGATTCGCAGAGATATGAAGCTGGAAGGCGGGAAAGCGTTTCATTCTTTCCGTCGTTTCCGAGCTTCACACCTGCGAAAGAACCGCGTGCCGTGGGACCTGCAAAAGCTGTGGCTTGGTCACGCGAACAAAGATGTCACGGACCGTTATGCGGAGCAGTTGAAAGAAGACATTGAGTGGCGCAAGCAGGAACCAGAAAGAGTGGGACTGGGGTTTGAGTTGCCTGCGCTAGAAATTTCAATTGGGTTACTTGGGCTACTAAAACACCAAAAATCGAAGTTGAACAAAGTCGCGTAACTCATTGAGGGATTGAAAATTAAGTTGGCTCCCCGGGCTAGATTCGAACTAGCAACCCTTCGGTTAACAGCCGAATGCTCTGCCGTTGAGCTACCGGGGAACCTCTCCATTCTGTGTTAGTTACGCGGCCTTTTCAAGCCGACGGCTGTATGGGGACAACGGTCATGACGAAGAGGCCGAGGGTCGTGTGGCTCGGAAGTACTCCCATAGTACGGTAAAGCAACTGCCGCTTGCGAACGTATATACATTGGTGTATATACATTTGCGGGAAGCGAATCATGGCCACCGCTCGCGTGTTCAAGTCCGGGAACAGCCAAGCTGTGAGGCTGCCCAAAAAGTTTCGCGTCAAAAGCTCGGAAGTTGAGATTTTCCGGCGTGGCGACGAAATCGTATTACGAGAGAAAGCCGGCGGAATGGTCCGCGTGCTGGATTTGCTGGCCGAGTTGCCAGCGGACATGTTCCCGAAGAAGCGGAAGGATCCGCAGCCTCAGCGTCGCAGAGGTTTATGATGGGCGTCCGCTTTATGCTCGACACCAATATCTGCATCTATTTGCGGCAGAACCGGCCTCCAGAAGTAACTGCGCGATTCCGCCAAATGAGGCATGGCGATGCCGTTTTATCGGTAATTACGTATGGCGAGTTACTTTATGGCGCGGAGCGAAGCCAGCAACGCAGCCATGCGCTGGAATCTCTGGCGCGGCTTGTATCTCTTTTATCCGTGGTTCCTTTGCCCGAGGAAGCGGCAGCGGCCTACGGCGAGATCCGCGCGGCGCTCGAGGCGCGCGGCGACGGGATCGGCGGCAATGATCTCTGGATTGCTGCTCACGCCAAATCCGCGGGGTTCACTCTCGTCACCAACAACGAACGCGATTTCAAGCGTATTCCCGGCCTCAGACTACAGAACTGGGCGCGCCGCCATCCTTGATTTGGTCGCCAAAGTTGACCACCGTTCTGCTTTGCTGGTTTCGGAACTAACAGGCTTCGCCGCCAAGAAGCGATGCAAACCGCTAGCAGGGAAAACGCAAACCGCAGGGCCCTAGCGCCCCGCAACCGAGCACATCACGCGGTAGGTCAGAACCGACCTCGCTTAATCAAGTGGCCTGCGAGGCAAGAAAAACTCCAGCCGAAGGAAAGGTGTTTTTTGTTGACTTCCCCTTTTATAGAAGTTCTAGGCAGACGTTTGAAGCTCCCCTGCGGGAACAGTTTGGGATTGATTCCTTGACGCTCGGATTTCATCGCCTCTCGTCGTCAGGCGTGTTTTCCCAGATCCTCCGTCTCCCGAATGGTCCCCGAATGAAAAGCGATGTGTTTGTATTCTAGAAACTCATCCATCGCAGTCAAACCATTGAGCCTTCCGTTACCGCTCTGCTTGAAGCCGCCCTCTTCGAACTCGTCGTGCACAACCGCCCAGTCGTTAATCCATATCGTGCCCGCATCGACCTCTCGTGCCACGCGCAAAGGCCGGTCGACTTCGCGCGTCCAGATGGAGGCAGACAAGCCATATTTACTGTCGTTGGCGAGTAGCACGGCTTCCGACTCCGTGTCGAAAACCTGCATCGTGAGAACCGGCCCAAACACCTCTTCCTGCACGATTGTCATTTTTGGATCGGTGACTTCCAGGAATGTGGGACGGTAGAAGGCGCCCGCCGCGAGTGGTCCCTCCGTAATAGGTCCGCCTCGAACCAGCACTTTCGCCCCGGCCACAATGGCGTCTTCCACCATCTTGTTGACACGCTGCACGTTGGGCTTATCGATCAGAGGGCCCATGTCGCTTGACGGATCTGCCGCGGGTCCGGGCTTCACTCGCTCGAGCCGCTCAATCATCATCTGCCGCATCTTATCCGCAACGCCGCGCTGCACCAGCAGGCGTGAGCCGGTCATACAAAATTGGCCAGCAAAGACTGTTAGAGCCTTTTCCACCTTCGGCGCTGCAGCTTCGAGATCGGCGTCATCGAATATGATCATGGGCGTCTTGCCGCCGAGCTCCGTCTGAAACAGCTTGAGGGTGAGAGCGCCCGCCGCCGAAATCGCCTTGGCCGTTTTCGTGCTTCCGGTGAAACTAATGACGCGGATATCCTTTGATTCCACGAGAAGGGCGGACCCGCCCCCGCCGGTACTCTCGGTGAATACGTTAATCACGCCTTTGGGAAGATCTGCTGCTTCGGAAAGCAGTTCGCTGAAAAGATAATTGGTTTGAGCGGTGCTGCCGGGCAGCTTGATTACCGTCGTTGTGCCCGCTGCGAGAGCCGGCGCGAGAGAACGGACGGTAAGCACCAGGGGCGAGTTAAAGGGAGCGATGATCCCGGCCACGCCAATAGCTGACCGCGTTACGAAGGATAGATGGCCCGGTGCAACCTCCATAGCCCGGCCATAGATCGTCAGGGCGACTGATGCCCAATAGCGAAACTTGCTGGGGATCATGTCGACCTCGAACGCGGCCTCCGGTTTTACCTTGCCGTTCTCTAATGCAAGGATTTCGATCAGGTCTTGGCGGCGTGCTTCGAACCGGCTTGCTATTTGGTTAAGAACTTTGGCTCGGAGGTGGCGATTGTCTTTCCAGTCGCTCGCCGCGAACGCACGCACCGCAGCCTGAATAGCGACCTCCACATCGGCGTGACTTGCGTCCGCGTAGGTACCGATCTCTCGACTGGTTGAGGGATCAAAGCTTTTGGTGCGTTTCTGCGAATCCACCCATTCGCCGTTCATCCAATTCATTGCCCTTCTAGCGCTGGCAGCTTTGCTTGTCGCTGTACTCGCCGCGAGTGTGTCTGACATGTTGACTCCCTGCTTTCACAGGCTTTAGTTTTCGCTTCGACGTTGAATGGATCGCCCCGTCGAAAAATATATTCAGGACGGCAATTGCGACTAGTAGGGCAAATTGAAATTCATCATTCCACAAATGGAACGAATAGCTTCTCAGAAATGCAGAGGATTGAAATTCGTGCCGATGTCGAAGTAGTCCACGCCCTCGTGGCGTTTTAAGGCTCTCACCAGCGGGAGCGTCAATGGAAGCGCCGCAATCTCCCAGAACACCATGATTGCCCACCCTGAAAACGTCACCACGACCATCAGGCGAGGCGGCATTCTTCCGGAGAAAGCGACCAGAACAAAGGCGGCGCTGTCGATGAATTGGCCGACCACGGTCGACAGTACAAAACGCAAAGACATAAAACTGCCGCGAGTTCGTACCTTGCACTTCGCAAGCACATACGAATTGCTGAACTCGCCGACTAAGTACGCGATCAATGACGCCGCAACGATTCGTGGAACGCTTCCCAGAATCACCTCATAGGCGGCTTGGTGGGTCCAGGAAGGATCGGCCGGCAGTGCGCCGCAGATTTCGATCATGAGCACGAACAGGACAAGAGAGCCGAGTCCAGTCCAAATGACTTTCCGGGATTCGGCGTATCCGTATACCTCTGTCAGCACATCACCGAAAAGGGCCACTAGCGGGAAAATGATCAAGCCGCCCGTCATCGGCACCGGACCGACGCGAATTAACTTGCAATTCAGAACGTTTGTAATTAGTAGCGTTGCCGTAAACAAGCCCGTCAACACGGGCAAAAAAGCGAAAGACGTCTTTTTCGAAGATGCGAGAACCACAGAGTTCGCGACCATTTCGTCTCTCCGGACTTTCTCGCCTTGGGCCGCGATGGCGGCCGCCTCGGCCGTTCGTAAGCTGGGCAATGCGAAGGCCCTTCTTAGCGACGATCGTTCATCCTAATCCATCGCCATTCAACAGTCTGCGCGGACCTCATGACCCCTCGGTCATTCACCTATCAACTCTAGCCGGGGAGATTCGGGAAAAGAGCAGGGACCATTTTCGCAGCAAAATCCTTGAAGACGCGAACGGGCCTGGGGACAAAACGGTTTCCGAGATGGCATAGCGACAGGTGAAATATCTGGAAATGCCACCTCGGCATCACCTCGACGAGCCGCCCGGAGCGCAACAGCTCGGGTTGCACAATAGGCGGAAGGTCGCCGATTCCTGTGCCTGCCAGTAACGCAGTCGCGAGACCGTCGTATTCGTTAATCGCCAGATATGGCTTGAAGGTAATCGACTCCTTGTCCTTTCCGTTCGCGTGAATAAACTTCCAGGTGTTCTCCGGACGCCAGAAGGAGAAGGCGAGAAGTCGATGTCCCGGGAGGTCTTGAGGTGTTTTGGGTGGCTTGTTCTTCTGCAGGTATTCCGGGCTTGCAACGAGCTGGTGACGGTAGGTCAAGATCCGGCGAGCCACCAGTGACGAATCTTCCAGTTCACCCACGCGAAAGGCGAGATCGACGCCTTCGGCGATTTGGTCAACGATTCGCTCAGTGATGAAGATTTGGATGCGGACATCGGGGAATTCCCTTTGGAAGGCAACGACGATCGGCGCCAAAAGCGAGTCGGAAATGCTCGGCGGGGCCGCAATCCGCAGATTCCCCGAGACCTTCGACAGATGATTCGACGCGATGTTCTCTATCGCTTCGCTGATCTCAGCACCGCGATGGGCATACTCCAGCAGCTGCGATCCAACGTCCGTAAGACGCAGTGAGCGGGTTGAACGTTCAATCAGACGGACGCCAAGCGCCTGTTCGAGCTCGGCAATCCGCCGGCTGACGGTTGATGTCGGCATCTTCAGGCGTCGCGCCGCCTTGGAGAAGCCATTGGCATCGACCACATGAGCAAAGATAATCAGAGTATTGAGGTCTGACATCGCTCTTCCGACTCTGGGACATTCGTCGTTCGCAAGTAAGTGAAATGGCGTGAGCGGTCCGCATGTCGGCATCGCTCAGCCGACCGTGGCGAAACTCGCACTCTAGCCTGAAATGGTCTGATGTCCTAGCTGGGAAAATCAGGAATCTCCGTTCCATATTTGGAACAATCCCTCCCGAGCCCCGCGACGCGGGCCGGCAACCGGTCACAAATATCTATTTTAACGCGCGTGGTAAAGACTCGATTGTCCCAAATCCTGGAAAGCCTTTCCCAGGTTGTCCGGCTAGTCGGCGAGCTGAAGTCCCCCTACAGTGTTGGAACGACCCAATGCGATCCCGCTTGCTGACGACGCTGATTCTTCTGGCGCGGCTCGTTCCTCCCGCAGAGGCTCAATCGCCGCAGAGCTGTTTCCCGCCATCCGCGTACGCGCTGCTCCGCCAGGACGAAGATTACAGCGACCTGAATAATCCCGCCTGCCGCCAAGATTTCTGGGATCCCGTGAAGTTTATCCCTTTCGATTCGGAAGGTCACGACTACCTGACCATCGGAGGTGAGGTCCGCGAGTGGTACGAAGGATTTCGCAACGCAAACTGGGGCGCGGGACCGCAGGACAGCAATGGCTACCTTCTCCAGCGTATCTCGCTCTTTAGCGACTGGCATTTCAGTAGGCGGGTTCGCTTCTTCGCTCAGCTGACTAGCGATATCGAAGCAGGGCGCAATGGCGGCCCGGCTCCAACAATGGAAGCTGAGTTGTGGGTGGAGCAGGGATTTGGAGATATCGCCCTGATTGAATCCGGCCGGGGTTCGCTGACCCTGCGGCTCGGCCGTCAGGAATTCGAGTTCGGCTCCGGACGCCTGGTGGATGACCGCGAAGGACCGAACGTCCGGCAGGCATTCGACGGCGCCGACGCGGTGCTCAAAGCCGCCTCATGGCACGTGGATGCATTCGCAGCGCGGCCGATCATCAACAATATCGGTGTATTCGACGATCCCCCGAATCACGCCACTATGTTCTGGGGAGTATACGGAGTGCGTCCTCTCGCACCTACAAATGGCGGGAATATCGATCTGTACTATCTTGGAATTGACAATAAGCAAGCCACATTCTCGCGAGGCACGGCGCAAGAGACCCGTCACACGCTTGGAACAAGATTCTGGGGTGAGCACAGGGCACTTGTCTACGACTGGGAGGCGACATTTCAGTGGGGCTCGTTCGGACCTGTAGACATACGGGCTTGGTCGGTAGGAGCGCTTACCGGCTACAATCTCCGCTCGATACCCTTGCAGCCAAGAATCAGTTTCAGGTTGTCGGCCACGAGCGGCGACAGCGATCGGCCGTCTGCCCCCTTGGGGACGTTCAATCCTCTTTTCCCGACCGGCATTTATTTCGGCGAGGGAGGCGTCGACTTGAATGGACCATCCAACATGCTGCGGATCGGGCCTTCGGTCACCTTTCATATCAGAAAGAACCTGTCACTGGTTGTCGACGATGACTTCTTCTGGCGGGAAAGTCTGGAGGATGGGGTTTATGGTTTGGGCGTAAACCTGCTGCGGTCCGGGCTCGACAATCGGGACCGTTATGTTGGAAGCCAGCCCTCAGCAGGCGTGTACTGCCAACCCAGCCGCCACATTGGTATCGGTGCAGCATATACGTATTTCTCAGTCGGTCCTTTTCTCGTCAACAGCGCATCGCCAGGGAAGGACGTTGATTATGCCGCGGTCTGGGCAAGTTACAAGTTCTAGCGCTCGAGCTTGGGTCGGCTGGCGACTCCGTATTTGCATGCGATCAAAAAGTTGTGCGTCGCTCGCATGTGGGGATACATAAAATGCGCGGGCAAACGAAGCTCGTAAAATCGACTGAAGAACTCGTCCTTGCGACAAACGACACGGAAATCAAGGTCATCATCGTAGGATCGGATCTGGATGACGTACCTTCAATAAGACTGCTCCCCGGCCAGACCCTTCGTTCGAACGAACCACGCTCGACCCTGACGTTCCGCGAGAATACCGATGGGATTCAACTCTCTTCTCATAACACGGTCATAGATATCGACCTTGTCACTTCGCCAGAAAGGCGAGCCATCTGGAATGATCGGGCAATTGAGGATCTGGGGAGGATAAGACTTCGTGCCCTCCGAACGGTCGGCCGGGTTCAAATAGTTGCGAAGGACAAACTTCGAAGGGGCCATGTCGAAATCGACGGTCTGGACATAATCTCGGCGGATACGCGCTATGACCAAGAAAGGCCGCATGCGTACGGCGTTTATGTTCTTCAGGGTGCCTTCACACTTTGGAACATGCAAGCGGAGGAAGACGTCGTGCTGACGGCCGACCTAGTCAATCTCTCGGTCGGGGGTTTTGGCTCTCCTGTCCTTGGCAGCGGTGTCTTCGTTGGCGGTGGCGGCGATAGGGGCGGGCGTCTAAACGTGCGACGTCTGGAAACAAGAGCCATCTACGTGGATGGGAAGCTCCCCGCAGGAACGGCAGATCAGATCGCGGGTGGCGTTTTCGCAGTATACGGTGCCTACGTCGATTCGGTAACGAACCACGGGCCCGTCGTCACGTATGGCGTTAACGACATGGCGCTTGATAACTGGGGCGTTGTTGATAAGTGGGTGGCCAGAGAAAAGGTGACGACTTGCGGAGCCAGCGGTATTGGGTTCGTCAATTTCGGCTCGATCCGTGACCTCCGAATAGAGGCTCCTATCGAGACATTCGGCCATGGTGCACGCGGATTCAATGTCTATAGCGGAACGGTCGACCGGGCCGATTTCGACCGTATAGTTACACACGGCGATGGCGCCGTGGGAGTGCAAATCAGTCAGCCCATCGGCACTATGGTCGTCCGACGCGGCATCGAGACGTTCGGCGGCGAGGGCCCATCGCTCGTTAAAGGTGTTGTACAGAATCTGTCGGCGATCGCCTTGAGCATGAAACCCGGCGGATCTGCGCAATTCATCAAAATTGAGGGCGGCCTCAAAACGCACGGAAAGAATATTGTTCCGCTCGAGCAGTTGGGTATCGTGCAGCATCTCGTCGTTGATGGTGGTTGGGGCGGCGCTCACGGCGAAGAGTCGGCTCGATGACGGAACCTCCCGCGAGTCGCATCCGCTCGATCGGGGCGGTCCGGAAGAGAACGCAACAATACCACCTA
>Ga0210401_10004883_pt1 | contig 13889 bp, 10 predicted proteins | sample IncBWH32MmetaG_FD_150866 | JGI IMG/M metagenome (GOLD analysis project Ga0210401, IMG submission 150866) | Forest soil microbial communities from Barre Woods Harvard Forest LTER site, Petersham, Massachusetts, United States - Inc-BW-H-32-M | ecosystem: Environmental > Terrestrial > Soil >... | reverse complement strand
GAAACGGCGTCGTCGCTCCGGGCGAGCTGACGAAAATATCCGCGCGCGGCGCCGACAATCCCGGCGCAATGCGTTCCGACAGCGGGCGGAACTCGTCGATGATTTGTCCGAGTAGCGAGGCGTATTCGGGATCCAAGCCCACGTTGCGCAGCTGCATCCAGGCGCTGCAGCTTTCGATCTGAGCAATTGTCTCCACGGCAGACAACGCCGGGCGAGCCAGATGACGGTCCACAAAGGTGCGCTTCGGCGCGTTCGGGTCGATCGAGGCATCCACTTGATTGATCGCATGATCTCCCCGGAAATACAGGATCGGTGCGGCGAGCGAGCGCGCGAGTTCGACCAGGCGCGGAAGCTGCAACAGAGGATGGGCGACCAGATTATGGGTAATCTTGAAGGGGTAACGGTCGAAGAACGCTGCAAACTGGTCTTCGTCGAGCGACAACAGCTCACGGCGATGAGAGGTTTCCATGGTGCTCAGTCGACGTCAAAGGGAAGATGAACTCGGTAGGCATCCCGGCCCAGGCGACGGACGCCCGGGCCCCCATGGGCCAAGGCTACCGCGGTGAGGTTGCCGGCATGCTCTCGATTCGTCGTTGTGACCGAGGGATTTGCACTTCTGCCGCGGCCGGCGGGCTGCTTGTCGCGCGGCATGGGAACCTCGGATGGCAGCCGTCGCCAGGCCCGCAATTTTCTTTTCGCCGCACCCAAGTAGGCGGAGGCGTTGTGCAGGCTGAGGCCACGGATGAGTTGAACGCTGACGACATGAATCGGCTCTGCCGCCCAGCGATGTTTGTAATACGCGAAATTTTGCATGAAGTTCAGATATCGATGCGACTTCTCGATGGCCATTCCCACCGCGAGCAGGAGCAGCAGTTGGCCGGGTCCAAGGTCCGCCAGCGACTGATCGTAAGCCATCTCCAGACACCACGCACCATGGTTATCGGGCGAGGCGCTGGCATTCGATCCGATGAGTAGTCCCGCGATCAGCACGCCGTCGAGCATCACGCCGACAAACTCCGGATCGAGACCCGCCTCGCCGGCGACGATCTCCCGGTAGAAGCGGACGCGACGGGGATTGCGCTCTATCGAGGCGGAGGTCCCGCGCTTCCAGCTGCGCCGATCCAGGTCGCAGTACACGTCCAACCACGCCGTTACGGCCGCAGCGCCCTCGGCCAGAATGAGTTCGGCCTCTCCCGCCGCGAACAACCGGCGAGCCTGCCGGCTGACATTGGAGCGCATTTTTTTCGTCAGGGACTGAAAGTAAGCGCCGAGGCTGTTCCACACCAGCGCAATTTCCGTGTAAGGCTCCACAGTGTAATCGCGCGCACGAAATTTGCGACTCGCGGCGGCGTGCACGGCCCGATGCAAGGCGGTGCCGGGTCGCTGACCGACGAACTCCAGCATGCCCCATCTCCGCTCGTGTTGGCAGATGTGCTGAATCAGCGCGGCCGCAACGCGCTCCTCATCCTCCGGCGCGGCTAAGATCCCCGGTTGGTAGGTGTCAAGGGGCGCCAGACACTGCAGGCGAACTCCGAGCCGGGCGAATGGTCCCGCCAGCATTGCGAAATCGTTCGTTGAACGCCGCATTGGCGCACACCCGATCAAACGGCAACCTTGCCGAATCAAGAATATGCGTTCGCCGCGTCCGGGTTGAAAGTATTCTGACCGCAGGGCGTAGCACTTCAAGTACGCCGACGACATAAAGGGATTCGGACGGGAAGAGGCCAGGTTTAGCCGATCGATCTCCGGCGCAAACTTCACCAATGCCGCAACTCCATTCACGGCAACCACCGTCAAACTGTCGAAGTCGCCCTGCGGGCCGCCGTGCGCCCGAGCGTGGGCGTTCCCCGGGACGTAGGTTGCGCTCGAGCCGCTCAAATTTCCCCTCGAAGGCTCATGATCTCAATGTTTACCGCGCTGGCGCGGTACCGCCCACCACTATTTGTGGGTTTCGTATAGTTTGACGAAGTCCCCGAAGGTCACGGGAAATTTCAGCTCATCGGCGACATCAAACGGATCGAAGCCCAGAGCATTCTCCAGGCGCACGACAATGAGCGCGAAACTCAAGGAATCCAAGCCGGAGTCGAGCAGCTTCAGATCGTCCGATAGCCGCGCCAGCTTTCTATGCTGCTCGACAGCGACCTGTTCGAACTGAGAAATGACCGTGGATCTTACCGACATCGGATGGGCTCCTTTGCGCTCTTGTTGTCAATACTAGCAACTTTGCAGCAACTTTTTGGCGCTGGGCGGGCGAAGCCACGCCATTGTGTGGCGAGCATCCGTTCAAGTTCTCGAGAACAGCTCATCACTGAGCAATTTCTTCATCATCGCTCGCGGGATGCTTTGGCTGAACACATGATCGCCGGCATCGACTATGTGAACACGGCATTGCTCGCCGAGCCGCTTGACCGAAGATCCGGCCTCCAGCTTCAAAAGATCGATTCCCGGCTCACCGCGCGCAAACACGAAGACAGTCTTTACTCCGCGTCGGACAATTTCCTCGAGTTCCGAGCCAAGATCATTGGGCAATCGAATGTGCATCCGCCTTGCCATATCACGCAACGTGGACTCCAGCGCCAGAAGAGGCCGATAAACGTAGATCTTTGCGATGCGCAACATATTGACGCGGCCGCCTAAAAACCTTTGCCAGGCTGCGAGGGACAACATCCGCCGGCGGTAGAGTCCAGGGTTGTATACCACCTCTGCCAGTTGCAGATCAGTGAGCGCCATCCCCTCTCTCCAGAAATAGTTCTGCGGATTGACCATCAAAATTCGGTTTACCGGCAACTCCGCGACCGCGGCGCGAAGTGCATGATACGCGCCAGAGCATAATCCGAAGACGGTAATATCGCCCGCTCGATAGCGGCCGCGAAGTAACTCTACCGCCGCCCGAATATCGTCGATCGCCGCCGGCGGGAAAACGTCATTCTCAGGCTGATCCGAACGCGTTTCGCTGTCGCCAATGCCCGCCAGGTCCATTCGCAGCGCGACGTAACCGCGGCTGGCCCAGTCGCGCGCAAGAGTCACATGGATGCGGTTCGGGCCGATGTGATAATCGGCCCCAGCGTTCAGCAGAATCACGGCTCGGCGCCGAATTTCCCCCTGACGCGGCTCGGTGACGATGCCGAACAATACTGAATCAGAACCGAAGAATACGGGACGCTCGGTTAGCTGCGCCGGGTGCTCTGGTCCCTCGTATGCCAGCTCGAGTGTCATGGACGCAGGCAGCGCAGCGGGCTCCGGGGAGGGAAACCCGGCTGAGGCCGGCGTCGAAACAGCCAGCAACTGAAGCAGCCAATCTCGCGTAGCCGCGATCATCTCATGCGGCACGGCCGCAAATTGCGGCGCGGTCATAATCATTTCAATCAAGCCAGGCAAAGCCAAATACTTGGCACGAAAACCCAGCCCCGCGAGTTTCTCGACCCATCCGCCCGCGCTCGGCATGCTCTTGCCGTCAATCACGAGTATGTTTGACACCGTCGGCGCGGCGCGCGTGCTCAGGTCGATCTGCATAAGTGCCGCAAGCGTGGCTGCGGAAAAAGCGAAACCGCTCACTTCCATCGAGCCATCGCTCTGTGCTTCCTGGTTGGCCGTCGCGCCGCTCATGCCAAGCGACGCCAGCCGAGTTGTTTTTAGCGCACGCAAGTAACGCCGTCCGCTGATTATCGGTGCAATTAGGATGAGGGAAGTCACGGCCGCGCATTCGCTGGCGGCCAACACCGAGAGCAGCGCGCCAAGCCGCACCCCCAGCAGGCACACTTGCTGGACGGCGGTGCGTCTGCGCAACTCGTCGACTGCCGCGATCACATCCTGAGTCCACGCCGTCAACTGATCGGTCTGAGGATCGATCTCCTGCGAATCGCCGGTACCCAGATAATCAAAGTGCAGCGCTGGCAAGCCAAGCTCCGCTGCCGCTTCTTCAAATGCACGGAGGCCGCGGTGCGAGCAAAGCGCCTCGTAGCCGAATGGTTTGCAGATGATCAAGCCAACACTGCTTGCGCTCCCTTGGGGGATGCGAAGCCAGGCAAACAGTTTGCGTTCACCCGAGTCGAAATAGATCGCCCTTCTCAGACTGCCGGCCGGCGCAGAACCCGCCTCCACCGGCGACCTGCGCTCCTGAGCGATCGGCGTTAGGCTGGATGACACGGAGTTCATGAACTATGGTAGGCCTGGTTGATCGCGGATTGTATCCGTATTTTGAAAACCTACCGCCGGATCACATGTGTCGCTCGTGATAGAGCGCACGTTTCGAGCAAAATCCGGATCTTAGAGCGGCGGACAGACCGAACCGGCCCTCGCCTGCTGCGCGATGAGGCTGCGGCGGAAGTTGCCCGTGCCGGCATTGCCGCGCGCGGTTCCGTTCAATTGGGCATAAGCCCCGAGGCTCGCCGACCCTGCGCACTGCATTTAGGGCCCATTAGGACGCTGAAACTTTTGATTTTGCGGCGGCTGATTTTGCCATAGCGCCGTGAAATACACGCCGTACGCCGTAGCGTTGAAATTCCCGCCGATGAAGTTCGAACTGCGGGTCTGCACGTTAATGTATGGTCTGATCGATAGCCATCGCAACGGCTCGTATTCAAGCTTGAGCGAGGCGTACGGCAAGCGATCGATGCGTTCGCCGCCCACCGGCGCATTGCCCTGCCCCGGCAGGTCCCTATATGTCCAGGAATAGGCACCAAGCACACGGAGTTTGTAGGTCGCCTGCCAGCGCACATTAAATGCGGCGATGCTGTCGATCTCAGAACTTGTGTTGGCGATGTAGCTGTTGATTGTGCGACTGAGCTGCACTTGCATCGAAGTTTTGCCCGTAAGCTGATGCGTGTAATCAATTTCGCCGGTGAAGCCGGAGATAGCGTTTACCGACGAGCCGGAAGTCCGATCGCTGAAGCCTAACGCGCCATTGAATTTGGAGCGGCCGGTCGGTTCATAGGTTGCGACAAGCTCCACGGTGGTCTGTCGATATGAGGGATTGAGCGCTGCGCTGGCACCCGTGTAGTGGCCGACTGCATAACTAGCACTTAAACCTGAGGTCAGGCCAGCCAATCCCATGTACTTTAGGGCCATTTGGCCGAAGGATTCCGCGAGGTCAATATTTGGCGGAATCATAGACGTCTGATCCATCGTACGGTAATAGCCGCTGCCTTCGATTCGCCAGTCCGGAGAAATTCCAAAGCCAAGCTTCGCCGATTCGCGCTGCTCGGTCTGCAGCACGAATTGGGCATTTTGGACGTTTGTAAAGGCTACCATGGTGCGGTTACGCAGCACTTCCAGGGTGCCGTCGAGCTCGCGCCCAAACTTCCAATTCAAGCCACCGTCCAGGTTGTACTCGTTATGGTCGAGCTCAGTAAAATGATCGTAACGATAATTGGTAGTGGTCAGCGCGGCGAATAGCTTCTGTTGATCCCAAAGATAGTTCGCGTCAAACGCGGCGCCATACGTGTACAGGCGGTCAGAATGTTGATAGTCATTAGTAGTCCCGGGCACCAGGTATCCGCCCTGTAGATCGTAAACATTGGAATTATATTCATAGCGCGCCGTCGCCGAGGCGTCCATAAAGACTGCCGCCAGACTCGGGTACGGCGCCCAGAGCAAACCAGCCGTGAAAAAGGTGCCGAGTCGACGCGCGCCGGCCGGCGTGAAGATTCGCACCCTAGTAGCTATTTTGATTTGGATATGTGTCACGCTCCGGCACCTGCTTGTGTTCATTACTTGACGACACCTGCGAATAATAGCGCCATCCATCGGTAATCGACACGTCTGTCGATGTCGACGCCGATAGGCAACCCCGGCTTGTGAATTTCCGGGTCAAGAGTACAGCTCAGATGCGATTGGTTTACACTCCGCATCAGGAGGAGTTCCTCCGGGCGCTCGAGTAAGTACTTAATTTTGCATAGCCTAAATCAGCCGTCTAGATTGAGCCTCTCTCTGCGTAGAGCGGTCACAGCGCCGATAACGAGCCGCGAGGTCTTGTGACACGACGGGTACAGAATCCTCCGCGCAATACACGCGCCGGTTTTGCTTTGTCGGCGCCTGTATCGCACCATTCGGACAGTAACCTTTCCCGTTATCTTGTTTTGGTTGTTGTCTGGCTGCTTGTCCTGCGAGTGTTGGTTCCCGGCTTTTTTGATTACGGAGACGTCCAAATGAGCACGGTGGTTGAACGCGACGCGGTGTTCAACAAGGTCACCTGGCTTGTATTTGCCGGCGTCAGTGGAGGACTGGTACTTTCTCGTTCGACAGCCGCATTGCGGTTAATTCGAGCCACTAACCCGTTTTTTGTAGCATTGCTGATGTATGCGGCATGCAGTGTGCTTTGGTCGATTGACCGGGCTGCTACTTTGGCACGATTGTTTCACATTGTGACAGTCCTTCTTGCGTGCATGGCGGCGACTCTGATTGGCTGGCACGAGCGGCGATTTCAGAATGTCGCGCGGCCAGCTTTTACGGTGCTGCTATTGGGTTCGCTGATATTCGGCTTGGTCGCACCGGACCTGGCAATCGATCCACCCATTCCCCCAGACACTAAGTTCTACTGGCATGGTCTGGCAGATCAGAAGAACCAGCTAGGTGCACTCGCTAGCATGGGCACAATCTTTTGGGTGCATGGGTGGGCAGCCCGTGAGGTAAAACTAACAGCGGCGCTGCTATGGGGCAGCTTGTCAGTTGCCTGCTTACTATTGTCGCGAAGTTCGACGAGCTTGATGGCGACGATTCTGGTATGCGGTTTCCTGCTGATTATGCTGCGCTCCAATCGCGCAATCCGCCGCTACGTGCCTTACGTAGTTGTATTTCTTGTCGCCGTCACCCTGCTTTACGGTTTAGCTGTACTCAACGTCGTGCCGGGGCTGGATGCGCTGCTGACACCAATCACAGACCTGACAGGCAAGGACCGGACGTTTTCCAACCGCGCACAGATCTGGGCAATACTTCAGGAACACATACGGCAGAATCCGATTCTAGGCTCCGGATATGGAGCGTATTGGACGGGTCCTCGACCTAGTTCGCCCTCCTTCGCATTCATTTACAGAATGTTCTTCTACCCCGGCGAATGCCACAGCGGGTATCTGGAGATCATCAACGATCTTGGATACTTGGGATTGCTGCTCTTGATTGGCTATCTTTGGACTTTCATCCGACAGTGCCTCAATTTACTGAAGACCAATTACTCGCAAGCTGGCTTATACCTTGCGATGCTATTGCAACAGTTATTAACCAACTTGTCAGAATCTCACTGGTTTTTTCTGCAAACCGACTTCATCATGTTTACCTTGGCAACACTCTGTTTGGCGCGCAACCGCATGGATCGCGACGAACTCCTTCAGCTTGCCAGAAACAGACCGACCCCTGAACAATCAGCAAGATTTCAACACGGCACTAAACCGCGCGTGGGTACCCGTACTGCGTAAAGGTGTGAATTAGCCGGGGAGACTCTCGATCTCATCCACGGACGCGGCCGTGTGCAGCGTAGCCTTCAAATGTTCGGCGAGTCTCAGCGCGAACGCCACAATAGTTAGTGTCGGATTGGCGTGACTGTTGGTGCAGAATACAGCCGAGCTTGCAATGAATAGATTCGGCATTTCGAAGACGGCACTATTGCGGTTGACCACGCCATCGCGGGGCGTTGTCGCCATGCGAGCGGTGCCCATGTGGTGGCCGCCCAGGGGCACGGATCGGCGAATGGTAGACAACAGTCCCGCTTCGTCGATCTGAAGCCTGCACCAGGAATGCTGATGCAAAACATCGCGCAACAGCAGAAATGCTCGCTGCGCGGATTGTGCATCCTCTTCGCTTACACGCCAGTCCACATTCACGCGCTTGAGTCCGTCGCGGTCCAACTCATCGGTCAAGGTAATCCGGCTCGACGCCTGGGGCGTCTGCTCGGAATTGAATTCCAGTGGATAACTCCCGTCGCGGTTCTTGACCAGTGTGTACGGCAATTTGCGCGTGGCGAGCTGGCGCTGAAACAACCACTGGAACGCAAAGTGTCCCAGCGTGGGTAAGCCGCGGGCTACATTCCGCAGGTGCTCAGAGACAGGAGACTGCAGCGCTGCCTCGCTGCCGTGTTGCAGTATCGCGCGATGTTCGCGTATCAATGTTGATTTAGCGAGATAGATTGCGGAAAGTACAGGGCTACCATGCGATGCGTCGGAGTAAGACGGGAAATGCAGCCGAAACGCTGAATTCAACAGGCGATGGCGTCGCTGCGCTTCTGCAGAGAACTGCAACTTACGCCGGCAATAAACGCCATCGTAGGTCTTTTCAAAGTCGAATGCCGGCTCGCCGCGTTCCACAACCAGGCGGCCCAGCGTATTCTCGAAATGGCACGCATAGTAGCGACCTAGATGGTCGGAATGATTTCCCAGTCCCGGACCGTCGGCGTCCGATTGCATCAAGAGGCGCACCGCCTCGATCCCGCCAACCGCAAGAATGAACACCTTGGACTTTACCCTGCGACGATTGCCAGCGCGATTGACAATAGTGACCGATTCAACACGCTCTTCGCCGCGGCTGGAATGCAAGGCTACGCAGCGTGCGTTCAGCAATGCGGTGACATTTGGCGATCGCGCGACTTGAGCACGATAGCGCTTGCCGAAGTCGGTAGGCAGGCTGTAGCGTTCGATCCTGTCGGCCAACACGACGCTTTCATCGTCCAGGCCAGGTATGGTTGGGAGTGGCGCTCCCGACCTGAGCGCGTTGCTCGACCCATGTTTCAAGGAGTTCCCGACGCTGAAATCAAATTCGCCTGCGTCGCAGTACTTCATGGCGCGCGGATAGTAACGCGCAATATCGCTATACGAAATCGGCCAGCCACTACCGGCAACGTAGTCCCGCTTCTCGAAATCGATGGGGTCAAAGGGGACGCAACGGCCACCCCACGTGCCAGTGGTGCCGCCGAAAACGACTCGCCGATATTCGGACGGATTCGGATGCGGCGCGGCCGCCGTGCCGCGGTACAGCTCGTCGGAAGCGGCAACATCGAGTCGCGTTCCCCCTGCCTCCAGCAACAACACATTAAACCCGCTGCCATCAAGTTCACATGCCAGAGTGATACCCGCCGCTCCCGCGCCGATGATGCAGATGGTGGCGTCAAGCGTTGCCCGGGCGTCAAGTTCGTCCAGCAAAACGATCATGTATCTTCGGCCTTTTCGCGGGCCAGCAGCCACACAGCAGATTCGCGCAGACCCTTATCGAGAGGGGTCCACGCAATTCCTAGCACGCGCTCTGCCTTGCGCACGTCCATGCGAAGCGGGTGGGCGCATAAGCGCAACAACCAAGGTCGAATCGGGTCGGGCGGTCGCCAGTCAAAGGGCAACATCGTCGACAGTATCTCGGCAGCTTTCAAAGGTGGTGCAAGGACATATCGCTCCATCGTGAGCCGGGTACGCGAGATCGGAGCGACAGTGGTACCGAGCGCCGCAGCGTAGCGGCGAAAATACTCATTCCAGGTAGGCGGAGAGGGCAAGGAAAGATTGAACGCCTCGCCATCGATACCGGGGAGACGTAGTGCTTGACGGACCGCCTCAACAACATCATCGACATGCACGAGGTTGCAGTATCCAACTCCTGCCGTTCCCAGGTCTCCCAATCGGTGCTGACGAAGCCAGCGCCCGATCCGGCCGCTCCAAATCGGGCTGCGAGGACCGTATACGATGCCGGGGCGCAGATGAACAACCGACCGACAGTCATGGGCCATTTGCTCCACTTTGGTCTTGGCCGCTGAGTATTCGTCCCAATCGCCAATGAGTGCGGCAGTCTCATCGACGGTGCCGGTCGCAGTGCCGTACACCATCATCGTGCTCAGGTGGACAATGCGCAGCGCCGGCATGACGCGAGAACAGGCGAGGAACAGCGCTCGCGCGCTGGCGATGATAGTTTCCGAATCACCGGTTATGCAGTTGACGACGCCGGCTACGTTTCGCACCGCCTCTTCCAACGCGGCTGGCTGCCTGGCGTCCAGTCGCACTGTTTCTACCGGAATTGCTGCATTCAGCGGGGTGCGGTGGCTTACCGCAACCGGAAGTGCCCAGTCGCTGGCGGCCAGCATTTGCACTACGCGCTGGCCGATGTAACCGGCAGCGCCGAGCACCAGAATGCGTCGCCTGTCGGGCACGGGTGTATCGCCCGAGCGGTGGTCTGTAGCGTCACCGCAAGCCATTGATTCAGGCATACTCATAACTGCTGCGGATTCCAGCCAGGTATATTAGCAGTTGAACGGGATACGCACTGCGTGCTGCACTTCTGCGGCGCTTGCAGCCGCCCGGAGCACGCGCTAAGTGAAAGGATATGCATTGAGCCGAGTCGAGCCTGTTTGGCAGCCCGGCGGCAAAGGGGCTGCGGGTGCACTAAGCCGCCGCGAATGGTTGCGCGCTTTCGCTGGCCTATGCGGCGCGCTCTCATTCGCGCCTGCAATTGTCCTGGGCGAACCATGGTCCGGAGAGGCAAATCCGGAAGATTGGCTGCGGCACTTTGCTGCAGATTTTCTGGCGGATGGCGCAGCGCTGCGCCGGATCGGCGCGGAATATCTTGTCTCGCATCCCAGGGAGCGGAATCGCGAGCGCCTATCACGGCTGCTGTGTCGGGACGAGAGAGCCCCGGTTAGATTCAGCCTCATCGAGAACATCGCAAGGGATTGGTTCGAACATGACGTCGTGGTGGTGCAGGGTTGGGTGCTGGCGCGCACTGAAGCCCGCATTTGCGCCGTGTTGCATCTGTTGGACGGTGCAGGCGAGTGATCGAGGACTTGCGCGAGTTCCAGCGTGACACCACCGTCACAGCGGACATCTGCTTGATTGGAGCCGGCGCGGCGGGCATTACTATCGCAAAAGAATTGGCCGGAAGCTCGCTGCAGGTCTGCTTGGTGGAAGGTGGAGGCCAGCAGTACGAGTACCAAGAGTCTCAAGAGTTGTACCGGGGTGACAATATCGGAGTTCCGGTCTCCTTGGATGGCGGCCGCCTACGTTTTTTTGGAGGAACGACCAATCACTGGGGAGGCCGGTGCGCACAGCTCGATGACGTGGATTTTCGTCGGCGCGATTGGATTCCTCACAGCGGTTGGCCTATCGATCGGGCCGAACTAGACCCCTACTACGCCCGAGCCTATAAGATCGCTGGCTTCTCGTCGGAGTGGCGCTCCGACGCAGGCACACTGTCGTACCTGAACGTCGCTCTCCCGCCGCTCAATACCGAGTGGCTCAGGCCCTTTCTCTGGCACTTCACCCCGGCCATGAAGGATGCCCCGGTTTGGAAGTGGGCCAATGCCTACGGCCCGATATTGCGGGAATCGAGCAACATTCGTGCGATCCTGCATGCGAATTTCACGGCATTTTCGACCGAGGCAGATCGAAGCCGCGTGCGAAGCGTGACAGTAAAGTCCCAGAACGGGGTTTCCGCCACGATTTCAGCCAAGACTTTCGTTCTTTGTTGCGGCGGCATTGAAAACGCACGCCTGCTGTTATTGGCCGCGGAACAAAACTCCGGCGGTTTCGGCAATGAAAATGACCTGGTGGGGCGTTACTTCATGCAACATCCGCGTGGTCCCGCCGGCCTAATCGTCAGCGCTGAACGGATGTCGCGTGTTCAAGAGCAGTTCAACATACTGCGCGGCGCGGATGACCTTGAAATCGAAATTGGCCTCAGTCTGACGCCGCAGATGATGGAGAAAGAGCGCTTGCTCAATTGCAGCGCGGTTCTTCAATATCAAGGCGACCCCGAGTCGGGCGTGACCGCTGCACAGGACATATGGCGCGCGCTACTGACCGGACGATGGGCGCCGGATATGGGCGAAAAGGTCGGACTCATTGCCGGGGACTTCGGCGCGTTTGCCAACGGACTAAAGCATCGCCTGTCCTCAGGTCGCTCCTTGGTTTTGGAGGGCTCAGCGGGAATCCCTTCGCGATCAGCAATTGTTTTGCTTGATCTGGAGCAAGCACCCAATCCGGAAAGTCGCATCTCCCTCGCGCAGGATCGCGATGCATTGGGCTTGCGTCGCGTCACAGCAAATTGGCAACTGGGCGAACTGGAGCGCCGCACAGCGGCAAGATTTATCGGTTACATCGCCGCAGAATTCGCCCGCCTCGGCATTGGCCGCTGCCGAATTGAACCCTGGCTGCAGGACGACCGCATTCCGGTGACCGACGCACTCAAGGAGACTTATCATTACATCGGCACGACCCGTATGGCGGATGATCCGCGCCAGGGCGTCGTCGACAGGAACTGTGTTGTACATGGTATGGAGAACTTATATGTCGCGGGCAGTTCTGTGTTTCCCACCGCGGGTCATGCCAACCCGACGCTTACCGTCGTTGCGCTTGCCTTGCGTCTTGCTGATAGAATAAGGCGTCAACCTCGGCCGGGTGCGGCGGCATCGTAATATACCGATCAATGTGCTCCGCGGCCAAAGAGCTGATGGACGGCCAATGGGATAAGGTACCAAAGTGCGATACTGCATCCCACAGTGGCTGCGGCATAGGCCCACCGCAATCCCGCGAAGTTGGGATGAGAACGGCGCATCAGCCTAAACGCGGGCCATAAAAGCGCCATGCTGAATGCGCAAAAACCCAGGATTAAAATCAACCATCCAACGAAAGCTGTCATCGTTTCATCAGCTCAATGCTGCCCCTCGTGAGCGACATTGTAGGCACGCCAATGCTCCCTTGTAAGCGTATCCCGCGCACCGCTCAATTCATTGTACACTCGTGGGCGGAGTGGCCGGCTATTCTGCGAAACGCTACGATACCGTGCTTAACCGGTCCTTGGAGTCTGGATGAGTACTCATTTTGATGCCTCGACGTCAATTTTAGCGTCGATGGCACCCTCATCCAGTTGTGTGCATCGGTGAATTCCACGCCATCAAGGGGCGGTAAGACCCACCACGCCAAACTGAACCGCTGCAATACGCATCGCAGAATATTTTCCAGGGCGACGCCATAATGTCTGCGCGGCCGAGCCGAGATTTTCTGCAAATGATCAGCAGCGCGGTGCTCAGTCAGGCGGTGCTGTCGGCGGGGAACTTCATAGTCGGGTTGATGCTGATTCGACTAACACCGCACGCTCAGTATGCCTACTACGTTCTCATCATAACCGCCGTGCAGCTGCTCGCCGGATTGCAGTTGGCTTTTATCCAGCCGTCTCTGGTCCGTTGCCTCGCAGTGGCTGATCGCGCGGCGCGCCGTGAATTTGTCGGCGGCGCATACCGGGAACAACGGCGTCGTCTTTTGTTTGTCACCGCCGCCGCCGTAGTCCTGCTGCTGGGCCTGTGGTACTTCAATGTGGTCGAGAGCTCCATGGTGCCCCTCGTTTTCGCCGCGATCTTCGCCGCGCTGTCCACTCTGTACCGAGAGTACTTTCGCATGGTGCTGCTCGCCTACCGGATACCGCTGCAGGCCCTCAAGGTGGATATCTTCTATATCATTGTGCTGTGCGCGGGGGCCTACCTGGCGACGCGCACCGCGGCACCGGCCATGATCGCGGCTCTTACCCTGGGCCTTGCGGCCGCCGTCGGGGGCTGGCTGCTATCGCACATGGTCTGGCGACACGAGGGGTGGGATATCCACGGCGCCCCGCGAGTTTTCGCGGAAATGGCCCCGTTGGGAACGTGGGCGGTCATTGGCGCAGCCATCCATTGGACGTTTTCGCAAGGTTTCATTTACATCGTTGCCGGCACACTGGGAGTTTCTGCGGTGGCGACGATCTCCGCGACGCGCTTGCTCCTGATGCCGGTCAATCTTGTGTCCTCCGGACTCGGCTCGATGACATTTCCGACGGTGTCGCGATGGCTGCGGCATCAACCGGTACGCGATGTGTTTAAACGCCTCTCATGGCTCGCGGCAGGCATCGCTGGACTGGGAGCCCTTTATGTGATTGTCATGTGGTTTTTCCGGGATTGG
>Ga0210401_10004882_pt1 | contig 13889 bp, 13 predicted proteins | sample IncBWH32MmetaG_FD_150866 | JGI IMG/M metagenome (GOLD analysis project Ga0210401, IMG submission 150866) | Forest soil microbial communities from Barre Woods Harvard Forest LTER site, Petersham, Massachusetts, United States - Inc-BW-H-32-M | ecosystem: Environmental > Terrestrial > Soil >... | reverse complement strand
TGCTCGGTGGCGCCGATCAGCGTGGGCAATCAGGGACTTTGTATCAGCGCGCTTTTGCCGCAGAACCCAGACGCGGTAGTGACGTTCGCAGCACCGGCCAGCGGCGGAGACGCGTCCGCGGCGCTGGGACTTGCGGCGCCCACTTCGGCAAACGTGGCGCACTACACGCTCGGGACGACCAATGCCTTCGCCTCGCAAAGCGCTTCGGTGCAAGGGTCCGACGGGACCGGTCTTCCGCAAACGGCGGACATCGTTGGCGACCAGGCGCAGTTCACCGGAATTTATGCGCTGCTGAAAGTGGACCTGTTCAATCTGCTGGCTATCCCGGAGGCGACGCGCGCCATGGCGAGCAATCCCAACGCGCTGGACGCCAATCTGGATCCGACGTCGATCTACGGCCAGGCGATGACACTTTGCACGCAGCGGCGCGCGTTCCTGTTGATCGATCCGCCGCCCCAGGTGAACACGGTGGGAGCCGGGGTGGACTGGAAGTCGACGCAGCTGGGCGTGGTGGCCCCGAACGGGGCGGCGTTCTTTCCGCGCCTGCGGCTTCCTGACCCCGAAAACAACTACCAACTTCGCACGTTCGCACCTTCCGGGGTGGTGGCCGGCGTTTACGCGAATATCGATTCCACGCGTGGCGTCTGGAAAGCGCCGGCGGGAATCGAAGCCACGCTCAACGGTGTGCAGAGCATGGTCTACAAGCTCAATGATCTGGAGAACGGCGTTTTGAATCCTCTGGGATTGAACTGCTTCCGGACGTTCCCCGTGTATGGGCCCGTTTTGTGGGGCGCGCGGACGCTGGTGGGAGCCGACGCGATGGCGAACCAGTGGAAGTACGTTCCGGTGCGGCGGATGGCCCTGTTTCTGGAAGAGAGCCTCTATCGCGGGACGCAATGGGTCGTGTTTGAGCCGAACGACGAACCGCTGTGGTCCGCCATTCGATTGAACGTCGGTTCCTTTATGCAGACCTACTTCCTGAAGGGTGCGTTCCAAGGGCAGACGCCGGACCAGGCCTACTTTGTAAAGTGCGACAGCGAAACCACCACGCAAACCGACATCGACAACGGCATCGTCAACATTCTGGTGGGGTTCGCGCCTCTGAAGCCGGCGGAGTTCGTGGTGATCCAGATCGAGCAGTTGACCGGCCAGGGATGAACCGCAGTGAAGTCTGGACAAGTGCAGAGGTGACACATGACTGAGTTCGTCGCAAATGCGCAGCGTTTTGATCCGTACAAGAATTTCAAATTTCGCCTGAAGTGGGATGGGCGCTACGTGGCGGGCATCAGCAAAGTCTCTGCCCTGAAGCGCAGCACCGAAGTGGTGAAGCACCGCGAAGGCGGCGACCCCAGCACCAGCCGCAAGTCGCCGGGACGCACCGAGTTTGACGCGATCACGCTCGAACGCGGCGTGACCCACGATCTGGACTTCGAGGCGTGGGCGGCGAAGGTCTGGCAAATCGGCGCAACGCTGGGCGCGGAAGTTTCGCTCAAGGATTTCCGCAAAGACATGATTCTGGACTTCTACAACGAGGCGGGCCAACTGGCGATCAGCTACAAAATCTACCGCGCGTGGGTCTCCGAGTTTCAGGCGCTACCCGATCTGGACGCGAACGCCAACGCCGTGGCCATTCAGCACATCAAGTTGGAAAACGAAGGTTGGGAGCGCGACACGTCCGTGACCGAGCCGACCGAACCGAGCTTCACTTCCACGCGGGCTTGATCGCGGCAGTTCTTCGGCCGGTCTCGCCGTGGCCGGCGTTTGAATCAGACAGATCCTCTCTTGGAGGTCGGCAGCCGTGCGCGCACTTTCGGGCGAACTTCTATTGGCAGCGTGGGATAGCGGCGCGGCCGAGCATGACCTGGAGCGCGCGGTCACGCTGCTGTGCCTTGGCTTTCCGGAGCGCACGCGTCAGGAGTTTTACCACTTGCCGATTCCGGAGCGCGACCTTCTGTTGCTGCGGCTGCGGGAAGCGTCGTTTGGCCCCGCGTTAAGCGGATTTTCGGTGTGTTCGCAGTGCGACGCGAGGCTCGTATTCACTCTTCCCGTCACCACGATGTTGACTTCGCTGGAGAGCGGAATTTCGAGCAAGCCCATTTCGTGGACCGAGAACGGAAAGCCGATGCGATTGCGCCCCGCCAATACCCTCGACTTGCTGAGTGCCCTGGAAATCGCAGATGCCGGCGAAGCGCAGAAATTTGTGCTGGCGCGCTGCCTGGACCTGCCCGAAGCGCCACCGGCAAGCCTTTCAGAAGCGGATGTGGAAATGGCTCAAGAGAAATTCGATCAGCTGCACGAGCCGGCGGAAATTCGATGTGCTACCGAATGCCCTGAATGCTCGGCGCGCGGAACGCTGGAATTGGATATGGCGAGTTTTCTGTGGCTGGAAGTGCGCGCCGCGGCTCGGCGGCTGCTCGGCGAAATTCACATGCTTGCGTCGGCGTACGGATGGACCGAGCGAACGATTCTGCGCATGGCTCCGCGCCGGCGGAGCGCCTACCTGGAGATGCTAACCGCATGAGCCACGTTCTCGACAGAATGATTCGGCGCGCGCGCACCGCGGCCCCGGCCGTAGAGCCGCTCTACCAGGCGCGCTACCAGCCGCACGCCCGGGCCTATAGCGGAATGCCTGCGTCGAGGGAGGCCGCTGAATCATTCCTGGACGAATCACCTGAGTCGGCCGAGTTCGCCCGAACGGCTCCCAAACGCCACGGCACCGCACCGACGCCCGCTGAAACGATTTCGCGCGCTGCCGAGGCCCGCTCGCAAGCGGGCACAGCTACGAACCCGGCGACTCTCATCGGGCCCACTCCTCCTGCACAACTTTTTGACACCGGCGGGCAAACCCTTTCTGCCGTGGAGCGCGAAGAAAAGCGCGCCCGCCCCGGACGGCCCGGCAGTTTTCTCACTTCCGGTCTTCGTGAAGAAAACGAAGATCGAACGATCGGCGCGCTGGATTCAACCGACGCCAGAAAGCGGGAAGGTGCTCGGGCCCGAAGCACTGACGCTTCGATTGAGTTTGCACCGCGCGAGGAGCTGCGCGCGATTTCGGCGCCAGAGAGCACTCGCCTATCTCCGCGCGGGGCATCGGAGACACCGGCGCAGAACTCTGCGGAAGTGCCGCTCGACGTCACGATTTCGATTGGCCACATCGAGGTGCGCAGCCCGCAAGTGATCGAGCGCCCGCGCAGGCCCGCCTTCCGCCCGAAGACCTCGCTCGCCGATTTCCTGAAGCCCCGGCAAGGTGGTGCGCGTGAGTGATTATCTGGCCGTCGGCGGCGTGAGCGCCGTGCTGTGTTCGATGCTCAACACAGCACTGACAAACGGGGGACCGAGCAGCATCCTGGGCGGTTCGCCAACGGGAATCTCGGCGACTTCCCCCGACCTGGTCACAACCGGATCGGACGAACCCCCGCGCCTGAATCTTTTCATGTACTACGCGAGCCTGAATCCCGCGCTGCGGAATATGAACCTCCCTTCGCTCAGCGCGCAGGGCGGACGAATTAGTAATCCGCCGCTCGCGCTGAATTTGCACTATCTGGTCACCGCGTACGGAAGCACGCAGTTCGATCCGGAGATTCTGTTGGCCTGGGCGATGCAGGTGTTCCACGACACGCCGGTCGTGCCGCGCCAAACGATTCAGGGAGCTCTCACTACCCTGCTGGGCCAGGCGGGTCCGGAGGCGAAGCTGATCGGGGCGAGCACGTTGGCAAACCAGATCGAACACATCCGGATCACGCCCGAAGCTCTGACCACCGAAGAGATTTACCGGCTCTGGTCCGCGTTTCAGACGCATTATCGCCCGACCACCTCCTATCAAATTTCCGTTGTGGTGATTCAGGATACGCAGTCGTTCACGTCCAACTTGCCGGTGCAGAAGCGTTCGGTCTTGGCGCTGCCTCTGCAGGGTCCAGTGATCGACAGTCTTTCACCAAGCATGCTGGCCGCCGGGCAAGTACTTACGATCGTCGGCAGCAATTTTCTGGGAGACGTGGCCAGCGACACGCTGGTCTCGTTTGACAACGCCGCGGGGATTGCGCCGGATTCGGTGCAGAGCGGAAACCTGAAGGTAACTCTGCCAACCACGCTGCAGGCCGGAACGCGCACGGTTCGCGTGCAGCGCCAAGTAACGTTTCCTTCGTCTTCGACTCCTCATTCGGGTTTCAGCTCCAGCCCCACGCCGTTTCAGCTGATTCCTACGGTCGATGCGAGCTCGCCGATTATCGCCACGCAAGGTACACCGCTCGGGGTGGGAATTTCGCCGCCCGTGGGACGGGCGCAGCAAGCCACGCTTTATATCGGCGACACGGCGATCGCGATCGATGAGCGGCCCATCACCGGCCCGGCAAGTTCAGCCACGCTAACTTTTCCGATTCCTTCCACACTTCCCACGGGCAGTTTTCCGATCCGCGTCGAAATTGACGGCGCGCAGAGCAAGCTTACGCCGGATTCTTCCGGACACTTTCAGCCGCAAGTGCAGGTGAACGCATGAACGCGATCGCAGAAGCCGCGCAGACGGCGCCTTCGCTGGGGCAAGCGTTGGACCGCGTCTACGGCGCGATGGTGCGCGCATTGCCGCCGGAAGCGGCCGTACAGGAACCGTGTCGTCATTCGGAAAACGCCGGGGAGCCATGCATCGCACTCGGCCGGCTGCAAACCATTTTCGATCTCAGCCCATTCGAGCGCGATGTTCTGCTGCTGTGCGCGGGAGCCAGCCTCGAATCGCGTTTTCTTTCGGTTTGCGCCGCCGCACACAGGAATCCGCAGATGACCTGGCCGACGTTCGGCCTCGCCCTACAAATGCTCGATGCTCCGCACTGGAGCGCCCTGAGTCGCAATCGCCCACTGCGCTACTGGCGCTTGCTGGAACTGGATGCTGCGCCCTTGTTTCATGCGCCGCTGCGGCTTGACGAGCGAATCTTGCAATTCCTGATCGGAGTGCATTCGGCAGACGAGCGACTCGAGGCGCTGATTCGCCCGATCCGATCGTGCGAATTGCCCGGCGCGGCTGACCGGTCATTGGGCAACGCGGCCTCGGGACTGGCGGTCGTTCGCAACTGGAAAAATCCGAATGCCGCGCGCCAGCCGGTATTGCTGACCGGCGGACGTCCTTTTGCGCGGCAGTCCTTATTCAGCGACATTTGCGCCGAAGCCGGCCTGCGCCCTTTTGCATTGAACGCAGCGGATATTCCCACAACTCCAGCAGAGCGGGAACAACTGGCGCGGCTTTGGATGCGCGAATCGGTGCTGGCTACAGCGGCGCTGTACGTGCGCACGGAAAATCTCGAACACGTTGGAAATCTTTCCGCGTGGCTGGGGCTGGTGGAGGCGCCGGTGGCGGTCGAAGCCGCGCTGGGCTCCCCGGCGGAAAAGTTAGAGGGGCTGCGTGTCCACCTGGCGCCGATATCGACCGAACAGCGCAGGAAGTTGTGGATTGCGGTACTCGGAAACGCTGCACCGGCGATGAACGGCGCTTTGGACAGGATCGTGGAGCATTTTCACTTTGACGAGCCGGCCATTCAGATTTCCGGCGCGGCCGCGCGCGAGGAAGCCCTCGCGGGCGGAGTCGAGAATCCCGGCGATTTGACGTGGCGTGTCTGCCGCGAGCACTCTCGGCGGTCGCTGGAAAATCTGGCGCAGCGCATCGAAACGCGCGTCACCTGGGCCGACTTGGTCCTGCCCGCCGCGCAAACCGAGACGCTGCGCCAGATCGCGATTCACGTGCGGCAAAAATGCGTGGTGAATGACCAATGGGGTTTTGCGGCCCGCTATTCGCGCGGGCTCGGAATGAGCGCGCTTTTTTCCGGCAGCAGCGGCACCGGAAAGACGATGGCCGCCGAGATCCTGGCCAGCGAGCTTGATCTGGACCTTTACCGCATCGATCTTTCCTGCGTGGTAAGCAAGTACATCGGAGAAACCGAGAAAAACCTGCGCAAGATTTTCGACGCCGCCGAAGAGAGCGGAGCCATTCTCCTGTTTGACGAAGCCGATGCGCTCTTTGGAAAGCGCAGCGAAGTTCGCGACAGCCACGACCGCTACGCGAACCTCGAAATCAGCTACCTGTTGCAACGAATCGATACGTACCGTGGCGTTGCCATTCTCACCACCAATATGCAGCACGCGATCGATGCGGCGTTCATGCGACGCATACGCTTCATCGTACCGTTCCCTTTTCCCGACATTGCCTCGCGCGAGCTGATCTGGCGGCGCGTTTTCCCGGCTGAGACGCCGCTGGGCGCACTCGAATTCGACCGGCTCGCGCAACTCAACGTCTCGGGCGGCGTGATCCGCAACATCGCCATGCATGCGGCGTTTCTGGCGGCCGAGGAAAAAGCCAAGGTCGGGCCGGCGCACGTGCTTGCGGCGGCGCACAGCGAATATTCAAAGCTGGAAAAGCCGCTGACGGCAGCGGAAACACGAGGCTGGCTATGACGCGGGCAATTGCTCCCGCAACAACGCGTGGGCTGGCGAAACGCCGCGCCGCCGAGGCAGGCGGCGCGTCGCCGCGAAACCGAGTGCGCTTCGGGATCGGGAAAATCACGTTTCACGGCTATGGCGCAGGCGAGCAGAAGCGGTTCGTGGCCTCTCTGCAGGAAACTCTCACGACGCTGGCGCACCGGAACAGCGGCCTGAACTGGCTGGCGATGGCGGACGTAACAGTCAGTCGTCTCGATACGATCGAACTACCGTCCGGCGCCTCGCCGGAACAAGCCGCGCAATTCGTGGCACGAAAGCTTTTCGTCGCGCTGAAGCGATCTGGGAGCAGCACCAATGTCTAACGTTTCTCCCCTGCTCCAAAAAGGCGCGATCCTGTCGCTCGATCCGACGACGGGGATTCCGCTCGGCAAAATCATGCTGCAGTACAACCCGGACACGCTCACGCGTTCGCTGAAGCCGCAGACGGTAGGCGACGAACCGGACCGCACCGAGATCATGCGGTTGAAAGGTCCGCCGGTGGAAACGATCAAGTGCGACGTCGAGATCGACGCCACCGACCAATTGGCCAACGGTGATTCGACTGCGATGTCGCTGGGGATTCAGCCTCAGCTTTCGTCGCTCGAGCTGCTCGTATATCCATCGAGCGCCGTGCTGATTGCCAACGAAGTCTTGTCACTGCTCGGCACCGTGGAAATTCTACCGATGGAGTCGGCGCTCACGGTATTCGTATGGAACAAAAACCGCATCACGCCGGTGCGCATCACCGATCTATCGATCACAGAAGAGGCGTTCGATCCGCAACTGAATCCCATTCGCGCGAAAGTGTCGCTCGGCATGCGCGTGCTCAACGTGAACGACGTAGGCTTCCTCACCCCCGCCGGCGCCCTCTACATGATTTATCAAATTACGAAGGAAGGGATGGCCGGCTGACCATGAAAAAAGGAATCGCAATTTATGGGTAGCGCACTGAGTTCGATCATCCGGTCGGCCGCGGGAACCGGCGCGCCAACCAATCCCACGAGCCGCTATTACGCCGCGCGCGTAGTTCAGTACATCAGTCCGGCCGGAACGCCGGTGATGTATTTGGCGCGGCGCATCATTCCGCAGCCGGAAATCTACACCTCGCTCAGCCAATACGCCATCGTGGACGGCGACCGGTTGGACAATTTGTCGACGCGATTTTTGTCTGACCCGCTGCTGTTCTGGATGATTTGCGACGCGAATGGCGCCGTGGATCCGGATGAACTTGTGTCGCAAGTGGGCCGTAGAATTGCGATTCCCGTGGCGGCCGCGATTCCGCCGGGAGCGCGCAATGGCTAGTCCGCTGTATCTGACGCTGCTGGCGGGGCCTGTCGAGGCGGTGCCAGTTCCAAAACCGCTGGTCGATGCGCTCACTTCGGTGCAGGTGACCGAATCGGCCACCGGCCGCAGCGGATTTCAGCTGACGTTTACGCTGGCGAACGATTCGATTTTGCAGACTCTGTTTCTGCTGGCGGGCGGATCGCCGATCCCGATTTTTCGCGTGATCCTGGTGGTCACATTTGGCGGGTTGCCCCAAGTGATCATGGACGGCATCGTGGAGCACCACGAGGTGGTTCCCGACGCGGCGCAAGGCTCTTCGAAACTTGTGATTTCCGGGCACGATCTTTCGGCGCTGATGGACTTGGTTGATTTTTCGGGACTGCCGTATCCGGGGATGACGCCGGATCTGCGAGTTCTTACAATCCTCGGAAAATACGCCGCGTTTGGAATTGTTCCCGATGTGATTCCCGTGTTCGTGCCGGACGTTCCCGTGCCGATGGAGCGGTACGCCACGCATAAGAAGAGCGATCTGGCTTATATCCAGCATTTGGCGAAAGAGGCCGGCTACGTTTTTTACATCACGCCGGGGCCGCTGCCGGGAATGAATCAGGCCTATTGGGGGCCGCAGGTGCGCGTGGGCGTTCCGCAGCCGTGCCTCAACGTGAATCTGGATTCATGGACGAACGTGGAGAGTCTTACGTTTCAATACACGCCACGGTCTTCGGTGTTGCCCGTGGTGTGGGTGCAAGACGCAACGACAAATGTTTCCACGCCGATTCCCATTCCGCCCGTCACGCCGCTCAATCCGCCGCTGGGACTTGTGGTGCCGACGCCGCAGACGATCGAACCGCTTGTCGTGACGGCGAAATACACGCTCGGCACGGCCTATATGCAGGGCCTGGCCAAAGCGGTTGAATCGGCAGACGTTGTGACGGGCGACGGGACGCTCGACGTTGTCCGATACGGACAGATACTTCGCGCGCGCAGCCTGGTTGGCGTTCGTGGTGCCGGCCTTGCCTACGACGGAATGCATTTCGTCGATAGCACCACGCACAACCTGAAGGCCGGCGAATACAAACAGAGTTTCGTGTTAAAGCGCAACGCGCTGATCACCGATACGCCGCTCGTTCCGGCGATGCCGTATTAGCGAGGACCGACGAACGTGAATAACTTCTACGGAAAATATCGCGGGCTGGTGATCGACAACGTCGACCCCATGCAGATGGGACGTTTGATGGTGCAGGTGCCGGACGTTTCGAACGTGCTGCCGTCTACCTGGGCGATGCCATGCGTACCGTTCGCGGGCATCCAATCGGGATTTTTCGCCGTGCCCGATATCGGCTCCGGCGTGTGGGTCGAGTTCGAACAGGGCGACCCGGACTATCCGATCTGGGTGGGCTGCTACTGGGCCACAGCAGCGGACGTTCCCGCTCTCGCTCTGGCCGCTCCGCCCGCTTTGCAGCAGGTGGTGATTCAGACTACAGGGCAAAACACTTTTTTGCTGAGCGATGTGCCCGGCCCGACGGGTGGAATTCTGCTCAAGTCCGCCTCGGGCGCGCTGATTTCGATCACGGATACAGGGATCACCATCAGCAATGGGCAGGGTGCGTCCATCGTGATGACGGGTCCGGCAGTGACGGTGAATGAAGGCGCGATGGAGGTCATCTGAGATGCCGGGATTTCTGATTCAACAAGGGGCAACGGTGATGTGCGTTCACGGCGGGCAGGCGATGCCTTTGGTACCGAACCCCGGCGTGACGGTCGACGGCATGCCCACCTGCCTTCTGCCCGATCCATGGGCGATTGCGGGCTGCGCGGGATATCCGCCGGTGGTTCCAGTTTGCGTCACGGCACAGTGGGTGACGGGCACTACGCGCGTCACATCGTATGGAATGCCATTGCTGGTGCAGTCGAGCCAGGCAATTTGCGTTCCCGGCGGAACGCCTCTGCTGCCGATTGTGACGCAAACGCGCGTGACGGCGATTTGAGGCGCATATGAATCTCTCGTTCCCCTACGGCTTCGATTCCACAGGACAGACTGGGCAGACGGATTTGCTGACGCACATACGCGACATGATCCTACAGATTCTTTTCACCTCGCCCGGTGAGCGCGTGAATCGCCCGACTTTCGGCAGCGGAACGGCGCAACTTGTGTTCGCCCCGAATAGCGATGTGCTCGCCGCGGCGCAGCAACAAGCCATTCAGGCCGGGCTTCAGCAGTGGCTTTCGGACTTAATCCGCGTGCAGTCAGTGACGGTGGTGAACAACGACGCGACGCTGCAGGTGACCGTGGCCTACTTCGTGATTCAGACACAGCAACAGCAGACGCAGCAGTTTGTGTATGGCGGAGCGCCATCATGATCTACTTCTGTTCGCAAAAGAACCGCCGCGCGCTGGTTCTGCAGAGTGCGAACCTCAACGGCATCGACTATCTCGAGCTGGTGGGAATGTCGGTCTGCGGAAAGCAGCTTGCCGTTACTCTGTTGAAGGATGCGCGTTCGATCGCCCTGACCCCGGCGAATATCGTCATTACCGGAGGCACGGCGGTCACGATCTCGTCCATTACCCCGGCGACGGACGAAAATCCTTTCGTTTTCATTGTGAACCTGGAACAGACCGGTGATTTTTCCAGTTACACGTTATCGCTGGTCGCAGCGCCGGGAATTACCGATCCGCCGGCAGGTTTCGATCCTCAGCTTTCGAGCGTCGACTTCTCTTTTAAAGTCGGTTGCCCCACGCCGGCGGACTGTTTGCTGGATACGTGTTGCCCTGCGCCGGTTTCTGCGCCGCCCGACATCAATTACTTAGCGAAGGATTACGAGGGCTTTCGACAAGTGATGCTGGACCGCATGGCCACCCTTTCTCCCGCGTGGCAAGAGACGCACGCGGCCGATCTGGGCGTCGCGCTGGTTGAAACCCTGGCCTACGCGGCCGATCAGCTGAGCTATCAACAAGACGCGGTGAGCACGGAGGCCTATCTCAACACGGCGCGCAGTCGGATCTCTCTACGGCGGCATGCGCGCTTGGTTGACTACATCATCGGCGAAGGGTGCAACGCGCGCACATTTGTCTGCGTCGGCGCGGGCAAGGACAATCTGCTGATTCCCGCCGGGGCCCTGTTCTACGTGCGCGTGCCGGGACTTCCGTTGGCCGCAAAACTCGGCGATCCTGTCGCGCAGCAGCTGGCGAAGGCGAATCAGCCCGTGTTTGCAAGCCTGCAGGACACGACGCTGTTCCAGGAGCAAAACGAAATTCATTTCTACGCGTGGGGCGACACGAGCTGCTGCCTGGTTCCCAACGCTACGGAAGCAACACTGGCGGGAAATCTCACCACGCTGAAAACCGGCGACGTGCTGGTGTTCTTGGAAAAATGCGGGCCGCTCACCGGTGACCCGCAGGACGCCGATCCCACGCACCGCTGGGCCGTGTGCCTCACCAGCGTCTCGACGACGGATCACCTGGGGAACGTTCTCGTCGATCCGCTCAACGCGCAGCTGATCACGCGCATCACCTGGTCGCAAGACGACGCGCTTCCCTTTCCGCTGTGCATCTCGTCGGTCACAGACGCGGAGCACGGTTTGATCCCGGTACCCGCGGTGAGCGTGGCACTCGGAAATGTTATCGCCGCCGATCACGGCGTCTGGATCGACTCTGAACAACTCGATATTGTCCCGCCGGCACCCGCTGCGCCCCCGGCAGGCGCGGGCTGCCAGTGCGGGACCCAAGCGGAAGCCTCCGCCCCTCGCCCTCATTACTATCCGGAGCTGGCGAACTCGCCTCTCACTTTCGCGGTTCCCTTCACCGGCGTCCAGACCGCCTCCGCGTTTCTTGCGTCCGATCCCGCAGAAGCGCTTCCGCAGGTCGGATTGCAGAGCGACGACGGCTCCTCCTGGACCGCCGAAAAGGATCTCTTGTCGAGCGACGACACCGATCACGTTTTCGTCCCGGAGATCGAGCGCGACAACTCCATCTTTCTGCGCTTCGGCGACGGGCAATATGGGAAGTTCCCGGACGCAGGCCTGTCGTTCCTGGCTACCTACCGCGTGGGCAACGGCAATATCGGCAACATCGCGCGGGATTCGCTGGCGCACATCGTCCTGCCGCCGACCTTTTTGCCGCCGCTCGCAGAGATTCTCTCGGTTGGTAATCCGCTGGCTGCGTCCGGAGGTCTCGATCCAGAAGTTATGGATCACATCCGCCAGTACGCGCCGTTCGCCTACCAGACACAACTGCGCTGCGTGACCGAAAACGACTACGGAGTGGCAGCGGCCGGCTTCCCGGGAATTCGCGAGGCTCGCGGAACTCTTCGCTGGACCGGCAGCTGGTACACCGCGTTCGTTTCCGTCGATCCGGCCGCCACATTCACCGCGGCGCTCGCCAGCGACACCACGCGCCGCCTGAACCTGCTGCGCATGATGGGAACGGACCTGGCGGCCGAAGGAGCCGTGCTGGTCGGGCTGGATATCGAAATGGAAATATGCGCGGCGGCCAATCATTTCCAGGGCGACGTTTTTGCGGCGCTGATGAAGCTGTTCATTACGGGCAATCAATGCAGCGGCCAGGCTGGCCTCCTGAACCCTGCCAATTTCGCTTTTGGCCAGACAGTTTATGCCAGCCCTCTGATCGCCGCGGCTCAGGCCGTGGAAGGCGTTCTTTCGGCAACGCTCACGGTGTTCAAGCGCATGGATAACCCTTCGCTTGACGGCGCGGCGCAAGGATTTCTCACCATGGGCAGGCTCGAAATTGCGCGCTGCGACAACGACCCGAATCGCCTGGATCACGGAATCTTCGTTCTGCATATGGATGGTGGCAAATGAGCGGCGATTGCGCTCTTCCGAACGACCAGCTTTGCGGCTGCTGCGAAGGCGTGACCCAACAGACGCCGCAGCTCATCACCAACCGCCCGGCGCTGCCTGAAGTTTCTTACCGCGTGGGCACACATGGCACGTTTAACGCCAGTATGCTGGCATCGCTCTCCGATCCGGCCTATCCGGCGCTCGCGATGCTGCGCACGCGCGATACTTCGGACTTTTCGATCGCGCTGCTCGATTCCTGGGCCGTGGCGCTCGACATCCTCACGTTCTATCAGGAGCGATTTGCCAACGAAGCGTTTCTCCGAACCGCCGTCGACCAGCGCTCCGTCTTTGAACTGGCCCGGCTGGTTGGCTATGTGCCTTCTCCGGGCGTGGCCGCTTCGGCCGTGCTCGCCTTCACTCTTTCTAGCGCTCCCGGTGCTCCGGACGACGTACTGATTCCTCAGAGCACGCGGGTGCAAAGCGTTCCCGGCCCCGGCCAAAGCCCGCAGACATTCGAAACCTCCGCCGACTTGACCGCCGTCGTCGGCTGCAACGCGCTGCCCGCAGCCACGGAAATTCCCTGGCAGCTTTTCGGGGCAGACGTGTGGACGTGGATCAGCGGCACGGGCAATACCATCAACGTGGGCGATGCGCTGCTTTTCATCGCCGCCAACGCCGGCGTCCCGGTTCCAACGGGTGCGGCGGACGTGCGTTACGTGACGGCCGTTACGATCGACTCAAACGCAGGCAACACGCGTATCGCGTGGGACTCGCCGCTTTCTTCTTTCGGCAGCGGCACCAACGCGCAAGCCGTTTGCATCTACGTTTTTCGCAAGAAGGCGGCTCTTTACGGCGCGCAAGCCGCAAATCCAATGACCCTTACCGGCACGAATATTCAAAACGTGATCGGGTATCCATCCGGCCCATATTCGCCGGGATCGGACTGGGTTTTTCAATACACCGAATACAGCAACCAGATCCATCTGGACGGTTCGTACGCAGGACTGGTGCCGCAGCAAAACGGTACGCCGCAGTGGATCATTCTCACCGGCAGCGGCTACACCTCTTTTTTCCAAATCACCAACGCAGTGGATTCTAATCCCGGCTACTACGCGCTGAATACCAAGACGACGCAGTTGACGCTCGCGCTCGGCCGCATTCTGACCGGCGACCAGGCGCTCACGCTCAACGAAGTGCTCTGGGAATTCGTGGGCGAGACGCGCAACATCACGGCCTATGTCCAGAGTGCCGCGCTCACGCCAGCGAATCTGCCGAATACACGCTGGAACGCCCTCACCACTTACCCTCTGGCGAACGGAATGACAGTCCCGGTTCAGGGGACCAGCGTCTCGG
>Ga0210401_10004878_pt1 | contig 13895 bp, 7 predicted proteins | sample IncBWH32MmetaG_FD_150866 | JGI IMG/M metagenome (GOLD analysis project Ga0210401, IMG submission 150866) | Forest soil microbial communities from Barre Woods Harvard Forest LTER site, Petersham, Massachusetts, United States - Inc-BW-H-32-M | ecosystem: Environmental > Terrestrial > Soil >... | reverse complement strand
GCCTTCTCAAACGCCTGAGCAGCCTCTGCGAAGCGCTTCAGGAAGAAATAAGCCGTCCCGATGTTGGTGTAGGCGGCGGAATCGGGTTCGATCTCCAGGGCTCGTTGCAGCAACGGCACCGCCTCAGCGTACTTTCCCTGCGCCACCAGCACGTTCCCGGAATTTTCGTACCCGGCGTTGACATCCGGCTCCAGCGTCGTGACCTGCTTGAACGCCTCCAAAGCCTTGTCGTAGTCCCCGATCTGCGAGTAAGCATCGCCGAGGGAGTTCTCGTTCACCCAGTAATAGGGATTCAGCTGCACGGCCTTTTGATAGGCTTCGATGGCGTGGGGCATATCGCCTTTCGACAGGTACACGTTGCCCAAGCGCCAGTAAACCTCGTCGGAATTGGGCGCCAATGCCTGCGCGCGGTTCAGCTCCGCGATCGCTTCCGAGTATTTTCCGGTGGCGCGATAGACGCTGCCAAGCGTCGAGTGCACCTCTGGAAGTTTGTCGTTCAACTGCAGAGCCTGTTGCGCGGCTGCCAGCGCCTTCTGGGTCCAGAAGCCATCGTTGGTGACGCCATACATCCGCAAGCTGGCCTGGGCCACTCCGGTGTAAGCCAGCGCAAACTTGGGATCCTGCTTCACGGCCTGATTGAAGAAATCGAGCGCGGTCTGAATGCTCTTGGCGTCATTCACGCGCAGCGCATTGCGGCCGCGGAGATAAAAATCGTACGACGCGACGTTATCCGTGGGGCGGACCTCGGCGTTGGCATTTTCCTCGTTCGTAGGGTTCACATCCATCGCGGAAACCACCTGCGCGTAGATATGATCTTCCAGAGTGAACAGGTCCCCCGGAACACCGTCAAATTGCTGGCTCCAGACGCGTTTGTTGTTAACCACGTCCTCCAAATTCAGGATGATGCGGATCTTGTCGCCATTGCCCTGCAACATACCCTGTACCAACACGTTCGCGCCCAGGCTGCGCGCGATTTTCTGCAACGGTTGCTTGGGATCGGCCTTGGAGGCAGCGTCGGACGAGGTAACGTGCACGCCTTTCAACTGAAACAATTTCGCCGAAAGAGCTTCCTGGATGCCTTGCGCCAGATAGCCGAGCTGCGATTGGTCGCCCAACACCTGCAGCGGCAGAATGGCGACGTAACGGCCGCTGGAGAGTGGCGGAATTCCGGAAGATGCGGAACCGCCGGTTTCGGTCTGCTCGACTCGGAATCCAGGAATCAGATGGCGCACCGGCGGAATCGCGAGCGCCAGGAGAAGCAGCGCCACCACACCGGCGACGACCCAAACCCAACGGCGGCTGGCGAACTCCGGAATCTGGATGATGACGCTTTGCGAGCCGGATCCGATGCGCGACATGCCCGCGCGCGAGACGCCGCTGCCGGATTGTCCGCCTTGTAGATCCGCGAGAATTTCATAGGCATTCTGGTAACGATCGTTCGGATCGCGTTCCAGGCAGCGCATGATGATTTTCACGAGCCAATTCGGCAGGTCTGGGCGCAAAACTTTCGGACTCTTGGGCTTTTCCTGAATGCGCTGGTACATCACTTTCAGCGTGGATTCGCCGGTGAAGGGCACGTCGCCGATCACCATTTCGTAGAGGATCAGGCCGAAAGCGTAGAGGTCTGCGCGTCCGTCGGCGGGTTTGCCTTCCACTTGTTCCGGCGACATGTAGCGCGGCGTGCCGAGAAACGCGCCGGTGCGCGTCATGCCAATGGCGCCTTCTTCGAAGGATTTCGCCAGGCCGAAATCGCAGACGAAGATCTGGTCGTTCTTATCCACCAGCAGGTTTTGCGGCTTCAGGTCGCGATGGACCACGCCTTCGGCATGCGCGGCGGCCAATGCCTCGGCAATCTGCCGCGCAAAATTCAGAATGCGCTCCAGCGGCATCTTTGGGTTTTCGCGAATGATGTGCTGCAGATCCTGCCCCTCGACGAAGGCCATGGAAATAAAGCGCAAACCGCCGACGTCGCCCATGTCGTGGATGCGCAGAATATTTTTGTGGGAAATCTTGCTGGCGAGGACCAGTTCCTGCTTGAAGCGTTTGAGGGCGTCGGATTCGCCGATGGCGCCTTCGCGCACCACTTTGATGGCTACGGTGCGGTCGAGGTCTTTGTCATAGGCCTTATAGACGCGGCCCATGCCGCCCTGACCCAAAAGCGATTCGATGCGATAGCGCGGACCGAAATCGCTGCCCGGAGCGATGACGGTGGCGTCCACCATCTGAATCGTTTCGGACTCGCCCAATGGCATAGGAGTCCCGCAACGTGAGCAGGACTCCGCGAAGTCAGGGTTCACCGTGCTGCAGTGCGGGCAATTAATCACGAAAAAGCCGCCAAGACGGCTCCAAATCGGGGACTACAATGCCGAATTATCGTGCATCCTTGCAAAGCCTGCAACCATTAAGTGTCGGAAATGTGCAATATCGGCCTTCATTCGCGGCCGCTGCCCGGTTAGACTGGTGCGCCATTTCAGGGCGCTCCTATCGCGATGTTGGAAACGCCAATACACGTCTGGATAGTCTTCGCCGTCACGACGGCTGCGGCCCTAGTGATTGACTTGGGCGTATTCCATCGCAAAAACCATACTATCGGCCTGCGCGAGGCGTTGCTGGAGAGCGTGGCGTGGATTTCCGTGTCGCTGCTTTTCAACCTGTGGCTCTATTATTCGCAGGGACCGCAGGCGGGCGTGGAATTTCTTGCCGGTTATTTGGTTGAGAAATCGCTTAGTGTGGACAACATTTTTGTTTTTCTGCTGATCTTTCAGTCGTTCCACGTGCCGGCGCAGTCGCAGCACAGGGTTTTGTTTCTGGGAGTGCTTGGGGCTCTCGTGATGCGCGCTGTTTTTGTGTTGGCGGGCGTCGAGCTGCTGCAGTCGTTTCACGCGGTGCTGTATGTATTTGGGGCGCTGCTGCTGGTGACGGGTTTGAAGATGTTTTGGCCGACCAAGCGCGTGCTACGACCGGATCGTAATCCGCTAGTGCTGATGGCGCGGCGGATCATTCCGGTGACCGACAGCTTTGACGGCGAGCGCTTCTTCGCGAAGCAAGCGGGAAAATGGATTGCCACGCCGTTGTTTCTGGCGCTGGTGGCCGTCGAGGCCATGGACATCATTTTCGCAGTGGATTCCGTGCCTGCGGTTTTGGCGATCACGCGCAACGCGTTCATCGTGTACTCGTCCAACGTGTTCGCGATCCTCGGTTTGCGCGCGCTGTATTTCGCGCTGGCGGATCTGCTGCCGCGACTCCGCTTCTTGCACCAGGGCCTCGCGGCGATTCTGGTCTTTGTGGGCGCGAAGATGACGCTGAGCGAATGGTTCCCTGTTACCGCACCCATTTCGCTGGGAGTTATTGTGGGGACTTTGGCGGTAACCGTGGCCGCGTCACTGCTGTTACCTGCGGCAACCGAAAAAGCGAAATAACACGATCGGCGCGCGCTATCCCAGGTTCAAGACGAGGATCCGCGGCTCCGTCATCTCTTCGATGGCGTACCGCAAACCTTCGCGCCCCATCCCCGAATCCTTCACGCCGCCGTAGGGCATGTGATCAATGCGGAAGGCGGACATATCGCCCGCAATCACTCCGCCCACTTCCAGATTTTCAAATGCGGAAAAAAGCAGCTTCGAATCGCGCGTGAAGACTCCGGCCTGCAGTCCGAACGGCGAGTCGTTTACGCGGCGGATGGCGTCCGAGAAATCGTCGTACGGCTCGACAATCACTACCGGCGCAAAAACTTCCTGGCAGCTGACTTTCATGTCCGCGCGAACGTTCGTAAGTACGGTGGGCTGCAATACCGCACCCTGGCGCACCGCGCCACCTGCGTGGAGTCTCGCGCCGCCGGCGATAGCCTCTTCAATCCACGAACTGGCGCGGCGTGCCGCATCTTCGCTGATCATCGGCCCAACGTCTGTGGCTTCGTCCAACGGATCGCCGACGTGCAATTTCTGGACGCCGGCGAGCAACCGCGCAAGGAACCGCTGCTCAACGCTGCGTTGCACGTAAATCCGCTGCACTGAAATGCAACTTTGCCCCGCATAAGAAAAACCGCCGACAACGCAGCGATCCGCCGCGACGTCTATGTCCGCGTCGGAGTGAACGATCACTCCAGCGTTGCCGCCCAGCTCCAACGTCACTTTTTTCTTCCCGGACTTCCCTTTCAGCGCCCAGCCCACCGGCACGCTGCCGGTGAAGGTCAACATCTTCAGACGATCGTCACCGACGAGCTTCTCGGCTTCTTGGTTCGCGAGTGGCAACACATTCAAAGCACCCGCGGGTAGCCCGGCTTGTTCGACGACTTCAGCGAGCAGCAGCGAGGTGAGAGGAGTTTGCGGCGCAGGCTTTAACACCGTGGTGCAACCTGCGGCAATTGCCGGCGCCACTTTGTGCGCCACCAGATTGAGCGGAAAATTAAACGGCGTGATGGCCAGAATCGGACCCAGAGCGAAGCGGCGGACGATTCCGGCGCGGCCCGCGGTGGAAGCCTGCCAATCGAGCGGCAGCCATTCGCCGCCAATGCGCGTGGCTTCTTCGGCGGCTACGGCAAACGTAAAAATCGCGCGATCCACTTCGGCGCGCGCGGTGCGGATGGGCTTCCCTGCCTCGAGCGCGATCAGGTGCGCAAATTCTTCGCGGCGGCCGGTGATGCCGTCGGCAATGGCGTGGAGGATGGCTTGGCGTTCGTATCCGGGCATCTTGCGCGTGACTTGAAATGCGCGCTGCGCGGCGCGGACGGCTTCTTGGGCGTGGGCAGCGGTGGCGCGAAAGGACGAGCCGGCTACAGAGTGGTCGTACGGAGCCAAAACTTCAAAGCGCTCACCATCGGTGAGCCATTTTCCGTCCAGATAGAATCCCCAAGTTTTTACCGGTGTGTTCGTTGCGGTTGCCATGAATCGTCCTCGAACTCAAAGTGCCACAAACCGAGAATTTGTGACCAATCATTTCGATCGAATAGAAAAAAGGAAGTGCTTTGTTTTCTGCGAGTTGAGAAATCAGTGTTGAAAGAAAAGGGTTTATTTGTATCGAATAGAAATTGGCGTCTTGGGACGAGGCCGGCGCGAGAGGTCCTTCGACCGGCTTGAAGCAAGGGCGCCGACCTCAGGATGCCGATGCTCGTCGCATCGTCAGCTGGGGGCTCAGGGGCCAGAGCGCTAGCTCGGCTGCGGGTTGTGTTCAACATTTTCACAGATACATCATGCTCTTGCAGCGCGCAAAATGCAAAACGTTGCGTGTGTACTATGCGTGGCGCGGCGCGGTTTCCACTTGCGATTCCGCCACGGTCGCCAGTGAGGCTTCCAAAACGTTCAGCCCTTCGTCAAATTGTTCCATGGTGACGACCAACGGCACCAGTATGCGGATCACGTTGCCGTAAGTTCCGGCGGACAGCAAGATCAGCCCGCGTTCGCGACAGTGGCGCAGCACTAGCTCAGTTTCTTCCTTGGCAGGCTCGCGCTGGTCGGCGGAACGGACGAGTTCGAGCGCGCGCATCGCGCCGAGTCCGCGCAGGTCGCCGATCAACGGCCAGCGCTTCTTCCACTCTTTCGCACGCGCTTCGAATCGCGCGCCGAGTTGTTCTGCACGCGCGGAGAGATTATCGCGCTCGAGGATCTCGATAGCGGCCAGCGCTGCCGCGCATGCCAGCGGATTGCCTCCGTATGTGCCGCCCAGACCGCCTACTCCAGGCGCGTCCATGATTTCGGCGCGGCCGGTGACTGCGGCCAGAGGCATGCCCGCAGCGATGGATTTGGCGCTCACCAGAATGTCCGGAGTGATGCCGTAGCGTTCCGAGGCAAACATCGCGCCGGTGCGTCCGAAGCCCGTTTGCACTTCGTCGGCGATGAAAAGAATTTCGTGGCGCTTGCAGATTTCCTGCAGCACGGAGAAAAATTCCGGCGGCGGCGCGACGAAGCCGCCTTCGCCGAGTACCGGCTCGACTACCACGGCCGCAACGGCTGCGGAAGCCACCATGCGTTTAAAGGTGTCTTCCAGATGATGCGCACAGAAAAGATTGCATTCCGGGTATTGCAACGAATACGAGCAGCGGTAGCAGTAGGCGTAGGGGATGCGATAGATGTCCGCGGCGAAAGGTTCAAAGCCCGCTTTGTAGGGATGCGTTTTGCTGGTGAGCGACATGGTCAGCATGGTGCGGCCGTGAAACGCATCCTCAAAGCAAATGATGGCCGGGCGATGCGTGTAAGCGCGCGCAATCTTCACCGCGTTTTCAATCGCTTCGGCGCCGCTATTCAGCAGAATTGTTTTCTTGGCGAAATTGCCAGGCATCAGCGTATTCAGCTTTTCCGCCAGCGCGATGTATTTTTCGTACGGAGCGACGCTGAAGCAGGTGTGGATGAACGCGTCGAGCTGCTCGCGAATCGCGGCGACGACGCGAGGCGCGCGATGGCCTACATTTTGCACGCCGATGCCGCCGGCGAAATCGAGAAAGCGATTGCCGTCCACATCTTCCAAGATTGCGCCTTCAGCCCGCGCCGCAAAGATCGGCGTGGCGTGACCGACGCCGCGCGGCACAGCGGCCTGACGGCGGCGCATCAGTTCCTGAGATTTCGGGCCCGGTATCGCAGTTCGCAATTGGATCGTGGGCATGTCAGTACCATCCGATAGGTTGTTCGTTCAAGTTGATGTGCACTTGCTTGGTCTCGAGATATTCTTCGATGCCCCAGGGGCCGAGTTCGCGGCCGAAGCCGGATTGTTTGTAGCCGCCCCAAGGCGCTTCGACGTACGTGGGCTGCATGTGATTCACCCACACAATTCCGGCGCGCAGAGCTTTCACCACGCGGAACGCTTTGAAGATATCGCGCGACCAGACCGCGGCGGCAAGGCCGTACGGAGTATCGTTCGCGATTTTGATGGCGTCGGCTTCATTCGTGAATGGAATCACGGTCGCCACCGGGCCGAAGATTTCTTCGCGGGCTATGCGTGCGGAATTATCTACGTCGTAGAAAATGGTCGGTTCGACGTAGTAGCCATGCTTCATGGATGATGGACGGCCGCCTCCGGCTGCGAGCTTCGCTTCCTTCTTGCCGATTTCCTGGTAGGCGCTGACGCGGTCGAACTGTTCCTTGCTGACCAGCGGGCCCATTTTCGTTTCGCGCTCGAGCGGCGGGCCGAGGCGGATTTTTTTGGCCTTGGCGGCCATGGCGTCAACAAACTTCGAATAGATTGGCTTTTCTACCAGGATGCGGCTGCCTGCAGAACAGACTTCGCCTTGATTGATGAAGACGCCGAACAACGCGCCGTCAATCGCTGCCTCGAAATCCGCGTCCGCGAAAAATATGTTCGGCGATTTGCCGCCCAGTTCCAAACTCACACGCTTCAAAGTATCGGCGGCCATCTTCACGATGGCTTTGCCCACCGCTCCGCTGCCCGTAAACGCAACTTTGTTCACGTCCGGATGTTTCACCAGCGGCGCGCCCGCACCTGCGCCGAAACCGGTGATGATGTTCACAACTCCCGGCGGCAAGCCGACCTCGCTGAAGTATCCGGCGAGTTCGAGGGCGGTGAGGGGAGTCTGCTCCGCAGGTTTCAGAATACACGTGCAGCCCGCTGCTATGGCCGGAGCCAGTTTCCACGCGGCCATCAGCAGCGGATAATTCCAGGGAATGATTTGCGCGGCGACGCCGATGGGTTCGCGCAAGGAGAGGCTGAGCGCGTTGTCCGGCACGGGATTTACCTGGCCCAAAACCTTGGTGGCCATTCCGCCGTAATATTCAAAACAGGTGGCGGTGTCGGCGATGTCGTACTCGGCCTCGACGATCGGCTTGCCGGAATTGCGACACTCCAGGTCGGCGAGGTGCGCCGCTTCCTTGCGAATGCGCTCGGCCAAGCGAAATAGAATGCGGCCGCGATCCTGCGCCGTGGCTTGCGGCCACGCGCCGGAATTAAACGCTGTTTTGGCAGCCGCCACCGCGCGGTCCACGTCCTTTTCATCGGCTTCGGGAACTTCCGCGATGATTTCTTCAGTGGAAGGATTGTAAACGGAGAAAGCGCCGCCGCTGTGCGCTTCGACAAATTCGCCGTTGATGTACATCTTATATTTGCGCGCGCCCGCTTTTGGTTTCGCGTTTTTTGCCGCGATCGCTTTAACCTTGCTTGCCACGGAACCTCCCTACGAATGCCCCTCTAAATTAGACGCTACTCGCCGCCGCCGGTGCCACTTTTCGCCGGCCGTAAACATAAAAGAAAAATACCGCAAGCCCGATGAAAAATGCGGTGCCACCAAACATCCAGGTTTCGTAGGACAGCAGCGAGCGGATCTGCTGCGCCGGAAAAAATGCCAGCACGATGCCGAGCGTGGTAGTCAGCAGGCCGCTACCTCCGGCTAGAAACAGCGTCGTCCTGCTGTACAGCCCCTTGCCCGAATCCGGATTCGCGGCGATTTTCAGCAGCGCGCCGAACATATATAGAAACGGAATGAGCTGCAGTACCACCGCGAGCGACAACAATCGCTGAAAGGTTTCCTGCACGCCCGAACCCGCCGCGTTCACCAGCACAAGAAGCATGGACACCACGCCCTGCACGATCAGCGCCGCGTACGGCGTGGCAAAGCGCGGATGCGTCTTACCCAGCCAACCGGGCATGTACGAATCCAGGCCCGCGACAAACGGAATGCGCGCCGAACCCGCCAGCCACGCCGAGCCGATCCCAGCGATGGAAATACTCAGCATCAGCGCGAACGGCGCCACGATCCAGTTCGCGCCGACCTGTGCGGCCATGTGGCTGACGGCCTGCACGATTCCCTGCAACACGTTGATGTCGCTCTTGCTGACGGCGATCAGCAGCGTCAATGTCGTCGCGATGTACATGAGGCCGGAAAGCACTCCGCCCCAGGCCACGGCGCCCGGCAAAGTTTTCTGCGGGTCTTTGATTTCGTCGCCCATCACCGACGCCAGTTCCAGGCCCACCAATCCAAAACAAATCACGCCAAAAGAATTCAGGACGAAGCGCGGATTCGCCGGAATGCGAAAATCCGCGGCCGTGATGGTGGTGCCGAAGCGCGAATACATGATCAGTCCCAGTGCGATCAACACGGCGGCGGCGACTCCTGTGCCGATTCCGCCGATGTTGTTGATCCATTTTCCGACGCCGAGGCCCACAATATTCAGAATCACTAGCAGCGCCATCAGCAAAAGTGACGCGATCACCGTGAACGCGCGATTATCCGCAAGGCCTTGGTGGCCGGCGCCGAGCGCGAACACCGAAACGCCGACGAAATAGAGCATCACCGTCGGCACGTACATCATATTGTTGGTCCAATAGCACCAGCCGGAAAGAAACCCGTGGAAGTTGCCGAAAACTTCCTTGGCCCACAAATAAACGCCGCCTTCACCGGGGTAACGATGCGCCAGCTCAATCACGGCAATTCCCTGCGGCCAGAAAAACAGCACCAGCGAAATCAGCCAAAGCCAAACGGTGACTCCGCCATTCGCCGCGATGCTCGGAACCACGTTGAGATTGAATACTGCGACGACGAACAGCGCGACGAGGTCCCAACGGCCGAGCGAACGCTTCAGATGAACCGTTTCAGTTGCGGCTGCGACTGGATCGGCCAAAAGGACTCCTCGTCAAATTCACGCAACTCGCTCACGAAACAATCGGGCGGTTGACCGCACGCATCTGGCGCGAATGGCTCGCAGGCGACACTCGATTATTTTCGCAGGCGACAGACGCAAAACTCAGTGGCCGGCGGTGGCCGCAACGTGCGGTTCTTTCTGCGCCTTCGCCAGAGCCGGCGCGACTTCGGCAAAGGTCGCGATGTGCCGGTCAATGTCCGCTTCGGTGTGCGCGACGGAAATGGTCCACTGCTCGTCCCACCAATACGGCTGGGCCATCACGCCGCGATTCACCATTGCGAACCAATAGTGGCGCCACAATTCGCTGTCCGCGTTGAGCCAATCGCGATAATTGCGGATGGGCTTGTCGAAGAACATCAGCGCGCCGTTCGAGCCTGCGCCGATGACGTAAGCGTTCAGGCCGGACTTGCTGATTTCCTTGTTGTAGCCGTCAAGCAATTTTTTATTCAGCCGCGTGACATGCGTGTAGGCGTCCTTGGTAAGCACTTCGCGGAACGTGGCGATGCCCGCGGCCATGGCAACTGGGTTGGTGTTGTATGTGCCGCCATGAAAAACCTTGTGATCGGAAATCTGGCCCATCACCTGGCGCGTGGACGCGAACGCCGCAAGCGAAAACCCGCCGCCGATGGATTTCGCGAGGCAAACGATGTCCGGCTTGACGCTAAAATATTCGCATGCGCCGCCATAAGCCAGCTTCGCGCCCGTCTTCACTTCGTCGAAAATGAGCAGCGCGCCATTTTTCTTGGTGATTTCACGCAGCGCCTGGTGATAGCCCTCTTCCGGCATCAGGATCCCGACGTTCATCATGATCGGCTCGACGATCACCGCAGCGATTTCGCCGGGATATTTGGCGAAGAGGCGCTCGACGCCGGCAATATCGTTGAATTGAGCGACCAGAGTGTTTTGCACCGTAGCTTTCGGAATTCCGGAGCCCCCCGGAACGGAGGTGGGAAATTTCGGGTCGCCAATCTCGCTGGCCTTGGGCTTCAGCGACACGAGAACGGAATCATGCAGTCCGTGATAGCCGCCTTCCATTTTGATGACGCGGTCGCGACCGGTGGCGGCACGCGCGAGACGCACCGCGTGCATCGTACATTCCGTGCCGCTATTGCTGAAGCGCACCATTTCCACCGGGAAACGCTGGCAAATTTCTTCCGCAAGTTCCCATTCCAGATCGTGCGGCATGCCGAACATCGTGCCGGTGCCGAGCGTGGCCTGCACCGCCTTCATCACCGCGGGATTGCAGTGCCCGGCCATCAACGCGCCGAAGCAAAGATTGAAATCGAGATACTCATTGCCATCAATGTCGTGAATGTGTCCGCCTTTTCCATCGCGAACAAAAATCGGGTAGGGGTCGTAGGCGCGATAATTGCTGGCGACGCCCAGTGGCAAGCGGCCTTCCGCTCGGGTGTGCGCCGCTTTCGAGCGCGGCGTGCGCTTTTCGTAGGTGTTTATTTCCTGTTGCAGTCCTTCGTGCATAACTGCCTCCAAATGCTGGTACTGTGGCCGACGCACGGCCCTGAGATTTGTCTCTGCTGACCTAAACTTTTACGTTCCAGCGGCGGAAAGTGAAGCCGCGCTTTTTGAGTTCGCCAAAAAAAGGTTTCGGCGGGACCACGTTTTCCGGGGCCTGCACGCCCACGCCGGGAATTTCGCCGCGCCCGTGCATTACGGCAGCGATGGCGGCGGGAAAACCGGTATCGCGCGCGACGGCGGAAAATTGCGGCCGAGCGGTGTGATCCGCAAACATTTCCATAGCCGCAGCGACGCGTTGTTTTCCGGCGCGCCCGGTAACGGCCACTCGCAGCGCTTCCACGTCGAGTGGCGTCTTCGCCGGAGCTTTTTTCTGCAGCAATGCCAGCAGCACGGCTCGCGGCGCCACTTGGGTGCCATTCACGGCGATGGGTTCGCGCTCGGTGAATCCTGCGTCCACCAGAGACCGCACCAAGCCCACCAGCTTCGGGTCGTAATTGATCTTAAAGAATACCTCGCGCACGCCTTTCGCGCGAAAGCTCTCGGCCAGCGTGCCCAGTTCGGAGTGAATCGAATGTCGCAATACGATTTTGCCGATGGGCGCAGGAAATGTTTCGGTCTCCGGCTCGGAGAGCATTTCCTTTTCGACGTAGCGGCCGCCGACGAAATGAATGGGCGGCATGGTCAACTCGTCGAGGATCGTCGCGATCGAAAACGAATAGGCGATGGGACTGTCGTAGTGCTGCTCGTCCGCGCCCGCGTTGTAAACTTTGATGGCATCCAGGCGATCGAGCGGATCGGCCAGAGCGCGTGCCATCACGTTGGTGATGCCCGGAGCGCCGCCCATGCCCGGAATGGCCAGCTTTCCGATGCGGCGGAAGTCGCGGTCCAGCGCAAATTGCTTGCGCGTCATGTGGTAGAGGCCGCCCAGGTCCATATAGTTCACGCGAGCCGCGAGGGCCGCGCGCATTACGTCCAGATTCCAATTGTACTGCGTGCAATTCACCACCACGTCGCAGCCGTGCAGCAGTTTCGTCAGGTGCGGCGTGTCGCGCACGTCGGCAAACGCCGCGCTGCTGATGCCTCGCCCGAATTTTCGCGCTACTTCTTGCGCGCGCCCGCGATCGAAATCCGCTGCGACGATGCTCTTCACTTCGCGCGCGCCGCTCAAATCGTAAACCACCGCGCGCCCCATCAATCCCGCTCCTAGCACGACGATCTTCATCTGTATTCGGGTCCCCTTGTACTGATGGCCTATGTCAATCAGTGCTGTGTATTAGCGCGGTTCATTCAGCCCGCGTGCTGACTTCATGTTCGGCCACGTTCGCGGGCTGATTGCCCGCCACAATTACTATACTCCGCGCGGCGCTCGATCACCGCATCGCCGCCGCGATGCAACTCGTCTCTACGCAACAAAGCGAGGGGTCCGCCAGGACGGACTCCCTCGCTCTCGCTGCCCCCCGAACGTCTAGAACAGGAACTTCAAGCCAAACTGCATCACGCGCGGACCCTCGCGCGTCTTAAGTATCACTCCGAACGTGCCTGGAAGCGGCTGACCGGGAGTGAAGACACCTGCCGGCCCGTCAGTGAAATTTCCGTCGGGATTAGAGAACTGGGTATGGTTGAACAGATTATAGAACTCAGCTCTAAACTCAGTATTCCATCGCTCATTGATCGGGGTCTTTTTCGCAATCACGAAGTCCGTATTGCTGATAGCCGGTCCGCAACACAGAGAGTGGGGTGTGTTGCCGAACACGCCGGCCGGCGACGGATTTACGGACTGAGTTGGGTCAGTGAAATTATTCGAGTTGAAATAAATGTTTCCATTCGTTTGCGGTTTAACGAACTGGACGGGGCCATTTACCGTCGGAGTGTTGGCATCTTCAAAGAAAAAGCTGCTCTCGAGTTCGCCGTCGTTCTGATCTTCGATGCGTATCGGGAAGCCGCTTTGGTAGCTGATGATGGCAGACAATTGCCAGCCGTTCACCGCCTTCCCCGCGAATCCTTCATGCTTCGGAATCGGAAGTTCCCACACAGGACTGAATACGAACCGGTGTTTCGCGCTGAGCAGCGACAGGCCTCGAGTGGCGTTAAAGTTCAACGGATTCAACTCTTGTTCGAAGGACGCGCCCTGGTCGATTGCCTTGCTGAAGGTGTAAGAGGCCTGGAACAGAAGTCCGTGAGAGTAGTTCTTCTCAACGGACACTTGCAATGCGTTGTAATTCGAATTGGCAATGGTGTCTTCAGCGAATATGTTGCTGAAGACCGGAACTCCATCTGCCGGACAACCGACCCCGGTAAAAGGCTGGCAATTGGGTGAAGAAAACGGACGAGTACCGACAAACGTAAGGCCGTTCGGAGCGACCGTGCTCAAGACCGTCCCACCCGGGATGCAATTTCCTCCCGGACCGGCGTTGTACGGCAGCGGCAGTCCCGTGCAGGTCGGAGCGGGCACCTTGAATGGTTGCGTCAGGGGAGTGAAAGTCGGAATCACGACTGGCGTGCCATTGCTGTACGTGGTGGGAACGAAATACGGGCTATCGGCTCCTACAGGTCCGCACCCGGTCACTTGGCCCGTTGGATCGTTTGCGGCGATCTGCGCGAGTTCCAGGCACGTCTGGGAGTTTCCCGCGTTCAGGTCGTGCGACGCCAGCAAATGGTGTGCTTGGGTACCAACGTACGAAATACGGAAGAGCATGTCTTTGGTCAGCTGCCGCTCGATTGTCAGATTGTATTGTTCCGAGTACTGCGATTTAAGATGGGGCTGAAATTCCCCGAAGAGCAAGAGCGGGCGAAAAGTTGACCAGTCCACGCATCCATTGGGCCCGGTCGTTGGCGCCG
>Ga0210401_10004877_pt1 | contig 13896 bp, 8 predicted proteins | sample IncBWH32MmetaG_FD_150866 | JGI IMG/M metagenome (GOLD analysis project Ga0210401, IMG submission 150866) | Forest soil microbial communities from Barre Woods Harvard Forest LTER site, Petersham, Massachusetts, United States - Inc-BW-H-32-M | ecosystem: Environmental > Terrestrial > Soil >... | reverse complement strand
TGCGCCGGTGGTGATTTCCGAGACTGGCGCAGTCCCGGCCGTCTGGTCTCCCGACGGCAAGTGGATCACACTCGGCGTCAATGACGGAATCGGAATTGTGTCTCCGGATGGCGCGCAGAAGCGGACCCTGATCCAGCGTCCATTTGGAAACATTACTTCTTCGATCGGCTGGTCGCGCGAGGGAGCCGTTCTGTACCTGCTCAATAAGGTGGAGGACCACTATCGACTTTCCGCCGTTGACGTTGCGCGCGGGAACGAGCGAGTGATCCAGGATTATCCTGCGAGCGGTTTCGATTTCGCCGAAAACTTTCTAGCCGCCGGCCGGCTATATCCTTCGGGAGACGGAAAGTCGCTGCTCACGACGCGCAACGCCATCGGCTCATCCGTGTGGATGATGGAGGGTGTGGAGCCTCCACTCCCGCTCTGGCGGCGTCTCCTGCGGCGCTGAGGCGCGCGATACCTTGCCAACCAGAAGGTCGCGCAGCCTCGACTTCACAACGGTGTTCTTGGAATCCGTATTGTCACAGGCCAGCTAGTCCGATAAGATGCGCCGGGGTGTGAGGAGCCGAGTGCGCAATTCTACTCATTAATTCCCGGATTGTCGGGTACCCTTCCATAAACAATACTCGTGGAGGCAGCGGCCTAGAGTTATGTACATGGCTCGATTAAAGCCAGCCGGCAAGGAAGTTCGCCGGATTAGTCTTGATAAGTCCCGGTCCATTCCGGCCTAGTTCCCATCCCATCGGACGTGGACGGCGTTTCACAGGAGTAGTCCGCAACCTTCCCAGATGGGGACCTTTTTATCGGGTCGACTGGCGCACACCAACGGGTCGTTAGGCAACCGGGTAAGGCGTGATCCCGGAGAAGTGGCAAAGCCACAGGCATTAATGGGAGTCTGCCGCGCGCTCCGCGCGCTGGGACGCAGAGGACGGGTGCGCTTTGATCGCATCCTGAGTCTCAGACTGGTTTATGACCGTAATTCCCGATGATGCCCATTCGAGCCGCCCGTCGCTATTCGCGACTTCCTCTACAATCTTCGTGAACAACTGATCTTTCATGGCGGATCGTTTCGTGTAGTCGACCACGTAGTCGACGGTGAATTCCAACGATCCGGCATTTACGATGAGTGTGACTGTGGGTTCCAACGCAGGATTTGCACTTCGATAGTTGTCACTCACCCTTTTCCATGAGGCCTGCGCCTCGGCCACATACTCGCCAATCGCCACTTTGGCAACCCGCAAAAGCATCTCCCTGGCAAGCCGGCAATCGCTGGTGGTTGTAAACACCACTTTAATCTCGTCCCATATAAATCGGAATCCTTGCGAGTAGTTGAAAACGGATCCTTTCAAGACCATGCTGTTGGGGATGCGAACGATCCGGCCACTGTATAAGTCCCTGCTCACCCAGTTCCCTACTTCCATCAAGGTGGTTCGCAGGAGCCCTATGTCGATGACATCACCTCGAGTATCGCCGATCTGAACTCGGTCTCCGGCCATGTACAGCCTTGAAAAACCGATGGAGAAAGCGCCTGCAATGCTGGCCAGAACATCCTGGAGGGCTACTGCCACACCTGCGCCGGCGACACCGATGGCAAAGCTGAGGCGGCCCAGCCGATCTTCAAAGAGGATGGAGACGAAAAGGACGATTGCGAGGTACCCGGAAAAAACCACAAACTTCCGAACCTTATACCGCGCATCGGCCTGGCCAAAACGCCTGGGCAGCGTTTGTTCCAGTAGGCGAAACGCAGCGTGAATAAGGAGGATTCCGAGAACTGCGGCAACGCATTTCCAGAAGAGCGAAAGCGATACAGTCTGTCTGAAGAGATCATTCATCCAGCCACCATCATTCCCGGCTTGCGGCAACTGCACGGAGCAAGACGACCAGGCCCTTAATGCCTTCGAACAACCGATTTCTGATTCACGGACTCTCGCCTGACCCGTGTGATGCGGTTCGTCTACTATTGTGCCCGATAGTCGGCATCCCGGACTTGTGCTGCTCCCGGCCCAGATAAGGGCGTTCGAGGAGACTACTCTCGTGAAGTCCCGGTCAGGTCCACGAGGTAGAGTCGTCAGGGGTTCATCACCTCGGACGTGACCGGCGTTTTACACGAACAAATCCGCAGGCGTGCTAAAGGATCGAGCGACAGAGCGCCGTTGCGCGCGAACCTCACGTGGCTAGTAGCTCCGGCAACGCCATAGCCGGAGCCACACCAGCCCATAGGGACGAGGGGAATCCTTCAATCCAGAGGTGATGTCCCATATCATCGCTATCTATTTGGTAGCGTACAAGAGACACAGAGAAGGGCGGGCCGCTATTTGGGAACCTTAGACCGCCCACACCTATGATCAGATTCCTTCACGTTACCATCTTGTTCTTGATCTCGCTGAGTGTGCGAGCCGCGGTTCCCCAACTTCAGAACGTCTCTTTAACAATGAACGGGCGCGACGCGGTCTGGGACGCAACCCGCAGCCGGTTCTTCGTAAGCGTCTCGGCCGGTGATCCGAATTACTCTGCAAGCATTGTGATGGTCAATCCAGACACTGGGATCGTGGAGGACTCGATCTCGACGGGCGACAATCCGCATCACTTAGCGATTTCCGCGGACGGACAGTATCTTTACGTTGGGATCGATGCGAAGGCGACCATACGTCGTTTTCAGCTGCCGTCGCATAGTCCGGACTTCGATATCGTCGTCGGGACGGCCGGGTCTTTTGCACCGGTGTTTGCAGTACTTCCAAATCAGCCCGGGTCGATATTGGTTGCGAACGGAGTGACCCTCGCAGTGTTCGACGGACAGGTCAGTCGGTCTCAAGCCGCATCTTATCCCATCACCCCATACGAATTCGCCTCGCTTTATTTCCGGCCTGGACGTAGTAACGTCTACGCTTACTTTCATGGTGTCGTCACCCCGGTTTCGATCTCGAATACAGGAGTTAGCGTCGGCGCAAGCTACCCGGCGTTTCCAAACTGGGAAGCACGAGTTACCTGGAGTGGTGGGCTGGCGACAGATGATTGGGGCTATGTATTCGATCTCGACGCTGGGGTCTTACGAGGGAAAATACCGGGGGTGCTGCGTTGCTTCAGCGTTGCCGATGCTTCCGGAAGCTCAGTCTTCGAAATATCGACGGATAACTCGCCTGGTCTGAACCGTTATGGAATGCCGGCCTTGGCGCTGACGCAGAGTGGAACAGTCGACCCAGCTCTGCCCGCTCAGCTTTTCGTCGCAAGCAACACAGGCGCGATGTATTTGTGGGGTACGGACGGAGTCGCGATCTTTTATGGAGGAATTGCCTTTCTTCACACTGGGGCGCTTAGCGGCGTACCGGTTGGATCGCCTCCGTCGCCCGAAACAGATCCATCCGGCGTGATCCATCTTACGTTTCCGCCGGGCGGTGTGGTATTCGATTCGCAAAGGAGCCTAATCTGGGCCAGCGCAAAGGGCGCGGCCGGAAGCCTTGCAAACAACCTAGTCGGCGTCGATCCTTCGAGCGGCAACATCACCGCTACCATTCCAGTCGGCAGCGAGCCGGGAGCGGTAGCCATTACCGACGATCAGCAGCGGGTCTTCGCGGCAATGGCAGGGATGCTGGCTATTGTGCCGGTGAACCTCGCAACGCAGATAGCGGAGGCCGCGTATCCGGTGAGCACGCCGCTGACGCAGTATTCGACCCAAGGAGCTTTTGTTCCGACCGCGCTCGCGACTATTCCAGGAGAACCCAAAAGTGTGGTCGCGATCAGCTCCGCGTATATAGGTACGTCTTATGGCAGAAAAGTTGCCGTATACGATCCGTTTGGACCCCGCTCGCAGACATTCGATAAATTGGTTGATGTCCTAATCAACGGCGATGGGCCGAACGCATTCTTTGCGGCCAATGAGAGTACTTCCGACCTCAGCCTGTATCGTCTGACGGTGACGCCGAGCGGGATCTTGCAGGACAAGCAATTCAGTTCCATCGGAACAGGTTTTTTTGGGGCTCTCGCTTATGCCAACGGCTATTTCTACACGGACGGAGGAACAATGTGGACTGCGGATACATCGGCGCAGGTCGCATCGTTCGCTGGGGGTGGCATCCCGGTGCCCCTGCCGGAACTGAACCAGGTGGTCTATGCGTGGACTTCACAGACGGGCCTGGCGATCGCTACGTTCGACCTGGGAACGTTTCGCCCTGTATCCTCGCTCCTGATTACTGAGCCGGTTCCCGATATCAATGAATATCCGGTAATCGCGGCGGTACGCGCTGGCTCAGGAAGCATCGCCTTGATCACCGCGCGTGAACTCGTGATCGTGCCTCTAGGCGCATTGCAGCCCGTGCCCAACTGGCCGGTGACACTCCAGACTATCGCGCCTGGCGTTCAAGAGAGCAGTATTCCTGCATATGCGATCGCGGCGTCAAGATCGACTCTGATTGTTACTACGCCGAGTACGGCCACAAATCTCGGCAATAGCGTCTTGGTAATGGACCCCTCCACCGGCAACGTGGTTAGCTCGATATTCGCAGGAAGCGAGCCCTCCTTGATTGCACTTTCACCGGATGGCAGTTATGCCTACACTTACCTCGGTGGTAGCGGTACGCTGGCTGGCATCAACCTATTCTCGGGCGTCAAGGATTTGTCGTTCTCGGGAGATCTCAATGGTGAAAACCTACCTGTCGATGCATGGGATCTCGCAGTTGGTCCGGACGGAGGTCTTGCGGTAAGCTACACGGGCGGACCGGTGGCCATCTTCGATCGCGGCGTTCTCCGATCGCAGGTCGACGCGAATGCTGACAGCTTTGCAGAATTCGGGGCGAACTATCAGCTCGCAGTCGATCCTTCCGGGTCGCTCCTCTATGGCTACGATCAATGGGTCAGCAGTTGGGGGTTGAAGACATGGTCCGTGTCCCAGGCAGGCGTGACGGCGCACTCGCTCGCACCAAACCTGACAAACTCCTATATCACTCAGATTCGTTTTGCAAATGGCCTGCTTTATTCATCGAACGGAGACGTAATCGATCCGGTCCGGTCGCGTGATGTCGGGCAGTTTCAGTATCCTGGTTTGAATCATCTGCCGACGGACAACTATCATCCCAACGCTGTCGTTTATCCAGATGCAGCCGCGGGGCGTGTCTATTTCCTCTTTGCCCCCACTTTCGGCGTCAAGGAACTCTTAATGTTCGACGTGAACACTTATGAACTGCTTGGATCGATGCAGATTCCCAGGGCAGAATTCCAGATTGTCAATCTTGTGAAATGGAGCGACGACGGACTCGCTTTCAACACCGACGCGGGCGGGTTGTTTTTTGTTCAGATCTCGGCAATTCCATTGATTTCGAATCCGGTGATCCCCCCGCCCGTTTATTCGTTCCCGACCACGGCCGGCGTAAGTGTGCTGGATCTTACCGTCAACGATCTGGCGTACGATGCGTCCCGCGACCGGATCTATGCGAGCGTTCCTGCGAGCCAAGGCGCCCTCGCCGATTCGATCGTCACGATCGACCCCGGTCAAGCGATCGTCGTTGCCTCTTTACCGGCAGGGCCGAATCCACGGCGATTGGCGATTTCCGACGACAACAGCGAACTGTACTTCACCATGGGCGCCATCAATAATGCTGCGCTATATGTAAGCGAAGGCCTGCGGAGGATCGATCTTGCGTCTATGACAATGACGGCGGAATTTGCCGTGCAGGCGAAGATGGGTGGGTATATTCAGACGATCCCGGATTTAACCGTGCTTCCCGGTCAGGCGCGTTCGATAGCAGTAATATCCAACTTTTTCGGATCGGGCGCCGTGAGCATTTATGACGACTCCACTGTGCGGCCTGTCGCCGCAACCGAACCTTACCTATGCTCGTCGATTCAGCCCGGCTCGACGGCTTCGCGGCTTTATTGTTACGACAATTACACAACCGATTTCGCGCTTTCAAGACTTGCAGTGGATTCGAACGGTGTCACGCTGGTCGACTCGAGCGGGAGTGATCTGATAGGCGGGTTTGGAGCGCAGATCCTTTTTCATGGTGGACTGCTTTTCACGACTAATGGCAAGATCGTCGATCCAGAGGCCTATCAACCGGTCGCGACCGTTCAGGCCAGGGGACTCGTTGCTGTGGATGGCAACGTAGCCTATTGGCTCGACACAAATCCTTCCTCGTTGTCCTCGATGATTTTGCGCGCGTTCGATGCAACTATCTATTCACCACTTTACACACGCGTGATCAACGTCGGAACCGGGCCGGCAATCCGCCTCCTTCCGTGCGGGGAGGGAAGGCTCGCGTTCGCAGCCGGCAATCAGGTGTACATCGTTTACCCGAACTAGCCGAGAGGGGCATCTCCGTCGGGTGACCATCGTACGTTCGGATCGCTCTGATATGCCCCGTTCCTATCGTGTGGCCTGGCCGTGGTTTGACAAGATCGGGGAGTGAGAAACACGTTTCAATCCCGCCAATGAACACCTGTCGGAGGTCCTACCAAATCAAGATCGAACAAGTCCTAGGAAAAGGCCGAACGCGCAGAGCAGAGAAGAGCATCGATCGCGATTTACACTGTGGCCGAGGACCAGATATACTTGGTGCCAAACGATCTGAGGGCTGCGAATCTCCGTGCTCAATCAATTCTCAACGCTAGCCGTTTTGGCAGTCCTCACGCTTTCGGCCGCGGCTCAAGCCCCTGCAAACAAGTCGCCCGCGACAACAACTAAGGCTTGGTCGCCGGCCTTGACCGCGGACGGCCAGCCGGACCTTCAAGGAAACTGGCTAAACAAGAGTGCAACTCCTTTGGAACGGCCCAAAGAATTGGAAGGCCGGACAGTTCTGACCGACGCCGAAGTGAATGAACTGAAGAGGCGCGCTGACCGCCTCTTCAAGAACGGGCAGAATGACTACGCCGCGGGGGACAATCTTTTTCTTGCCGTATTGGCAAACCCGGAGCGATATAAGAGTCCAACGGCGACTAGCAATTCCGACGACATGGTCGAAAGGGAGTTCGACAATCGGACCTCACTGATTGTCGATCCACCCGACGGGAGAATTCCTCCTTACACGCCGGCAGGCCAGCGCCGGCAAGCGGCTGCGGTGGCGGTGACGTTAGGGAAGAGCTTTCCCGCAGGCCCGGAAGATCTGACCGCTTCGCAGCGCTGCATCACGTTCGGCGTGCCTAGACTTGGCGGAACTTTTAGCGCGGGTCAATATGGTTACTTCCAGATTCTCCAAGCGCCGGGATATGTGGTGGTTTTCTTTGAGGCGATCCACGACGCCCGGATCATCCCGTTGGATGGGCGTCCGCATCTTCCGCGCAACGTCCGTACCTGGGATGGCGATCCACGGGGGCGTTGGGAGGGCAACACTCTAGTCGTCGAAACGACTAACTTCTCGGAGAAGAGTAATTTCATGGCATCCGCCGAGAACTTGCATTTAGTGGAACGTTTTACCATAGTTGCCCCGAACGAGATCCGTTACGAGATTACAATCGACGATCCGACAACCTGGACGAAGCCGTGGACGGCCGTGGTCCCCTTCAAACGGACTGAGGAGAAGCTCTATGAATTCGCATGTCATGAAGGGAACGCGGATACAGAGGCGGGCATTCTCTTAGGAGCTCACGCTGCCGAGAAAACGGCCGCTGAGGGCGCGGGGAGAAAATACCATTAGTAGCATGCCGCTCTCCGGCCCCTCACTCTGAACTTTGGCCGGATATAAACGCCGTCTCGGTATTAGTCCAGGGGAAACGGCGGTCGCAGCAATCGCCAAAAACGAAAGCAAACCACATGGACGTCGGGTCTGCAGGAGTTTGAAACCAGACCGCGAAGCCATCACATTCGCACGCTCACGGCCAGCTTCAGGATGGTGCGTAATCCAGCCTGAACCAGAGGATAAGAACCGACACCTCGCACCCTCTCCTCGGGCGATCAGCTCGGCTCCCCAACCTGTTGACGCTTCCCATCTCTATGCGCAGGCGGTCCATCCGAGAGTTAATCGTCTTCGCACAACGTTCAAAACTGATCTGGACGTCTCCCTAGCACGCGGACACGTAGAGCGCTCGATGTATGGGTGCTAACATTGTGCCGATATCGTGAATTTATGTCTACCTGCTATCTCCCTTGCCTCTTCTGGCTGGCAGCTCAGATACACGCGTCTGGCGCAAGCGGCACGGCCACCGTGCTAACTGTGTCTCCCAATCCCGCAAACGCAGGCGCCAAAGTGACATTGACAGCCAGCGTTACGCCTACCGACGCAACTGGGAAAGTGACGTTCTTCGACGGTGCGACGCCTCTCGGCATCGCTGCGCTTTCGTCTGCGGTAGCATCGATATCGACCACCCTTCTCGATTCCGGCAGGCATCGGCTGTCTGGACTCTACAACGGAGACGCGTTGCATGGCTCTAGCGTGTCCAGCGCCGTTTCTGCAACAGTGACCACTACACCGGCGAATGTACTGGCTGCGGGCCCAGTTCCAGCAATTCCGAGCGGCCAGACGGTCGACCAATTGGTGGTGGCCGATCTGAATCTTGACGGCAACGCCGACATCTTGGTGGTATCGTTGAGCGCTGGAGTCAGCGTTCTCCTGGGAAATGGTGATGGAACGTTCGGGACACCGATACAGACCGGCATTCGGACCAACGCCCTACAGGTTGCGGACTTTAACGGCGATGGGATTCCGGATCTGGTTTATTCCGCCTACTCGGTTTCTTTGGGACGCGGCGACGGCACCTTCAAACCGCCGATCCAGTCGCCGGTCACTGGATTCTCGTTCTCCAACGGCCAATTTAGATTTGGAGTCGGGGATTTCAATGGAGATGGCAAGCTCGACGTCGTTGCCCTCGCGTTGGACCAGCCATACAGCACCACAGGCCTCATCCTCCTGCTCGCGGGCAATGGCGATGGCTCCCTGCAAGCGCCGGCCAGGTATCCGATCGCGCTTTCAACGCCCGCATTGGCGGCAATCGGCGATTTCAACGGCGACGGCAAACCGGATCTTCTGCTGAACTCGCTAGGGAGTTCCAACTTTTGCGTCCAGTTGGGCAAAGGTGACGGGACCTTCCAGGCCGCCCCTTGCTTTTCGGTCGCCAACGTCATCAGCATGACCGTCGCCGACATGGACGGCGATGGCATAGCCGATTTAGTGATGGGCAGACAGATGCCAAATACCATTTCCGTGCTTCTCTCCAACGGGGACGGCTCGTTCACGTTGCACGCGCAACCCTCGCAGGACTTTCCCGATTTCATCGCCACGGGCGATTTTACCGGTGACGGCAAAGCCGACGTCGCCATTCTCAGCCAGCACGGCGGCATCGACGGTGTCGGCGGAATCGCCATTCTTCCCGGTAACGGTGATGGCACCTTCCAGGACGCCGCCCAATATACAACGGCGGGTCCCGCTAGCTATCCAAGCTCCGCGGTCATCGCCGATTTCAATCACGACGGCAGACTCGATCTAGCGATTGCGAGCGACATTGGAAGTTACTTTTCCGTGAGCCCCTTTATCGCCTTCTCGGCTTCCATGACCGGAAGCGGTACCGGTCAAAACACTTCGCCGGGTCAGCCCTTCCCATCGAACCTTACTTCGGCTGTTCTCGACGATCTCGGCAGGCCTGTACCGGGTGTGCCGATCGTGTTCAGCGTGCCGCTGAAGGGCGCCAGCGCAACCTTGGGGACGGGCCAAGTGGTCATAGTCGCACAAACTGATCAATCCGGCACAGCATCGCTCCCCGCAGCCGCAAATAGCATTGTCGGGACCTACACAGTATCGGCCAGCGCTGGCTTTCTGCAGACATCGTTCACTCTTACGAACAGCGTCGATCAACCGGGCAGTTTTACGGTGGTGCCTTCGACAGTGGCGCCGAATACGATCGCGACCGCATATGGAAACCTTCCGGGCTGCAGCCAGGGGGCGCAAGTTTTAGCGGGTGGGACGGCGGACGTCTTTTATTCGTCGGATACCCAAATCAACTTTCTGATTTCTTCCGCACCGCTGGGGGGAGTCGTAGTACAGATAACATGCGGATCGCTCAAAACCGGGATACTTGTGGTCCCGACCGCGATCGCCGCCCCGTCGATCTTCACCATGGACCAAACCGGCGCGGGCCAAGCGGACGTGGTGAACCAGGACAACCGGATCGGGCCACCATCTCCGCCCGGCAGCATCGCCAGTATCTTCGGTACGGGCTTCGGCCAGTTTGCACCGCAGGGCGTAGACGGACTCACACGGATGGCGCTACCGGTGACCGCGAGCATTGGCGGTGCACCGGCGACGGTGACTTACGCGGGCGCTGTTCCCGGGAGTACGCCCGGCCTGCAGCAAGTCAATTTGTTGATTCCGGCGGGGACGGCCCCCGGTCCTGCCGTGCCGCTGATGCTGACAGTCGGCGGCATCAGCATCCTTTCCGGTGTTACGCTAGCCGTTCGGTAGCAGGCTTTACGGCGGAGGCCAACTGCTTCGGAATCGCTCATCGGCGGCGACTGATTGAGCACTATTGTGATGCCGCAAGCCTAGTTTCGCGACTCGAAAGTATAGGCACCGGGATAAGATACGTCGTACTTGAGCTTCGTCCAACGCTTTTCCTTGGAATTGCGGCCCATACCGGCACAGACAGAGGCCGCAGCACACGTCCGTTTTTCCGATGGCGGCCTAGCTGTTGGTGGCAGCCCACAACGCATGGTTCTCGAACGCGCAAGATCGCTATTTCTTTAGTCCGAAAGCATAGACTTTCCCATCCCAGGTACAGACGTAAACCTGCCCGCCGGCCACCACGGGTTCGTTGAAATGGGTGAAGCTGGTGATCAGATTGTTGCTTGAATACAATTCCCGTCCAGTCTCCGCATCGAGAGCATACAGAACCGCGTTGGGGTCCAGGCCCGTGGGGGCTTTTTTGGCTCCCCGGGACTCATCGGATGTTTTACCGCTCAGCAGTACGTAAACCACTCCGTTCGCAACGGTGGGCGGCTCCGGTGCGTGCATCTCGCGGGACATCCATATCGGCACCAGCGTTGGTTTAGCCGTAGCCACGTCCAGACGAACTTCGAACGCCATGGTGCTGCCCTGCTCCGCGGCTCCATAGGACTGCTGGAACTTCGGCGCGTCCTTGGCAGGAGGGCCCAACATGGGCGCATACAGCCACCGTCTTCCTTGCGGATCCTGCCCGGTCGTAATTCCCCAGATTCCCCGGTCGTGAAGCTTAGCCTCATCGTTGCCCCAGCGAGGTGACGTGTAAAGCGGCGTATGGTGGTCGGTGCCCCCCAGATCATTGGCGTCCAGGAGATAGATGACGGATTCCTTGCCAACAACCGCCGCCAGGGTCCACTTTTGGAACCGGAAGATCACCGGATTGCCGGAGCCAAGGTCCAGATCCGTTTTGTTCAGATATGCGAAGTTCGATGGAGTGAATGAATCCTGCAACCGGAAGTTCTTGGGAGTCAGTGCCACAACGCTATTGCCGAACTTGCCCGACGCTGGATCATACGGGCCGTCGGCAGTCTGGGCTAGTATGCCTTTCGGTCCCCGAACCAGGCCCCCGCGCCCCCATGCGCCTGATGTGATTCCGATGTTTGTGTAATACTCCAGCGGGTGCCGTACTGGATCCTTCAGGTCGAGCGCCGTAAAGTGGGACTGCATCTTCAAGCAGCCGCGGGCCGTCGGAGAATAGATAACTCCATCTATCAGGTTCAGACTCCAGTTACGCGCAAAGGGATCGGTGAAGTTCGTTGGCGGAATGCGATCTTCGCCATCGAAGATACTGAAGCCCCGGAGCTTTCCATCGCTCGTCGATACATAAATGATCCCCGCATCTTTATCGATCACTGGCGTGGCATTTTGGGTGTTCGGGCAACGGTAATCGCCCTGGTTGGGCTCTTTCTGAGTGTTGGGGTTCGCCTTTTGCCAGGCCATTTTACCCGTAGCCGCATCGATCGCGAAAACGGTATTGTCGCTGCCGACAACGAACACACGCGTGGCTGGACCCTGCGGCGTGTTCACCATTGCGACCAGGGGAGCCGTCATCGTTGAGAGGACGTAATCCTTCGGAGCCGTGGAAATCTGAGCCGTCCACTTCACCTCGAGTCGGGAGACATTGTCCTTATTCAGAACCTTCTCGTCCGGGTTCGAGCCGGTGCGTTCCGGATCGTGCCCCCACGTTAACCATTCGTTTTGGGCTGTGGCGATCCCGGATACCAAGAAAAACATCAAGCTGAAGGAAGATCTGACTTCCCGCGTCAACATACTTAATCATCTTAGAACGCGACAGCTTGAAAGAGTTCGCGCTTGAAAACCGCCTTTATAGTTAATAGCGGGAAGGGGTAGCCAGAGGATTTTGCTGGGGCCCTTTAACTAGACATAATTCCTAGACCCGTTCGTAGCCGGCCGGAAGTCCCTTGATATTTGCCATCGTGCCGCTTGGCTCGCAGACCTGAACGCGTCCTGTGTAAACCCATCTTTGGACCGGAAAGCAATCCACTCCATTTGGATTTCGTGGAGTTGTGAAAGCGTCAGCAATTCCTGCCACAGGTCGGAGTTCTTTGCTTTTCCATTCTTCACATCAAAAACCCAATCCTTCCCTTTACTTCGTTGACCCAAGAGACTCGGAATACCATTCATCAGGTGGTCGGACGCCGTGCGCACTATGACGTAGGATCGTTTCCTCAGAGCCTGCAAACCTGTCACAACAGCAAGGAGCTCTGCGCGAAACTCCGAGGGACACTGAATATACCCGTACTGGATCCGTTGGTGCTTACCAGACACCAGGGTTGCCGCCCATCCGCCGACGTACGGTCTCCGTTTGGTCGCATAAGGCCAGAGGACCCTTCGGCGCTGTATCGCTTTCGTAGAATGCACCCGGTATTCTCAACGGCTCGAGACATAATTCCTATGCCTGTTTGTAGCGGGCCGGAAGTCCTGTGACCTCCGCGATCGAGCAGCTTTGCTCGCATTCCTGAACGCGTCCTGCGTGAGTAGATCTTTTGACCGAAACGGGATCCACTCCGTTATAATTTTGTGGAGTTTTGACAGTTCAAGTAGCTCGATCCACAAATCGGAGTTCTTCGCTTTTCCACGCATCACGTCACAAAACCAAAGGTCGGATTTCTTGTGACGATCCACTAATCGATAAATGCTATCGTATACATACTCGGTTGCGGTGCGGACTGTGACTGAGCACCGTTTCTTACAGACTGTTTAACCCAGTCACTAAGGCAAAGAGTTCAGCACGGTATCCAGATACTCCTGGCATAAACCCATACTGAATTCGTTGTCGCTGACCGTGCACGAGCGTTGCGGACCATCCGCCGATATGCGATTTCCCTTTCGTCGAATACCCAGCGACTGTGAGCGTCACGGTGTCCGGATTCCCGAATGAGATCATTTTAAGGTTCACCCTCTCAACCATTGTTAGTATAGGAGCCGACAGGTTCGCCAAAGAGGTTGCTGAGCATCTTAGGAGGCTAGAGCGCTACGCGCGGACTCGATCCGGGAAGCCAGATACTCAACTTAAGTTGCTCCTGATATAAATATTCGATTTCTCGCTCAGGGACTTCGTAACAGGTCTCGATTTCTTATCTCGATAATAGTCCCAACACGCCCAAGCTTCCGCGCGCAAAACCGGCCGAAGGCTCTCGGCCACCGGCGGACAGTCTCCCCGCCGCCCACGACGCTTGGTGAGTCGGGCCTGGCGGCTGTGGGGCCATCGGAGAGATTTGGTAGGCGGAGACTGAGATCTGACTGCGTAAGTGGTAGCCATGCCCGCCATCGATTTCGTTTGACGCAGAAGATCCTGGCTACACCAACTAGGCCGCGCATCAATTGTTCCACCTCCGATAAACGCGTCGCGAGCTGCCTGCATCGGTTCTTACTGTCAACGCTGATTGAAAATTCCCCAGTTCGCCGGTTGAAAAATCCCCACCTAAGAATGCTGGCCAAGGCCGACCAACGGGAGGCG
>Ga0210401_10004875_pt1 | contig 13901 bp, 7 predicted proteins | sample IncBWH32MmetaG_FD_150866 | JGI IMG/M metagenome (GOLD analysis project Ga0210401, IMG submission 150866) | Forest soil microbial communities from Barre Woods Harvard Forest LTER site, Petersham, Massachusetts, United States - Inc-BW-H-32-M | ecosystem: Environmental > Terrestrial > Soil >... | reverse complement strand
ATTGAATGGCTATATCACTACCCAGTTGGTCAGCCTTATTTAAATCTTCACAAGCTCCTCTCTTATCCTTACTTGCCATTCTAATTGCTGCACGATTAACATAAACCGAGGCATAATCTACTTTAAGTTTTATGCAAAAATCAAAGTCTTTTAAAGCTTCCACATTTTGTTTTAAGCCCCCTTTAGCCGTTCCTCTAAAATTATAGGCAATATAACTCTTAGGGTTTAGTTTTATAGCCTCATCTAAATCCTTTACAGCACCCGAAAAATCATTCACATAAATTTTACTTGCCCCTCGATAGGTAAGAGCAAACTCATTTTTTGGGTTTCGTTTTACTAATGTATCAAAAACCTTTACGGCTCCTTTATAATCGCCCGCTTCAAACTTACTTTGTGCTAAACTCAAATAAATATTATCGTCAATTTTTTGGTACTTCGATAAAGCTAACCCTTGTTCTATATCTTTTATAGCATAAGGGTACTCTTTTTGCTTAAACTTAAGCATGCCACGTCCAAGATAGGCCGGTGCATAATTATCCCTTTCATAAGTAATATTATTATACATATCTAATGCACCCTTTAAATCTTGACCAAATGCCCGTAACTCAGCTATGTAACACATCAATTCAATATCATGTGATACCAATGAATCAGCACTATCATAATATTTTTTTGCTTGATCGTATTTCTTATTTAAATAACAGGCTCTACCCAAATATTTAATACAATTAAAATTATCAGGGTCGTATTTTAAAGAAAATTCCAGATTTTTTTGCGCCGATGCAAAATCATTTAATTGCATATAACAAAAAGCAATTTTATTGAAGGCTTCGGCATAATCTTTTTTAATTCTTGTCGCTTTTTCAAGCAACTTAATAGCATCCTTATATTTTAAAGAATCTATAAGTTTCATTGATACTTTATATAAATCAGCAGCCGGGTCTAAAGTACGTGTGGTATCTGTTTTAGATTTTTGAGCAAGGCAGGTGCTCAAAGAAATAATAAATAAATAAATAAATAATATGCCTCGCATTCTTTAAAATTACTAATTTCACTTAAAATTAAAAATTATGCAGGCAGTATTTCCTATTCTATTGATGTTTTTAGCACTTGCCGTTATACTTACTTCTTTTGTAAGTATACAACAAGGCACGGTAGCAGTAACCACCATTTTTGGTAAGTATAACCGTATTTTACATCCGGGGTTAAACTTTAAAATTCCGATTATTGAAAAAGTATTTAAAAAAATATCTATTCAAAACCGATCGGCAGAGATGGGTTTTCAGGCAGTTACCATAGACCAAGCCAATGTAAACTTTACAGCTATGCTTTTATACGCTGTATTTAATACTGATGAGCAGACCATTAAAAGTGTTGCTTTTAAGTTTATTGACGAGCGCAATTTAATGCAAGCCTTAGTTCGCTCAGTAGAAGGCTCGGTACGTGCTTTTGTAGCCACCAAAAAGCAAAGTGAAGTGCTTTTATTACGCCGTGATATTGTATTAGAAATTAAAGACCAATTAGATAAAACATTAGAAGAATGGGGTTACCATTTAATTGATTTACAGTTAAATGACATTACTTTTGATGAAGAAGTTATACGCTCAATGGCTAAAGTAGTTGCTTCAAATAACTTAAAAGCAGCAGCAGAAAATGAGGGACAAGCTCTATTAATTACCAAAACCAAAGGCGCCGAGGCAGAGGGTAATGCTATTAAAATTGCCGCTCAGGCAGAAAAAGATGCAGCACAATTACGCGGACAAGGTGTTGCTTTGTTTAGAGAAGAAGTTGCTAGAGGAATGAGTCAATCAGCTAAATTAATGCAGGATGCTAATTTAGATGCCTCACTTATTTTGTTTAGTATGTGGACCGAAGCAGTTAAAAACTTTGCTGAACATGGCAAAGGCAACGTTATCTTTTTAGACGGAAGCACAGAAGGCATGCAACAAACCATGCGCCAGATGATGGCTATCTCTAAAATGGACGTGAAGGATAAAAAATAATTACGCAGATAGCCGATATTTTGTGTAATGAAAAAACAATCTAAAAGTACCCAATCAGCTCAACCTCAACAAGGTTTTTTCCAAAACAAACGTTTACAACTTATTTTAATAAGTGTGTTTGTTTTTTTTATGTATGCCCGTATAGTAAGCTACGAGTACATTGGTCTTGATGACACTACACTAATAGAAACCAATTATAAGTTCATAAAAAATTTTAATAATGTGCCAACCGCATTTACCAAACACGTAATGTATAGCGGCACTGCTTTGGATAGCGAAAAAGATTATTATCGCCCAATGCTTACGCTTTCGTTTATGATAGATGCGCATATTGCTGGTAATGCTAAACCACGGTGGTATCATTTTTCAAATATCCTCTATCACCTAACAGCTTGTTTGCTTTTATTCGCGCTACTATACAGACTTAAAGTAAATTCAATTGCCATCTTTTTATTAACGCTTTTGTTTTCCATTCATCCCGTGGTTGATCAAGCCGTAGCTTGGATACCAGGGCGGAACGACACTTTGCTGGCCATTTTTGTGCTATCGAGTTTTATTTTCTTGCTCAAGTATATCGAAACAAAAGAAAATAAAGACTTAGTATGGCATATTGTGTTTTTTGGTTGTGCTTTATTTACTAAAGAGAATGGCATTATGCTTTCGGTTTTATGTTTAGGTTACCTTGGCTTTTACGCAAGAGATAGTTTTAAATCAACCTGGTCTAAACTTGTTTTAGGATATCTATTATTTATCATTCCTTGGTTTTTCTTAAGAAAAGCTGCCATAGAAGGTTCTACAACTGATAACAGTTTACATGCAGCCTTATCAAATTTCTTAAACAATGTGCCTTTTATATTGCAATATATTGGCAAAGCCATTCTTCCATTCAACTTATCTGTAATGTGCATGATGGAAGATGTAAATTACATACAAGTAATTATTGCTTTATTAATTATCGCCGCCGCCATCTTTCTTTCGAAAAATAAAAGATGGTTTTTTATATTATTTGGTATAGCTTGGTTTCTCATTTTCTTAGCACCATCTTTTTCTGCCAGGTTAGTTGAAGGACTTGAACACCGATTATATGTTCCAATTATAGGTTTTATAATTCTTACGGCAGAAACCGATTGGATGAAAAACTTATCCATTTCAGATAAAAAAACATGGATTGTTCCTGCAATATACATTGCAGCTTTAGTGTGGATTACTAATAGCCGATTAGAAATTTTTAAAACCAGGTTTAACTTTAACACCAGTGCTATGCAAACCTCAGCATATAGCGTTGTGCCATGCGTTAACCTTGCAGGAGATTATGATATAGTGGGGAAGCAAAATCAAGCTATAGAAATGTATAAAATAGCTTTAAAACGCGATTCAGTTTACGGTATTATTCATCCTAACAACAGAGTTAGCTACTACTACATACTACATGATAATTTAGGTGTAATTTATTTAAGTAAACAAATGTATAAGGAAGCTGAACAAGAATTTGTGTTAGCATCTAAACAAGGAGACTTATATGCAATTTATCATATAGCAAACGTTTATTCAAAAACCGGAAGGGTAGAACAAGCTGTACCACTATGGAAAAAGGTTATAACACAACAACCCAATCAGCCAGATTTTAAAGATGTATACTTGCGTTTAGCTCAATATGCTAAAGATAAAAAGGATACCACATCATTTAATTACTACATAAGCGAGTTTAAAAAACATGATTATTAGCAAGGTTACCTTACTATTACCAACCTTTTATTTGCTACTCCCTCGTTCCCTATAATTGTCATATTATAAACACCTTCGTTTAAATTACTTGCATCTATACTTGTTGTACCATTTATAGTTTGAGTAATTACTAATTTACCGTTTACATCAAATACTTGTACTATTTGTTTTTCGGTAGAGTTTGTTTCTATAACAAAAACACCATTAGTTGGGTTAGGATATATTAATACATGATTATTTATAGAATTAGTATTTATTGAAGTTGTAATATTACGGTAAGTGTTTGAGTAAGATGAACTAAAACTACTACTTGTCGTTTGATTACCATTTAACCGTAAAGTAGGTGTACAGGTTATATTCCATACTGTTTGTACGCGCCATGAAGCTGTACTTTGATAAACGGTATATAATGGATCTGCTACAGTTTGTTGTGAACCTGCAACACTATTAACTTGCTGCCAATTACCATTACTTAAATTATCCCTCATAAGTACATAACTACTAACAGGGTTAGCTCCATTTTCAATGGTATATGGTTGAGTCCAATAAAAAGTACCACTATTATTTAATATGTAGATTGTATTGTGATAAGGGCTTAACTGACTATAATTACCACAAGTATCAAACATTTGAATTTTATAACGGTAGGTACCCGCGTTTGGATTTCCTGTGTTAGGAAAATAAAGAGTTCTTACCGTATCAATAAATTGACTTAATGAAGCATAAGATTGTGAGCCTATACATTTATATACATTAGTTGTTGTTTCTCTATAAATCAGAAAACTATCTACGTCGTTAAAAGGTGTTTTATCCCAAACAACAATATTATGTTGCGAAGCAGAATCAACTGTAACCATACATATTGGAGCAGATGAATAAATTACAGAAGCATTGCTAAGATTATCTACCTGAGTTGTAAAACATCCGTTTGTATCTGTAGCCGTTAAAGTATAATTTCCTGCACAAATACCACTAATGTTTGAAGTTATACCTCCATTTGACCAAGAATAAGAATAGGGAGAAGTTCCTCCTGAAACTAATGTGCTTATACTTCCGTTACCCTGATTTACACCCCAATGGCATGAAGGATTAGTGTTTGAAAATCCAATTTGAACCAAGTTTGGCGCTATTGTAACTGTTTGCGTTGCAACGCAGTTATTATTATCTGTTACCATTAAACTATAATTTCCTGCACTTAATCCTGAAGCAGTATTAATAGAACTACTATTTGACCACGCATAGGTATATGGGACTGTGCCTCCAGAAACAGATGCACTTGCACTACCATCATTTATACAACTGGCGCTATGCGTTTGTGTAGCTAATATAGAAAGTACATTTGGCTGAGAAACCGTTGCATAAGCGTTTACCTTACAACCATTGGCATCATTAACAATTACCATATAAATCCCGGAGCAAACATTTGTAGGGCTTGAACCTGATCCTAATCCTCCATTCCAAGAATAAGTATATGAACCGGCACCACCTGATGCAGATATATTAATAGTTCCATCACAAACTCCATTACACGAAGTTTTTGTTGTTGAAACAGATACAATATAATCAGATATTTTTCTGATACTATAACTTCCACCATATTCTGTTATATAAACTCCTCCACAAGCATCAACATATACACCAAATGGTCGATAAACTTCTGATGAGTCAGCAGGACCTCCATTACCGTGAGAAGCACTAACCCCATTACCAGCAATAGTACTTATAATACCGCTAGTGTTTACTTTACGAATTCGGTCATTATCTGTATCTGCAATATAAACATTGCTTGAAGCATCTATAGCTACTCCCCATGGTGCATCAAGATCTGCTGTATCAGCTGCAAAACCATCACCATTATAATCATACATGGTGTTAGTTCTGCCTGCAAATGTGGAAATAATTCCAGTAGAAGCAATTACTTTTCTTATTCTATTATTTGCTCTATCAGCAATAAAAATATTTGCAGATGCATCTAATGCAATTGCATATGGTGTAGATAATTGAGCTGAAGTTGCTTGCCCTCCATCTCCACTAAAGCCATTTGACCCTGCCGTACCAGCAACAGTTTGAACCATTCCAGTAGAAACTATAATTTTTCGTATTATTTGATTTCCCATATCCGAAAAATAAATATTTCCTACTGCATCTATTCCTAAGCCTCCAATTTCTTTAGTAGTGGCAGAGGTTGCCACAATATTATTCCCATTATAAGTATAAGAGCCATTACCAATTATTGTACTAATTAATCCGGTTGACGCATCTATTTTACGAATTCTATACCCAGAATATTCGCCAATATATATGTTTCCTGCAGCATCTAATAAAACACAAGAAGGGTAATTTAATTGAGCAGAAGTAGCCACAATAGCATCTCCATTATACCCTGCTGTACCATTACCCGCAATAGTAGTAATAATGCCTGTTACAGCATCAACTTTACGTACCCTTTGATTATTCATATCGGGTATATAAATATTTCCTGCTGCATCTTTTGTTATAGGGCCTTGCATTAAGCCTAACTGAGCAGAAGTAGCAGGCCCACCATCTCCCCCATATCCTCCGCCTGTACCGCCTGCAATTGAAAAAATAGTTTGCGCATTTGTAATTACACTTATAAAAGTAAATAATAAACAGTATATTTTTTTCATGGTTTTATATTTAAACCAAAGGTAGGTCAAAAAAAATAAACATACTTGCAAATGTGCTGCCGCTACCTTTTTTTGTATAACTGCGAGTTAGAATAAATGTTAAAATTTATGCAGAGCAGCTATAAGCTCGGTGTATTTTCTTGAAGCTACTAAAACTTCAGAACCATCTTTCATAACCAAAATGCCACCTTCTTTTTTTTCAAGCCTATCAACAAATTCTAAATTAATTAAGTGTGAGTGATGGCATCTAAAAAACCCAAACTCGCTTAACATATCATCATAATCTTTCAGAGGGCGGGAAACCAACACACTTTTTTTATTGAATAAAAAAAACTGTGTATAGTTTCTATCAGCCTCGCACCTTATTACTTCGTTTAAACTAACAATATGCATTTTATCGTGGCTATTAAGCACTATTTTCTTTTTATCGCGCGTTAAATCACTCATATTACTCATAAACACATCCAATTTTGTGTTTGAGTTTTCTATATCTAGCTGTTGCACCACACGTTGTAATGCATTTACCAAATCTTCAGGAATTACTGGCTTTAACAAATAATCTATCGCGCTAAATTTAAATGCTTGTATGGCATACTGATCAAATGCGGTTATAAAAATAATTTTAAACGTAAGCGGCATTAATTGTTTTAGCATATCAAAGCCCGTTCCATCGGGCATTTTAATATCAAGTAATACAACATCCGGGCTATGTTTTTTAACAGCGGTAATAGCTGATGTTACATCGTCAGCCTCTGCTACAATATTCACATTTGGATAATGAAGTTTTAAAACATTAACTAAAGAGTTTCTTATTCTCTTTTCATCATCAACTATAATAATTTTAAGCGGGTTCATTAGTAAAGTGGAATTAAGAATACAATTTTTGTTCCGGTATTTCCTGTTTGCTCGTTAGCTAAATCGATTATAGTAAAAGAAAGTTTTTTTCTTTTCGACTTATTTAATAGTTGTAATCTTTCCATTGTAATCTTCATAGCTAAAGACTTATGCTCCTTGTGCATTTCTTTTTGCTGTTTACCCTTTTCAATTCCAATACCATTATCAATTACCTGTACCTCTAAATTATCATTTAAAATGCTAAATAAAATATTAATTTCTCCTTGCTGCTTGCTTCCTCTAAAACCATGTTCAATAGCATTTTCTATAAAAGGCTGTGTAAGCATGGGCGGCAAATATATTTGCTCAGAACGAATTTCTTCATTTATCTTAATACTATATATTAAATTATCATCAAGACGTAATTTTTGCAAAGACAAATAATACTCTAACATTTCAACTTCTTTTTCAAGCGTAATATATTCCGACGCAGAATTTTCAAGTATCAACCTCATTAATCTTGAAAATGCCGACAAATAAACACCTGCTTCTTTAGGCTGATGCTCATAAATAAAACTTTCTATACTTGCCAACGAATTAAAAATAAAATGGGGGTTCATTTGCGTGCGTAGCAATTTCTGTTCAAACTGTGCCGCCAATTGTTGGGTTCTTAATTTATTTTGCCTTATAATTAAAAAACCAACACTTAAAAGTAAAACAACAAAACCAATAAGCCCCATTGTTATATAACGGTTACTACTAATTGTTAAAGCTTGTAATTTATTTTCTTGGGCTAAAACTTTATTTTCTGCTTCTTTTTTATCTGTATCATATTTTATCTGAAGCTCAGAAATATTTTTTTTATTTCTTTCACCATAAATACTATCCCTTAATAAAATATATTTTTCATAATTCTCCAAAGCCTTTTCAGGTATACTCAAATCTTTATACATCTCATATAAACGTCTATAAGTAAACTGAACCTCATCCAAGGAGTTTGTTTTTTTCCCTAACTCTATTGCTTTATAAAGATATTTTTTTGCTAAATCATATTGTTTTTCTTTAGCATATATCTCACCAATATTGCCCAATACACTGGTTTGAATAAATTCTTCATCAATGTCCTTAGCCAATTGATACACTCTAAAAAAAGATTCTAAAGACTTAGCAGTTTTCTGTTTAGCAACAGTTAAATTTCCGACAGCTTTTGCAGAATCACTTTGCAATTGATAGAGTCCTGCTATATTTTCAAGCGTGGCAGCATAATTTCTTTTATTTCCTAACTCATCATAAATTTTTATCGCTTCCAAATAAAATTTTAATGCTTCAGGAAATTTATTTTGAGCGCTATACACATTACCAATATTACCTAAGTTAATGGCTACTCTATCTTCGTATTTATTTTCTTTAGCTAGCTTCAACGCTTTATAATAATATTCAAGTGCTTTTTCATAATCACCTTGTTCATCGTGAATAGCCCCTATATCTGAAAGCCAAGAGGTAACATCATATGTATTATGTATTTCTTCGGCCATTTTTAACGCAATAATATAATATTCCATAGCTTTAATATTGTTCCCCTGGTCGCTATAAGCAACACCAATATTTCCCATGGTTACATAAATATTTCTTTCGTTCTTAAGCTCTTTCCATTTTTCCAACTCTTTAAATCTATACTCTAACGCGTTAGCAAAATTACCTTGGTTGGTATAAGCTGCACCGAGATAGAAATAACTTATTGCTAGGCCTTTAGTCCATTTCAATTTTTCAGAAAGGTCTAGAGCTCTTGTTGAATATTCCAGTAGTTTTTTAGGGTCATTTAGGATGTATTGGTCCGAAATTCTAAAAAGTGTTTTTATTTGAATTGTATCTTCTTTGCCTTTATTAAGCAATTTAAATAAACTATCTAATTTATGAGTGTCTTGACATTTTATAAATAAATGAATAGATAGGAAAAAAACAAGAAATATGAACCGTTTCATTTTATTAATATGATTAAGCAAATTACAGTTAAATAAGAGAAGTTAATAAACCTAAATGTACAAGAGTAGGTTTTTTATGCATAAACGCACCCTTATTTATACCAAAACAAATTTAGAAAAACTTACTCTTTAACTTCATTACCCATCGTATCGCAATGATATAGTTTTGGTTTTTTAGAAGAAGTTTTTTGTGTAGCAGCGCCACCTTGTTTCTCTTTAATCATTTTTTGTATAATACGAGTACGCTCTTTGGCAACCTCATCGCGCATTTTTAAATCTTCATCTGCGTCATAATAAATAATGCCATCAATGATAGTTTTTTCAACCTTTGCATTTACAGATAATGGATTATCAGACCACAAAACAACATCAGCGACTTTACCAACTTTTATGCTGCCAACTTTATCATCTATATGCAACATTTTTGCAGGATTAAGTGTAGCTAATTTCAGTGCCTGCACTTCGCTTAAACCACCATATTTAATGCTTTTAGCAGCTTCTTGATTTAAACGTCTTCCCATTTCGGCATCATCACTATTAATAGATGTCGTTAAACCCATTTTAGTTAAAATAGCCGCATTATATGGTATAGCATCCATTACTTCCATTTTATAGGCCCACCAATCAGCAAAAGTAGATGCTGCAATGTTATGCGATTTCATTTTATCGGCGACCTTATAGCCCTCTAAAATGTGAGTAAAGGTGTTAATTCTAAAACCCATACTATCTGCTACGTCAATCAACATATTTATTTCAGATTGTACATACGAATGACAAGTGATAAAGCGCTTATCGTGCAAAATTTCTACCAAGGCATCTAATTCTAAATCTCGACGTGGAGCAACTTTATTTTTGTCTTTTGAGGTTGCAAAAGCATTCATGTTTTTTTCGTACTCTTTGGCACGAGTAAAATTATCGTAGTACACCTGTTCGGTACCCATTCGCGTTTGCGGAAAACGAATGGTGTTAAAATCACCCCAATTACTTTGTTTTACATTTTCGCCTAAAGCAAATTTTATAAACTCAGGAGCTTTTTCGTACTTCATATCTTCAGGAGCTAAACCCCAACGAAGTTTTATGATTTGTGATTGTCCGCCGATTGGATTAGCTGAACCATGCAACAGTTGGGCTGTAGTTACACCACCAGCTAATTGACGATATATATTTATATCCTCGCTGTTAACTACATCACCAATTCTAACCTCAGCACTTGATGCTTGTGTGCCTTCATTAACTCCTTCGCTAATAGCAATGTGATTGTGTTCATCTATAATACCGGCAGTTAAGTGTTTGCCTTTTGCATTAATTATTTTAGCAAATGCTCCTTTAGGCGAATCTATATTAGGTGCAATACGGACAATTTTTCCTTCTACTATATAAACATCGTAATCTGTTAGGATAGAATCTGATTCATTTGTCCAGATGGTTGCATTTTTAATTAAAATAGCATCTAAACGGTTTTTAAATTTCTTAATAATGTTTTCATGCTTCTCAGGCCTGCCAAAAGATGTAAAGGGATAATAAACTTCGCCTATAATTGGATCTTCTTTCTTTTTTTCCTTTTTATCGTCTTTTGCAGATTTTAAAGGGCCTGTTTTGGCGAGGGTTGCATCGTACCAAATACTGGTTGATGACTGCATTTTTCCAATAAAAGAAGAATCAACAGCATTATAATTTAAATCAAATCTATCAAGTGTAACCGTATCTCTGTTAAAATTAAAAACCAGGTTATTGTTTTTAAAACCAATAGTTAAACTTGTTTTGGTTGTGTCTTTTAAAACAATAGTTGCAGTTGGTTTATCAGCATCTGTACCGGCAATTTCAACTTTAAGTTTGTTATTGTTATACGATAGTAAATATTCGCCACGTATATCAGGCATATTATAATCACTATAACGATAAGGAGTCCCGTTAATCCAGTTTTCGTATATAGTAGCATCGTCTTCAAAAATATTTTTAGATGTAATAATAAAATCAGCCAACATTCCTTTTTTTAAGTTGCCCACTTTATCAGAAAGACCAAGCATTTCAGCAGGTGTTGTAGTTAAACTTTTTAGAGCATCCTTTTCGTGCAGGCCATATTTTATAGCCTTGCGCAAATTCTTTAAAAATTTCGTTCTATCTTTTAAATCGGCTGTGGTTAAAGCAAAATCTATCCCCGCTTCGTGTAAAAATTTAGCGTTGGCAGGTGCCATTTCCCAATGTTTTAATTCGGTTAGTGTAATGTTTTCCGCTTCATAGGGGTCTTCTACATCAAATGCATCGGGATAATTTAGCGGAATGATATATTTGCAAAATGTTTGCTGTATATCATCTACTCGTTGATATTCGTCTCCCCTACCTTTAATAATATATTTTGTTTTAAACTCATCGCCTACTTTATCGGCACGTAAGGCATTTAATTTATCGCTCACATCAAATATAGAAGGAAGTGCTTGCAAATTATTAAAGGCTTCTAACGATATGTTATACTCTGTTTTGTTTTTATTAACCGCGTACCATTGTGCATCTAAATAGGTTTGTCTTAATAGAGCAATAGCCCCCATAAGCGATGAAGGATAATCTTGTGTTGAAGTGCCTTTATTAAATGAATAAAAACCTGCAGCTCTATCTTTTATAATAATTTCATTTTCTTTTTTTTGTGTGTTTAATAATACAACTGTTCCACTACCACGCACAATGCCATCTTTAGCAGAAGTTAGTACTAAACCAAAACCCAATTTTCGCAACTCATCTGCCTTAGTATCATTATTAGTGAAAACTTTATAGGCATCAACATCCGCTTTAATGGCTTGGTTCCACCCAAAAGCACCTTTTATATTGCTTTCCATTTGCGGTGCACCAAACGAACGTGAAGCCCCAGAACGAGGCTCAGGCATCCCATAATCGCTATACATTTCAATAAAAGATGGGTAAATATGTTTACCTTTTAAATCATAGACAACAGCGTTTGTAGGAATGGTTACTTTCTCTGCCGCATCAACAACCAAACCGTCTTTAATAAGTAAAGTTGCGTTGTTTATAGTAGTAGACTCATCTACATGAAGTGTACAATTTTTAAATGCATAATAACTGTGTATGTTATTAGGCGCTCCATTTATAGGGAATGTTTGGGTTTGCGAACGAGAAGTAAAAAGTAAAAAATTGAATGAAAAAAGTAAAAAAACACTCTTATTAAATAATTTCATAATTATAGTTTAAGCTGCTAAAATAAAAAAAAATGCTTTGAGAGCTTGCCTTAGTAAGTTAAATAAACAAATCTATTAGTATTTCATAAAGCGCATAATGGCCTTAAAACTAATAAGCCCTGTAACCAATGCCCAAATACCGGATAACACACACATAACTGCCATACCAACAAAGTAGTTTGAAATAAACTTTGTGCTTATAAAGCCAGCCCCTATTACACCCAGAATGAATAGTATAAGAATAATAATTAACCTGTAATTTACTTTAAACTTAAATATTTTATACGTTAAGTAAACTTGCACGCTTGCAGTAAAAAACTGTGTTGCCAAACTTGAATATGCTGCGCCCATAGCTTTAAAATTTGGGATAAGAACAATGTTTAATAGAAAGTTAAGGCAAATGCCTATTAGTGCCATTGTATTTAATTGTTTTAAATTACCGTTAGCTGTAAGTAAGGTGCCAAAAATATAAGTGGTTGATATGGCAATAAAGCAAGTCATTAGCATTGAGAAAATAGTTGCAGAATCAGTTACGCCATGGTTTATAAGTCCAATTAATTCGTTTTGATAAAACCAGCAAACAGATGCAGCTATAATAGCAGGAGTTATAAGTAAGGTAAAGGATAACTTAACAAGGTTCTCTACACTTTCTTGAAACTTTAACATTCTACTAAAAATAGGTAACAATTGTATTGAGAATAAATAGGCTATCATGTTTGCTGCATCAAGCAATCTAAATCCTTTAGCATAGATACCAGCCTGCGTAGCTCCTTCACCTTCAGGTAAAAGCCTTTCTATCATTACCGAATCTAAACGATTGTAAAAAGTCATAAGTAGTACAAGCACCGCAAAAGGGAAACTTTTCTTTAAAATCATTATCCAAAAAGGGCGGTTCCAGGAAATGGTAAACTTATCAGTTTTTTTAACTACCACAATAAATGCTAAAATAGCAGCTAATAAGTAGGCCAGTGTTTGGGCATACACAAAATTCATAATATCAATAGTAATGCCTGTGTAAGCTGTCCATAACATTACGGCACAAATGCCAATCATAATAAATCTATCCAAAACAGAAATGATGCTATCTGTTTTAAAAGCATGTAAGCCAAGTAAATTAGAACGCAGATACAATATCATAGAAATCAAAAACTGATTAAAACCTAATAAAAATAAGAGCTTTATATAACGTGTGCTATAACCAACTGCCAAACCAATACTAATAGTAACAACTATATATACAAGGCCTAATAACAGTTTAAGGAGAAATAAACCTGAAAAGTGTTTTTCTAACAGGTGATTATTTTGGGCTATGTTTTTATTATTGAAATTGGTTATACCAAAGTCTAATAATATATTTAAAAGGAAGGAGAAGTTAAAAAGGGCAAAATATTCGCCATAAGCCGCATTACCTACCTGATATTGAACAGATGGTTCAATTACCAATGTCCAAAAAGGCTTTATCAGCAAATTCAGACAGATTAAAATGGCTAAATTGGTAATGAAATTGTTTTGCATGATTTA
>Ga0210401_10004872_pt1 | contig 13909 bp, 20 predicted proteins | sample IncBWH32MmetaG_FD_150866 | JGI IMG/M metagenome (GOLD analysis project Ga0210401, IMG submission 150866) | Forest soil microbial communities from Barre Woods Harvard Forest LTER site, Petersham, Massachusetts, United States - Inc-BW-H-32-M | ecosystem: Environmental > Terrestrial > Soil >... | reverse complement strand
CTCACTTTGGACGATCTCTCGGTCACCGTAGTCCTCAAGCCGGCGGCTAGTTCTATCAGTGTCGCTGGAGGCAACGTGCAGATTAAATTCACGGCGGGCGTAAATGATACGGCTTCGAGCTTCATTATGAATAGCACGACGAATCTTCTCACCACGCCGTTTACAGCCGTCAACCCCACGATTACATCGCTCGGTGGGGGCGTCTTCAAAGCCACGCTGCCTGTGTCGGCCAGCCAGGCTTTTTATCAACTGGGACGCCGGCCGTTTGCTTTTAGTTATTAAATGAATTCTGTCAATTATCCCGGACTCTTCCGGCTGGAAGTTCATCGAACAGGATGCTTTGGGTGCGCCGGCGGCTAACTTTGACGATTCGTTCTGGATGAATGTCATCTTGCCCCACTGTTGGGACATTCCCGACGGGCAATCGTAATCGCCTTCGAAAAATGATAGTCAGCAATATTACCGATAGGCATTAAACAAACAATCCGACAGAATATGGCTGTGGCTATGATTATCCCATGATCAGATTTATTTTGATTTTTTCCGTTGCTATGGCCATTGCTGCCGTGGCGCGCAGCGAAATATTCCTGGGCGATGTGTTTGCGCGCAAGGCGACGAGCTTAAACGGCAAGTGGCACTTTATCGTTGACCCTTATGACACGGGTTATTTTGATTATCGTCTTCAGGCTTACGATGCGTCAGTCAAACCTGGCGGCGGATTTTTCCTGGATCGGCGGGCCAAGGACAAAACCGACCTCGTCGAATATAATTTTGATACCAGTCCGATACTCAACGTGCCGGGCGATTGGAATTCACAAAACAAGGAGCTTTTTTACTATGAAGGCTCGGTCTGGTATCGAACCAAGTTCGATGTAAATAGATCCGCTCCTGATCACCGCCTGTTCGTGTATTTTGGCGCGGCGAATTATGAAGCGGATGTTTATCTTAACGGCCAAAAACTTGGCAAACACATCGGCGGCTTCACGCCGTTTGCGTATGAAATTACGAAGTTCGCCAGGAATAAAAACAATTCGCTTGTTGTGCGCGTCAACAACAAGCGCAACATCGAGGGTGTGCCAACGGTGAATACAGACTGGTGGAATTACGGCGGCCTGACCCGCGATGTGTTGCTTGTGGAAACGCCGGCGACATTCATTTCCAATTTCCGGATGCGCTTGAAATCCGGTACGACGAATACCATCGAAGCGAGCGCGCAATTGGATGGCACTCGCGAAGACCAAACAGTTAGAATCAATTTTCCTTTGCTGAAAATCGCCGCAGAAACAAGAGCTGATGCCAACGGCGTCGCGCACGCTGAGTTGGAGGCGCCGGACTTGAAATTATGGTCGCCGGAAAATCCGATTTTAAACGATGTGGAAATCTCCAGTGGCGAAGACAAATTGAAAGACCGTGTGGGATTCCGAACGATTGCAGTGAGCGGAACGGATGTTTTGCTTAACGGCCGCAAAATTTTTTTGCGGGGCATTTCCATTCATGAAGAAAATCCCGTGCGAGGCGGACGGGCGTGGTCCGAAACCGACGCGAAGTTATTACTCGGCTGGGCGAAGCAATTGAACTGCAATTTTGTCAGGCTCGCGCATTACCCGCACAACGAGCACATGGCCCGGCTTGCCGACGAAATAGGCATCCTGGTTTGGGAGGAGATCCCGGTTTATTGGACGATTCAGTGGACGAATGCAGAGACATTGGCGAACGCGGAAAAGCAATTGAGTGATGTAATTTCACGCGACCAAAACCGCGCGAGCGTGGTAGTGTGGTCGGTTGCGAATGAAACGCCGGTCGGCGAAGCACGCACAAAGTTCTTGAAATCACTTGTGGACGAAGCGCGTTCACTCGACGGCACGCGACTCGTCTCCGCCGCGATGGAAGTTCGTATTGACCCGAATGATCCTTTTCACAAAATCGTGGACGATCCATTCGGAGAATTCACCGACTTATGCAGCTTCAATGAATACACCGGATGGTATGATGGCCTGCCGGAGAAAATTGACCGCCTTCGCTGGAGCATCAAATATCAAAAGCCGGTGTTCATCAGCGAATTCGGAGCGGACGCAAAGCAGGGTTTTCATGCAGACGCACTGACACGATTCAGCGAGGAATATCAGGCGGACGTCTACACACGCACGCTGCCGATGCTGGAAAAAATTCCCGGCTTTAGCGGTTGCACACCGTGGGTTTTATGTGACTTCCGCTCACCACGGCGTCCGCTGGCCGGGATTCAGGATGGTTGGAATATCAAAGGCCTCATTGGCCACGATGGAAAAAAGAAAATGGCGTTTGCCGTGTTGAAAACTTTCTACAATGAAAAAGCGAAGATGGGCAACTAAATGATATGAAAATAATACTTCACCTTCTTTTGCTGGCATTCCTGATTTTCGCCGGCGGTCTTTATTTGAACGGATGCGCGTCGCCCGACGCATCGTCACAAACGAAAGGATACAAGGGAATTCCCTTCCACGACAGTGTTTATCATGGTGGTCCCCAGAGAATTCCCGGGCCCGTGCAATGCGCCTACTATGACCTGGGCGGAGAAGGTGTTGCCTATCATACTTCAGATTTAATCAACAGAGGTAGTGGAACTTTTAACAAACCGGATGGGACGTATCTAAATGAGTTTCGGATGCACGAAAATGTCAGCATCTCTTACACGAAGTTTCATCGCAAGACGCTGATTGACGACAATCCATTCGATTCGGTTCGACCGCCCGAGAATCAACTCTACGTCGGATGGACGCAACCCGGAGAATGGTTCAACATGACAGTTAATGTCAAACACGCCGGAATTTATGCTATTGACCTCCTATATACATCGAATCGAGGAGGAAACATTTCGCTGGATTTAAACGGAAACCCTTTGGTTGCTTCCATTGACATCGCTTCTACCAGGAACGATAAGGATCCGGTTGCCTGGCGTCAATGGCATCACTGGAATCTCATGACCGACATGGCCGAAGTGAAATTGCCCAAAGGTGTGAGCATCTTGACCTTTCACATTCTCAGCGAAGGCAATATGAATCTTGCCTATCTTGATTTTAAGCCGAAAAGTGGTTGACTAAGTTAGTTATGCAACGACGTGGCAAATATGTTGCTTCTCAATTTGTATGCGCAATCACGGGATTTTCCCGTTCATTGCCGAAAAACAATCAAACCCATCATATCATGATAGGAAAATTCGCAAACATAGAAATCAAATTCAGTTGCGTTACCTTTACCATTCTCTTTGCCGCGGTTGCCGGGCTTTGTGCTCCCAGTGTTGATTTTCAAGCCCCACCGTTGGGCGACTATGGCCCTATTACAGGCCATGTCTCGGGCTTGGCTCCGGCATCGGCGTATGAGGTCATCCTGCTTGACTCTCAAAGAAATAAAATATGGTGGGATAAAACTCATAATGTTCACGGAATCCCTATCGCAGATGCCGGGACTTTTTCAGCGGCATCCTCCTCGGCGGAAAAAGGCTGGATAAACAATACGAATGTTTTGAAAGCCCCTTTTATTGGGGTATGGATTGTTTCAACGAATTTCGGCAAGTTCAGTGTCGAAGGTATTTCATTGCCCGAAAACATTACGCGAGCCGCCGTCGCTTCGAAAATTATTATCCGTGCCAGGCCAGGGATGAATCCCAGTGTGGATTTTGATCTTCCTCCGCTGGGCACAAAATCACCGCTAAAAGGCCAGGTTTTTGGGTTATCCAATCCGAAAAGTTATAAAATTTTAATGCTGGTTTCTGCGGTACCGAATATCTGGTGGGATAAAACTCATAACGTCAACGGAATTTCTATCGCCGAGGACGGTTCATTCGAGGTAAAGGGTTGGGTAGTTGACCCGCATGATTTGACTGTTCCCAATATCGGGATTTGGGTCGTTCCCACTAATTTTTCCGAGTATACCGCCGAAGGAATAGAACTGCCTGAAAAAATTACACAAGCCGCCGTCGCTTCAAAAATCAAGAATCGTGGTGAACTTAATTTCTGAGACAGGTTCTGCACCCAATTCAAAAATTAAAAACCATGGTGATACACGTCCGCCGTCCGCAATGTGGGCAGCGTATTGATTTGAAGCACGTTCCGCGAAGTGACGGCGTTGATATTTCAAAATTGCGGGTTAGTTTGATCGAAACGCGCCGGATTGCCGCTCCATTGAAGGCTCAATAAGGTTTCCGTCGAGTTCAACGCTTTCGTACCTCTTAGGAAACCGTTGCTGCTCTATCTTAAGCCTTGTTTTCAAAATCTAACCGACAAGTTGCCAAGACCTTTCAATGGCCATGCGCTACGGCAAAAGAAGGCTTGCGGCAAAGGACGAATAAAAACGCGATGAATCCGGCGGCAAGAAATGTAAACGAGCAGGGTTCGGGGACAGCCTGAATTTGGAGATCAAATGTCTCGGTGTTGGCTGACTCGCCCGCAAGCGAAAGGTCAAGCTGGTTGGGGTCATTGACGCCGTAAACGGTGGATTCTCCAGCCTTTACGGTCTCAGCCATAATTTCCACCGGCGTGGTGGTGCTGTCAAAGGTGAACGTCCCTGAACCTCCTGCCGCCAGGGCAGTGCCGGCGGTTCCTCCGTATTGGACGGAGTTGCCATCCATAGTGCTGGTCCAGCCGAGATTGTTCCCCGCATCGGATGGACTTGCGACATCAAAGGCGCCAGGGATCCAGCCCATCCAAAAGCTCTGGATCGCCTCGGTGCCGGTATTATCCAGCGTCACGGTATAATCAAAATTGCCGCCTGTCCCCGCCACATCGGTAAAAGTGCCAGTAGCGAGCACATCCTGTGCGTGACTGGAAAGAGTGGATACGTCTAATGCCGCCGCGACGGCCAGTGAAAAACCAATCGGTATTAAGTTCAGTTTCATAATCGCTCGCACCATTAGTATGTTTGTTTTGACTCACGATGCAGCCACGCTGACACCGTTTCGATAAGGAAGATGATTAAGGCGAGAAAAAGTTCCTCGCATAAAATTAGGGTATCAAAATTTCCTCAGTTTCGTAGTGGTTCAAGGAGTTGGTGGTTTTGGGTTCACTGCGGTTAGCAAGTCATGCAATCGTCCAATGCCGCGGGAAAGACGTGACTTCACAGTCCCGACCGGCACTTCAAGTATTTCGGCTATTTCTTTGTAGGAATAATCCTGCAGATAGAACAATGCCACCGGCGCCCGGTACAACTCGTCCAATTGTGCCAGGGCAGCCGTCAGGAGCCCGGAATCGAGCTCGTTGACTGATGGCGGAGGCACGGTCGGAAGCACTGCCGCCGTGGACTCAATTTCAATGTGCGGAAAACGGTTCTGCCGCCGACGTGATCGTAAAAACTCGCGGTGCAAGGTCGTGAACAACCAGGTTTTCACTTTTGATTTCTCGCGTAACTGATGCCCCTTGTTCGCCCAAATATAGAAAGTCTGCTGCGTCAAATCGCAAGCATCCGCCTCATCGCGCGTCAAACTGACCGCGAACTGATACAATGGCTGGTAATAATCGGCTACAAGACTTTCAAAGTTCGGACTATCAGCCTTATCGCAGTCGATGCGCGGCACCATCATCTCCAGGCATAGACCTTGCGACATACGATTAAACAGGATTTGCCCAGCCGCTATTTGCCGCGGCGATCGCATAGAAAAGGATGCTGCTCACATATTCAACGGGTATGTTTGGCGGCAGCAAATAGTTCATGCCGCCGGGACGCGCTACAGTGTTGCGGGCCTCCTCATGGTGCGACTGCAATTGTTCGGCGAGTTGGCAGGCCAGGGCCATGCCGATTTCGGCGTTGCTGGTGACAAGCGATGGAAATTGAGTTTTCATTTTTAAAAACTCAGGCAGCCGCAGTGCGTTGAATTGCCTTTCTGCAAAAGATTAAACTGATTGGCCGTGTCAGGCACATCAGGGAGCGAGCGGAAATTCCCAGACGATTGCGACGATTGAGTGATGCGCCGTGCTCTCTCAACTGCTCAACAACGTTTATCCGGCCAAACATTGCGGCGAACATGAGAGGTGTCATGCCGCCGCCGTTATCGGCGTCAATGTCAGCACCGTGCGCGAGCAGCAGCACGGCAATTTCTTCATAGCCTTTGAACGCCGCTCCGCCAAGTGGAGTCTGGCCGCGGTCATTCCGGCGGTCCACATCCGCGCCGTGTTCGATCAGCATCCGCGTGGTTTCCATATTGCCGTTGTAGCTCGCGAGCATAAGCAGCGAATTACCCCTGGCGTCGGAGAGATTTACCGGCAGCCCGGCGTGGAGCATTGTTTCAAGATGTTTCGTCTCGCCGTTGCGCGCGAAGCCGAGCGCCATGTATTGTAATTCGGTGTATCGCCCTTCTTCGGATTCGGTGGTGGTGGTTTGCATGGTTTTACTTTCTGTTCATACCAATTTCACGCCTAATGCTTTGGAAACGCCATCGGCATAGCGGGGATCGGCCTTGTGGAAATGAGCAAGCTGGCGCTGCACAATCTCCCCGGGAACGCCAGCCATTGCGGCGGCGATGTTTTTGAACAAACGTTGCTGTTGTTCCGTCGTCATTAACCGAAACAAATCCCCGGGCTGTGTATAATCGTCGTTGCCATTTCGGTGATTGAAACGACCGGCATCTCCAGAGAGTTTCAAAGGCGGTTCGGCGAAACGCTGGTCTTCTTTTGGCCCGCCGAAACTGTTCGGTTCGTAGTAGGCATCTGTGCCTTTGGGTGAGTCGAAACGCATCGGACCGTCCGCGTGATACGTATGCACGCCATTTTTGGGGCGATTGACCGGCAACATTTCGTAATGTGTCCCGATACGGTAACGATGAGCATCGGCGTAGGAAAAGATGCGCGCCTGCAACATTTTGTCCGGGGAGAAACCGATGCCTGGGACGATGTTCGACGGGCTGAACGCCGATTGCTCGACCTCCGCGAAATAATTTTCCGGGTTGCGATTCAGCTCCAGAATGCCGACATCAATGAGCGGATAATCCTTATGCGACCAGACTTTCGTGAGATCGAAGGGATTCCAGCGATACGCTTCCGCATTCGTCTCCGGCATGATTTGCACGCAGAAACGCCACCTGGGAAATTCTCCGCGCGCGATGGCTTCGAACAAATCGCGCTGCGAACTTTCGCGGTCCCTGGCGACTACCGCTGCAGCTTGTTCATTCGTCATGAATTGAATGCCTTGCAGCGTCTTGAAATGGAATTTTACCCAAAAGCGTTCGTTCTGCGCATTGACGAAGCTGTAAGTATGGCTGCCGTAGCCGTTGAGATGGCGCAACGTTTTCGGCAAGCCGCGATCCGACATAAGAATCGTCACCTGATGCAGCGACTCAGGCGAGAGTGACCAAAAATCCCAGGCAGCCGTGTTGCTGCGGAGGTTCGTTTTCGGGTGTCGCTTCTGGGTGTGAATGAAATCCGGAAATTTCAGAGGATCGCGCACGAAGAAAACCGGCGTATTATTGCCGACCAAATCCCAATTCCCCTCTTCCGTGTAAAACTTCAAAGCGAAACCCCGCACATCACGTTCCGCATCCGCTGCGCCGCGTTCGCCGGCCACAGTGGAAAAACGCAGGAACGCCCCGGTCTGTGTGCCAGGCTTGAACACGGCGGCCCTGGAGTATTTTGTAATGTCATGGGTAATGGCCAGCGTGCCGTAAGCCGCCGAGCCTTTGGCGTGAACCGTGCGTTCCGGGATGCGTTCGCGGTTCTGATGCGCAAGTTTTTCCAGAAGGTGATAATCCTGCATTAACAATGGCCCGCGCCGGCCGGCGCTGAAGGAATTTTGGTTATCGGCGACGGGATTACCGCCGGTCGTGGTCATGATTTCAAATTTGTCAGGCATAAATTTAATTTCGCATTTATGCAAGTTAACCACTCCAGATACTATTGTTAAAATACTTGTTTCCTATGATTATCATAGACATTGCCTATGGTAATGCTTCTGCTTAAAAATGGAGGAGTCCCCGGGTCAGTCCCTGGTTGGAAGGGGATTGCGGGAAATAACCGAGGCGGAATCAGGGGAAGTGACTGCACGTGACTTCCCAGCCTGCGTCGAGGATGCGCTTTGGATTTCGTCTGTTATTTCCCGGGTCGCCTTTTTGAATTCCCGGATGCCCTGGCCGAGGCCCCTGGCCAAATCAGGGAGTTTCCTGGCGCCAAACAACAATAGTACTGCCAGCAGAACGACGATCATTTCCCAACCACCGAAAAAGGCCGCAAACATGGTATTCATAAAAAATTCCTTATAACTATTCGCAATTTTTGATTTCAACTATCAAGAGTTAAAACCCGTGCGCTCTTTAAGAAAGGCGCACGAGTCACATAACGGTCGCTCCAATTAGGGCGCTTCTTACGCATCACGCCTGGCCTCATCGGCCTCTTCGGCAAGCGCTTGCACTGTTTGGAGGAACTTCTTGCTTTGGCCGGTGAACAGCCCATCGGCGGTAAAGCTGGCGATCGTTGCCACGGCGCCTCCAAATCGATCGCTCAGCGGACGAATGATCGAGACCTTCGGCAGTTTGGGACTGATAAATTCACACGGAACCGGGAAGATCAGGCTGGGCTGAACCAGGGTAGCCGGTTGCAAAGGTGGATTGTTGAAAAAATCAGGAAATGTCTGGCCATTTGTTGGATCTGTAACCGGCGCCACCGGCTGTTGCACTCCATTGCCCGCAAAATCAACCCATTCCAGAAAATGCGCGATCTCGTCTCCGCCGATGCCAAGGGTAACCTGAAGCACTTCCGGGTCCGATACTTTTTGGCTCATAGCGGCGTAAAGACTGGATCCACCCTGCTCAATGTATCCAAAGTGAAAGGCCGCAGTGTTCGCGATCACTTGAATGCGATTGGGATTGTTGAAATCGTCATCCGTGACGGAAATGGCAGTTCGGTCACTGATCTCGACGGCCTGCGGGAAGGTGGCGCCAAAGTCAGGATTGGTTTCACTGCGGTAGCGAACGTACCAACTGGTGTCAACAAAGAGGTGCATGAGGTTGGTAAGCCGGCCAATGCCCGACGAGCCCGTGGCTGTGCTTCCTTCTAAAGTGCGGAATTCATCAAAGTTGACCGGCTCGCCGCCCCGGGACTCGAGATAAGCGTTGAGAAACGTGGCGTGGCTCACTTCATCCAGCGTGTTGCTGGTAATGTATTGCGGGCCATCGCTGTCCAAGTTCGAGAGGGCAGCCTGATAGGCGTTCAACTGTGGGTTTGGATCCAGCTCAATGGGCGGATTGTTGCCGATGCCTCCCAGTTCCGCATACTGTGTCCAAAGGTCGGCTTCGATCAGTTCTGCCGCCGCCAAAAATCGCAGAATCGCCTCATCACCCTTCCTTAGCCGGGAACCGAAGAAATCGGCCGCGCGTGCAGGCGTTTGACCAGTCAATAAAGCGCCAACGGGCAATGTCGCCGCGCCTGCGATTCCTAAGCGTTTAATAAAGGACCGCCGTCCTATTGCACGCCTTCGTACGATGTTATTTTCATTCATAATTTCCTTTTTCTATTTGCATTGTTTCCGGGCGATCACATTAGGTTCGTTCCGGTATGTGTCCGCCTTATTGGGAGCATCTGTTTTTGGGTTTGTTCCACAACCCCCACGAGAAACAGGACAAAGCCTGCGTGGGAAATGCTTCGCGTGCCGGGCAGTGCTCCGTTTCTCAACGGCCAACCAGTTATTTTGCCTTTGTTCATGCCGTTATTTAGCAAGACCATGTCTATTTAGATTTTATTCCCAAAGATCATCCATTTTTCGCATCAAATAGGTACCGTTGACGACGCGGAGAGCTATTGTTGAAATAATAATTTCCAACGATTACCATAGCAATGGCCTATGGAAATGCACCAGCTTCAATACGTCGTGGCCGTGGCGCGAACACGAAATTTCTCTCGCGCTGCCGAGCAATGCCATGTGTCGCAACCGTCTTTGAGCCAGCAAATCCAAAAGCTGGAGGCCGAGCTTGGCGAACGCCTGTTTGACCGGATGAAGCGCGAAGCCAAACTGACCTCACACGGTGAAGCATTTCTGCATCGCGCAGTGAGAATCCTGGAAGAAGCGGAGGCGGCGAAACGCGAGGCGTCCGATGCCAAGGGTCTTTTGCGCGGCACGGTGACGGTCGGTGTGCTGCCGACGATTGCGCCGTATCTGCTGCCGGATGTCATGGCAACTTTTGTTAAAACATTTCCCGGCGTGCAAATTGTGGTTCAGGAGGACACGACTGCCCAACTACTTAAGCTGGCACTAACGTGTGAGATTGATTTTGCAATCGCCAGCCTGCCGATTCGTAATGAGCGATTGGAAGTGCGGGAGTTGTATTCGGAGGAATTACTGCTCGCTTTACCACCGGGACATCCACTCGTTCGGAAGCGAACCGTGAATGCCAACGATCTTGCGGGAGAAAGGCTCATCGTCATGCAGGAAGGTCACTGTCTCGGCGATCAAGTTTTGGGATTTTGTGACCGAAACAATGTGCATCACCACATCAGTTTTCGCAGCGCTCAGTTGGAGACGATTCAGTCTTTTGTGCGCGCCGGTTTGGGAATCTCGCTCATCCCCGCGATGGCCGTGCAACATGGTCGCAACGATGTGCCGGAATATCGCTCGCTGCATTCGCCAGAACCCAGCCGGCAGATCGTCGCCGTTTGGCCAAAACACCGGCCGCCTGGACGCGCCGCCAGTGAATTTTTGAAGACATTAACGACATCTTTTAAAAAATCTCCCCGCTAGTGTCCGAATTCATCGTATAAATTTAATACTACTTAAGCGGAGTCCCTGATTGATAGTCTTGAACGAATTCCATCAATTCTTTCCCATTCAAATCCGAAACAGCCCAAAATGTCATATTTGCTTCCGACCAGTGGATCAGATTATAGCCGTTTATGGGCATAAGCGGGACGGGTTCTGAGCCCGTTGCCGTTACAGGCCAGATGAAAAGATTGATGAGATGTTTGTTGCGTTGAAAAACCAGTGCCGCCACGTCGCGTCCCCCCAGGTAATCCAGTCTGCCGCCAATGAGGGGAAATCCCTGAACAGCCAGGTCTTTGACCGGCGGCGAGAAGTCGAGCTTGCCGTTGAACCATGGTTTGACAGTGTGCTGGTCGGTTGACACCACGTCCATGATATGGCTGGCCATCAGCGAACGAATGTGACTGGAAACAATTTCCCGGGCGAACTGTTGTTGCGCCGAGGGACCGGTCAGAGTGACTGTCAAAAGCAATGCCAGGCAAGCGAAAGCAACGCTAGTGGTCGTTGCCGTCAACCAGTTCCAACTCCAAAAACCCCACCGGGACTTTGTGGACAATTGTGAATACAATTCACCCTTTATCTTTCGGCGCAGTTCTTTTGGAGCGGCAAAGAACAGCGCATCCTGTTTCAGCGCCTCTTTTAATGCCTGCGTGTTGCGCCATGCGAGCGCGCACGCAGGACAATCGTGGATATGCTTTTCCAGTTCCAAAATCGCTGCGGCGTCCAGTTCGCCGTCGGCGTAGGGCTCAATGAGCGGTTTGGCTTGCTGACAATTCATCTTTGACCTCCGGGTTTGAATTCACCGGCAAGGCGTTTTTGCAGTTGCTTCCGTGCGCGGGCGAGGCGCGACATCACCGTGCCGATGGGCACATCGGACAGCTCCGCAATCTCTTTATAATTGAGTCCCTCCATCTCGCGTAAAACAATTATTTCCCGAAACTCAACCGGCAGTTCGGCGATGGCGCGCCTGACCGTTTCCGCGTCCGCAACTTGCAGATTAATACTTTCCGCGTTCGCGGAAACGTCTTCCACCGCCAACGCTTCGTCATCCAGTTCACCGGCAATTTCCTTCGGGCGGTTTTTTTGCAGCCAGTTGTAAAATGTATTGCGGACAATCGTGAGCAGCCACGCGCGGGCGTTTTCACCGCGAAAACTTCCGAAGAACTTGAACGCGCGCAAGCTGGCTTCCTGCGTCACATCCTGCGCGTCGTGGTCGTTGCTGGCGAGCCAGCGCGCGAGATTATAGGCCGCGTCCAGATGTGGCAGAACCGTTTGTTCAAATAATTTCAATCTTTCGCGTTCGTCCACGGAACTATTTTTAGTTCATGCCGTCATATAGCAAGACCATTCTTCGCGGAATTTTATTCCCGAAAGATTTTTATATTGTCCGGGAATAATTCCCGCGAGAGCGTGGTCTGGATGTTTGTTACATGAAAAAAACATTAAGTGCGCAATTTGGGTTACGGGAAAATTCATTCCAAAAATCTCCTTTTCATGTCCTGGAGCAAAAGGCTCGGTCGCGTGCGATCTGAAAGAACGCAAACTCAAAGTTTATGAAAAACAAACCAAATAAAGTGACTGGCATCGGCCGTTTGTCGACGAAGGTCGAATGCGCAGCGCTTAACGGCCACATTCGAGAGACACTTAACAAGCTCGAAGGAAATACGGACGCCCGGCCCGATTATCGTGAACATCCCGCGCTTCAATGCGTTCCTCTCCACGGCCAAGCCTGTTTCCGTTGCCTGTGCTTGTTAGATCACTGTGTAGAGAATTCAGCAGCCTTTGGAAATAATCATCCAGGATGTCAGGCAGGTACGGCTGTAAACGCAACCCCGGAGCTATTCAGCTTGAGCGGGGACACAATCAACAAATTTAAAATATGAAACTAAATCCAGTGTTAGCCCTATTCAATCTGGGCGGCACAGAAATCATTTTGATTCTTGCTCTGGTGCTAATTCTTTTCGGTGCCCAAAAACTGCCTGAATTGGCCAAGGGGTTGGGTACAGGCATTAAGGAATTCAAGAAGGCCACCGGTAACACTTCAGAGGAAGTGCCCCCGCATAAACACGATGCTATGGAGCATCCGCAAACAAATAAACATTTATGATTTTCCTCATCCTCTATGCCGTGATGATACTCGCTCTAATCTGCGTCCTTTCGGTATGGTGCGTCTGGCATGCGTATCTGCTGCTGAGCTGGTATTGGGAAGCCCAGCATCACAAGCGAGATTAAAGTTTATGTTCTCAACTCATTTAAAAACACGAGGACGTTTTTGCCATGCAAAGTGGCGACGGGGACAAATCCTTAAATGTTTCGGAAATGCCCGTCTGATAAAAAGACCTGACGGAAAGCATGAGCTTGTAGGTGGGAATGAGAATAATTTTACCGAAGCCAGGGAATGGGTTTCATTGTTTGCTCACGAAATCGTCTTCACGCGGTCTCGCCGGTACCAACATTTGAGCAAATGAGGATTCTATCAAATGAAGAAACAATCGTCAGGAAACAACGTCAAAGAGCCTTTTTTTACAGTAGAAGATCACCTTAGAGTTCAACATCAAATTGAGGAGCACGCTCATGCGATTTGGTATGCGGGCGGTTGTCGTCATGGTTGTGCTTTAAGTGACTGGCTGATGGCCGAAGGTGTCGTTTTGGAGCAGTTCATACGGGCTTATGCCCATCGGCAAGCATTGCGACAGTCTCCGAGGCAAAGAGCCGCGGTTAACAACGAGCGAAGAGGTCCGCAATCAGGATTAGCCTTGGCCGGTGCCACTTATGAACACGATGTTTAAGAATTCTGAGAATCTAACTGCGGCAAGAGGAATGACCAAGCCGGTCAATTTCTATTATTCCGCCTCTCCTGCGCAGTCGGTTCATCTGGTAGGCGATTTCAATGGGTGGGATCCGACTTCTCATCCCATGCGCCGCCGCGTGGATGGCTGGTGGTTTATTGAAGTGCAACTTAGGCACGGCCATCACCGATATCGGTTCCTGGTGGATGGCAAACCAGTGCTTGATCCGCAGAGCACAGGCACTGCCCGCAATGAGCAGAACGAACAGGTTTCTCTCCTGGCAGTGAGTTGAGTTGTCGGCCCAGGTTTCAGCGAGAATTCGTGTTACGAGTCTTCTTTAACATTTCGGGAATAAATCCTGTGTGCGCCCGGTCTGGAGTATTGAACAAGTTAAAACCTATGCAAAACGACAA
>Ga0210401_10004870_pt1 | contig 13912 bp, 25 predicted proteins | sample IncBWH32MmetaG_FD_150866 | JGI IMG/M metagenome (GOLD analysis project Ga0210401, IMG submission 150866) | Forest soil microbial communities from Barre Woods Harvard Forest LTER site, Petersham, Massachusetts, United States - Inc-BW-H-32-M | ecosystem: Environmental > Terrestrial > Soil >... | reverse complement strand
ATTCGCTACCGGAGGGCTGGACCGGCTGTATGTGAGAGGCCTGGGAAACGTTCACAAGAAGCTCCTGATTCAGGCGGCGGCCTGCAATCTAGCGCTGCTGATGCGGAGCTTGTTCGGAGCCGGCAAGCCAAAAGCGGCGCCTGACCGCTGGGGCCACCTCACTTTTGCGATTTTGCGGCTGTGTGCGGCGTTGATTGCGATCTACCAATCCGAGTGGGCGTTGCCGGTTGTTCCCGCGCCGACACCACATGGGCGGCACTGCGACCATCGAGAAATTCTTCGCCCGTCAAAATCGAGGTTTTAGAAACGGGCTGCTAGGAGGAAGGATGTCTCCCACTCTCGCTCCGGTCAGTCGGGCATCGTCATCTGAAACTGACGATGATCGGCGTTCACATCGCCGGTATCCGATCGTTTTAGAAGTCGAATACAAGGTGCTAAAACGACATCAGGTCGTCGAGCGCGGTTCCGGGTTTACGCTAAATATCAGTTCAACCGGCGTGCTTTTTGAAGCGAATGATACATTACGTTCAACTGGCGCAGTTGAACTAACCTTGCATTGGCCTTTTTTGTTGGATGGAGTTTGTCCGCTGAGATTAGTGACAAAGGGTAGCGTCATTCGCAATCACGGTCACAGCAAACGGATCGCTGTCAGTATCAACCATTATGAATTTTACATAGCCAGGAAAACGCTTTCCCCCGGCTCGCGTAAGAAATCTAAGAACAAACCCAAAGATGGTCATTGATCTCGGAACGCGCGAGAAGCTCTACCACGCTCCCCCACCTACCGTAAAATTTCCCTCACTCTCGCCCGCGCTGCATGGTTCGCCGGGAGATCCGCCTTCTCGGGCGATCGTTTCGAAAGACCTTCATCTGCGCCGTGTGTTCGATCCCAGCTATGTCCGCGACCGTGACCTTGCAGCAGACTGTTGGCACGACTCCAGTATAGGCGAATATAAGACGAAGACTACAATGTTAGAACCTAATGTATGGGACGCCCAACAGCCGATCATGAGGATGTGAGTTCGCTTTTGATCGAAATCTCCTCGTGTAGCGTTATTGCAATCGTTCGGTGTCTGCTTGCTGAAGGTGAGGACGAGCCTTTTCGTGCGTAAAGGTAAGAAAAGTTCCGGTTGACCGTGAGTATCTCCCTGGCGTCCGTGAGACGCCAAGTTGGTTCCGCTCTCGCGTTCACGTTGTTGATGGATTATCGCCACGCGGAGTCGAATCGTTGAAGTGGTCTTCACCACAACGACGAAGGTCTTTCGCGTACATCGCCAGCGTTTGGTCCTTATACCGGATCTTGACAAAACCAGTGCCATTGATATCCCCATCCAAAATGGCAACTATCGCTTCGGCTGGAAGGGTAACGACGCGCATGTGCTCGTTATCCGATTGCACCGCCATCGTTGGCGTGTTCAGTTTGACAACACGTTCGGGCATCGGGGTTGTTAGAAGCGACGTTGATGCTGTTTCTTGGTTGCCGGATTCAAAACATTTACGACGCACAGAGCATGTGCTGTCGCGGAGACTCGGGACCAGGCTGGCAATGTTTCCAGCTTGGCGAACGTGATCCAGTTTGATAGGCTGCGGGCATGTGCGACTTACACGAGCACCGGTGCCCCTCTTGTAACTCGGCTGATCTCACGAAAATCCAGACCGAGGCAATCTACGACGAACTGATAGAGTGCCGCAGTTGCGGGGGAATCTCCGAGGTGGAGTACGGCCGTGGCACGCCACAACCTAGCGCCGGTTTAATCGAAGGTTCGCCACAACCGAAAGACTCACCTCGCGGTAGCCTTTGAACCGAATGCGTTGAGCCAATCCAGTCCCGCCTGCCGCTCTGAAAACGCCCTGACGAGTAGCCCGCGATTCGAGGCTACCTCTGCGGCGAATCTAGTGACCGATGGTGGTCTACCGATGAGCGCTACTTTGGGGTTTACCGACTTACTCACGCAGTATGCCGCGATTGTCTTTGCAATTTCATACTCCTCCAGAACGGACAACTCCCCTGTGATGGCGGAACAGTCATACAGGATCTTGTTGAACCCGCCCTTCGTCGCGGCATCGCGGATGTTTCTGTGAAGTTCCAGTACTGCATTCAAGGACACTTGCCCCGTAGCTGTAGCCAACAAGTAACCCTTTTGGGATTCGAGTTTCAGTTCCATCACGGAATCACTCCGTCCGCGCTCTGATGTTAATTTATGCGGAGGACGATCTGGCTGACTCCCATAAAGAAAGCCGATCGATCACATGTTTGATGCCTTCCATCGCCGATCGGAGGTATGCGGCGGATTCCGGATCATCGTGTTCAAATACCGTGGTGACAAAGTATCCGATGCGATCTTGGATTTCGTTCAAAGTTCGTAACAAAGGCTCACGTTTATTGTTTGAAAGCATTATGATAACCTCTCATTGCTAGTCTTACATCCGGCGTGATGCCAGATCAACCCCCGCGTCACGAATTCGCCGAAGCGTGACCCGGCTCCCGCCAACCAGACACAGACGCATCCTTTTTACTACCGGATCAAAAGCCGCACTGGGTCAAATGACACAGGCTCAGAACGGCTCGTCAGACATCACTTACCCGAAGCTACCGCGCTGTTGTTTCTCGTCGACCACCGGTCGAGGCTAGATTTAAAGCCGTTTTGTTCCCGTTCTAAATGTAACATTCTGAGGGAATGTATCACATTCCGTAAACCTGTTGGGGTGAAAGCCGGGAATGTTCCTAGTTCGCGCCGCGCCCAACTGTTTCGGAAGGAGAATCGACATGGACACCGAAACAACCAGCACCCTTTACTGCGTCCGAGAGGACGGAAGGCGCGAAAGAACCAAGATTACGGATCACACGATGTCAGAAGCGCGAGAGCTAGCCGAGTGGTTACTATACACCGGGAATGGCTTATACACCCAAGTCGATATCTGCACAGAAGATGGAACTTTCCAGACCATGCGGAATCCTGCTGTGTCATCTCCAGTCGGGACCGCCTGAGTCGCGCCACCGAGCACGAGCTGTTCGAGAAGAGTAATGCTACTACGGCTGGCTCAGTCGTTCAACCCCCGCCGAATTCAAGTGCTTTGCAATCGATTCGCGTGACCCAAACGCAGTTCTGCGGCGAGAATCGCGAGTCGCGCTGTTTTTGGTGAGTCAGTGGCAAACACAAGATGACGAACGCCTGCTTCAAACAGCGAGGCTATTCGTCGCGACCCTTTTCTTGCCACGATTACGCAACGGTCCACATCATACAGGGCAAGGTCATTGACTAGACCCTCATCCATCGCAATCACGCCATCGATTCTGGGGTTGGGCGCATCGACGACGTACACGCAGTGATACCCATCCGACATGAGCAGCTCCCGAATTTGATCGGCGTATCGGCGGTCGGCGATGGCGAGCTGAACAGTCTGCACGGGCGTCGCGGCTTTCTTTGCGAAGTCTGGTTTGCACGTGTACAGCCGTTTCGCTGAAGCAATCAAGAGCGGATCAAAATCTGAAGCTCTCGGCTAAGCGAGTACTAAACAGTGGCTACTAACCGCTGAGTGACGTTCTGGTGTAGCAGCATGACCCAATCTTGATATGCAAGCCGAAAGATTTCGTTGGTAAGAGGATCACGATAATACCACCGATCACCTATTTTTCGAGCGTCATCGTATACTAAATCACCGTATTCCACGCTCCAGGACTCGGCAGAATCGAATTCGGAATCAGACATGGCGAAATGCCTGCCTTTCTGTCTGCTGAAGGTCGTTTAGCGGGAGCCTGGGATGAATGCTTAGGGTCTACTGTTGGTCGCTCCCAGGCTTCTGCTAATGATCGGACGATTATGCTCGTCGCAATCGTAGTACCATCTCGCAGGATCTACGGCGACGATTCCGATAAGTGCAACGCTTGAGATGCCAGCGTCCTAGCCGGAATTGGTATAGTTCAGTTCGGCACGAATACCGAGCTGGGTGAAATCCTGCGCGAAATGCCCCAAGAAACATGCCCCAATGGGGAGCGTTCTCCCATCGACGTACACCGCAGTCCGCTGTTTCTGTATGGCTATGCCGTCGGCTGAGTACGTGCTGAAACCGGCATATGGAACTGGAAAAGTTTGCGGGCGACTTCATCCATAGGCTCGACACGGGAGAGTTCGACGGCAGGGTAGTCGAGGTGGCAGATAAGCTAAGTCGTGATCAACTACTTGCTGTGCATAAACTGCTGCTGGAGCGTGAGCGCCGCTGGCGCGAAACTCCCAGCACCTGGTGGCGGGACGCGACACTAAACGGAATCTGATCTCGGCGATTGGCGTGGCTTGGTGTTTGTCGATTTCGGATCTGCGGCTTTCTTCTTCGTTACCTTGCCCGCCAGCATCTCGTCATTTAACTTCTTCAACCGGTTGAACTCGCCGATCCATTGCTCCAGCGTCAAACTACTCACCTTCGGCACATTTACTGTTCGATCCAGCCAGTCGTTCGCTTCACCTTTCCAGAAGTAGAAGTACCCGTCGCCTTTCTCGATGTGGACATCGTGGCCGAGTCGGCGCAATTCATCATCTATCGCTTTGAGTGTTACGCACATGGACCCTTCTCAACTTAGTCCCGGACACCTCGCACATCGTCGCAAGTTTCGTTGCAGGAGACGATTCGAAGCCAAGAACCGATTACAGTCCGCTATGAAGATTGAGGTTCATTCGGACGATCAGTAATTATGGGCGCTCCGTCACCGATCGTTCTTTGCTTCGTGTTCGCCGTTGTGGTGGGGTACTTCATCGGGAGAACCGCAAGTATCCGCGATCACAACTCCGGCGATCGAGAGTAGAGCATCCTCTGCGCCGCCGTCCAAACTACCGCGTTACACTCGGCGAATCGCGTGGTAGACCATGAGAACCACCATGGCACCGATAACTGCGACGAGCAGACTATACAGATTTAGTCCGGTCACTCCAGCAGCACCAAAGGTATTAAACAGCCAGCCGCCAACGATCGCACCCACAACACCGAGGAGGATATCGAGAATCAAGCCTTCCCCACTTTTGTTTACTAGCTTGCTGCCGATGAATCCGGCAAGTAATCCTAAACGATCCAAGCAAAGAACGACATGTTTATTGTTCCTCCACGTTACTCTTCCAACACGCCTCAACGGAGCTGAGTCTATCCGATCCAACCGTGCCATGCAACCCAAGGCATGTATGTCTCCCAGCCAGCCGTGTCGCCCACGCCGATGGAATGCTACGATTACGCGATGACCGACACGGACGAGCACCGCTGTCCAAACTGCGACTCGCCAGAACTCGTGGTTATTAACACGAAGGCCATCGCGGATGAACTCGTCGAATGTCGCAGTTGCATGAGACTGTACCCAGCTCAGGTACGAACTAACTGGATGGAGTAACGAAACGGCTGGTGCCTGTTTAGATCGAGCCATGGATCAGAACAGACTCTTTCCGAAGCGAAGAACGGTTCTCCATTGTCTCCACGAGTTCGCCGTCTCGAAAAATCTCAGCTTTCGTACAAAGTGCATCACTCATATGGAACACGCGCTGGATTCCCATCACCGCTTCCGCTAACGTGCCATGCGGAAAAGGGATTCGTTCACGGTGACCATCTGTTCGGTAGAAACAAATCACTATGGCTCGATTGGCAGGCATAACGTACTCCTAGCTCACTTGAAACCGCAGAAGAGGAAGCCCGACCCCGTTGCATAAAAACGGCGGGACCGGGCGAGTGCGAAAAGATGCTGTTTGTGGCGACCGAACAACACTGACCAATTACGGGCAGGTCGTGGAGATCATCTTAATCGCAGTCAACTTCATATAATGAGCCGCCTTCGGTACGCTCTGGTCCGCCTCGGCTTCTTTAGCAGGAACAGCCGTGCCGGTCACCTCGATTTTGTGACCCACGTGTGGCGCAAGGTTGGCCGTAGACGACACGATGCCGATCGTCTTCGGTCCTTTGCCCTCGACATCGGTAACCATGTAGGTGTTGGGTTCAGCACCTTTTTGTAAGCATCCCGTCATGCTGTGCTCTTTGGGTGCCTGTTGGGCTTGGGCACCTGCGGACAAAGCAAGGACGAATGAAAGGAGCAAAACGACAACGCTTGAGTTTTTCATATATGCGAACCTCCTGTTGCTTGCATCTCCGATTTCAACTTAGCTGCTTCCCTAACGTATCTGAGATTCTGGACGATAAATAACATTGCGCGTTGTAACCGTTAAGGTGGTGCCTGGGTAGTCGCCAGCCCTGCCGCATCCCTCCTGACTTTGCGTCGTGTTGTTGGACCACCCGCGCATGAGCGTAAGCTGGCGGACGCCGTGCCCCCCCTTCGGTTTGAATGACCGGAGCCGCACTACCATCATGCGATCGAGAAGACAATCTCCCGCGGCTACCGGAGCACGGATGGCGCGTGCACAGCGGAAGCGGTGGTCGAAGCTGAAGAAAGCTGAGGCAGGATTTCAGCGCTTGTGCTATCGTCCCTTCACCGAGCGTTCCGTCCTCGGCGGTTCTGGCGTCGTTCCGTGAACCGGTAGCGAAGCCTGCTAATCGCTTCGCTATATCATTCCCAGAGCACATTGCGGACACCCCCATGCTGACCCACCATCTATATGAGAAGGTCATGCTGTTCTTCGGCGTCGTGGGCTTCGCACTCTACCTTCGCGATCTACGCCGTTTGTCCAAAGCCCTTCATCCTCCGACACACACACAAGAGCTGAAAGCGAAGCGAGCAGGTGCGGGATCTTAGATGGGCAGAGTTCGATTTGGAACTAACATATGGCAGAAACTTGGTTGATCGTTGACCCGCCGTAGCTACATGAATTAGTCGCAATTTGCCCATCCCACCAATCCGCACGATCCAAGTCGGTGCAACTCCAACACGTAAGAGCACACACCGTCAGGTATCACGTGTAACGTGGTTGAGAGCGAGGATAGGTGGCGCAGCATGGCCGAATGCCGCGATGAACTTCTCGCTCAAGCGGAGCAGCGTGGCGAACCAACTGTTGCGGAATTCAGGAAAGAGTTAGAGCAGCTTGGCCCATTGGGGCTCTGGCGCGAAACTGCCCGCGGCTACCTCGACGATCACGGCTTCGTCCAGAGCGAGACAGAATGCTTTACCGCTACCACGACGCGAGCGCTCGGGATTGATACTGACGAGTTAAGGGTTTGCATCGCAGAAAATCGAATAGGCTCAGCGTTGCTGGAGAAGTTCAGAGAACCTAATAGCAGCCGATAATGCAACAAAAGACAAGCTCGCCCACGAGCCAGGCGCTCGATTCGAATCGCAATCCATGATGGAGGGCGACCGCCACGTCATCAGCCTCAACGTGGGCCATGGGCCAAAGATCGGTCTTCCTTCCTGTTTAGAAGCGATGCCACCGCCCCCATCGGTCATAGTAACCCCCACGATACGGATGCCCGTAACCCCTGTAGGGATGCCAGTGACCCTGTCGATAATAATACCCCTTAGGGTAATGGTGATAATACACTCTGGCTTGGGCGACGTTCGATGCCAGCATGGTGAATGCAGATAGAGCAAACCCTAGAATGCCAAGTTTCTTAAACATTTGGCGCTGCTATTTTTACGATGCCGCTACAGCGGTCAAAGTTTGTTTCGAGGGGGCTTCCCCTTGGCACCCGTGGCACGGTAGAAGCCGAGGAACGGCACGTGTCGCGTGACCACGAAAACAGCGGGCGAAGTCCAGAAGCTTAAGTACCTTTGGCGTCGGCTTCTCTGGATGAGCCCAGTTCCGCATCCGGCCATCACTATTACGGAACATCGAGAGGCTCTGAGCTTAGCGATTAAACAAACAAATTCCAGCGGCCGACTTCGTGAATTCATCAATTGTATAGGAGAACGAAGGAAATGAGTCAGACAAATTCTATGCTGATGACTGCTGTAGCACTTGCATCTTTTGTATCTGGCCAGTCTGGAGAAAGATCCATCCCTGCTGGAACAATTGTGCAAGTTCGCAACAACCAGACGATTGATTCCAAGAATGCTGCCGCCGGGCAGGTATTTGCCGGGCTTGTCACCCACGATGTGACCGATCGAACAGGGCACGTGATGATACCCGGAGGATCTCCGGTCGAGTTTGTCGTCAGAAGTGTGTCCAAGCACCAGGTAGCTCTTGATCTGCAAGCGATCATGATCGCTGGCAGGCGATATCAAGTCTTATTTGAGTCCGCGACGATTCAAGGAGCAGACAAAAACGGCTTGGGTGCCAATAAACGCACCGCTAAGTTTGTGGGCGGAGGTGCGCTTGGCGGATCAGTGATCGGAGCAATAGCTGGTGGGGGAGCAGGAGCCGCAATAGGAGCATTCGCGGGAGGTGCGACGGGAGCAGCAGCGCAGGTGTTGACAAAAGGCAAATCAGTTCGCGTGCCCGCCGAATCGTTGTTATCCTTTCGACTCACACACCCGTTCCGTCGGTAAATGTGATCGGCAGAGGCTGTAGGCACACCGGTTTGTCTTGTCCAAAGAAGGACCCTCGCCCGCGAATCCTTACTTGTACGTCGCCAAAATCCGATCGGTGTTGAATTCCTCAAGCAAAGGGCAATGTCATGTTGATATAACGGCGGGTTGATGCTCTGGTTACTAACGGCGTTATTCAGGTGGCTAGGAAGCTTCCTTCGATCTCGCCACAATCTGGCACTCGAAATCATCGCCCTGCGACAGCAGTTGGTTGTTTTGCGCCGGACTCGTCGACCCCGACTGCAGCCTTCCGATCGATTGTTTTGGGTTCTGCTGCGCCGCGTCTGGCCACAATGGACAAAGTCGCTCTTGATCGTCAAACCGGAGACGGTGATTGGATGGCATCGGCAGGCGTTCCGTCTCTACTGGCGGTTTCGCTCACGGAGTAAGAAAGTCGGAAGACCGACCACCTCGGACGAAATTCGCACAATAGTCGCCAAGATGGCAGATGAGAATCCGACTTGGGGTGCACCGCGCATCCATGGTGAGCTGCTGAAATTGGGAGTACAGGTTTCCGAGCGAACGGTCTCAAGATATCTATGCCGTTTACGCCGCAACGGGAGTGGCGGTCAACGCTGGCGGACTTTCCTGAAGAACCATCAAGACGCCATAACCGGAATGGATTTCTTCACTGTGATCACGCTCAACTTCCGCATTCTCTATTGTTTGTTTCTGATCCGCCACGACCACCGGCAAATTCTGCATTTCAATTGCACGGAGCATCCTACCCAAGTGTGGATCGTGCAACAGCTTCGAGAGGCGCTTCCCGGCGATGCCGATAAGCAATACGTACTCTTTGACCGAGACGCCAAGTTTAGCGCCGCAGTGCTCAATTTCCTGGACTCGTGCGGAATTGCTCCGGTGCGAACGAGCTACCAAAGTCCATGGCAAAACGGGATCGCCGAACGGTGGGTCCGCAGCTTCCGCTATGAATTACTCGACCGCGTGATCGTGCTCGACGAAAGGCACCTCCGGCGCATCGGTCAAGATTATATTCGCTATTACCATCACGATCGCACCCACGACGGCTTAGATAAGGACACGCCGATTCCTCGATCCCTAGTACGCAAGAACGATGGCGAGCAGATTGAGTCCGTGCCTCGCCTCAAAGGGCTACACCATCGATACTATTGGGCCAAGGCTGCATGAACTGGCGAACACATTATTGGCGACGTACAGCCTTTGTCATCTCTGCCTCTGGCACGTATACGATACCGGCATCGTTACCAGACCGATCTGCAAACCAGGGCGTCTGCATATCATCACCGGAAGGAAGTGTTAGGGCCCTCTTGCCAGTCTTAGAAAAGTAATACAGCTCTGGCTGTACAAACTCACTAGGCGATTTATTATTCCAGAATTGTCATTCAAACACTGAAGGAATTGTCTGGCCATCCGATATTTACATTGCACATCTCGAAGCGGTTTCTACAGTTTGTTCCTTTTCATGCTCACCCGCCGTTAGACATACGGCGGGTCTTTTTTTGGAGTCTATGGCAGAGTCACCGAACAAGAAGCCGGAAAGTGACATCTTGCTTGTAGAAGACAACCGTGGAGACGCGCTTGTGATTATCCAAGTAGTTGCCGAATTGCCATTCCGAGCCACACTCCAAATCGCCCAGGACGGCGCAGAGGCTTTGAGCATGCTTTCAGACCTGTCCTTTGAGCCGTCGCTAATAATTCTGGATTTGAGCCTGCCGTTGATTTCAGGCCACATCGTGTTGGAGCGCAATCCACGGAAGAATGTCCCTGTCGTGATTTTCAGTGCCTCCTGGAATGATGTTGATCTTGATCGGGCGTTTTCTTTAGGTGCCGCTGAATACGTTCAGAAACCAATGGGCTTGACCGCTTACAAAGATGCAGTTCGCGCCATGATTGAGAAGTGGATCGTTCACGAGAAAGATGGCACCGGTCATTAGAACGGCCGTGCAACTGCCAAGCTGCGGAATTTGGATCGCCAGAAAGTTCTAGATCAGAAAAGTTGAGCGGCGAAGCGTATAGCAGGCTTCGCCACCGGGCCCATGGACAACACCTGAGCCCACCGGATCATGGAAGCACCCGGTGCATGAATATTATCACCATTGCAGTAGAGTCAAGGGCTGACTCCCCCAAGGTGATCGCCCCAGTTCTTAGCACCTTTGATCCATTGATGAGGCTTATCCGAAGAATCAGAATCCAGACAGTGGACCCCATCGTCATCGGTATCGTGGCGCTTATTATTTTTCAGCTATTCAATGTGCCCGAAGAGAAACTTAAGGATCGGACCGGCTGGAACGGTCGATGAATGGATAGCGATTTGCTTGGTTCAGGCAAAAGATGGCGGGATGCAAGTTGCAGTAGCGTTGAGAAGTAACACCATTCTTCCTTGGCGGCACGCTTCGTTCTGGTCCATCAGTTTGGCATACGTGAAGAAGGCGCTGGCCGCAATGCCATTGCGCCTAGCAACCAGAGTATCTGGCACGGTAAAACTGTACGAGTGGGCTCTCCTCAATTCCGACAGCCCGGGCATACTGGCGAATGTAGCTGATGTTGTAAATGCCACCGGGCAAGACCTCGAAATTGCCATCTTCGATGGCCTTCAGGGTCGAGACTTTCAGCTTCGTGTTCTTGGAGATCTCTTCCAGCGAGATTCCCCTTGTGTTGCGAATAGATCCTACGGTCCAGCCATCCACCGGCAAGGTTGCCATACGCCTCTCCTTAGACGAGACATATCGGTGGGAGAAGGCTCTCACTGTAGATCGTTTCTTAATCTTCTTGGTTTTTGGTGGTGACTGCTACTGCCAAGGGCTGTGAAGGATGGGCACGCCCAGCATTGGTCCGAGACAACGGAAACCGCTAGTCACTACGCATCCGATCAACATCCCAGGCTTCACCGGAAAACCGGCTCATCGGTTTAACCCGTAATGGATTGCAGGACCTTTGCCTACGATAGGTCCTGCCTTGAGGATGGCGGATGTCCCTGGCGGTCGTAATACATGGCAGACTGGTCGATCAAAGTACGCTTAAGACTTTGAAACATAAAGTGACCATTAGGAGTCCACAACCACTATAGGCTTATTGTTTGGCGAAGAAGATCCTTTTGATCGAGGATAGCGCCGGCGACATCCTCTTGATCAAGCAGGCCCTTTCGCAGGCAACTGTGCCAATACGGCTCCGGGTCGCCATGGACGGCGAGCAGGCCCTACAAGTGTTGGCCGATCCAGGATTCAAACCCGATCTGATAATCCTAGACCTGAACATCCCGAAAGTTTCGGGCCTGGATCTCCTGGAACGATGCAAGCTCCAGCCACCAGTCGTTGTCTTCAGTTCTTCGTCAAATCTAAGTGAGATCCAGAGGGCAAAGGAGCTTGGCGTCCGGGAGTTCGTGCATAAGCCCATCGATTTCGAGGAGTTTGAGAACGTGGTCAAGAGAATGATCCAGAACTGGGCTAGTCCAGAGGCTGACTGGGCCGAGACCTAATTCGCACCCTTTCGTACCGTTTCTCTTTTTCGAAGACAGCTTCCCGGGGCAAGGTACCGGCCCTACGTAGAACTATGGATGGATAGCAGTCAGGTTGCGGGCGATTTAATTTTGGGTTGTGGCCTACGACGTTTTTGGTCTCGGGAACGACAGAGAGGAGATCCGAGTCACTTCTTCAGGGCGGATTTGCCATATCGCGCGACATCAGGATGGAACGTGGACCGTTGATGAGGATGAACAGCATCGAGCGTTTCCGCAACGTGGCGATGCTCTCGATTGTGCCCGAGAACTTGCCGGAGACCCGGATCTACCCCCGCTCAGCCAAATATAGCCTCGGCCCGTTCGTTCCGACTGGAAATCGTGCATTCTGCCGATCAATTCCACAGAGTATATGGTGGTGCCGACTGAGGTGTTCTGACAACCAGAACCACTCCTGCAAGGATTTGTTTCTGAGTCTCCGCGATCCGGCGTCTTGTTCCTGTGGCATGACTAGAAGTGGTTACCTTGAAAGTCTTCTGAATACCACGGCGTAAAGGGTATCGCCGCATTGCACTTGATTCCTGCCAGATTGGTCCGTTGCCGAAGGGGTAACATTGAACAGTGCTTCGACCACTTCGGCGGAAAGGAATTCTTCGGCAAGCTGTGGGTGCTGCCCAGGCGTCCAAGTGCCGGTCGCTACCACCTTCCAGTTGGTCTCCGAGACCGGTGTTGATTGGATCGTTACCTTGTACATTGCTTGTCGGTGATTATAGCTTACGCCGCTCTTTGTAACCTCTGCGCTGACACTCCAGCAGGGCCGCCAGTTCAGAGATGTCCCAACGCAAATAAGATTTTCAAAGTCCCGGCCGCTACCTAGTAAGCTCCCTGGTAAGACCTTGGTCGCATTTTCACATCACGTACACTTGCCATATAATCCTTCCGCATGATCCACTATCGAATCAAGGACCCGCTCGTGGCAGTTTGTCGTAAACGGAGTGGTACTTCATTGATCACTCTTGGTGCTGCCTTCTCTTTCATCAGTATCAGCGCTGGATCAACTTTAGTGATCCACGGGCAGGTTCAGGAGTCTGGATTGGTCGATATTTTGTTTGACGGCATCGTGGCCGCTGCCTTCATGCAGGACATTGAGGAACGTGCGGAGCGAGTGGAGACCAAGCGGCAAACGGACTAGGTCCGATCTAACTCTTCTTGGCCGTTTGCTTCCTCCGCTTTGCCCAACGCGCCTTCATTCTTTCGGCCTGCGCTTCCCGCGCCGCAGCAGTCCAAACTCTGCCATTCTTTCCTGGCGCTGGAGCGGGATTAGCACTCTGAGTTTTTGCCGGACGCTCCATTTTTCTTACTGGTCCTTGGAGCGCTTCGGACCTCAGCTTGATTTTGTCGTCCTCTTAAAAAAGGGACTGCGCCCGCCAAATCCGCCTAAGGTCCACCCGGCATTCGCCTCGCCCCCGGCCTAATCTCCGAAGATTCTCGTCGGCCTAGTCTCCGAAGATTTAGGTTGCTGTTTTTCCCAACCGGAGTGATGAATGTCACGACCGCAACCCGGTCGAGGAAAACTTCAATGAGCCAGAACGCAATCGATAGTGAGAACATGAACAGGCCGGCGCCCGATACGAAGGTCATTACTCCCCTAGGAGCAAGAAAGAGTGCGCCAACTCAGTGTGACAATTATGCTCTTGCAGCCATCACTCGATACGTTTGCCCAGACGTCCAGAACGGTACCGCTTCTTCTAGCCGCTGCTCGGCCAGATGGCCTTTGCCTCGCATGAATAGCGCCTGTGCTTCCTGTACAGTATCGCGTAACTTTTGAGCACCCGGACAGTCGAGGCTTAATACATTGGCGAAGAGGATGGCGTGCAGGAGTACTTGCTCCGCGCGGCCACATCGAATATGCTCCAGCATGCACACAAGTCGGTCCCCAATTAATTCTTTGGAAACCATTAGCCTTGTCGGTGTGGTCATCGTTTCCTTACCAGCTCTCTCATGGTTTCGTGATTGTCACTAAGAGAAAC
>Ga0210401_10004868_pt1 | contig 13919 bp, 13 predicted proteins | sample IncBWH32MmetaG_FD_150866 | JGI IMG/M metagenome (GOLD analysis project Ga0210401, IMG submission 150866) | Forest soil microbial communities from Barre Woods Harvard Forest LTER site, Petersham, Massachusetts, United States - Inc-BW-H-32-M | ecosystem: Environmental > Terrestrial > Soil >... | reverse complement strand
GCTTCCTTCGTTGCCTTGGTCCCGTGTCGGTCCCTTGAAAGGAACGAGTTCGAGCGCAGTCGGAGGCAGAACTACGGCAGGATCTGCCTGCAAGAGACGCAACTTCCGCGCTGGATGAAATGGGTTGTCGCGGAAGACGCCGTAACGCCTTCCGGCTTGAGATACAGGAAGTGTCATTTTACCTCCGTTGAAGCTGGATTCGCGATGGTAGTTTTGGTCTCCGTAGTCGTCTTGCTCGTTGTCTCGATTGTTGGAAGAGGCGACTGCTTGAGGTACATCGCGACAGCAAGCAACGCATTCACGCCGCAGAGTGCTCCGAGCTTCGCCATACCTGGCCCGGAGAAGTTGAAGGATTCCGGAGCAACAATACTCGCCGTTACTCCACTAGCCGCGGCCCCAATAGCCGCCGATATCAAACTGTACAACCACTTTGCTACGCTTCCCATTTCTTCCCCTCTCTCAGTTACGTTTTGTGTACAGCGAGTCCGGAATTTCCATCCCGGCCGTCGCTGATCGTGTCCCATTTTCTTTGGTGCAAAAAGTAGGCTGTTGCACTGGCTACCATGAGGTGTCCGGTCCGATAGGCCCACGTGTATATAAACCGCCCGGTAGGAAGGTCTGTATCAGGCTCAGGCATCCCCCCGACAATAGCGCTAATTACTACGAATAGAACGTAGTCGAACCATATGTCATGCACGGGCATACCTGTCACGAGTGCGGTTGAGATTACAGCCACGGAGACCATTGTCAATTTAGCAAGGGCCGGAATTTTTGCGCCGAGAATCGTTAACATTTTAGCCGCTCCAAGTTTTGTAAAACTAGGAAAGACCATGGCAACAAGTTTCACTTTGAACTCCTAAACGAGCTAGATTTTTCAGGCGTACAAAGAGGCTAACGAATCACGCGAGCAGTAAGTTCCAATGGGGAATTCATCGCCTTCGCAAGTTCTTGCTTTTGCGTGGGGATAATGTTCGGCTTCACGAGTTCCGCCGACTGCGTGGCTCCAAGTGCGCTCGGCGCCAACGGCATAACCGGGATAGCGAGTGCCGTTCCGTTGTTCGAAGGTGCGGAAGGCTGGCTCGTGCAAGGACCGCCATTGCAGGTTCCTTGAATCGTGGAGACGGTGTAGACCACCAAGCTTCCATTCGGAGGCGTCGAGTCTGTGAAGCTGCAGGTTGCGCTTGGCGTCGCCGCATTGAGCGCAGTGAAAGCCGTATTGCCAGTCGTATTTGCCGGGCATGTCGTTGTCGAAGTGCAGACCGCACGAGCGAAGACGAATCCGTTACCCGATCCGGCTGTGAATCCGGCAGGCGCCGTGCATGTCAGTCCGACTGTCGGTGGAGTCGATGGAGTTGGAACCTGGCCGTGACAACCGATCGGAACCAAGGCGCCGATAATTGCTGCAAACGCGAAAAGCTTCTTCATGTGTCCGTTTCTCCCTTACTCAGCTTAGTGAACCGTTGCCGTTAACCCGGTTGGAGGATTGGGACCGGGAGGTGGACTTACGCCGCTGTCTTCTGCACCGATAGTAAGTGGTTCCATTCTCGCCGCTAGCGAACTCGTTGTCACGTTGAAATTCCAACGAACAGGAAGCTGCGCAGCCAAGCCAGTAACCACACTTCCGGCGCCGATCGCCGCGCTCCCCGCGGGAGGAACGAACGTCGAAGCATCGAAAGGCAGCGTCGAAGTAAACAGATAATTGGCGCTATTTAGATTGTAGATATGCGTATTCAAAGGAGATGTGAGCGGCCAGGCGCATGGGCTCGGATCGCATCCAGCCTGCCAGCCGTTGACCGTCCCAACATTGTAACTTCCGCCCACGATCGGAGTTGCTATATTGACCGATCCAGTCTCATAAAGATTAGTGACGCCGTTCAGGATGACGTTTTCAACCGACTGGACCGCGATCTTTCCGGAAGAGATCCCGCCTTGGTATGCCCACAGAATGTTGTTAGCGAAGTATGCTCGCGGCTGATAGAAGGTATTGTCTGCGTTGCCATTCTCGCCCACGTCGATAACCACCTCTGCGGCACTGACCGTGCTACTCCACAAGTAAAACGTTCCGTTGCGATCGGCCATTCCTCCAGAGTAGACGCCGTGATCATCTGCATAATGAAATTGATTCTGCGCGGCCGGTCCCGAAGGGGCAACGATCCCATAGGCGAAATCTTTTTGTGCGGATTCTTGATACCAGGCGATCACGTTCGCTCCGGCCGTATCGCCCACACCATAGATTCCGCCGCCGCTCGCCTTGAAGTGGATATCTCTCGGCCCATCGTAATATGGCTGCCGATCGAAAAGCGGCCGTGTAGCTCCGACTTTCAAAGTCACCGGAGCACCCAGGTAAGATTCGATCGAGACATATTGCTGCTGATCTTGGTTCTCAACAAGATCGAGCGTGCGCAACGGACCATCCGCGAGGAAGTTATATCTGCAGATCCACTCCACTCCTCTCCACTTCAGGTTTGAGCCCTGTGCTGTGGCGAGGTAATGATCAACCAAGTTTCCTTCGAAGAGCAGATAGAACGACTGCATGTAGGCTTGATGCTCTGTGTAGTCCGTGGCCCACCCGGAAACGTGGATGTGATTGCCGCGGATGGCGACGTTCTCCGTTGTAGTCGCCCAGGCGTTGTTTCCGTTCTCGGCCGTAAACAGACCGTTGGTGTTTGTGTCCAGATCATCGCCAAGGATGTTGATGTATGAACCACTCCCGACATACACTCCGGCCGCGCCTACTGCCCAGTTGTATGCAGTTCCTGATCCACCCGGACCGCAACCACTGCCAGTGTTCCCGCTCGGCGCCGTGAAGCTGTTTGCAGGAGTTCCGTTACGGATGTGAAGACTTGCGATCGTCGTATAGAACGGCCCCGCCGATCCATTCTGCCAGTATCCATAGTGGCTCGGACCGATCATCGAAACCACTCCGCAACCGATCAGAGTCGTTGGCGACCCGGTTTGAGTGACAGAGTTTTCTCCATCCAGTATCGGCAGATTGCCTTTCGCGTCTGGTACTCCGCAAATGTAGTACGGCGCCGTCGCGGTTCCACCTGAGTTGTGGATCGCGAGATATTCACGATAGATTGTGGCGCTCGATCCGGTAGTATCGGTGTTCCAAATCCGGATGATCGTTCCGGCCGCGCTCGCAAGCTGCAGAGGCGTGGCGCTCAAAGTAGCGTATTGCTTCCCGGCGCCCACCTCATAATCATTTGTGAAGGCTTGCGGATCGACTACGCATGGCGTTGGCTGCGTCTGGTTTGGCGTGGAGGCGTACGAAGGCAGCGGTTGAGGCGTGACGTAGACAAGCGCGGTATTTGTGCCTCCGTGGCAGTTGGCTTTGTATTGGAGCGTGTACTCACCTGGCACGGTCGCGGAGAATAGAGTATCGCGAAAGATCACATCCGCCAAGGTTCCGTTCCCGCCCGTTGGCTGAGAGAGAATGCTCCATGTACCTTGCTCGTCCACGCATCCCGTTACCCAGGACTGCAGCGAAACCTTCTGCGCTTGGTAAGCTTGCTGATACGCAGGAACGACTACGACTGATTTGGTTCCATTAGCCAGCGTGGGCGTCGCATTTGCGCAGACGTTGAATAGGAACGTCGCAACCTTCGAAGTGTCATCCGTCGATTGCGCCTGAATCGAGACCGTAGCCGTCGAAGTGACAGTATAGGATGCGGTCCCGTTGATCGTGCAGTTCCCGGCCGTCGATCCAAGGTTGACTTGAACCGTTGGCAGGGCGCCAGCAATGCTCGCGACTGCGCTGTGAGAGATATCCGTAAAGGTAGCGGATGCCCCGCCCGTCGTCGAGGCCACGCTCCAATTGACTGTATTCTTCGTTCCGCCACTGATCTGCAGGTTGATCTGCCTGGTAGATCCGGCAAGAACTTGGAAGTTGTACAGCGGAACATTCGGCGTCACGGTCACTTGCGCCGAGAGAGGCAGGCTAACAAGCAAGGCAAACAAAATCGTGCATCTGTGCATTCTTGCTCTCCATGTAGAACTGATCGTTTGAATAAGCTGTTACGAAGCTTTGAATGCTACGATCCCGGCAACCCAGTTGGTGCTCGTCCCGTAGGTCAGCGTACCTTGTCCGGTAAACGTTCCGATGCTAGGGATCAGATAATACTCGTGATGATTGGCCCCGCCAATCGGAGACCAACTTGGCTCAACAGGCGTGATCCCGTCGATCAAGGGATTCGACACTGAAGAAGCAACGTTCTTGAGTTTATTGACAAAAACCACCGCTTCTAAGCCATTGCCTCCTGTGGTTGTGATATTACCTGTAGTTACCGAAGTCCCGCCCCCGACCCCATTTTGGTTGTCGGCGTCAAAGTGCCAAGTCTTACCCCCGGTCACGTGAAACTCGAAACACTCCTGAATACTTCCAGTGATACTTGGCGTGTAGGTCACAGACCCAGAGGCGACGGAGGACAGGATGTAGAAAAATTGATTGCCGGGAGCGCTGCCTGAGTTGAATTGAGTTAGTGCCGTCAGCGATGAGGTTCCATCGCTCATAGTGCCACTACCAGAAAGAGTGTCATTCTGCACAGCACACACAACAAGATCACCAGCGCCCACGCCCGTCAAAGTAATGGAGTTTGAAGCCCCACCGTTGGAAGTCACCAACGTCACAACCGACGTGCCTGACGGTTGCTGTTGAAGAATCGGTGCTAGAATCTGCGCAAAAAGTAAGAAAACAACTCTCAGTGCTTTGTCCATGTTCCCCTCTGCACGTACAGTTGCCAGTGCGTTGTGTCCACTTCCATCACGCAGGCTGCATCTGATGCCGCACCACCCGATGTCACGTTGCCGCCCGTAGCTGAGAGCGTGCCATCAGTGAATATGATGAACTGTCCTGACGCCGATGTTGCGATGGTGAGTATGCCTGTGTTTGCTGCACTGCCGTTATAGGAGTTAGTAAAGCAGAACTGCTTCGGCAGGCCGTTAGCGCACGCTGCCGCTGTGGGCAAGTTGTACGTCACAGCGGTACCTGCGGTCGCATTCTGGTTGTTATACGATCCAGCGCAGACCGTGGTGCTCACTGTGATCGGCGTCGAGGTATCCTTCGACACAATGCCGACTATGCCTTCGGCGTCGGCATACGCTGTCGTTGCCAGCTTCGTTGAGTTGTCGCCTGCGCTTTGTGTTGTAGCAGTAGACGAGCCTAGCGCCTGTGCCGCAGCCCAAGTATTCGCGTGTCCTAGGGCAATTGACGCTACCGCAGCGCCTGACGTTGGGCTGATGGTCAGTGTTCCATCTGAGTTTGAAATCGAGGTAACGCCACCTCCGCTTGTACCTAACTGGGCCGCCATTACCACAGTAGGCGTACCTACGATCGTTCCGGTCGTCACCGCCTGAATATCCAGGAGGTCAAGCGCCGCCACTGTGAAGCTGTGCGTCGTGTCCGAGCACGATGTAGCAGATGCGCCGCTGATGGTGCATGTCAGAGCGGTGCCAGCCGCATTCTTGCGCCAAGTGTATACAACTGAGTTGCCCACCCCCGGCGCAGCACTCATCTGCACGGTCATGTTCTGGATCGTGACTGCCGCCGGGGAATCGATATCGACGTTGGTTTCTGTGCTGCTCGATGACGCCCCGCCTCCGATCGGGAAGTACTGCGTTCCGCTGAATGTCAGCGATGGGCCCGAATAGGTCACGATACCAGCCCCGGTGCCAGCAGCCGCAATCGCGGCCTGTACAAAGGCCGTAGTTGCGAGCTTGGTTGTGCTATCTCCACCTGTCTGCGTAGTAGCTGCCATACCGTTGGCAAGCGCACCTGACGCAATGTCCGTCGCTGGGATTGCAGTAATCGAAACCCCGCTGTCTTTCACTTGGCCATTCGTACCGTTCATGGTCGTAATGTCGTTTGCGGTTGTACCACTGACCGGGCCCGTCGTTATCCCCGCGCCAGCTCCCGCGAGAGCTTCACTGCTCGTTATAGTCGTTGCGCTTCCAGCGATGCCAACTTGACCGCTCGTCATGCCGGATAAGCCGGCCGTTGATGTCCAAGTTCCTCCGCCGCTCGGGCAATACGCCCCAGTTCCATCCTTGCCATACTCTCTAAAGCCGCCTTGCGCTGATGTGCACGAACCAGTCGGTGCCGTTGAGAGCGGGGTGTATAGAAACGTCAAACCCAGCCCTGCTGACTGATCCTGCAAGCCGCAATTACCAACGTCCCATTGATTAGCCGTCGTTGTATCGGCAGAGAACCCCACCGTGCCAGGATTGGCAACCGGCCCTGACCCGACGGTGCCGGTCGATCCGCAAAAAGCCGTATATTGATTCATACCGACTTGCTGCGAACTATTTCCGAGCCTAAAAGTGAGCATCGCTTTGGACGCCGTGCCACCACCGGACCCTAAATAGAAATCTGAGTTATGATTGACAGGATCAGCATAAAATTCAAGACCAAAAATTTGGTCAACAGTTGATCCACCCAGCGTCGAAGGAGCATAGTTCTCGAATGTCCCTCCTCCGCCATAAACAGTAACCGGCCCGGTAAGATTCCTATACCCTTGCACGTCGCTTGTAACGGCCGCCCCTTGGGCCGATAGAGCTTGGTTGACCATCGTTACGGCCCGATTTATTCCAGGCTCGTAAAGATGCCCAGCAAGACCGCCACTCGGGGCAAAATAGTTTCGATCCGATACGGCCGAGCCGATATCAACAAAGTTATCCCAATACCCATTTGTGAAAGTCACTGGGGTAGATGAGAGAGATCCGCTCGTATTGTTGCTAATCGAAATGGTTGTGCCGCTCGTGTTCGTAACATAGGTATAAGCTGGGATGTTCGTACCCGTTACGGCTTGGTACTTCACAATTCCCGTTGCGCTCGCAACTGTGATCGTTCCGCTTCCACTTCCGGCGGTTGCTGTCGTACTTGTTGGCGTAGCCGCGACCAGGCCGTAACCTTGAGTTGCCCACCAGGATTGAAACTGAGAGTAAGAATAATTCGCCGATGCGCAAGTCAGAAGATTCGGGGTAATTCCTCCCGCGAGAGAAACTCCGTTTACTTTCATTCCATCGATATGAGCGAAAGCCATCCAGGCGGAGTAATCCCCTTCAACTGAAGCAAGCGTTGGGCAGGATCCAGACCAATCATTACCCGAAGGCATAAGAACGGCAATGCTGGGCTGAGAAGTTACCGCGGTTGAAAATGGATGAACGTCCGAAGCATACTGAGACAGGATGTTACTGGCAACCCATCCGCCGCCGCCGCCGCGATTCACAATGTTGATGTGTCCAGTAGCGAACGGCTGATACTGCACCTGATCGGGAATGTCTCCCGCGCAGTCGCCTTCGCCGTTCTCTGTTGTCAGACCAACGTTGGCATGGCCAGGCGAAAGTGTACCCGTGAAAGTTCCGGCGCCAAGCGAAGTTACGTTGACAATCTGATTGTTGAGGAACGTCGAGGTTCCATACTGATTCAGGCGAATGAGGTTGCCTGTCGCGAGCGTTCCGGAGCTTGTATAGGTCCCCGTGAATTGATTGGTCCCCGTGATCTGGTAAGCCGTGTTCTGCAGACGATAGTTTCCGCCAACCGCGCAGGAATTCGTGGCGTCTACTATGAACAGGGACGCGCTCACAAACACTGCAGCCCCGCTGCTGAACTGGACTCCGGAGGATGCCGGAGTGCCCCATTTCACTCCAAGAGTCTGCGTGGAATCGGCCAGTAAAGATTGACCGTCCGTGCCCACTGGGATTCGCGCATTGGTTGTGTTGTATCCCCAAAGGTCGCCCTTCGTCGTCAAGGGTGAAGTGGCGCCGACTGAGCACGATCCGCCGAGCGTACAGGATGTGGAGTTGATCGTCATGGACGAATTCGCCAAAGCTGCATTCGGAACCGCTTCATAGGTCGTTGTATTTGATCCCGTTACAACCGGAACCGTGTTCGTGCCGGGAGTTGCTCCATAGGTAACGCCGTGGACCTGTACGACACTTGCCGCCTGGCTTCCACCGCCTGGCCCCGCGAGCACGTCGCCTGTGAGTTGCGTCATACCGGCCGAAGGATTGACAGCCCAAACCGATCCAGATCCGGTGGATGTCAAGACATAGTTATTTGTGCCATAGCTCCCATTGATCTTGATTCCGGTCGTTACGTTGAAGTAGGGCGCCGTCAAGCCATTCGGAAGCGGGTTCACTCCACCCAAGAGCAGATCGAGCAGATTGAAGTTGTAGTTCAGAGGCAGGTTCCAATTCTGCGATCCGGCCGCGGGGATCTCCAAGCCGATATTGGGCGTAGGGGTGACCTGAGCCTTGGAAACTAATGCAACCGCAGCCATCGTGAGAATAAAGATTATTTTCCGCATTGCTCTCCCCTAGTACGTGTACTCTACCCAAGAATTGAGTGTCAGAGAATCGGTATCTGTGAAAATGTGCGTCTGCACTTCATAGAACCAACCCGGTGGAACGATAAACGTAGCCGAAGCGAATCCCGGCCCGTTTGTTACCGAGTTGCCCGGCAATTGATTGCTTGCTGAAGACGGGCCAATAAACGGCACCGCGCTGGCGTTGTGACCAACGCCGAGATTCAGCGTTCCTCCCGCCATGACCGTCATCGGGTTTGAGCCGGTATTTTGATACTGTGTGTTGAATGCTCGCGATCCGGTAACGAAGTTTGGCGTGATCCCGGCCGCCGCTGGCGTTGCCGGAATGAATTTCGTTCCGTCGCCTGTGAGCACCTGACCGGAAGGAGCACCCGCGGCCAGCGTCAACGTCGTAAAATCTCCGGTTGACGGTTCAGTTGCTCCGATCGGTGTCCCATTGATTCCCGCTGCCGACATCATTGGGTTTGCTGCGTGAACAGAGAGATCGGCAAGCACCTTTCCGATTTGCACGCTGATGCTGTTTGCAGTTGGATCGGGTTGAACGAAACCGAAAAATCCGGACGGCCAGGTGATCGTTCTTCCACCTACACCATCCTGAATAAAGATGAAGAAGATTGTATCTCCGATATTCTGACCACTGATAGTCAGGACCGAATTCCCGGCAAGCGTGATCTGGAATCCCAGATAAAGCGCCGCATTGAGCGCCTGTGCAGGCGAATAGGAAAGTTGCTGCAGAGGAGATTTTCCCGGCACATTTGCAAACATCGATTGGAGCGCCGTTACTATTGCGGGAACGTTCGAATCGGAAATGACATATCCACGCGACGCCAGCAATTGTCCAATCGCATATGCAACCGCGCTTGTCTGCAGTCCGAATTTGTTGAAGAGCGCAGATGGAAACGCTACGCCGTCGATCCCACCATTGGAGCGCTGCGCATCGCCAGAATACGTGGGATCGCTCTGCATGTTTGTCTGAGGCAGATCCCACACCAAAATATTCGAACTTCCCATGATTTTCTCCTAGCTCCACTTGCCAACGCCGAACCCGGCGATGAATGCGTCTTCCCTGTCGAATCCGAAGAATGGCAGAGATCCAAATACATACGTATAGCCGACTGCTTGAGGTCTCGGCACGATGTATCCGTGCGTAATCAGATCTTGAATGATCGAGGTGAACGTTCCCGTCATCACGATCGTTGCGCTCATGTCTTGGTTGTCAATGATTGTGATGTGACCGCCAGGGAACAGTTGATTCCAGATCGGGTAAAGACTCCCGATCGTGCCGTCCCATTGATTGTTGGCGATCGTCGCCTGCAGCAAAAGCCGGTACGTTGCGTCATCGAGAATTGGACTGACACTTCCGCTCGGCTGAAAGTTAACCGTGCGAGAAACACCGATAATTACGCCCAAAGCATCGAGTTGATTCCCAACCGCGTAAGTGAGATCGAAATTTCCGCTCATGGCGGCGAGCAATGTCGTGATATCGTTCGCGATATTGAGCACGGCTGAGAGCCAAGCATTCCATTCGGCAGCGGGTTTGTACTCGCTCGTAAGGATGTTGAGGTAGTAACCGGGATTCAACGCCTGAATAGGACTGCTCATTACTCGGCCCCTAGCGTGACGTTAGCTGTGATTCCAGATGCGACCTTATAGAAAGCCATTGCGAGATCGCTCGTTCCGGAAGGCTGGACCGAAGTGATGTCGATCTGTGCTCCGGTCCCGGTTCCACCTGTTGTGGCCAGGTTGTTGGCAACCGAGTATCCTGTACCGATCGTCGCCGCAACTGGCGCCACGGCCGTAACGGCGCCTCCTACTACGGCCGTAATCAGGAATGTCCCACCTGAAGCACCGCCCTGTACGACCGTGAGAGGAGTTCCGATATCGCCGCCCACGTATCCAGTTCCACCCGAAGCGCCGATGTGTCCTGCCAAAATCGAAGTTGCCGTCAAGCCGAGAGTTACAGACCTGATTGAGAAGATCGGCTGAAGAGGATTCGGCATCACCGATAGCGCAGCGCCATAAAGAGACGACTGCAGGACAGCTTCGCCGATCTGCAGTTCATTCAGGTAGGCAACTACGGCCGCGATGACTTGGGCCTGCACCGCACTATTGAAAGCCGCTGTCAAACCTTGGATGGTCAAGCCAACAAAGATCGGAACGATCGTTGGCCGCACAAATCCGATGTTCGTAATGTTTCCGGAATTCGGATCGGTAACCGCAACGATGGTCATGGTTGGGACTGTGGCGCCCTGCGTGTTGCAGCCGATGCCGCGATTGTTGTAGATCGCCGTTGCTACATCGATATCGGTTCCGCCCAGAACTACGCACGTCAAAGAGTGACCCAGGTTGCCGAATCCGTCTGTGGCGCTGCCCTGGTTTTCGAGAACATTGATAAGCGTGACGTTTGCGACCTTCAGCAAACCGGCAATCGTTCCCGCCAGCCTTGTCTCTGAAGGCAGCGCAACCGATACTGACTGCCTGGCACGAAGCTGCGAATCAACCTCGATCGGGAGCCCAACGACTGCAGGCGCCGGATTGGTTACCGATGTCCACCCGGCCGTGAATCCGCCTACCGGAGTTATAACCGTATTGGGGTTCGCGCTCACCGCTCCGGACTGCTGGCAGACTGCAGTCGCGTTGACTGTGCCGCCTACACCGATGGTGACGGATGAAGGAAGCGACCAATAGATTCCGTTCGCATCGGCGATTACGCCGTTGATAACGACAGTGCCAGGAGTGCCGGACAAAACCAACTCAACCGTTGAGAAAGAAGCCGGAAGCCTGGCAATGCCGTTCAGCTTTACGATCGAATCCAGATCGGTCCCGATTGCTGTCACTGGCGAACGAGCATTGTAGGCCAATTGGCAAAGGCCCATCGCATCATTCAGCTTCAGAGCTACGGCCGAGATCCACTGATAATCCGCCGCGTCATTTTGAAGATAGACCGTGCTCCCGTAGATGCTCCGATACGTAGTGATCAGAGACGCAAGGATCTGCTGATAGGTTGGAACGGACAAGCCGCCAGCCGTAATGATCGGTGCAAAGTAGGCGCCCATTTTTTTCCTTACAGAATCGTTTGTGATGCCGGAGAGTTAGTGAGGAACACGACCCCGAATTCCGTTTGCACTTCAGCGTTGAAAACGAACTTTCGGTTTTGATAAGTTGCCTGAATGGAGTTGATGTTTGTTACCCCAATGGTTTGGGTGATGCGCTCCGAGATCAGGCCAATGATGACTTGCAAATTCTTTTCGCTTCCGGATGTTCCAAGGATGGATTGGAACATCGGCAAACCGTCAAGCAGGTTTTCCCACCATTCACCTTGGAATAGCTTCAGACGTTGTGCGAGGATCTGCGCGACAGCTTCGCGATCGCTGATGAAGTTGTTCTGACCATTGCCACACATCGGTTCCCAGGTGACGGGATTAAGCTTGCGCACTGTGATCGTTGGACCGCTCATGAATCCCACTCCGGAATTTCTACGGTTTGCCCGGCGAGCGCATGAGTGCTGTCGGCGAGGAACATAATCTTTCCATCGGTCACAAATGAGTGACAGCACCGTTCAGTACCCCACTCCTTGAACTCTTCGATCGCATTGGGATTCGCCTGCCAGCTTACGCGAATCGACGGCGTGAATGTCGGTCTATCCATCGAGCCATTCCAGCCCCAAATCGGCCGGTTTGGTCCCGGCTTATCAACGTACACCCCATGACCACATTTGCAACCGGGACAATGAAACTGCAGTGTCCCATCTGTACATCTGCCAAGCTTCGCCATCATTCTGCCTTCAATACTGTTGTTTCGGAACCTAACGGCACAGGAGGACCGCTGTAGCCTTTTGAGACCAAGAACGGCATGATGTTGGTAATGAACCACTGATAAAACGTGTCATTCACCAAGGCCAGCGGAGTACCCGTGTTCTGAACAAGCACGGCAGGCGCCGTGATCATGATTTGTCCCGTCTTGAGATCGATGACTACTGTCTGATCATCGGAGCGGATCTGAATCGAATCCGTCGAATAGTTGGTGAGAACATTCGGCTGTGACCATGGCCCGAAGATCGCGATCGCATCGGAAAGGTTATGCCTCCTGCGACTATCAAAGTTAGGTTGCACACCTCCGGACTGCCACCAACCATCGATACACATATCCGAGAAGATAAGCAGGCATTCCGTTCCTTGCACGATCGGAAAGGTCATCGACCAGCCAGGTACGCGCATCATCACGATCGGCACATTCTGAATTGGATCGATTGTTTCCGGAGTCGGAATATTCTGCGTGGTACCTGGTAGCGGATTCTTCCCCGGAGGCGGCTTCAAAACCACTTCTTGAATGACCGGCTGCACAAGGCAGGTTTGCGTAACCGGATCGAATGAAATCACCGTCGCCGGTATCGCGCACCGCAGCTTGCAAAGCCACTGCCACATCGCGCCCGATATGGGCTCGGTCGATAATCCTAGCCGTTCCTGAATTGATAGCGCCATTTAGTTTGCCAACAGAGCGATGACATCATCAACCTTCGAGAATGCCGTCACTTCCGAATACCAGTTATTGCCGCGTGAATCTCCGTAGTGTCGGACGCCTACAACCGTGTACTGATTGACGAGAGGCCGCGGAGGCAACTGCCCTTCGGGAAGCGGATATTGTACGGCCGCCTGGCGGATGAATTGCATCTGAATTCCCACTTGAACGAGCGGAGACAAGATCTGTAAGCGTGGATCGAGCAACACCTTGAAGTTGATTCCAAACTGTGTCTGCTGAGGCGTCCCAATGAGGCTCAGAGTCGTTCCGTCCGGCTGCTTTGCGGGAGCACTGCCCAATACCGTCGCAGGCGCATACGTGGCGACCAGAGGCCCTACAGGCTGATTTAGATCGGCCATGTTAAAGCCGTTCCCGGCAAACCAGCTTAGAAAGCCGTTATCGTCCGCGATGTCATGCAGGAATTCATGTGGACTGCCAAAATACGATTTGCCCCTCGGGAGGCGCCGTGTCGGCAAAAGCTGTAGTTGCGTCCCGTTGACGGGGATCGGCGTCACTGAATGGGAAGCGATGAATTGCGCTTGGTCGAATTGGGTTGAAAGCGCCGGAATGGTTGTATTGATGAAGTTCTGAGTCGTTAGAACCCGATTCAACAAGCAGCGAAGCGTGATCCGGAAATCCACAACTTCCACACGATCCCAAATCGTTTGGAATACTGGACCTTGCCAAATCGTCTGAGGCAATCCGTCATACTGGTAACCGGCCTTGACCGTGACAATGGAACCTTCGGTGATCAGATCTGCAATCAACATCTGTCCGGCCGAAGGCCCGGAAGTGATCTGTCCATCGCAATTAAAAATCTCAATCTCAGCTTGCCAGAAAGCTTTGAATGCGAGTTGGTTGATGTCGAATGTAAAACGCAGAGCATTCGGCTCGAAGGCATCGCTGGAGATTACGATCTCTGTACCTGGCTGAGTCGCAGGCGCGATCGAGAGCTGGTAGGCTCGGCCGAAGAATGGAGTGTTTGACGGGCTACTCATTGAACCTCTTGTATTACAATTGCGAAAGGTCTACACTCACTCAATCGGAGGAATCCCGTGGCACAAGACAGACACAAGT